>OGCQ01000094.1_pt1 | contig 168382 bp, 165 predicted proteins | sample 1570161 | NCBI WGS metagenome assembly OGCQ01 (sample SAMEA4384402, study PRJEB24528) | human gut metagenome
TCTTGAAGAATAGAAGGAAACCAAAACGTGAGCCGATGGTGGATGGATATGGAGGATTTCTGTTTCTGGACAAGAATGGAAGGCCAATGGTTGCACTTCATTGGGCAAAGTACATGCAGCATGCAAGAGAAAAATATAATCGTGAGAATTTGTTGCAATTGCCGCCAGTTACTCCACATATATGCAGGCATACTTATTGTACAAATATGGCCAATTCAGGGATGAACCTAAAGACACTGCAATATCTGATGGGGCATTCAGATGTATCTGTAACACTTAATATTTATACGCATACCGGCTATGATGATGCAAAGAAAGAACTTGCCAGATTAAAAGAAGCAAGGGATGAACTGGAAAAGAAAAAGTTTATAACCCAAAAACATGCACAAACAACTCATGTAAGCCTTATCTCATAAGGAATTTGGGACTTTAAAAATAACCCATTTGTACCACAAATGCCCGAAAAAACATGAGAAAATACAAGAATTTATAAGAAAAAGAACCTTTCAAGTAAAAAATGCACAAAGGCTGAAAAGCCAGTATTTATAAGGCTTTGAGAGGATATGAGGAGATAAAATGGAGAAAATAAAGGTACTATTTATCTGCCACGGCAACCTTTGTCGTAAGTGGAAAAAAAGTAGTATTTCTAAGGATAAGGGAAGAATGTAAATGTAAATTTGCAACAAGTTTGCAACAAATGAAGAATTCTGATAAGAGTAAAAGGCTTACTATTCATGAGATATTGAATAGTAAAGCCTTTTTTTATTTGTTTTCTTTAGTAGGTTCCATATTTTCTAATGCATACTCACATGCTTGTATTACAAAACGAGAAAAGCTCACATTTTTATTTTGAATGGCATTTTCTATCTCCTGAATTAATGACAAAGGAAAACGTATTGTCTTATTTTCTGTTTCTTTTTTGTCGGGTTTTATTTGAAACATTTTAGCACCACCTTTCAACAAAATTGTATTGCACTTAGCATAAATAATATGCATTGCATATAGTAATGCATATTAGCAATACAAATGCATTGCGAAATGGGTATAGAAATGATAGTATATAACAAGAAAGGTAATATGTTTTCAAGGGTGGGACAAAAAAGGACTATGGGTTTGTGTTATAAGTAATATAAGATACATGACAGGGTGTGAAACAGAACGCACCTTAACAAATATTTTTCAGTAAGAGGAGAATCATATGGAAAACAAAACAAAGATTTTAAATGCAAACTTTTATCCTTTTGTTGTTTCAGAGAAAGATAGTAATGGGTGCATACAACTTTCGGAATATCAGCTAAAAGTACATGGTTTTGGAATTTTAACAGATGGAAAAATAACCTCAAAATTGTTTAAACATGAAAATGAGGGTGGTGTTAAGCAAGGAACAAAAGTGTATGAAATTCGTGTAAAAAATTCTGTGGGTGAATGGCAAGACTGGCAGGCGATTGTAGGAGAAATACAGATAATTCCTTTCTGTAATTTTCAACTTGATAGAAATATTAAAAAAATATTTAAAACATTTAGAAGAGATTTTCAAGACAACTTTGAAATTCGATTTAGCGGATTGCTTTGGCGTTCTCACTTTGGAGAAGTGACAATTTTGGATGAAGAATCTCATCTAATTAAAAGAATTAATCCATTCACTCTCAAGGTAGAATATAACGTTGATTTAGATAATCCATGTTATCCTCTTGAGGAACAACTAGAAGACCAAAGGAATTTTAAGGAAAAATATTATCGGTATGATGAAGAGGGGAATAGGCTGTAAGACAAATTAATATTTCGAACCAAGGGGTCTGTGCTAGATCTCTTGGTGTGAAATATACAGCAAGCATTTCTCTTTTGATGGGGAAAATATAAAATGTCAGATACTATACTCAAAAAGAAAAAGTTACTTTTGTTCATATTGGAAATTTTAAAACGATATAGTGATGAAGAGAATCCATTAACGATTGCAACCATTGAAAAACTATTATTGAAAAAATATGAGCTACAAGTGGGAAGAAAAGCGATTAAGAGAAATTTGGAACATCTATTGGAACTTGGCTATAATATAGAATATTCTGTGCAAAACCGAAAAGGAATAAACGGAGAAAATGAAGAGATAAAAACAGATTGGTATTTGATAAGAGATTTTACCGATTCTGAATTAAGGCTTATTATCGAAAACTTATTATTTTCCAAGTATATTCCTGATGTACAGAAGAAAACTTTAATACAGAAGATAGAGAACCTTTCTAATGAAAAATTTAAATCAAGAACAAAACATATAAAAGTAGCGACAGCCAACTCGTTAGATAGTCAAGAATTATTCCATACTATTGAAATATTAGATGAAGCAATTGAACAAAATAGGCAAATAGTGTTTCATTACAATTTCTATGCGTCTGATAAGAAGAAACATAATTATACTGATTCTATAGGTTTGCCAAGAAAGTATATTGTAAGTCCCTACTATATTGTTTCTTCAAATAATCGATATTACTTAATATGTAATCATCAAAATAAAGATGAATTATTTAATTATCGAATTGACCGTATTACAAATATCTCTATCTTAAAAGAAAAAATGAGACGACCGATAATTGATATTAAAGGATTAAAAGCAGGATTTGATTTGTCTAAATATATGTCAGAACATTTATATATGTTTTCGGGTGAAATTGCTCCAGTAACATTTTGTGTTGAAAAGATATATGTAGATGATGTTATAGATTGGTTTGGTAAAGATATACAGTTATTTAATGAAAATAAAAGTGAAGTTACGGTTAGGGTAAGAACAAATTTATATGCAATGAAAATATGGGCGATACAGTACGGAACACACGTTCGAGTTCTTAAACCTCAAAAGTTGGTCGATTGGATAAAATCAGATTTGCAAAAAACCTTAAAAGGCTATGAGCGATAGAATGGAGAAAGAAGATGAGATACCAATATGATTATGATATAAAAGATGACTTGATAAACTTGATACAGATTAAGAACGATTTTACTGGTGCAAATGAGCTGAAATATTATTTGGATAAGTATACAAAAGAGAAAGATATTCTAAAACGTAATCTGATGAAATTTTGTATTTATAAGTTGTCCGCTGAATTATCTGATAGAGAAATACATAATTTTGATTGTGATGTAAGTAAGGATATAATTATTTCTTTTCAAAGAACATATAATTGGCTCTCTGATTCACTATTTTGCCATCAGAAAGACGGATATGGGAATGTTATTTCTTCTAAATATGAATTATTGAAAGATAACATGGTGTTCAGAGGTGATACCATGACTAGTATTTGGACAATCTTAAAAGGCTATGTAAAATTAAAAACAGGAATTAGCCGTATTTCAGAAAACGATACATGGGAATGGTTTATTTTAAGAGAAAGTAATAATATTCAGTTGTCTTCAAATGCAGGACTGTTTTTGGAGTTAGGACATACATTGGGGAATTTTATTCCAGTACCATTAGGGTTTAATGTGGGTAGAAGTAATTTTGGAAAATGGGATTCATGGGATTTGACATTATTTCAAATTTATAAATGGTACTCAGATAATTCTCAAGAAAATGAGTATTATAATAATCAAGCATTAGAAAGACTTTTTACGAATGACAGAAATAAACAAAGTACTGTTCTTAATTGTCAAGAGTGGTTAAGTACTTTTAGAACATGGAATGATTTTGTCAAAGAAAACTATTTGCAATCCTTTGTTGATAGAAATGGAGTACCAAAGCAGTTTTTTAAAAATCATACATTGGAATATCCTCAACCTCAAACATTACAAGAGTATGAAGAGTTTTTCAGAACAGTAAATGAATGTATTGCTGAACGTGGGAAAATGATTATCAAGGTTTTAGAACAAAAAGGGTATGAGGTAGAGAAAGGAGAACAAAATGAAAATTATCAAAGTACAAGAATTAATCGAAAACTAATTTTCCCGTTTTCAAACATTAAAAAAGGGGTAGATACAGTAAAAGACGAAATGAATAAACGGTCTTTGCAGGGGATAAGCTACTGCGTTGGTTATTTGATGAGGTGTATTGGCATTATTTTTTCTAGTTATTATTATATACAGTTTTTGATAAAGGTGGGTTATAATGCTCCTTTTGAACGTGAAAATATAAATTATATGCCTATGGGTAGATATGAGAATGTGGCTTGGATATTACTTGCCATGTTTATATTAACTACAATAATACTTTGTATTTCATATATCAAAAATAAAAAAGGTATCAAACGCTTTTTGATGATTGGTGTTACGGTGTTTATCGTAGTGCTTTGTATACTGCCTGTTATTTATACAGTAGCGATAAATATAATACAAAATATGACATGGTTTGAAACGTGGCTAAATAGTGATTATATAGGGCATACAGATACAATAAAATTCTATCTAAAATTATATGGTATTATATGTATTCTTTTTGTAATAATTCCGAGCGTATGGCTTTTAATAGATTCGGATTATAGATATTATATGAAGTATTGTGTGAAATCTGCATTATTAACGGTAGCGTTAATTCCTACTTTGTTAATTGTTTTAGAAACGGGTTCATTGTTAATAATTGTTGGAATTATTTCAAGCAGTATATTCGCTTTTGGGTGGAATATAAGGTGTTCATATTGTAGAAAAATGTTCGCCCTTAGAAGAGCAAGAGTTGAGGTGATTTCTAGGGAAGACATTTCAGTTTTGGTTGATATTGAAACTCGAGGTAAAAATGGTGAGACACTCCAAACATCACAATATGTACCAGGGATACGTGAAATGTATGATGTGGTTTATATCTGTAAACATTGTGGTAGTGAAACCAGAAAAAGGAAAAAAAGAGAATATCCGAAAATATAAATTTATGATTAGAATAACAAGTACAGACGGATAAGAGCGAAGAAAGTAAAGTGATGAAAAAAGGAAAATTTAATAAGTGGATAATATTAGTTGCTTTATTATTAGTACTTGTGATTGTATGGGTATTAGTAATAAAAAGTGGTTTTTCAAAAAAGCAAGATAATGGTGATATTATTGTTAAAGATAATGTACATACAATAACAAGGGAAACTGATTCCGATAAGCAACCAGATAGAGTAAAAGAGAATGAATTGGTATTTAGTAAGAATCCTAGATATAAAAAAGGAGATATCATTGTAGCAGGAATAATAGATAGTGCTGAAAATGGGTTTATACGTCGAGTTTTAGAAACAACGGAAAAAAATGGAGGATATGTAGTTAAAACAGAGCCCGCAGTATTGACAGATGTGTTTGAAAAGGCGCACATTGTAAAATCATTTACAATTACGGATAGTGGAATTGAGGAAGATGATTTTTATTCTTTACAATCACAAATGAGCGATGAAGTACAAGGAATGGCATATAGTAAAAATGAAAAGAAGAATACATATTCTGTTATAAAACTTTCTGATACAGAAGAAAAGAAAAATGATTCGACACTAGCAGATTCGGACTATTTATTGGGTTTATCTTTTGATGAAAATATAGAAGATGTCACCATTAAAGGAGACGCAGGATTCAATGTTTGGATAGAGATTATACTTGATATTCAAAACGGAGAAGTTAAGTTTGGTGTGGCTATAAAAGATGAATCTGGAACGGAAATACATTTGCAAAGAGGTTCTGATTTAGAAAAAGAAGTTGAAAAAAATATTTATAAAAAAATTCTCCCTAATTATGAATTTAATGTAGCAGGAGTACCAGTTGTAGTGACAAATGAAATTGGAGGTGTTGTAGGAGGAAATATAGATATAGAGGGGGCAATCGGAATCTCTTATGAATCGACATCTGAAAATATACATGGGTTTATGTATGATAGCCGAACAAATAAAGTAGAGGAAATAAAAGAAAATAAATATCAATCAGATGGACTAGAATGGGATACAATGCAAGTATCGGGAAGTAGTACAGCAGAAATTTCTCTACATTTAATAACAAAATTATATGGAAGTACGGGAATGGATCTGTCGGTTGGTGTTTCGGGTGATGTAAATGGTGAGGCAAAATTAAGTGCCAATCCAGAACTTGTAGGGTATGCTGGAAAATTAGCGTTATCTATTGCACCAAAAGTTGATGGAACATTAGTAGTATCCGTTCCTGTTATTGATGAAAAACTAATAGAACAACCTTTGTTTAGAGTAAAGTTGAAGCCATTTTGGGAAAAAACATGGGAATCTAGTCAAAATTGGAAAGAAGATTTAGAATGGACTGGAACGGGAGAACAAGGAGTAACTTATATAACACGCTATGGGGAAATCAATATGGTTTCCTGCCCTGTGTTTCAGTTTAATGTTCCGACAGAATGGGAAATAGAAACGGAACAAGTAAATAATGGGATTGTCGATGAAAATGTAGTTATATCTAATGATAACGGAATTAAAGTATCATATTGGAGTTGTCAAAGTAAACTAGGTGGAGGTAGTCAAAGAATAGTAAAAGCAAATATTACAAAGGTTGCAGATTCAGAATTTGTGGCAGGGTATCCGAGCGGAACAAATACTGACTATGTTGATCAGCACATTATAATATGCCATTTTCAGAAAAATAAATAGTGCAGAAATAATACGGGGATCTTCCATCCCCGAACCCCTGGAATCCTTGTTATAACAGTAATAGAAAAAATTATTACCGTTATAACAAGGCTAAAAATGGGATGTTTTAATTTTCCGAATTCTGCAAATTATGGCATCAAATAAAATGCGTTGTAACACTGACTATTCACATTTAGGAAAGTTTATGGTGGCTAGAGTAGATGTTATAGGCGAGGCTTGGATGGGCGAAAATTCAGATTATACATCTGTTGATGGAGAAACATTTTATGCAGTTGTTCCCGAATCTTATCTTGGTGAAAGAGGGTTTGTAAGTCAAGCAGGAAACATAGATGAATTTTCATTTGAATATCCCACACCGTATGCGTTTATAGCAGAATCGTCAAACGGTAAATTCACAGAACAGGATGAAAGAGAAGTGGTAGAAATTTTGAAAAGTTTTAGAGTTTCAGAATAACAATAGGATAATTATAAGTAAGAAGTGACTGTTTAAGTATATACTTAATAATGGAGATAGGGCTATTCCACATATAGCGGAATAGCCCTTATTTAATAAATATATAGTACTATCTAAAACAAAAGTAAAATTCAATTAAAAAGTATACTAATCTTTGTTGACAAAAACTTAATTTCGAGTTACTATCTATTTAGAAAGTAATACAAAAGCGAAAGAGAGGTGATATCAATGAATATGGAGAAATTTGAGCAACTTTGGAATGAAGTGTCAGAAATAGGAAGAATAACCGCAAATGGCTATCGCGTGTATATTCAATACTGTCTTAGCGGTGCAATGACACAAAAGCAACTTTTGGAAAAAAAGCCAGATTGGAAAGTATCGAGTGTATCTAATACAGTTCGTATGCTCCATTCTATAGGCTTATTAGATTGCAAAGTGGAAAACGGAAATATTATTTATTTCGTAAATGAGAATTTTCGTGCCGATGATTATTTGAACAAAAAGAATGCATAGGAGGACTAAAAAATGAAGTTATCATCACTACCGATTGATATGGAAAAAGTGTTGCAAGGAGTAATGCTTGTTGGAGATGGAAAAATGTACAATGATTATGCAGAGGGGGTGAAACAAGATACAGGGGGATATGCTTATGATTGTCTTGCTCCGATGTTAAATTATGAAAAATTGACGGTTAAAATTCCGGGAAAATTAGAGCCGATTATTTCGTATACAGGAAAGCCGATTCCTGTCACATTTGAGGGAGTTGCAGGAAAAGCATATCAGAACTTTCGGAAAGGTGGAGAGATTGAGTTGTCTGTAATGGCAGAAAAAATAAGTGTAGCAGATAAATCAAGTGTAAAATTAAATAGAGGAGAATAGAAAAAATGGTGAAACGATACAAGAAATTAAAATATCATCAATTCGCTTGGTTGATAAAACTTTTGACTATTTTGTTGGTAATTCTACTAGGAAGTATGTATTTTAGTAAATGGTTCAATTTAAAAGGGCTTATCACAATCACAGGTATTGGCGTACTCTCATTGATTGCAATAGCCCTATTAAGTAGGAAACGCATCAAGTATGCGTTTCTCATAGAGAAGTTTATCACAAGCAATAATTTGTTACAATACCATTTTGGAACATGGGGCAAGAAAAAAATCGAATATTATCCAAACATAACATATAAGGTTGAGAATAACTGCCTATTTATGAGATTCCGTCTGGATGGAAGTAATATAGGACAACGTTTATATGATTTAGAACAGCCTTTAGCAGATTTTCTAAAAACTATATGTACGGATATTATTGAGGAACGGGGCTATATCACATATATATTTGAACTTAAAAAGCCTGAGCAACAAGTGATACATAGTTTAGAGGAACTGCCTAAATCGGAGAAAGGACAAATACAGATTGGGAATATGGAGATTCCATGGAGAGATAAATTGTATCATTTTTTGATTGTTGGACGGACAGGCACGGGCAAGACCGAACTTGTGAAACAATTGATGTATTTATTAAGAGTGACGCAAAATGTCCGTGTGGTTTACTGTGATCCAAAGAATGACAAGGATATGTATTGGTTCTGTAAACAACATGACATACGTTATTTTAGTACAGAAAATGACATTGCTAAGGCAGTGCGTGAATTTGAGGAAAGTATGTTGCATAGAAAACAAGACTTAAAAAATATGGCTTTAGAAAATGCTCCTTTTAATGAAGAATTTTTGTTTTTTGACGAATTATTGGCGTATGGGAAAATTGCTAGTAAAAGGAATTTTGAAGAGGTATCTAGGCGTATTGGTTCTCTTGTTTTGCAAGGAAGAGGGAAGCAATGTTATGTTTGTCTCATTACCCAGAGAGCAGATATAAACGACAAGACTATCTTAGATGGTGCAATTAGAGATAATTTATTTGTTCGTATTCAAATGGGAAATGGTACAGAAACATCTAATAAAATGATTTTTGGTTCTGATTTTGCACATGTGAAAAATTATAGAACAGAAAAAGGAAGTGGATTGATTTATCGAGAAGGTATTGATTCAAAGCCTAGAGAGTTACTTGTGCCATACTTAAAAACTGAATAATGTATTTTGCGGTGGCAGACTTTCGGCAGAAAAGGAGCGGAGCGACTGCCATCGCTGAAAGAATATTATATGTAGTGGGCTAGGGTGTGCCACTACGACCACACCCTAGTGTTCAATGTTCAATGAACAGGAGAAAATATGGAGAAACAAAAGCGTACAAGAAATTTTGCAACGGTTGTTTATCCTACTTCTGAAAAGACACCAGAAAATTGGCAAGATATATTAAGAGAACAGATTATACCGGCATTTATTTCTCCGTTACATGATAAAGACAAAAACACAACAGGAGAAGTAAAGAAGGCTCACTATCACATTATAATTATGTTTGAGGGAGTCAAAACGATAGAACAGGCAAGAGAAGTTTTTGATTTGATTGGTGGTGTCGGGATAGAACCTATTAAATCAATTCGTGCATACGTAAGGTATCTATGCCATTTAGACAATCCCGAAAAAGCTCAATACAGTATAGAAGATGTTATATGTTGTTCGGGAGCAGATTATCAATCTATGATTGAGTCACCGCAAGATAAATACATTTTGCTTGGTGAGATAATGGATTACTGTGAGCAAAAAGATATTGTGAGTTATGCCGAACTGTTAAAATATGCTCGTGAAAATAATCGGGCATGGTTTATTGTATTGTGTGATAATACATTACCAGTTGTTCAATATTTGAAGTCTAGATATTGGACTATAAGCAATCACAGATTATATGAGTAAATATCAGAATTTCAGAGGGAAGTATATAGGATATGCAGAATGAGAATATAAAAGATAATCTTCCCTATTGCTTGACAATTTCTCAAGCGTCAAAAGTATTTGGAATTGGAGAAAAAACATTAAGAAGATTTATAAAAGAACATATTAGAGATGAGTATATTATAAGAATTGGGAATAATACACGGATTAAAAGAGATTTATTTAAGAAATATTTAGATGAGAATATAACAGCGCTTTAGAATAAAAATGCGATAGGGATATAGCCAAAGAACTCTGATAATGGTAAAATACATTTATCTTATCAGAGTTCTTTTTGATTGAAAGGAGCAAAAAGAATGAGCAGACAGAAACGTAGAGATAATAGAAATAGAGTGTTATTAGTTGGCGAAAGTCAAAAGCCGAACGGAATGTATACATATAAATATCAAGAAAACGGAAAATCCAAATATGTATATAGTTGGCGTTTGGTTATGTCGGATGTGACACCGACAGGCAAAAAAGATAAGATGTGCTTGAGGGAACAAGAAAAAATTATAAAAGCCAATTTAGAATGTGGCATTGTATCACAAGGCGGTGGCTATACTGTTCTTGAATTGGTGAAGAAATACACCGCTTTACGAACTGATGTAAAGGAAAATACAAGAGTACATTATGCTTATGTTAGAAATATTCTTGTTAAAGATGGAAGATTCGCTAATAGACGAATTGATACTATAAAAATATCAGATGCGAAAGAGTGGTTGATACAACTTGGAAAAGATGGAAAAAGTAGAAATACAATCCGTAATGTACGAGGGGTATTAAAGCCAGCGTTTGAAATGGCAGTAAGAGACGATTTGATTAGAAAAAATCCATTTTCTTTTCCTTTAGCGGAAGTGGTAAAAAATGAGTATGAACACAGAGACGCATTGACAAAGCAACAGGAAAAGTCGTTTTTGAAATTTATAAAACATGACGATTACTTTTCAGAATTTTATGAGGGTTTTTACATTCTGTTTCATACAGGGCTACGCATATCAGAATTTTGTGCATTGACGATAGATGATGTGGATTTGAAAGAACGCTCGGTTAGTGTAGATAAACAGTTGCAGTATAGAGGAAAACATAAGTATTGGATTGACGAAGTAAAAACATATAGTGGAAAGCGTACTATTCCAATTCCTTTGAATGATGAAGAATTATATAATTGTTTTCAAAAATTACTTGACGAGAGAAAGACACCTATAAAAAATGAGCCAGTTGTAGATGGCGTGAAAGGATTTCTTTATTTAAGCAACACACATAAACCGTTAGTAGGGTATCAATGGGCGAAGAAATTCAAATATGCAGTGGAGAAGTATAATAGTATATATAAAGAGCCACTACCAAAGATTACACCTCATGTATGTAGACATACTTATTGTACTCGGCAATGGCAAAGAGGATTGACATTAAAAACGATACAGGCGTTAATGGGACATGCTAGTGTTGAGATTACAATGGATACATATACTCATGCAACTTATCAAGATATTGTAAGAGAGGTAAATCAAACGGTAAGTTGAGTTGTTGCAAACTTGAAAAATAACCATAATTTTGCAACAAATTTTACAACAAATGGGTGGAAAAGTGTGCTGAATTATACCAATGTATGCCACTTTATCAATTTATGGAATATACCAAAGAATCCTTATAAACAAAGGAAATTATGATAAATAAAGGAGTTTTGCAACTATGATAAACATACTTTTTGTATGCCACGGCAACATCTGCCGCAGCACCATGTCCCAATTTGTATTCCAAGACATGATTAACAAGCAAGGTCTCACCGACCAATTTTATATTGATTCCGCGGCAACAAGCCGCGAGGAAATCGGCAACGGTCCACATTACGGAACGGTAAACAAGATGCGGGAAGTAGGGATTCCGGTACTTCCGCATCGCGCTGTACAGATGACAAAAAAAGACTATGAGAAATATGATTATCTCATAGGAATGGACGAAGCGAACATTCGCAATATGACAAGAATCGCAGGTGGTGATCCGGATGGAAAGATCCACATGCTTCTTGATTTTGGAAAAGCTCCAAGAGCGATTGCAGATCCATGGTATACCGGAAATTTTGATGTTACCTATCGGGATGTGAAAGAAGGCTGTGAAGCGCTACTCGTTTATATTAAACAACATGATTTGTAAGGACGATTTTTCAGTCTCTCCAAAACGGAATAAAAGTTCCGGTTGGAGGGACTGTTTTGTTATCTGTTGTCCTTATAGATTGATTTTCAAAATTGACGGGAAATGAAAAATCCTTTATGATATTTTGGAAGAAGAAAAATAGTAACAGTTCAGCCATAACAGCTCAAATTGGCTGTTACACAGCCTTTTTCGATGCTAACGAAGCTGAAATCCTGCTTATGGAAGAACGCTATATACAAAGTCCACAAAAAATCTTCGTTTTCAAATTAGTTTGAACTCAGTTTTTTGTGACTTTGTGCACGGCTGAACTGTTACGAAAAATAGGAGTGTTGAAAATGAATATATTGAATATAGAACACGTCAGTAAAGTATTTGGCGAGAAGACAATTTTCGATGATGTTTCATTCGGGATTCAAGAAGGAGACAAAATTGGCATTATAGGAATTAATGGTACAGGGAAAACAACGCTGTTGCGTATGATTGCGGGAGTGGAAGAGCCTGACAGCGGACAGATTATAAAACAGAATGGGATTCGATTGGCGTATCTTTCGCAGCATCCTTCGTTTCCTGAGGGAGCGACTGTTCTTTCGTATGCATTTGACGGAATTGCGGAGAATGACTGGGCGCTGAAAAGTGAAGTGAAAAGTGCACTCAATAAACTTGGAATTACGGATCATGATATGAAAATGGAGCATCTTTCCGGCGGGCAGAAGAAAAAAGTAGCGCTTGCGAAAACGCTGACATCTTCGTTTGAAATTTTGCTTTTGGACGAGCCGACGAACCATTTAGATGGAGAGATGATTTCCTGGCTGGAAGATTATTTGAAACGTTATAAAGGTGTTGTGATTATGGTAACGCATGACCGTTATTTTTTAGATAAAGTGACAAATCGAATTTTGGAAATCAGCCGTGGAAAATTATATGGGTATGAGGCGAATTATTCGAAATTTTTGGAAATGAAGGCAGAACGGGAAGAGATGGAGCTTGCTTCAGAGCGAAAACGCCAAAGTGTGTTGAGAATGGAATTAGAATGGGCAAAGCGCGGCTGCCGAGCAAGAACAACAAAGCAAAAGGCAAGATTGGAGCGATTAGAGCTTTTGAAAAACGGAAAAGCTCCGGAGACGGATCGTTTGGCAGAGATTGATTCTGTGGAAACGAGAATGGGCAAGAAGACGATTGAGCTCCACCATGTCAGCAAGAGCTACGGGGAGCGAAAGCTGATTGACGATTTTGATTATATTGTATTGAAAAATCAGAATCTTGGAATCGTGGGTCCGAATGGCTGCGGAAAGTCGACACTGCTAAAAATGATTGCGGGACTTGTTGAGCCGGATGAGGGAACGATTGAGATTGGTGAGACGATTCGAATCGGCTATTTTGCACAGGAACTTCCGGAAATGAATACGAGCCAGAGGGTAATCGATTTTGTGAAAGACATCGCCGAGTATATTCCGACGAAGGATGGAAGAATTACGGCTTCGCAGATGTTGGAGCGGTTTTTATTTACACCGGATATGCAGTATGCGCCGATTGAAAAATTATCGGGCGGTGAAAAGAAGAGACTTTATCTGTTAAGTGTCCTGCAGGCTGCGCCTAACGTGCTCATATTTGATGAAGCGAACAATGATATTGATATTCCGACAATGACAATTTTAGAGGACTATCTGAACTCGTTTCAGGGAATTGTGATCACGGTATCGCATGACCGCTATTTTCTGGACAACGTGGTGGACCGCATTTTTGAATTTGATGGAAATGGACATTTGCAGCAGTACGAGGGCGGATACACGGATTACATAGAGGCGAAGCAGAAGCGGGAAGTGCCAAAAGAGGAAGTGAAGGCGAAAAAGAGTACCGGAAAAAATGATTGGAAACAGAATCGTCCGACAAAGTTGAAATTTTCATATATGGAGCAGAAGGAGTTTGAGACAATTGATGAAGACATTGCCAAGCTGGAGGAAAAACTCGAAAAGCTGGATGCGGATATGATGGCGAATGCAACGAACTCTGCGAAACTTTCGGAACTTACTTTAGAAAAAGAGTTCGCAGAAAAACAGTTGGAAGAAAAGATGGAACGGTGGGTTTATCTGAATGATCTGGCAGAGCGCATTGCAGCGCAGTAAAAAGTTAAAGTGACATTTAGAAAAAGTATTGACAAATAGGTTTCTAGTTGATAATATATAAAAACAGAACGCACTCTGTTTTTTAAAAATAAGAAAGTAGAGGGATGTTATGAGGAAACAAGTATTTTCATTATTGGTAAATAACAATGCGGGGTTGTTAAGTCGCGTTGCCGGATTATTCAGCAGAAGAGGATACAGTATTGACAGTATCACAGCGGGAATTACAACGGATGAACGGTTTACAAGACTTACGGTTGTTGCAAGCGGGGATGAGTTGATCTTGTCTCAGATTGAGAAGCAGCTTCGCAAATTGGAAGATGTCGTTGATATTAAGATTTTGGCGGATGGAGAGTCGGTTTGCAGGGAGCTTATTATGGTCAAAGTGATGGCAGATGCATCTGAGAGAGCAGAGATTATTTCTGTTGCTGATATTTTCAGAGCGAAGATTGTCGATGTGGAGAGAGAGTCGCTGATGCTTGAGATGACAGGAAATCAGTCGAAAGTAGAAGCTTTTTTGAATCTCCTGCAGGGATATAAGATTTTAGAGCTTGCAAGAACAGGAATCACGGCCTTGTCAAGAGGGTCAAAAGGTATCAAAGTAATTGATGATTAATGTAGAAAGCTAGGGGCAAAGGTCCTTAACTATATATTCATGAGAAGGGTTTAGGAGGTAACAGCTATGGCAAAAATTTATTATCAGGAAGATTGTAACTTATCATTATTAGAAGGAAAGACAATTGCGGTAATCGGTTACGGAAGTCAGGGACATGCGCATGCATTGAACGCAAAAGAATCCGGATGCAATGTCATTATCGGTCTTTACGAAGGCAGCAAATCATGGAAAAAAGCAGAAGAACAAGGATTTGAGGTATACACAGCGGCAGAGGCGGCAAAAAAAGCCGATATTATTATGATTTTGATCAATGATGAAAAGCAGGCTGCATTATACAAAAACGATATTGAACCAAACCTTGAAGAAGGAAATATGTTAATGTTCGCACACGGATTTAACATTCATTTTGGATGTATCGTACCTCCAAAGAATGTAGATGTTACAATGGTAGCGCCAAAGGGACCTGGTCACACAGTAAGAAGCGAATATCAAGTAGGAAAAGGTGTTCCTTGTCTTGTGGCAGTAGAACAGGATGCGACAGGAAAAGCACAGGATATCGCACTTGCATATGCGCTTGCAATCGGTGGAGCAAGAGCAGGTGTGCTTGAGACAACATTCCGTACAGAGACAGAGACAGACCTTTTCGGTGAGCAGGCAGTACTTTGTGGTGGTGTTTGCGCATTGATGCAGGCAGGGTATGAGACATTGGTAGAAGCAGGATATGATCCAAGAAATGCTTACTTCGAATGTATCCACGAGATGAAATTAATCGTAGACTTGATTTACCAGAGCGGATTTGCCGGAATGAGATACTCTATCTCAAACACAGCAGAATACGGTGATTACATTACAGGACCAAAGATCATCACAGAAGATACAAAGAAAGCAATGAAGAAAATCTTATCAGATATTCAAGATGGTACATTTGCAAAAGACTTCTTATTAGATATGTCATCAGCAGGAAGCCAGGTACACTTCAAAGCAATGAGAAAACTTGCGGCAGAACATCCATCAGAAATTGTCGGAGAAGAAATCCGTAAATTATACAGCTGGAGCGACGAGGATAAATTGATCAATAACTAGTCGTTATAATGAAAAGTAGGTAGATGCATTAAATGCGCTACCTACTTTTTGTGTGCAGTATATTGGGTGATGCTTTTCCAAATCTCTACAAGTTTCTCCAGTGAATAGACTGCGTTTGCGGGACTTGTGGATGGCAGTTTTATTGCGTCCATATGTGTCTGGCTTTTGCAGTATTTTTCATAAAGCTGGAATGCGGCGTTGCCGTTTGTATAAATCTGCTCGATATGGGAGACAGACAAGATTCGATTCAGATCATTGGGAACGACGTGTTTGATGCTGCTGTCGCTGGAGCCTTTGATTTCGCAGGAAGCAATCACATCCCAGACCGCAATCTGATTATTCAGCAAAAATTGTTTCTTTTCTTCGATTGTTTGAGGTACTTCGCAGTTGAAAATTTTTGCGAGCACCTTCCAAAAACGATTTTGTGGGTGGTTGTAGAAGAAGTGTCCTTCCCGTGACTTTACAGATGGGAAAGAGCCGAGAATCAATATTTTTGAGTCCCTATTAAAAATCGGTTCGATTTCGTGAAAAACAGTGTCCATAAAAAACTCCTTTATTTTTAAAGTGCAATCAAAAAGACAACCACATGACGGTATGGTTGTCTTATAATATATTTCCTAATAAAAATTAAGCAATTCCGTTAACAGCTTTTGTTAAACGAGAAACTTTTCTAGCACAAGTATTTTTGTGGTAAACACCTTTGCTTCCAGCCATGTTGATTTCTTTGATAGCAGCTTTTAATGCTTCAACAGCAACAGCCTGATCTTTTGCTTCAACAGCAGCATCTACTTTTTTAATAGAAGTTTTTACTCTTGATTTAATTGCTTTATTTCTAGCAGCTTTTGTTTCGTTTACTAAAATTCTTTTTTTTGCAGATTTAATGTTAGCCAATCTGAACACCTCCAATATATGTGATATAAAATTCATCTTTTGTTCAGCAGACCCGGACACGGAACGTTCTACTGAAACATACTCATTCATTGTAAAATAACTATTGTGGCTTGTCAATACATAATTCTCTTTTTTTTGTGAAAACTAAAAAATAAAGTTACAAGGAGAAGTTGAGATGTTGGAAAAGTATAGTATTCATACAGATTTAGCATTGGAGGAAAAAGAGCGATTTGAATCGGATCATGTGGAAGTTCAGGGAGTTATCTTGGAAGAGGAGTATGACAAAGAGCGGGAGATACGAATCACGAAAGTAAAGATTGAGACGGAAAAAGGGGCTCGCGCGATGGGGAAACCTGTCGGCACATATATTACGATGGAAGCACCGAATATGGCCGTCCCAGACGAGGAATATCACAGGGAAATTTCAGAAGAACTGGCAAAATATATCAAAGAGCTCATAAAAATCGAAAAAGAGGACTATGTTGTATTGGTGGCAGGTCTTGGAAACCGTCAGGTGACACCGGATGCATTAGGACCACATGTAGTCGATAATCTGGCAATTACAAGACATATTGTAAAAGAGTATGGTAAATACGCAATGGGGGAAGATGCTGTGCACATGACAAGCGCAATCGTTCCAGGGGTTATGGCGCAGACCGGTATGGAGACATTAGAGATCATCAAAGGGATTGTAAAAGAGACAAAACCGGATTTGGTCATTGCGGTGGATGCGCTTGCCGCAAGGAACAGCAAGAGACTGAATCGAACCATTCAGATTGCAGATACGGGAATTAATCCGGGCTCCGGTGTGGGAAATCACAGAAACGGAATTACAGAAGAGACAATCGGGGTTCCGGTCATTGCCATTGGTGTGCCGACGGTTGTAGATGCAGCTACGATTGTCAATGACACGATGGAAAATTTGATTGCGGCACTGGAGACATCCGAGACACTAAAAGGCGTCGGGGTCGTTTTGCAGGGATATAATGCGACGGAGAAATATGAACTGATCAAAGAACTGATCTCTCCGCATTTAAATGGAATGTTTGTGACCCCGAAAGATATTGATGAGACAATCAAACGAATCGGATATACGATTTCTGAGGGATTAAATATTTTGTTTTCGGAGAGGACATGCTCATAATTATCAAAAAGGCAACATATATTGTTAAAGCTCTAAAGATTCTGTTAGGAGAGAAATATGAGAAAAAATAGGAGTTTAGCAATATTGTCGGGCAGTTTGATCTTTTGTCTTGGCATATATATATTATTTCAAGGTGGAACGCAGATTACGGAAGAATGGAAGTGGAGTCTGCGGGAAAATCTTGTGAGAATGACGGAAAGGTCTTTTATGCCAGGACTTTTTTATGCGGAAAAAGAAGAAAAGACAGATTGGAATACATGGATTGCAAAAAAAGCGATGCAGATGATTCCGCTTGGAAGTTATGTGGAAGGGAAAGGAACTTATGAATCTGAAATTGAAGATACTGCGACCTATGAAATGATCATGGCAAGGCAGGCGGCAGATGAAAATGAGGTGGACGAGAATGGAAATCTGATCAACGGGGACGGAAGTCACGCAGAAAAAGATGCCAAGGAAGTGAAAACGGAACCAGTGACCGTATCAATAGAGCAGCTGAGAGATTTTAACTATCTGGTGAGCCATTACTATACGGTGGACAGTACAACGATGATCGGGCAGGAGCAGTTAAATGTGGATGAGCTTCTCGCAAAAGATATGCATATTGACACAAGTGGGGAAGGACCAAAAGTACTTATCTTTCATACTCACTCGCAGGAGACTTTTGTGGATTCTGTCGAGGGAGATGTCGGAACAAGTATCGTCGGGATGGGAGCATATTTGTCAGAGCTTTTGAATGCGAAGGGAATTTCAACCATCCATCATGACGGCGTGTATGATTTGATCGACGGGAAATTAGACCGAAGCAAAGCGTACGAATTTTCGGAAGTGGGGGTCAGAAAAATATTGGAAGAAAATCCAAGTATTGAGGTTGTGATTGATCTGCACCGTGATGGGGTCGGCAATGATACACATCTGGTGACGGAGGCAAATGGAAAACAGGCGGCAAAGATCATGTTTTTCAATGGACTTAGCAGAACAAAAGCCAATGGAGATATCGCATATCTTCCAAATCCTTATATTCAGGATAATCTGTCGTTTTCTCTACAGATGCAGCTTGCATCAGAGAGTATGTATCCGGGATTTGCAAGGAAAATCTATCTGAAAGGGTACCGTTACAGTCTCCATATGATGCCAAAATCTCTTTTGATCGAGGCAGGTGCCCAGACAAACACTGTGGAGGAAATGCGAAATGCGATGGAGCTGCTGTCAGACGTTTTAGCAAAAGTCATCATGGGGTAGAAGAATTTATTTGAAACGAACCTTTGTTTGTGTTATGATGGGTGCAGTATGAAAAAGAGAGGGTTTTAAGTAAATGGCGAAACAAAATACATATGATGCAGATAGTATTTCTATATTAGAAGGACTGGAAGCGGTCAGAAAAAGACCGGGAATGTATATTGGAAGTGTGTCTACGAAGGGGCTCAATCATTTGATCTATGAGATTGTGGACAATGCGGTAGATGAACATCTTGCGGGGTACTGTGACAAGATTCAGGTCATACTGGAAAAAGATGGTTCTGCAACGGTGATCGACAATGGGCGAGGTGTCCCTGTCGGGATGCACCAAAAGGGGGTATCCGCAGCGCGTATTGTATATACGACACTTCACGCAGGTGGAAAATTTGATGATACAGCTTATAAGACAAGCGGCGGGCTGCACGGGGTTGGCTCTTCGGTTGTAAATGCACTTTCTATTTATATGGACGTCAAGATCAGCAGGGAAGGTGCAATTCATCACGACCGATACGAGCGGGGGATTCCGGTTGTAGAGCTTGAAAACGGGTTGCTTCCGGTTATTGGAAAGACGAGAAAAACGGGGACAGAAGTGAATTTCCTGCCGGACGACACGATTTTTGAGAAGACGAGATTCAAGGCGGAGGAAGTAAAAAGTCGTCTCCATGAGACTGCGTATCTGAATCCGAATCTGACGATTATTTTTGAGGACAGACGCGGAGCGCAGACAGAACATATTGAATATCATGAGGAAGACGGAATACTTGGATTTATCCGTGATCTGAATCAGAAGAAAGAGGCGATACATGAGCCGATTTATTTTAAAGGTGAGTCAGAAGGGATTGAAGTGGAAGTTGTATTCCAGTATGTAAATGAGTTCCATGAGAACGTACTCGGATTTTGTAATAATATTTACAATGCAGAGGGTGGAACACATTTGACGGGATTTAAGACGACGTTTACGACGGCGATGAACCAGTACGCGAGAGAACTTGGCATTTTAAAAGAGAAGGACAGCAATTTTACAGGAGCGGATATTCGCAACGGGATGACGGCGATTGTTTCAATCAAGCATCCGGATCCGCGTTTTGAAGGGCAGACGAAGACAAAGCTGGACAATCCGGATGCAGCAAAGGCGACCGGAAAGGTGACCGGGGAGGAGATTGTGCGCTATTTTGACCGGAATCTGGATACGCTTAAAAAAGTAATCAGCTGCGCGGAGAAGGCGGCAAAAATCCGTAAGACGGAGGAGAAGGCAAAGACGAATCTGTTGACGAAGCAGAAATATTCGTTTGACAGCAATGGAAAGCTTGCAAACTGTGAGAGCAGAGATGCGAGCAAATGTGAGATTTTTATCGTGGAGGGAGATTCTGCGGGAGGTTCCGCAAAGACGGCGAGAGACCGCTCTTATCAGGCAATCCTGCCAATCCGCGGAAAGATTTTGAATGTGGAAAAAGCAAGTATCGATAAGGTACTTGCCAACGCGGAGATCAAGACGATGATCAATGCCTTTGGCTGTGGATTTTCGGAAGGGTATGGTAATGATTTCGACATCACAAAACTCCGTTATAACAAGATCATCATTATGGCTGATGCGGACGTGGATGGCGCTCACATTTCTACATTATTATTGACATTGTTCTATCGGTTTATGCCGGAATTGATTTTTGAAGGACATGTCTATATTGCGATGCCTCCGCTTTACAAGGCGATGCCGAAAAAAGGGGAAGAGGAATATCTGTACGACGACAAAGCGCTGGAGCGCTATCGCAAACGTCAGAAAGGACCATTTACGCTGCAAAGATACAAAGGTCTTGGTGAGATGGATGCAGACCAGTTGTGGGAGACAACGCTGAATCCGGAGACGAGAATGCTAAAGCTTGTCGAGATTGAAGATGCAAGAATGGCATCTTCTGTGACGGAGATGCTGATGGGAAGTGAAGTGCCTCCGAGACGTGCGTTTATTTATGAAAATGCGACAGAAGCAGAGTTAGATATATAGGAGGCAACAAAAGATGCAGGATTCACAAATTATAAGAACCGAATATTCGGATATCATGAAAAAATCATATATCGATTATGCGATGAGTGTCATTGTGGCAAGAGCGTTGCCGGATGTCAGAGATGGTCTGAAGCCGGTGCAGAGAAGAACACTTTACGATATGCATGAACTTGGTATCCGCTATGATAAACCATATCGAAAATGTGCGCGTATCGTCGGGGATACGATGGGTAAATACCACCCTCATGGAGACAGTTCCATCTACGAATCACTTGTCGTAATGGCGCAGGAATTTAAAAAAGGAATGATTCTTGTGGACGGACATGGAAACTTCGGCTCGATCGAGGGAGACGGCGCTGCTGCGATGCGTTACACGGAGGCTCGTCTTGCAAAACTGACACAGGAGGTATTTCTTGCAGACTTGGACAAAGGAGTTGTGGACTTTGCTCCGAACTTTGACGAGACGGAAAAAGAACCGGAGGTGCTTCCGGTACGTATCCCGAATCTTTTGGTAAACGGTGCAGAGGGAATCGCAGTCGGAATGGCGACAAGTATTCCAACACACAATTTAGGCGAAGTGATCGATGCGGTGAAAGCGTATATGAAAAACAGTGAGATCACGACAAAGCAGTTGATGAAACATATCAAAGGACCGGATTTTCCGACGGGCGGTATCGTAGTCAACAAAGACGATCTTTTGAACATTTATGAGACGGGATCCGGAAAGATTAAGATTCGCGGAAAAGTGGAAGTGGAGGAATTGAAAGGCGGAAAGAAACGTCTTGTGATTTCAGAAATTCCTTACACAATGATCGGTGCAGGAATCGGAAAATTTTTAAACGATGTGGCGTCCCTTGTGGAGAGCAAAAAGACGAATGACATCACAGATATTTCCAATCAGTCATCCAAAGAAGGAATTCGGATTGTGCTCGAACTTCGAAAAGATGCAGATGTGGAAAACTTAAAGAATATGCTTTACAAAAAGACTCGTCTGGAAGATACATTTGGAGTGAATATGCTTGCCGTTGCAAATGGGAAACCAGAGACGATGGGACTGAAATCAATTATCGAGCACCATGTAGATTTTCAGTTTGATGTTGCGACGAGAAAATACAAGACACTGCTTGCAAAAGAGTTGGATAAAAAAGAGATTCAGGAAGGTTTGATCAAGGCATGTAATGTCATTGATTTGATTATTGAAATTTTGCGTGGCAGCAAGTCGATCAAAGAGGCAAAAGCGTGTCTGACTGACGGTATCACAGAGAATATCAAATTCAAATCTAATATTTCAAAAAAGATGGCCTCGATGCTCCGGTTTACAGAAAGACAGGCGACAGCAATCCTGGAGATGCGCCTGTACAAACTGATTGGTCTGGAGATTGAGGCATTGCAGGCAGAACATGAGCAGACACTTAAAAGTATTGCCCGCTATGAAGATATTTTGAATAATTATGATTCGATGGCGGAAGTAATTATAGAAGATTTGGATGCGATTAAAAAGACATATGCAAGAAAACGACGGACGATTGTCGAAAATGCAGAAGAAGCAGTGTTTGAAGAAAAGAAAATCGAAGAGCAGGAAGTTGTATTTTTGATGGATCGTTTTGGATATGCGAGAACGGTGGATGTGTCGACCTATGAAAGAAACAGGGAAGCAGCAGACTCGGAGAATAAATATATAGTTTCCTGTCTCAATACCGGAAAAATATGTTTGTTTACGAATGCAGGAAAGATGCATCAGGTGAAGGTGCCGGATATTCCATATGGAAAATTCAGGGATAAAGGAACTCCGATTGATAATTTGAGTAATTACAACAGCACCGAAGAACAGATTGTGTTTGTGTGTGATGAGGGAAGTCTCTCTATGGCAAAGCTGTTGTTTGCGACAAAACAAGGTATGTTAAAGCAGGTGGATGGAAGTGAATTTCAGGTGGCAAAACGAACCATCGCAGCGACAAAGCTTTTAGAAGAGGATGAAGTGATCTGTGTACAGGTTGTGACAGAGGGACAAAGCATTGTGCTTCAGACGATGAATGGATATTTTCTGAGGTTTGCGTCGACAGAGGTGCCGGAAAAGAAAAAAGGTGCCGTCGGAGTGCGCGGAATCAAACTACAGAAAAAAGATGAACTGGAACAGGTATATCTGCTTGAAGAAGGAGTTGAGCAAAAGGTTCTATATAAAGAAAAAGAAGTGACATTGAACCGTCTGAAACTGGCAAGACGTGATGGAATCGGAACAAAACGATAACCCTGAAATGAGAAATTTTGAAAATATCCTTGCATTTATTGAGAATGAGTGCTATAGTGTATATTAGTTACATAAGAAATCGGCAGAAGAGTGGACGTAATGTTCACTCTTATTTGTTGGTATAAGAAAGGAAGGTTGACAGTGTCTAAAAGAGAAGTATACGAACAAAAAACAGAAGAACTTCTATTACCAATCGTTGAAAGCAATGGATTTGAGTTGGTGGACGTTGAGTATGTAAAAGAGGGAGGAAACTGGTATCTTCGGGCATATATTGATAAACCGGGAGGAATTTCGGTAGACGATTGTGAAGTGGTAAGCAGAGCGTTTTCAGATATTTTGGATGAGAAAGACTATATCGAAGATACGTATATCTTTGAAGTGAGTTCTCCAGGACTTGGAAGACCTTTGAAAAAAGAGAAAGACTTTGCAAGAAGTATCGGAGAAGAAGTGGAGATCCGTACTTACCGTGCGATTGACAGACAGAAAGAATTTATCGGAATTCTAAAAGAATACGATCAGGATACCGTGACGATTGAATATGAAGATGAGACAACAAAGACATTTGAACGAAGCGAGATCGCTTTGATTCGTTTGGCATTGGATTTTTAAATCAGGAGGAAAGAAAAAATGAACACAGAATTATTAGAAGCGTTGACAATTCTTGAGCAGGAAAAGGATATCAGTAAAGAGACTTTATTAGATGCAATTGAGAATTCTCTGATTAACGCATGTAAAAATCATTTTGGAAAAGCAGATAATATCAAAGTAGTGATGAATCGTGAGACTTGTGACTACTCTGTGTTTGCGGAAAAGACAGTTGTAGAAGAAGTGGAAGACGATGTGATGGAGATCAGCCTTGCAAATGCAAAAATGATCGACTCAAAATTTGAGCTCGGCGATATTGTTCAGATTCCGGTGGAGTCAAAGGAATTTGGACGTATTGCAACACAGAATGCAAAGAACTTAATTCTTCAGAAAATCCGTGAAGAAGAGAGAAAAGTAGTGTACGATCAGTATTTTGAAAAAGAGAAAGATATCGTGACTGGTATCGTGCAGCGTTATGTTGGCAAGAATGTAAGTATTAACCTTGGAAAAGCAGATGCGATGCTGACTGAGAATGAGCAGGTAAAAGGCGAAGTGTTTAAGCCTACAGAACGTATCAAACTCTATATCGTAGAAGTGAAGAATACAACAAAAGGACCAAAGATTTTAGTTTCCCGTACACATCCGGAACTGGTGAAACGTCTGTTTGAGTCTGAGGTTGCAGAAGTAAAAGAAGGAATTGTTGAGATTAAGAGCATCTCAAGAGAAGCCGGTTCCCGTACAAAGATTGCAGTGTGGTCAAATGACCCGGATGTAGATCCGGTCGGAGCATGTGTTGGTATGAACGGTGCGAGAGTCAATGCAATCGTAAGTGAGCTTCGCGGAGAAAAGATTGATATCATCAACTGGAGCGACAATCCGGCGATCTTGATTGAGAATGCACTTAGTCCGGCAAAAGTCATCTCTGTAATGGCTGATCCGGATGAAAAGACAGCAAGTGTGATTGTGCCGGATTATCAGTTGTCACTTGCAATCGGAAAAGAAGGACAGAATGCGAGACTGGCTGCACGTCTGACAGGATACAAGATTGATATCAAGAGCGAGACACAGGCGATTGAAGCCGGTGAACTTCCGGAAAATTATATGAATCTTTCCACAGAAGTGTCTGAGGAAGCAGATGAAGAGATGCCAGATGAATTAGTGTAGTCAGGAGTGATTTGTTGAGTAATAACAAAAAGATTCCTATGCGAAAATGTGTAGGATGTCAAGAGATGAAAAGTAAAAAAGAAATGATGCGTGTTTTGAAAACTTCCGAAGATACATTTGAACTGGATGCGACAGGAAAAAAGAACGGGCGCGGAGCATATCTTTGTTTTTCAAAAGAATGTTTTGAAAAAGCGGTGAAAAACAAAGGGTTAGAGCGGTCTTTTAAGCAGGCAATTCCAAAAGAAGTTTATGAAAAGCTGGAAAAGGAGATGAATGCGCTTGAAATCGAGTAAAGCATTATCGTTAGTCAGCCTTGCCACGAAAGCAGGAAAGACGGCAAGCGGTGAATTCTGTACCGAAAAAGAAGTAAAGACCGGTATGGCAGAGCTTGTGATTGTGGCGGAGGATGCATCGGCGAATACAAAGAAGAAGTTTAAAAATATGTGTGATTTCTATGAAGTGCCAATTTATTTTTATGGGGATAAAGATACCTTGGGGCATGCAATGGGAAAAGAATTCCGGGCGACACTTGCAGTGACAGATGCAGGGTTTGCAAAAGGGATCAAGAAACATTTGGAAACAGAAGGATATACGATTGCATAGAGGAGGTAGTTAGTATGACAAAAGTGCGAGTGCATGAATTAGCAAAAGAGCTAAATAAAACAAACAAAGAAGTACTTGATGTTCTGAGAGAAAAAAATATAGAGGTAACCAGCCATATGAGTTCATTGAGTGATGAGCAGATTGAGGCTGTAAAAAGCAGCTTTGGCGGTGGGGATACAAAAGAAGAACCGAAGAAAAAGCATATTGTGCAGGTGTTCAGACCGCAGAATTCTCAAAATGGTTCCCGTCAAGGCAATCGTCCAACACAGAGACGAGATGGACAGAACAACAATCAAGGACAGAGAAACGGAAACAATCAGGGTCAGAGACAGAATGGTCAGAGACCAAATAATAACCAGGGTCAGAGAAACAACAACGCAGGTCAGGGACAAAGACAGAATAATAATGCGCAGAGAGCAAATAATAATCAAAGACCGAACAACAATTATCAGGGTCAAAAACGCGATGACAACAGACGTGATGACAGAAGAGATGACCGCAGAGATGATAATAGAAGAAACGACAGAAGAAACGATAACAGAAAGAGCGCGCCTTCAATTCCGGCACCGGTAGTTCCTGAGCAGAAGCCACAGCGTCAGAAACAAAAAGATAATTTTAATAAGAAAAAAGATTATCGCAAAGATGACCATGAGGAAAGAGGACCAAAAGGGAAAAAGACAAAAAATGTGCCGTTGCAGCAAAAGCCGCAGCCAAAGGTAGAGGAAAAAGTGGAAGAAAAGATTAAGATGATCACGATCCCGGAAGTACTTACAATCAAAGAACTTGCAGATGCGATGAAGATTCAGCCGTCTGCAATTGTAAAAAAATTGTTTTTACAGGGAAAAATCGTGACAGTAAACCAAGAAATTGATTACGATACTGCAGAGGAAATCGCAATGGAATTTGAAGTGCTCTGCGAAAAAGAAGAAGTAGTAGATGTCATTGAAGAATTGTTAAAAGAAGATGAAGAAGACGAAAGCAAGATGAAAAAACGTCCGCCGGTTGTGTGTGTTATGGGGCATGTTGACCATGGTAAAACTTCCCTTCTGGATGCAATCCGTAATACAAATGTGATCGACCGTGAAGCAGGTGGTATCACACAGCATATTGGTGCATATGTGGCGACAGTAAACGGAGAGAAGATTACATTCTTAGATACACCTGGACATGAGGCGTTTACAGCAATGCGTATGCGTGGCGCTAATTCCACAGATATTGCGATTCTTGTTGTTGCGGCAGATGACGGCGTAATGCCTCAGACTGTAGAAGCAATCAACCATGCGAAAGCAGCTGGAATTGAAATCATTGTTGCAGTAAACAAGATTGATAAACCTAGTGCAAATATCGATCGTGTAAAACAGGAATTGACAGAGTATGAGCTGATTGCAGAGGACTGGGGTGGAAGCACAATCTTTGTACCGGTTTCTGCAAAGACAGGAGAAGGAATTGAAGACTTGATGGAGATGATCCTTCTGACAGCGGAAGTATTGGAATTAAAAGCGAATCCAAACCGCCGCGCAAGAGGTCTTGTGATCGAGGCAGAGCTTGATAAAGGAAAAGGTTCTGTGGCGACAGTACTGGTACAGAAAGGTACACTTCGTGTCGGAGATGCCATCGCAGCAGGTTCTGCTTACGGGAAAGTAAGAGCGATGATGGATGACAAAGGAAGAAGAGTAAAAGAGGCAGGTCCTTCTACTCCGGTAGAGATCCTTGGTCTGAATGATGTGCCGAATGCCGGAGAAGTATTTGTCGGATGCGGCAATGACAAAGAAGCAAGAAACTTTGCAGAGACATTCATTTCACAGGGAAGAATGAAACTGTTAGACGATACAAAATCAAAGATGTCCTTAGATGATCTGTTCAGCCAGATTCAGGCAGGAAATGTCAAAGAACTTGGTATTGTTGTAAAAGCAGATGTACAGGGTTCTGTGGAAGCAGTAAAACAGAGTCTTTTGAAATTGTCAAATGACGAGGTCGTTGTAAAGATCATCCACGGTGGTGTCGGTGCAATCAACGAGTCTGATGTCACACTTGCATCTGCATCCAACGCAATCATCATCGGATTCAATGTAAGACCGGATGCAACTGCGAAAGAGATTGCGGAGCGTGAAGGTGTGGATGTAAGATTATATCGTGTCATCTACAATGCGATTGAAGACGTGGAAGCTGCCATGAAAGGTATGTTAGATCCGGTGTTTGAGGAAAAAGTACTCGGTCATGCAGAGGTTCGTCAGACATTTAAGGCTTCAGGCGTAGGTACGATTGCTGGTGCATATGTGCTTGACGGTACATTTGAGAGAGGATGTTCTGCACGTATTATCCGTGATGGAGTTGTAATCTTTGATGGAGGTCTTGCTTCGTTAAAACGTTTTAAAGATGATGTAAAAGAAGTAAAAGCAGGTTATGAATGTGGATTTGTCTTCGAGAAATTTAATGATGTAAAAGAAGGCGATCAGGTAGAGTCTTATAAAATGGTAGAGATACCAAGATAAGAAAAGAGGAAAAGAATTGAGAAAAAACAGTATTAAAAATACAAGAGTAAACGGAGAGGTGCAAAAAGAATTAAGCAACATTATCCGCGGGGGCATCAAAGACCCTCGTGTTGCACCAATGACCTCCGTTGTGGCGGTGGAAGTAGCGCCGGATTTGAAGACATGCAAAGCATATATCAGTGTGCTCGGTGATGAGAAAGCGCAGGAAGACACAATCAAAGGTCTTCAGAGCGCAGAAGGATATATCCGAAGAGAGCTGGCAAGGAAGCTGAATATGAGAAACACGCCGGAAATAAAATTTGTGATGGATCAGTCTATCGCATATGGTGTGGCAATGTCGAAAATGATTGATGATGTGACAAAGGATTTAAAAGAAGAGGAAGAATAAGATGTTAAAGGAAGTCTTGAAACATGTAAAAACAGTCGCCATTGGCGGTCATGTGCGTCCGGATGGTGATTGTGTCGGCTCCTGTCTTGGGTTGTACCAGTACATCAAAGAAAACTATGAAGAGATTCAGGCGGATGTCTATCTGGAAGACATACCAGATAGTTTTCATTTTATCAAGGCGGCGAAAGAGATTCGTCACGAGGTGCCGGACAAAAAAGAATATGATCTGTTTATTGTGCTTGACTGTGGTGATAAAGAACGTCTCGGATTTTCAAAGGCGCTTTTTGAACATGCAAAAGAGACGTTCTGCGTAGACCATCATATCAGTAATCTTGCGTTTGCAGATCAAAATTATATTTTCCCGGAAGCAAGTTCTACTTCGGAGCTTGTATACCGGCTTTTGGATTTAGAAAAGATCACAAAAGAGACGGCTGAATGTCTGTATCTTGGAATTGTGCATGATACAGGAGTGTTCCAGTATTCATGTACGGCGCCGGAGACGATGGAGGTGGCAGCGAACCTGATGCGGAAAGGGATCAATGCCTCTGAGATCATCGAAAAGACATTTTATGAAAAGACGTTTGCTCAGAACCAGATTTTGGGGAGGGCATTGTTTGAAAGTTTTCTGTTTATGGATGGAAAATGTATTGTATCCTATATTACACAGCGTATGATGGAATTTCATGGTGTCACACCGAAAGATTTAGAAGGAATTGTCAGCCAGCTTCGGGTTACGAAAGGTGTGGAAGTTGCCGTTCTTTTATATGAGACTGCTCCGCATGAGTACAAAGTGAGCCTGCGTGCATCTGGTGATGTGGATGTCAGCAGAATCGCACAGTATTTCGGTGGAGGAGGCCATAAAAAAGCAGCCGGTGTGACGATGAAAGGAACGGTACATGATGTGATCAACAATCTGTCCGGACAGATTCATTTACAACTATAAAAAGGAAGAAAATATGGTACACGGAGTCATTAATATACGTAAAGAAAAAGGATTTACATCACATGATGTAGTCGCAAAACTAAGGGGAATTATCGGACAGAAAAAAATCGGGCATACCGGTACATTGGATCCGGATGCGACGGGCGTTCTTCCGGTCTGCCTTGGAAAAGCGACAAAATTATGCGATATGCTGACGGATAAGGATAAGACATATGAGACAGTACTTTTACTTGGAAAGGCAACGGACACTCAGGATATATCCGGAACAGTGTTATCCGAAAAAGCGATGGATGGAATTGACAATGATGCCGTAGAAAGATGCATCGGGGAATTTGTAGGAGAATACTTACAGGTACCGCCGATGTATTCTGCGTTAAAAGTCAATGGGAAAAAATTATATGAACTGGCGAGAGCAGGAATTGAGGTTGAGAGAAAAGCTCGTCCGGTTATTATCTACGAGATTCGGATTAAAGAGATTTCGCTTCCGCGCGTGCGGATGGAAGTCTCCTGCTCTAAAGGAACCTATATCCGCACATTGTGCCATGATATCGGAGAGAAACTCGGCTGTGGTGGCTGCATGGAGGAACTCACCCGCACAAAAGTAAGCAGGTTTACTTTGGAGGACAGCTATACATTGGAGGAAGTCAGACAGAAAAAGGAAGCGGGATTACTTTCAGAGATATTAGTTCCAATTGATGAAATGTTTGGGCAGTACGAGGCGGTGACCCTTAAACGCCCTTATGAAGCGCTTGTGTGTAATGGGAATATGTTTTTTGAAAAGCATATCAATGAGTCAAAAGATCTGATTGACGGGGAATATGTGAGAGTTTACAGTAATTCCGGACAGTTCATTGCGATTTACGCATATCAGCAGAAACAAAAGATGTTTAAAATAGTCAAAATGTTTTTTGATAAAAATGAGTAACGATAAGAGGAAAAAACATGCAATATATCAAGGGAATGCAGTTCTATCAAAATGACAAAAAGACTGCAATTACATTGGGGAAATTTGATGGTCTTCACAGAGGACATGAGACATTGATCGAGCGGGTCATTGAGCATCAGAAAAATGACGGTGTAGACAGCGTTGTGTTTGCATTTGACATGGCACCCTTGTACGAAAAAATAAAAAAGAAAAAAGAAAGTCTGATTACGAACGAAGAACGCGCAGGACGCCTTTTTGGCAGGGTGGATTATCTGGTGGAATGCCCATTTGTCGAGGCAGTTTCGAAAATTGAGGCGGAGACTTTCATAAAAGAAATTTTGGTGAAACAATTTCATGCCGAGTATATTGTAGTTGGCACGGATTTTCACTTTGGATATCAGAAAAAAGGTGATTATCATATGTTGCAGCAGTATAGTGGGGAATACGGGTATGAGGTGGAAGTGATTGAAAAGAAGTGCTATGAAGATAGAGAAATAAGCAGTACTTACATTAAAGAAGAAGTGAAAAAAGGGAATATGAAACTGGTTACACAGCTTCTTGGATACCCGTATACCGTCACAGGAGAAGTACAATATGGTAAGCAGCTTGGGAGAAAGCTTGGATTTCCGACGATGAACATTGTTGCAGAAAAAGAGAAACTGCTTCCGCCTAACGGAGTCTATGTCAGTTCAATTCGCATTGATGGCATGCTTTATGGAGGAATCTCTAATATCGGCTGCAAACCGACAGTTTCAGAGAAAGAACAGATGGGAATTGAAACATTTGTATTTGACTATCACGGGGACGCTTATGGAAAGAAAATTGAGGTAGCGCTTTACGAGTATGTGAGACCGGAAAAAAAATTCGATTCTGTAGAGATGCTTCGCGAGCAGGTGGAACAGGATATCGCATATGGGCGTAAGCGGCTTCAAGGTTTCGACAGTAATTTTTAAAAATAAGTAGTTTACACTGGTGTAAAAGTATGATATACTCATTAAGTATGAAAAAACCGATGTTCGGTGACAGGATACTCCAACCGTCACTTAATGTCAGGTGTTAAATTAAAGAAAAACAGGAGGGTCATAGCATGATCGCAAAAGAAAAGAAACAAGCTATTATGGCAGAATATGCTAGAACAGAAGGCGACACAGGTTCACCGGAAGTTCAGATCGCTGTATTAACAGCAAGAATCAATGAGTTGACAGAACACTTCAAAGCTAATCCAAAGGATCATCATTCAAGAAGAGGTCTTCTTAAAATGGTAGGACAGAGAAGAGGTTTACTCGCTTACTTAAAGAAAACTGACATTGAAAGATACCGTACATTAATCGAGAGATTAGGATTAAGGAAATAGTTAAAAGTTTTATACAGACCACAACACAACAATGCAAAGGGGCAGGCGAATATCGTCTGTTCCTTTTTTTAGTTGCGAGTTGGGGGTATCCTTTTTCTTGACAAATAAAAAGAAAAAAGGTATAGTGATTCTAATTTGACGTATGAAGGGAGAGCCATTGATGAATAAAGTACCGTTTGTTACAAAAGAAAAATTAGATGAGATTGTAAAAGAATTTCCGACACCGTTTCACTTGTACGATGAAAAGGGAATTCGTGAAAATGTAAAAGCATTGAAAGAGGCTTTTGCATGGAATAAAGGTTATAAAGAATATTTTGCAGTAAAAGCAACTCCGAATCCATTTTTGATTAATATTTTAAGAGAATACGGCTGCGGCTGTGACTGCTCATCTTATACAGAATTGATGCTGTCTGAGGCGCTTGGAGCAGTAGGGAAAGATATCATGTTCTCTTCCAATGCAACTCCGGCGGAAGAATTTGTCTATGCAGACAAACTGGGGGCAATTATCAATTTAGATGACTTCACACATATTGAATTTTTGGAGAATGCAATCGGGCATATTCCGGAGACGATTAGCTGCCGTTATAATCCGGGAGGATTGTTTAAAATCAGCAATGACATTATGGATAATCCTGGGGATGCCAAGTATGGAATGACAACGGAGCAGTTGTTTGAGGCATTTAAGATTTTGAAAGCAAAAGGGGCAAAAGAATTCGGAATTCACGCATTTTTGGCGAGCAATACGGTTACGAATGAATATTACCCGATGCTTGCGAAGATTTTGTTTGAAGTGGCAGTGAAATTACAAAAAGAGACAGGAGCGCACATTAAATTTATCAACCTGTCAGGCGGAATCGGAATTCCGTATCGACCGGATCAAGAGCCGAATGATATCAGAGCGATCGGAGAAGGAGTCAGAAAAGTGTACGAGGAAGTACTTGTTCCTGCCGGAATGGGAGACGTGGCAATCTACACAGAGCTTGGGCGCTACATGATGGGACCTTACGGCTGCCTTGTGACAAAAGCAGTTCATGAGAAGCACACGTATAAAGAATATATCGGATGTGACGCATGTGCGGTAAACCTGATGCGACCTGCAATGTATGGAGCATACCACCACATCACAGTGATGGGAAAAGAAGATGCACCTTGTGACCATAAATATGATATTACCGGATCACTTTGCGAAAACAACGATAAATTTGCAGTAGACCGTATGTTGCCAAAGATTGATATCGGAGATCTGCTAGTCATTCATGACACAGGAGCACATGGATTTGCAATGGGATATAACTATAATGGAAAATTGAAATCAGCAGAGATTTTATTACAGGAAGATGGTACTCCGAAGCTGATTCGAAGAGCCGAAACACCGGCAGATTACTTTGCGACATTCGACTGCTTTGAGATTGGTCAGAAATTGAAATAAGGGAAATGTCAGCTGCTGTTCACCGCTGTGTGCGGAGATGCTCATTTGGGTGAACAGTAGCAATTGTTAAAAAAATTGAAAAAATTTCAAAAAAGACTTGCATTTCATAGTGGCATATGGTAATATACATTGTGTTGAGACAACAACTTAATAAAAAGAAGTAAAAATGCTTCTTGGGTAAGCAGGTGTGGCGGAATGGCAGACGCACAAGACTCAAAATCTTGCGGGGGCAACCTCGTGTGGGTTCAAGTCCCACCACCTGCATTTGATGTAAACTCTTTAGAAAATTCTAAAGAGTTTTTTTGCAAATTTGGGTGTATATACTTGAGGTGGGAAATGTATCAGATTGGAATATGTGATGATGGAAAAAATACATGTGCTTTTATAGAAGATGTTGTTTTGAAGTATGGGAAAAAGAGAAATGTAAAGATGGATATCCATGTCTGGAATTCCGGGGAAGAACTTTGTGCTTATTTAGAAACGGGAAAACAGTTGGATATTCTGTATTTGGATATCGAATTGTTTGAAGTGAGTGGAATTGATGCGGGGATATTTATCCGAAAGCAGATGGAAAACCATACGATGTAGTAAAGATTGTCGGGCGAAACACAAAGCGCTTTGAATTCCAATTGGGTAAAGAGTATTATTATGTGCCTTATGGAGATATTCTTTGCTTTGTGAGTGATGGACGAAAAGTTAGATTGCTCACTACAAGTGGCGAAAAGGAATTTTACGGAAAGCTGAAAAATATTATCAAGGAATTGCCGGAAGATTTTCTTGTAATTCATAAATCGTATGTGGTAAATAAGCAGCGTATCGCACGGTATACATATGAAACTGTGGAATTGGACAATGGGAGAGTACTGACGATCAGTCAGGCGCAGCGAAAACAGGTCAGAGAAAAATTGTTAAAGGAATTATAAAAATATGATGGATATCATTGTGTGTGCGGGGTCGAATTTATTTCGAATGTATGTGACGTATCGATTTATCCGCATCTTTTTGGAAGAGACAAAGTTAAGCAGGGTGAAAGAAGTTGCATGCTATTTGCTCTTTTGGATTGTGAATACGGCATTGTATTTATTGTTTCAACGTGTTTGGATAAATATTGTGTGCAATCTAGTGGGCATTGCTTTGCTAGTAAGAATGTATACAAAAGTATGGAAAGAGAATATTTTTGTGACGGTTTCAATCTATATGGCGAATCTTTTGTGTGACGTTTTTGTTTCATTTTTATTTATTCCGTATAAAGATGGAAATATGTATAATCAGTTATATGGGACAATGGGGATTCTTTTTATTTTTGTTAGTGAGCTAATAACAGAGAAAATTGTGTCTGAACGAAAAAATATTGATAAAAATTATCCATTATCTTTAACATGTATACCTTTGTGTAGTGTTTTGTTGGTCGCAATATTAATTTATGTAAAAAGTATTAGTTATGTAGGGGTTTCGATTGTTAGCTTAGGCTTGTTACTGATTAACTTTTTAATGTTTTATTTTTACAATTTGCTTTTGAAATCACTCGCACGTACATATGAAGCAGAATTGTTGCAGTATAAAATGAACGCATATGCGAATCAGATAGATGTAATGCTGGAAAATGAAGATAAAATAAAAATTTTACGGCATGATATGAAACATCATATAAATGAAATGAAATTAATGATAGAGCAACAAGAATTTTCAGCACTTCAAACATATATTAGCGATATGGAGCAATTTTTGGGGAATTCTAATAAAATAGTGTTATCCGGAAATAGAGAAGTAGATAGTATTCTGAATTATATGCTTCAGAAAGCAAAGGAGATGCAGTTGAATACAACTGTAAAAGTTGCAATACCGGAAGATATGAAGCATTCCTTTGATTTGAATATTATCATTGGAAATTTGCTTCAAAATGCGATAGATGCAGCAGTGGAGACCGAAGAAAAATTTTTAGGTGTTGAGCTTTCTTTGAAAAATGGGATTCTTGTTTTGGAGGTAGAGAATAGTTTTTTGCCAGAGAGGATAAGAAAAGATAAACACGGTAATTTTCTTACAACGAAAAAAATTCGGAGTCTCATGGTATTGGGTTAAAAAGTGTAAAACGAATGGTAGAAAAATATCATGGAGATATGAGTATAAACATAAAAGAGACACATTTTTGTGTAAAATTGATGCTGTATATATAGAAAAATGGAGAAGACATGGGCTTTTTGAGGTCTGTGTCTTTTGATTTATGGAAAACTATGAGCTGCGGAGTGAACAGTAACACGAGTTATGACAAGAATCTATATGAATTATGACATGTTTCGGCACAGAGCAGAATTATGTGATATGATGCACATAGAAAAACAGAGAAGGGAGGAGAGAGCAATGCAGATGAAAAAAAGAGTTTCGGAGAAAGTAAAAAAAGTAGTTATCAAGCTAGTAAGAGAGACTGCGAGTGTAGAGGCTAATACAGTGTGTGCTGGTATTTATTATCAGCCAAAAGAAAATGAAAGTGTTAAGCAGTTGCGGAAGTTTTGAATTTGACGACACATCTGACAGATTATTTAGTAGATGGCAAAAACATACCTGATAGTGAACGTGAGATTATAAGATATGGTGTAGAAGGTATTTTAAATAATCTGTTGGGGATTTTCATTACATTAACTGTTGGTATCTTTTGTGATTGTGTATTTGAAAGTTGCGTGTTTTGGATTTTCTTTTGGACACTGCGAAAGCATGCAGGTGGATTTCATGCGAAGACAAAATTTCGGTGTCTGATGATGTCCGTAGTATTGTTGTTTCTTGCTTTCGAATTCCTATTGGAAGCAGGATGGACAATAGATGTATATACGTGGATTATGGTAATCGGAAGTGGGTGTATTTTTTATCTTGCACCTGTAGAAACGCATAATAAGCAACTGGATGAAGAAGAGGTTCGTGTATATCGGAAAAGAACCAGAATAATTCTTGGTATACAATTGATATTGTATTTTCTGTCTTTGATTTTGGGTGGAGAGCAATTCTGCAGGATAGTGGCGGTAAATGTGGTGGTAGCTAGTTTTTCGCTGGTATTAGGGAAAATTAGTTTAAATATGTGGTAAAAACAGTAGTGGTCATAAGGAGGGGATTTCGATGTTTTTCAAATGTCCTTATGGAAGAGATTTAATAGTAAAATTTTTAGGTAATTGCGACAATATCACATATCAGCAAGGGATGGATCAAGTTTTTGGCAGATCGGTTCGGTCAGGTCAACAAGACAGTCGAACCTAGATTGTAAGTCCGATAAGAAATCCTGCTTAAACCGAGTAAATTTATATGATGTTTCGTCATCAAAATATCGGTTTGTTAATGTAAAAGGGGGATATAGATTAAAAGGAACTAAAGTAAGTGGAGGGGTATATGAACCAGGGTACACTAGTCGAAATTTTTATGACAAACTTGTCGGGAGAACAACAGAAACAATACAAGTGAATTCTCCATTACTTAAATATAGTACAAATTCCTTGCATTTTGAAATCCTGACTCATACTACTTTTACAATTAAAGATTTGACCAATGGAGGTACTTGGAATAAAGAATTTGGAATTTATTCTATTAATGGTTAACAAAAATAAATACAAATTTCACTCGCAAATTTTTGTGAAAGTCATTTTATATTTGCTAATATACAGGGAGGGGTTATCATGGAAAAAACGAAAACTATTATACAGACAATACTCATTCTAGTTATATGGTACTGTTTCTATTCAGTTGGGGGATGGAAATCTCTTGGATTTGATGGTGGAAAAATGAATCTTTTACTTCTGTTAGGATTATATGTCCTTCCAATGATACTGATAGGCATTGTGCTAAATGGCTTTACATGTATATGCAATATTAAAGGTAAGCGACCAATACAAAGATTAAACTTACTGATTGAAGGGGTGTTTATTCTTATACTCGTGATTGTTCCGATTATCGTAATGCAGAAGTTTCCGATTTATGATGTATTTATGGAAACTATGCAGCCAGCGATTTATCAAGAACTAATAAAGTTTAGTGATATATTTGGTATGGGGGCTTATATGGCAACAGGCCTGTGTGCCGGACACATGGTTGGGGCACTATCGGAGAAACCTCAAAAAGCAATTATAAAATATGGTAGTATTATTTTTGTATGGTTTATAGCTTATGATCTGTTATTGCCGATGACAGAGGCAATGACAAAGAGCGGGCGTAATTATACGATTTCTACTTTGCTTACAATACTTCCGATGCTGTTTGCCGGTATTGTGCTGACATACAGAGGCAGAGATAAATTTGAACAGAAACAGGTTGATAAGTTTTATTTCATTTTGTTCATCATAGCAACAGCGGCGGCTCTCATTATACCGACGGTCAGTATATTGCTGGATTTAAAAATTCCTGTATATGAATCTCAAAATCTCATAGTATCAATGGTTCAATTTATTCAGGGAAATATGTTGTATATTATTTTGTGGCTCTGTGTTGGAGGTTTGGTTACAAAACTCAAACAAAAGTCGTGAGATTTGTGTATGGTTATATTATCTCATTTAATGGGACTTGGAATAAAACAACGCTTAAGGGTTGCGCAGGCAATTGAAAAACAATTATTTTGGCGAGCCATAGTAAAGAAGATATGCGATTGAAGGTTCAAAATAGTATAGGGGTGAATACCATGAAAGTGAAGTTAATGAAAGCGAAACTGAAACATGTATGCAACCAAAAAGAATTTATTTGGGGAGTTCGTGTGAGTGGTTTGATACTGGGAATCGGATGAAAAATTAAAAAATATGAGCATTGTCAAACTGATATTGCGGCTTATGATTCTCTGTTTTAGTGTGTGGGATTTGTACTTGATTTTTAAGCCATTCCTTCAATATGCAGAGATCGGTGTCGCAGCAAACCAGATGGAATATGGGATTACAGCAATCGGCGTAACTTTATTTATCATGCTGCTTTCCTACATTAATGTGAATCTAGATAAGATGTAAACAATTGAGAACTCTCGCGTTCATATGCTATATGAATAGATATGAACGCGGGAGTTTTGTAAATATAAAAATGTTTTATGGTATAGGCGCATCTGTTGAAATCTGTTATAATAAATCCAAAGTGACGACAAGGAGGTTCGTATTATGCCGAGAAGGGTATCGATCGGATATCAGGAATTTGAAGACATTATAGCAAACAACCTATTCTATGTAGACAAGACATTATTTATCAAGGAATGGTGGGAGAGAAGAGATTATGTCACCTTGATCACTCGTCCGAGGAGATTTGGGAAGACGCTGACAATGAGTATGATAGAAAACTTTTTTTCTATCACACATAAGAAAAACGCAGGTTTATTTTACCACTTGAATATATGGAAAGAGGAATCCTATCAAAAACTGCAGGGGACATATCCAGTTATCAGTATTACTTTTGCGAATGTGAAAGAACGCACTTTTGAAATGGCAAAGCAGAGGATTGGTCAGATTTTAACAGATTTGTACAGTAAACATACTTTTTTATTAGAAGGGGACTTGTTAACGAAAGAAGAAAAGATATTTTTCAAAAGTGTTACTATGAATATGGATGAGACAATTGCCACATTGGCTATTCATAAGATGTCGGATTTCCTTAGCAGATATTATGAAAAGAAAGTGATTATCTTGTTGGATGAATATGATACTCCTATGCAGGAAGCTTATGTAAATGGATATTGGGATGAGTTATCATCATTTTTGCGAAGCTTATTGAATGCTGCATTTAAAACAAATCCCTATTTGGAACGCGCAATTATGACTGGGATAACACGGGTCAGCAAAGAATCTATTTTTTCAGACTTGAATAATTTAGAGGTTGTCACTACTACCTCAGAAAAATATGCAGATGCGTTTGGGTTTACGGAAGAAGAGGTTTTTACTGCGTTGGAAGAGTACAATTTATCTGATAAGAACAGCGAAGTGAAACGCTGGTATGATGGATTTACGTTTGGGCATAAGAAAGATATTTATAATCCGTGGTCTATCATTCATTATCTTGACAAACAAAAAGTAGGGACATACTGGGCGAATACAAGCAGCAACAGTTTAATCGGAAAAATAATTCGTGAGGGTTCCTGCCAAGTGAAAGAGTCTTTTGAAGAATTACTTGCCGGGAGAAATATTATCACGCAGATTGATGAACAAATTGTGTATAATCGACTGGATTTAGATGAAAATGCAATTTGGAGTCTTTTTTTGGCAAGTGGGTATCTTAAGATTGTAAACGAAGTGAAGTGCGATGCATCGAGCAATGAGTGGAAGGAATTGTATGAGTTATCAATAACAAACTTTGAGGTTATGGTTATGTTCCGAAATATCGTGCGTGATTGGTTTGCTTTGACGGCATCTAACTATAATGCATTTATCAGAGCGTTTTTGCAGGATGACTTGAAAGCGATGAACGCATATATGAATAAAACAGCGCTGGCAACGTTTAGCTTTTTTGACAGTGGGAGCAGACCATCCGGGGAAGAACCGGAACGATTTTATCATGGGTTCGTCTTGGGACTGATGGTGGAACTTGAAAATCGATATATGATCACTTCAAACCGAGAAAGCGGTTTTGGACGCTACGATGTAATGTTGGAGCCGAGAAATAAGATAGATGATGCGATGATATTGGAATTTAAAGTGCAGGACAGTGACGAAAAATCTTTAGAAGATACAGTCAAAGCAGCGTTGAAACAAATTGATGAGAAGCAATATGCGGTATCATTAATTGAAAAAGGAGTGCCGGAAAGCCATATTAGAAAGTATGGATTTGCTTTTTGCGGCAAACGGGTTCTGATAGGAAAATAGAATTCTGTCACCGAAAAGCTCTTATGTTCATATACTATATTGATAGATATGAGCATAAGAGTTTTTTGTGTCGTAAAACAGCAGGAGGATATAGGATGAGTGGGATTTCTGGGTGGTATGATTCATATGAAAAAAGATTTGTCGGAGAGCAGTCTGTGACAAGAACCTTTGGTGAAAAAAGATATACAGTTGTATACAGCGGAGAACTTTATAATTGTGGAGAACTAAGGCGAGAGTTGGAAAAGAGGGGGCAGCGTTTTGAGACGACAGATGACACAGAAGTTGTTCTGAATGGACTGTTTACATACGGAACGGATTTTGTAAAACAAATGAATGGGGTATTTGCGTTTGCCTTTTATGATGAAAAACTGGGAGTGTTGCATCTGTTTCGGGATCGCATTGGCGTGAAACCTTTATTTTATACAAGGCAGGGAGATACGATTTTTTTTGCATCGGAGATAGAGACGCTATTAGCCAATTCGGGCGTGAAACCGGTACTGGATCGGAAGGGATTAAATGAAGTATTCAGTATCGGACCGGCAAAGACATATGGCTGCGGTGTATTTAAAGGGATTGATGAGGTACTTCCGGGACACCTGTTAAGCTATACGGGGGCAGAAATGAAAAATTCCTGCTATTGGAAGTTGGAAAGCAAGGTACACGAGGACAACTATGAGCAGACTGTTGAGAAAACAGCGTTTCTGTTGGAGAATGCAGTGAAGAATCAGATGATTTCAGGTGTGCCCGTTTGCACCTTTCTGTCGGGAGGGTTGGATAGCAGCCTTGTATCCGCAATCTGTGCGAGGGAGTTGAGAAAAGAGGGAAAGAGACTGCACACGTTTTCGTTTGACTTTGTGGGGAATGACAAGAATTTTCAAGCGAATATGTTTCAACCATCACAGGACAGACCCTATGTGGAAAAAATGGTAACTTTTCTGGATTCGGAACATCACTACTTAGAATGTGACTCTCGCACACAGGCGGACTATCTTTATGCATCAATTGATGCGAAAGGATTGCCGGCAATGGCAGATGTAGATTCTTCGCTTCTTTATTTTTGCTCTCAGGTGGCAAAGGAATATAAAGTGGCGCTGACCGGTGAATGCGCGGACGAGATCTTTGGAGGGTATCCGTGGTTTCATAAAAAAGAATGTCTGGAAGCGCATACGTTTCCGTGGACGATGGATTTAGCGCCGAGAAAAGCAATGCTTTCCGATGAATTTTTGGAAGCGCTAAAAATGGATGCGTATGTGCAGGAGACTTATGCCAAATCAGTGGCTGAAACACCAAGGCTTGCAGGAGAGTCAGCTTTGGAAACGCGAAGAAGAGAAATTTCCTATCTGAATCAGAAATGGTTTATGCAGACACTCTTAGACAGAATGGGCGGAACGAGTGCGCGTTATGGTTTGTCAGCGAGAGTGCCGTTTGCGGATTATCGGATTGTGGAGTACTTGTGGAACGTACCATGGGAGATGAAGGCAAAGGGAGGCGTTGTAAAGGGACTGCTTCGGGAGGCAGGAAGAGGATTGCTTCCGGATGACATTTTATTCCGAAAGAAATCTCCTTATCCAAAGACGTATGATAAAGCATATGAAGCGATCCTGGTGCAGAAAATGCGTGCAATTATGGCAGAGACCGACTCGCCAATCCGTCAATTTTTGGATACAAAAAAGGTAGAAAGATTCCTTTCCAGTCCATCTGATTATGGAAAACCGTGGTATGGTCAGTTGATGGCGGCGCCGCAGATGATTGCCTACCTCATTCAGGTGAATTACTGGCTTGAAAAATATCATATAAAAATAGAACTTTAACCTAAGCAGAAAATCGTTTATAATAGAAAAGATAAGAGAATTTGGAAGAACGGGAGGAGAAAACATGTATTATAAACAATATGGAAATACTGATATGAAAGTGTCTGCAATCGGACTTGGAACGATGCGCTATGATGAGGAAGATATCGCTGCGGGAAGACTGGAAAAATGTGCGGAGATTCCGTTGTATGCATTTGAGAAAGGCATTAACTACTGGGATACCGCACCATTTTATTGTGATGATAAAAGTGAGATTGTGACGGGAATCGCACTCTCTCAGGTGAAAAGAAGTGATGTTTATGTGACATCTAAGACAAATTTTAATACGATTGGTCAGAACCCTACGAGAGATGATTTCCGCAGAAGACTGGAGATGTCGTTGCAACGCCTTCAGACAGACTACATTGATTTTTATCATATGTGGTGTATGTTGAATCTGGAATCCTGGGAGAGACATATGGAAGTGATCTACCGATTTTTTGAGGAGGCAAAGGCCGAAGGACTGATTCGAAATATTGTTTTTTCTTTTCATATGGAGGGAAATGATATTGAGAAAGTGGTAGAGACCGGAAAATTCAAAGGGATGCTGATTGGATATAATGCATTGAATTATCGATTCCGCCAGAGTGGAATTGAGGCGGCGCATGCAAAAGGAATGGGGGTTGTCGTGATGAATCCGCTTGGCGGTGGAATGATTCCGCAGAATCCGGAGGCATTTTCGTATCTGACAGAAAGAACTGATCTGACTGTACCGCAGGCAGCGCTTCGGTTCGTGGCATCCCATAAAGAAATTACGATTACACTTGCCGGATGCACAACAAAAGCACATGTGGATGATGCAGTAAAAGCGGTAGAAAACTTAGAGGAACGTCCGGCAAAAGAGATCGTAAAATTGTATGAGGACAAGGGAGTTGCACTGAACAATCTCTGCACAGGATGTGCTTACTGCAAAGGCTGTCCGAAGGAAATTGAGATTCCTAAGTTTATGGATGCTTATAACCAGCAGATTTTGACAGGAAAGGAGACAGCTGCAAAAGAACGTCTGAACAATCACTGGGGACTCGATGCAAAGAAGGCAGCCGAATGTATCGCATGTGGGAAATGTGAGCGCGCATGTACACAGCATCTGCCAATCATTGAACGATTGAAAGAGATTGCATTAAAATAAAGACAAAAGGAAGAAGAATGATGATAGAAGAGAGAACAAAAGCGAATGTCAGAGTGTTGAAACTGGCGTATGGCGGACTGCTTGTGGCACTTGGAATTTTGCTGCCGCAGGCGTTCCATATTTTCGGACAGAATGCAGGGATGATTTTTTTACCGATACAGATTCCGGTACTGTTTGCAGGGATGTTGCTTGGACCGTATTATGGAGGACTGATCGGAATTCTGGTACCTCTTTTCAGTTCTGTACTGACAGGGATGCCACCGGTGCCGAAGGTCTATTTTATGTTTGTGGAGTTGATGGCATACGGGATTGTGACCGGATGGATGATTAAGAAAACAAACGTATATGCAAGTCTCCTTACGGCAATGATTTTAGGGAGAGCGGCGTATGGTATTTCTTTAGTCGTGGGAGCGCAGCTTTTGCATATACAGGCGCCCTTTCTAAATCGGGCGGCATTTTTATCGGGGATTATCTCCGGCGTACCGGGAATGCTGATTCAGATTGTGATTCTTCCGGTATTGTACCTGACGTTAAAGCGAGGAGGTCTGACATTTGAACGATAGATTAGAACAGGCGGTGGCACTTTTAAAAGAAAAGCAAGTGAGCTGTGTCATATGGATAGAGGGAAAGGAACCGATTCTTTCGGATGAAATCGGGATTAAACCGCTGATGAAAGAACTTCGAAAAGAAAGACATGCCTTTGAGCACGGCGTGATCGCGGATAAGGTTATAGGAAAAGCGGCGGCACTTATGGCTATTTTAGGTGGTGCAAAGGCAGTTTACGGGCAGGTTTTAAGTGAAAGTGCAGAAAAAATCCTACAGATATATGGGATTGAATACGCTTATGAAGAAAAGGTGCCCTACATTGAAAACCGCACAAAAACGGGACAATGTCCATTGGAAGAGTCGGTGGTTTCTGTGGATGATCCAGAAAAAGCATTTGAAGTGTTGGAGGAAACGATTGCAGGACTGATGAGAAAGGACTTCCAAAGACCGGCGAAATAGTGTATAGTATTGCTTAGTATGTAACAGACAGGAGAGACGAAATGAGTGAAAAAATCGTTTTAATCGATGGACATAGTATTTTAAATCGGGCATTTTACGGGGTTCCGGATCTGACGAATTCCGAGGGGCTTCACACGAATGCAGTGTATGGTTTTTTGAATATTATGTTCAAGATTTTAGAGGAAGAAAAACCAGAGTATCTGACAGTGGCGTTTGACGTGCATGCGCCGACATTCCGGCATGAGATGTTCGCGGAGTATAAAGGAACCAGAAAACCAATGGCGGATGAGCTGCGTCAGCAGGTTCCGGTTATCAAAGAAGTGCTGCAGGCAATGGGAGTCAAGACGATTGAAAAAGCGGGTTTGGAAGCCGATGATTTACTTGGAACGCTTGCAAAAAGATGTGAGGAGATGGGCATGGAAGTGTCTGTGATCTCAGGAGACCGCGACCTTTTGCAGCTTGCGACAGAGCATGTAAAGATTCGAATTCCAAAGACGAAGCAGGGGAAGACAGAGATTGAAGATTATTATGCGGCAGATGTCAAAGCACGTTACCAGGTCACTCCGGAAGAGTTTATTGATTTAAAAGCGCTGATGGGAGATACGTCGGATAATATTCCGGGTGTCCCAAGTATCGGAGAAAAAACTGCGACAAAGATTATTACAGAATATGGTTCAATTGAGAATGCATACGCACATGTGACAGAGCTAAAACCACCTCGTGCAAGCAAAGCACTTTCCGAGCATTACGATCTTGCACAGATGAGTAAGGTGCTGGCAACGATTCATGTGAATGCAGATTTCGAGTATGAGATTGCGGATGCAAAGCTTGGAGATCTTTACACGGAGGAAGCATATGTGTATTTTCAGCGTTTGCAGTTTAAAAACCTGTTGTCTCGTTTTGAGGTGACAGCGCCGGCAAATCGTATCGAAGATGCCTTTCGGGTTGTTACAGATCAAAATGAGGCGAAGAAGATATTTGAAACGGCAAAGAAACAAACGTGTGTCGGTGTTTCTTTTTATAAGGATACGAAGAATGTGCTGCCGTTGTTTGTGAATGAGGCAGGGCTTACCGGAGTCGGGCTTGCCTTTGGGAAAGAAGATATCTATGTGTTTACAACAGAACAGGGAATGGAGATTTCCGAGCTGCTAGAACAGGTGGAAACGCTTTCAAAAGAGGTAGATGTGCTTGCAATCGCCGATGTAAAGAATGCGATGCAGTATATTCCGAATGTGAATCAATCTGTTTGTTTTGATACGATTGTTGCGGCATATCTGTTGAATCCATTGAAGAACGACTATGAGTCTGCAGACATTGCAAGAGAATATCTGGATATATTAATTGATGACAACCAGATTGATGAGGCGCAGAAAAGCTGTTATGAGGCGTATACGGCATATGAATCCAGCAAGATTTTACGTGATAGACTCAAAGAGACAGAAATGGAGCAGCTTTTTGATGAGATTGAGATGCCACTTGTATTTACACTCTATGACATGGAACAAAATGGTGTAAAAGTGGCTGCAGAGGCACTTCATATCTACGGAGAGCAATTAGGCCAAAAGATTGTAGATTTGGAAAAAGACATTTACGAACTGACCGGAGAGACATTTAATATCAATTCGCCAAAGCAGCTCGGCGTGATTCTGTTTGAAAAGCTTGGACTGCCACATGGTAAAAAGACAAAGACAGGATATTCGACTTCTGCGGATATTTTGGACAAACTGGCGCCGGAGTATCCGGTCGTATCCAAGATTTTGGAATATCGCCAGCTTACAAAGTTGAAATCCACCTATGCAGATGGACTTGCGGGATATATTAAAGATGACGGACGAATTCATGGAAAATTCAATCAGACGATCACGGCGACAGGACGAATCAGCAGTACAGAGCCGAATTTACAGAATATACCGGTTCGCATGGAATTGGGACGTCTGATCCGAAAAGTATTTATTCCGGAAGACGGTTATGTGTTTGTGGATGCGGACTACTCGCAGATTGAACTTCGCATATTGGCACATTGTTCCGGCGATGAGCAGCTGATCAACGCCTACAAAGAGGCGAGAGATATTCACAGAATTACCGCCTCTCAGGTGTTCCATACGCCGTTTGAGGAAGTAACTGATCTTCAGAGAAGAAATGCCAAGGCGGTCAATTTTGGAATTGTATATGGAATCAGTTCGTTTGGATTGAGTCAGGATTTGAGCATCACAAAAAAAGAGGCAGCTCAGTATATCGAAAGTTATTTTGAGACATATCCGAGCATCAAGGGATTTTTGGACGATGCGGTAGAACATGCAAAAGAAAACGGATATGTGACAACGGTGTTTGGCAGACGAAGACCGGTACCGGAGTTATCTTCCAGCAATTTTATGCAGCGCTCGTTCGGGGAACGTGTCGCTATGAATGCTCCGATTCAGGGGACAGCAGCGGATATTATGAAGATTGCCATGAATGGTGTAAACAGAAGACTGAAAGAAAACAATATGAGATCAAAACTGGTATTGCAGGTGCATGATGAACTTCTGATCGAGGCATATGAGGAAGAGTTGGAAGATGTAAAGGAGATTCTTTCCCATGAGATGGTGAATGCGGCAAAACTTCATGTGCCATTGGAAGTGGATATGCATACCGGAAAGAACTGGTACGAGGCAAAATAATGAGAATTATTGGAATTACAGGAGGAGTGGGATCTGGAAAAAGTCAGGTCCTCTCCTTTATGAAAGAACGATATGGCGCTGTTATCTGTCAGGCAGATCAAGTGGCATGGAAATTGCAGGAGCCGGGAAGTGTGTGCTATGAAAAAATCGTCGCACATTTTGGAACAGATATTTTGCGGACAGATAGGACGATTAACCGAGAAATTCTAGGCGGAATCGTCTTTGGAAATGCTGAAGAAATGGCAGTGCTAAATGGCATTGTGCATCCAGAAGTGAAAGCACATATCAAAGAAAAGATAGCGACAGAAAAAAACATGGGCACGTCATGTTTTGTGTTGGAAGCGGCGCTTTTATTGGAAGATCACTATGATGAAATCTGTCATGAACTCTGGTATATTTATACGGAAGAGTCCGTTCGGCGAATTCGCCTGAAAGAATCCAGAGGATACAGTGACGAAAAAATATCAGCGATGATAGCCTCGCAGATGCCGGAAAATGTGTTCCGACAGAAGTGTCAGGTTGTGATCAACAACAGTAACTCGTTTGAGATGACACAAAGAGAGATTGAAAAAGCAATGAACAGGCAGGAGAAGAGAAAATGAGATTATGCAGCATAGCCAGCGGCAGCAGTGGAAACTGTATTTACGCAGGAAGTGATAAGACACATTTGCTGATCGATACAGGAATCAGCAAAAAGAGGATTGAGGAAGGGCTACATGAGATTGGAATCAAAGGGGAAGAACTTGGAGGTATTTTGATTACCCATGAACATTCAGACCATATTCAGGGGCTCGGAGTGTTCAGCCGGAAATACGAAATTCCGATTTATGCGACGAGAGGAACTATAGAGGGAATCAAGGCATATAAAGGAATCGGGAAAATGCCGGAAGGTCTCCTGAAAGAAGTCACAGTGGATCAGATGTTTTCCATTGGAAATCTTGATATCAGACCGTTTGCAATCTCGCATGATGCGAATGAACCATCCGGATTTCGAATTGAACATGACGGAAAATCATTGGCCGTTGCGACAGATCTTGGCATTTATGATGCGTATACAGTCGAGAATTTAAAAGGGCTGGATGCGATATTGCTTGAGGCAAACCATGATGTACATATGCTGGAAGTGGGAGCATACCCGTATTATTTAAAACAACGTGTGCTTGGAAATCGTGGACATTTATCGAATGAATTGTCAGGACGCCTGCTTTGTGATATACTACATGACAATATGAAATATATCATGCTCGGGCACTTAAGTAAGGAAAATAATTATGAAGAGCTTGCCTATGAGACCGTGAAGCTGGAAGTGACAATGGGTGACAATCCATACAGAGGAGAAGATATTCCTCTTATGGTTGCAAATAGAGATACTATTTCAAATATATTACAGATTTAATCACAGGAGGTAGAAGATGAAGAAGAGCATTATAACAGTTGTAGGAAAAGATACCGTAGGAATTACAGCAAAGGTGTGTACATACCTTGCAGAGAACAATATTAATATTTTAGATATTTCCCAGACAATCGTTCAGGGATATTTCAATATGATGATGATCGTGGATATGAATGAGGCGAAAGAGGAATTCAGAGAAGTTTCTGAGGAACTGAATAAAATCGGTGAAGAAATCGGTGTTACTATCCGTTGCCAGAGATCTGAGATTTTTGAAAAAATGCACAGACTGTAAAACAGCCAATTCGAGCTTTCATGGCTGAACTGTTACTAATTTTTAGAAGAGAAAGGCGAAAGAAGACGATGATTAATATTTATGAAGTAACCGAGACGAATCAGATGATTGCAGAGGAAAATTTAGATGTGCGTACGATTACGCTTGGTATCAGCCTGATGGACTGTATCGATTCTGATCTGCAAAAACTGAATGAAAATATTTATAACAAGATTACGACAATGGCAAAAAATCTCGTATCGACAGGGGACGAGATTGAGCATGAATTTGGTATCCCGATTGTAAACAAACGTATTTCTATCACACCGATCTCCCTGATCGGTGCAGCTGCCTGCAAGTCACCGGAAGATTTTGTTACAATTGCAAAAACGCTTGACAGGGCTGCAAAAGAAGTGGGTGTGAATTTTATCGGCGGTTATTCTGCTTTGGTGTCAAAAGGAATGACAAAGAGTGAGGAAAATCTGATCCGTTCCATTCCGGAGGCACTTTCTGTGACAGAGCGTATCTGCAGCTCTGTGAATGTAGGTTCTACGAAGACAGGAATCAATATGGACGCAGTCAGACTCTGTGGAGAGATTGTAAAAGAGACAGCAGAAGCGACAAAAGAGAATGACTCGCTGGGATGTGCAAAGCTCGTGATTTTCTGTAATGCGCCGGATGATAATCCGTTCATGGCAGGTGCATTTTTGGGAGTGACAGAGGCAGATGCAGTGATCAATGTAGGAGTCAGTGGACCGGGTGTTGTGAAACATGCAATCGAACAAGTGCGTGGAGAAGGATTTGAAGTGCTCTGCGAGACGATTAAAAAGACAGCGTTTAAGGTGACTCGTGTCGGACAGCTTGTCGCAGGGGCAGCATCCAAACGTCTTGGAATTCCATTTGGTATTATTGATTTGTCACTTGCTCCGACTCCTGCAGTGGGAGACAGCGTAGCTGAGATTTTAGAAGAGATTGGTTTAGAGAGAGTTGGAGCTCCGGGTACGACAGCGGCACTTGCCATGTTGAATGATCAGGTGAAAAAAGGCGGTGTCATGGCATCTTCTTATGTGGGAGGACTAAGTGGTGCATTTATTCCGGTCAGCGAGGATCAGAGAATGATTGATGCTGTGAATGCCGGTTCGCTGACACTTGAAAAATTAGAAGCGATGACTTGCGTATGTTCGGTAGGACTTGATATGATTGCGATTCCAGGAAAGACAAAGGCGACAACAATCTCAGGAATCATAGCAGATGAGATGGCAATCGGTATGGTGAATCAAAAGACAACAGCAGTGAGAGTGATTCCGGTCATTGGAAAAGATGTTGGAGAAGTAGCTGAATTTGGTGGTCTGCTCGGCTATGCACCGATTATGCCGGTGAATGAATTTGACTGCAGTGATTTTGTGAATCGTAACGGTAGAATTCCAGCTCCGATTCACAGCTTTAAGAATTAGAAAGAGAGTAAAAAGCAATATGGGAAAGATAGCGGTAGTAACAGACAGCAATAGTGGAATTACACAGGAAAAAGGAAAAGAACTGGGTGTTCATGTTATTCCGATGCCGTTTTATATTGATGGCGAATTGTTTTTGGAGGATATCACGCTGACACAGGAAGCGTTTTATGAAAAGCTTGCCAGTGACTGTGAGATCAGCACTTCTCAGCCAGCTCCGGGAGAAGTGATGGAATTTTGGGACAAACTGTTGAAAGAATATGATGAGATTGTGCATATTCCGATGTCAAGTGGGCTAAGCAGCACCTGCGAGACGGCGATTATGCTGTCAAAGGACTATGACGGCAAAGTAGAAGTGGTAAATAACCAGAGAATTTCCGTGACGCAAAAGACTTCTGTGCTAGATGCTGTGAGACTGGCAAAAGCAGGGAAAAGTGCACTGGAGATTAAAGAGAGTCTGGAAGCTGAGAAGCTGGAAGCCAGTATCTATATTACTGTTGACACTTTAAAATATCTGAAAAAGGGCGGGCGAATCACACCGGCTGCGGCTGCGATTGGAACAGTGCTCAATCTAAAGCCGGTGCTTCAGATCCAGGGGGAAAAGCTGGATGCATTTGCCAAAGTAAGAGGTTGGAAGCAGGCGAAAAAGACGATGCTGGATGCGATGGAAAAAGATCTGCTGCATCGTTTTGGCGGTAAAAAGATGTCCTTGCTTGCCGCTTACACATGCAGCGCCGAGGAAGCGAAAAGCTGGAAAGAAGAATTGGAGGATCGTTTCCCGAATTATACAATTGATATGGATCCGTTATCACTGAGCGTGGCGTGCCACATCGGACCGGGAGCACTGGCGGTAGCGTGTGCAAAAGAAGTAGACTTATAGAAACATAGATATGAGCAGCAGATGTACTAGATACGTACAATCTGCTGCTCATATTCGTTTTGAAATGGTGTATCGAATTTTTCTGTAATGACAGATTCGTATAGATCTGCTGCAAATAAGTCAGCATTAAGCATCTTCTGTCCAGGTAAAGAGAGGGTATCTTTCGCGGTGAGTTTAGTCAGGAGTGGAACGTCTGCACATTTTTTGATCTCTGACAAAACAGCAGCACTCTCTTTTCGGAATCCTAATATACGAAAGTAAAAAGGAGCTTTGGCGGTACACAAAGAAAAATCATCCTTTTGAATCTGCAGCAGAATGTGCATGAGTGCTCTGCTGACCCTTGCGTAAGTCGATTCTTTTGTATTCAGAAGATGACAGAATTGCTCAAAACTGCGAAATTGACTGCGACATCGGATAATCCGATTGGCAAGCTCGACAGAGACATCGAGATATTGCGTGAGTGTGTCAGCAGTCTCACTTAACAGACGGTATTTCAGCAATAGAGAAAAATCATTTAAAAATACAGGAAAACGAACCTGATAATTTTCTTTTAAAAGAGTAAGGGCGGAATCAGGAACATGTCCGGAAAGAGATTCCAGTTCTTTTGTTGTTGACACTGTCTTTCGGATGGCTGAGGCAGAGCTGTATATTTTGTGAAGATCTGTCTCATGGTAACCGGAACCGATTCGTGAGATTGCAAATGGCTGAATTGAGCTGTTTAATCTAGAGAGTGCCTTTAAGTACTCAATCCCTAAAATATTGTTTGGCTGTTCTAAAATAGAAGCAATCCCTTCTTCTTTCGTGAAATCCTGAAAGGCTTTTTGACGTGCAAGCGGGAAACGATAGCCATCCCTAAGGTAGGACTGAAGGCTATGCTTGTATGCGTCTGGTTCCTCCGCCATAATATCTGCCGCTTTTTGCAAAAGTGTAAGGTCTCCACATTCACTTCCAAAACAGATGCTGTCCACGCAGCGGAGGGCATGAAGGAGTGAGACAGCACCGTATGCAAAATATTCCGCACTGGCACAGGCATAAAAAACCGGCAACTCAATGACCAAATCTGCGCCTGATTTTAAAGCCATCTTTGCGCGAAGGTGCTTTGGCAGTAGTGCAGGAGCACCACGCTGTACAAAGTTTCCACTCATAACGACAACCACTTTGTCTGCTTTTGTCAATTTTTTTGCTTTTTCAATATGGTACTGATGTCCATTGTGAAATGGATTATATTCTGTAATTAACCCTGTGATTTTCATAAAAAATTCCTCACAATCAGATTTTGTAGGTGTATTATACTATACAATCAAAAAAATCGCAAAATATTCTGTTATTTTATTTGACAAAAAGAATGAAAAAAGGTTAAACTAAAAATAGCGTTTGGAGACGGGAGGTAATTATTGATGAATGAAGAGCAGATTTTAGAGATGCTTGAAAACAGAGAATATAAGGAATTAAAAATAGAATTAGAGAAAATGTATCCCGTCGACTTGGCTGAGTTGCTGGAAGAATTTGACGAGAAACAGCGAATCATCGTATTTCGTCTTTTGTCAAAAGAATCTGCGGCAGATACCTTTACGTATCTTAACAGTGACATGCGAGAAGTGCTTATCAACGCTTTGACAGATTCGGAGATCAAAGAAGTGATGGACGAGATGTATCTGGATGATACGGTCGATGTGCTGGAAGAGATGCCCGCGAATGTGGTCGACAGACTTTTGATGGTGACAGATGAGGAGACACGTAAACAGATTAATGAGCTTTTGCAGTATCCGGAGGATAGTGCGGGAAGTATCATGAATGTGGAGTATATTGCTCTCCGAAAAGAGATGACAGTCGCAGATGCGATATTAAAGATTCGTCAGGTTGGAATCAACCGTGAGACAATCTACACATGCTATGTGACGGAAAAGCGAAAACTGATTGGTGTTGTCGATGTGAAAGATCTGCTGACAACCGGTGAGAATCGTCTGATTGAAGAGATTATGGAGACGAACATGCTCTATGTCAATACACATGATGATCAGGAAGAGGTGGCAAGTCTGATCAATAAATACGGTCTGATCGCAATTCCGGTTGTGGATTATGAGATGTGTATGGTCGGTATTGTAACGGTAGACGATGCCATGGCAGTCTTGCAGGAAGAGGCGACTGAAGATATGAGCATGATGGCCGGTATTGCGCCAAGTGAGGACTCTTACTTTGGGACATCCGTTTGGAAGCATGTCAGGAACCGTTTCCCGTGGCTTTTATTTCTGATGTTGTCAGCAACAATGACAGGTCTTTTACTGGGACATTATGAAGGAGCGCTGGCAGTGATGCCGATTTTAAATACATTTGTTCCAATGCTTACCGGAACCGGCGGAAACTGTGGTTCGCAGAGTTCGACGTTGATCATCCGTGGTCTTGCTGTCGACGAGATTGAGTTTGGCGATATTTTTAAAGTGTTGTTTAAAGAAATTCGGATTGCTTTATTAGCTGGATTTTTACTTGCGATTGTGAATGGAATTCGTATTGTTTTAATGTACAAAGATACAATGCTTGCATTTGCAGTAGGACTCACTTTGATGTGCACCGTAATCTTATCAAAAACAATCGGATGTTCGCTTCCGCTAATTGCGAAAAAATGCGGTCTTGACCCGGCGATTATGGCGGCCCCTCTGATCACAACACTTGTGGATACGGGAACAATTTTTGTATACTTTACGATTGTGACGAGAATTTTTCATATATAATGACAGCAGGCAGTTATCCAGTGTGATAACTGCCTGTCTTTGTATTGTACTTAAAAAGAGACATGAAACCCTCTTGTATACAAAATACGTTTGCGTTATAATACAAATATGTGTGAAAAATGGAAAGATGGAAAGGAGTCTTTAAATCATGGGATTTATTGATGTAATTAAAGAAAAAGCGAAAGCAGACAAAAAAACAATTGTACTTCCGGAGACAGAAGACAAGAGAACTTACGAAGCAGCAGAGGCAGTGCTCAAAGAAGGTACAGCTAATCTTGTTCTCGTGGGAAGCAAAGAAGAGATTGAGAAAAACGGAGCGGGATTTGATATCAGCGGAGCAACGATTGTTGATCCGGCAACATATGAAAAAACAGAAGCATATATTGCAAAATTGGTAGAATTGAGACAGAAAAAAGGAATGACAGAAGAGCAGGCAAGAGAATTGCTGCTTACAAACTATCTGTACTATGGGGTTATGATGGTGAAAATGGGAGATGCTGACGGTATGGTATCCGGAGCGTGTCATTCAACAGCAGATACATTGAGACCATGCTTACAGATCTTAAAAACAAAGCCTGGAACAAAATTAGTATCCGCATTTTTCGTAATGGTAGTACCGGATTGTGATATGGGAGCAAACGGAACATTTATCTTTGGTGATTCAGGGTTAGAGCAGAATCCGGATCCGGAAAAATTAGCTGCAATTGCGCTTTCTTCAGCGGAATCATTCAAATTGTTGGTTGGGGAAGAGCCAAAAGTTGCTATGCTTTCTCATTCTACAAAGGGAAGTGCAAAACATGCAGACGTTGACAAAGTGGTAGAGGCTACACGTCTTGCAAAAGAGATGGCACCGGAACTTCAGTTGGACGGAGAACTTCAGCTAGATGCTGCAATCGTTCCGGAAATCGGAGAATCAAAAGCTCCTGGAAGCAAGGTTGCAGGACATGCTAACGTACTGATCTTCCCTGACTTGGATGCAGGAAATATCGGATACAAATTAGTACAGAGACTTGGAAAGGCGGAAGCGTACGGACCTTTGACACAGGGAATTGCAAAACCGGTTAACGATTTGTCACGTGGATGCAGTGCTGCTGATATCGAAGGTGTAGTAGCAATCACAGCTGTTCAGGCGCAGGCTCAATAATAAAAGTACGGAGGAAAGAAACATGAATGTTTTAGTAATCAATTGTGGAAGTTCATCTTTGAAATTCCAATTAATTAATTCAGATACAGAAGCAGTTTTGGCAAAAGGACTTTGCGAGAGAATCGGAATTGACGGAAGTCTTACTTATCAACCGGCAGGCGGAGAAAAGAAAACAGAAGATAAGGCAATGCCTACACACACAGAGGCAATTCAGTTCGTGATCGATGCATTGACAGATGCGGACAGAGGTGTTGTGAGAAGCCTCGATGAGATCGGTGCTGTTGGACATCGTGTTGTACATGGTGGAGAGAAATTTGCAAGTTCAGCAGTGATCACAGATGAGATGATCAAAGCAGTAGAAGAGTGCAATGACCTTGCACCACTTCACAATCCTGCAAACTTGATCGGTATTCGTGCATGTCAGGAATTGATGCCTGGAACACCTATGGTTGCAGTTTTCGATACTGCATTCCACCAGACAATGCCTGAAAAAGCATATATGTATGGACTTCCATACGAATACTATGAAAAATACAAAGTAAGACGCTACGGTTTCCATGGGACAAGCCACAGCTTTGTTTCAAAAAGAACAGCAGAATTGTTAGACAGACCTTACGAAGAAACAAAGACAATTGTCTGCCACTTAGGAAACGGCGCAAGTATCTGCGCAGTAGAAAATGGAAAATCTGTAGATACTTCTATGGGACTTACTCCATTGGAAGGACTTGTAATGGGAACACGTTCGGGAGATATCGATCCGGCAATTTTAGAGTTCATTGCGAAGAAAGAAGATCTTGATATTGACGGACTGATGACAATGTTAAATAAAAAATCAGGTGTATATGGTCTTTCCAACAACTTGTCAAGCGACTTCAGAGATTTGACAGCCGGAGCAGCACAAGGAAATAAACCGGCTCAGATCGCCTTAGATGTATTCTGCTATCGTGTGGCAAAATATGTAGGAAGCTATGTCGCAGCAATGAATGGTGTAGATGCAATTGCATTTACGGCAGGTATCGGTGAGAATGTATGCATCGTAAGAGAAAAAGTATGTGCTTACTTAGGATACTTAGGAGTAGAACTTAATAAAGAAGCAAATGCAAAGCAAGGAGAAGAAGTTACAATCTCTACACCAGATTCAAAAGTAAAAGTCATGGTTGTTCCTACAAATGAAGAACTTGCCATTGCACGTGAGACAGTTGCTTTAGTGTAAATAGAATTTTCTGATAAAAGTGTTGACAAATATCATTTACATGCTATAATAGTTTAGGTATGAATAGGAGTAACAATATGTTAATAAACCTATCAGACGTATTGTCTGAACATCACAAGACAATTGATAAGACTACTTCGGTAGAGATGACAGAATTTCATTCAGAATTAGGACGTTTTCCGGTTCTTGAGAAAGAGGATGTTCACATTGTTGTAAAACACGTGAAGAATCGCGAACTTATGATTACCGGAGAGGGAAGACTGGTGCTGGAGATTCCGTGTGACCGTTGCTTAGAAGCGGTTCCAACAGAATTTATTTTGGAATTTACGAAGAATGTAGACTTAGATGAGTCGAGTGAAGAACAGGCAATGGAATTAGATGAAAAAAATTATATTGACGGATATAATCTTGACGTAGACAAATTACTCTATAATGAGATTTTGATAGGATGGCCGATGAAAATTCTGTGTCGCGAAGACTGTAAAGGAATTTGCAACATGTGTGGTCAAAACCTAAATAAGGGAACTTGTGACTGTGAAGATACAAGCCTTGACCCTAGAATGTCAGTTATCCGCGATGTTTTTAAGAATTTTAAGGAGGTGTAATCTATGTCAATCTGTCCAAAGAATAAATCTTCTAAAGCTAGAAGAGATAAAAGAAGAGCAAACTGGAAAATGAGCGCTCCAAATTTAGTGAAATGCAGCAAATGTGGAGAATTAATGATGCCACACAGAGTATGCAAAGCTTGCGGATCTTACAACAAAAAAGAGATTGTTAGCGTTGACTAATGAAAAGCGAAGAAAGAGAGTCGTCTGTTGACGGCTTTCTTTTTTTGAAAAAAGTTTATATTGATTTTTAGAGTGATGTCTAGTAAAATTACTGTTAGCAGTGCAGGAGGTAATAGCATGTCAGAAATTACAAAAGTAGCATTAGATGCCATGGGTGGAGATAACGCACCCGTAGAGATTGTAAAAGGTGCAATGGATGCCATCAGCAAGAGAAAAGATATTAAGATCTTTCTTGTAGGGCAAGAGAATGTTGTACAAAAAGAATTAGAAAAATATACTTACGATAAAGAACAGATTGAAGTTGTAGATGCGCCAGAAGTGATCGAGACAGCAGAGCCGCCGGTCATGGCAATTCGTAAGAAAAAACAATCATCAATCGTAGTCGCAATGAATATGGTAAAAAAAGGAGAGGCGGATGCATTTGTCTCTGCCGGAAGTTCAGGGGCAATTCTTGTCGGAGGACAGCTTTTAGTCGGTCGTATCAAAGGCGTGGAGAGACCACCGCTTGCACCATTATTGCCGACAGAAAAAGGCGTTTCATTGTTGATTGATTGTGGCGCTAATGTAGATGCAAGACCTTCTCACTTGGTACAATTTGCAAAGATGGGTTCTATCTATATGGAGCACGTTATGGGCGTGAAGAATCCGAAGGTTGCGATTGTGAATATTGGTGCAGAAGAGGAAAAAGGGAACGCACTTGTAAAAGAGACATTCCCGCTGCTGAAAGAATGTGCGGATATCAACTTTATAGGAAGTATTGAAGCCCGTGAGATTCCACATGGAATGGCAGATGTAATAGTATGTGAGGCATTTGTCGGAAACGTTATCTTAAAACTCTATGAAGGAGTCGGCGCAGTACTGATCAGCAAAGTGAAAAAAGGAATGATGACTTCGCTGCGGAGTAAGATTGGTGCTTTGCTAGTGAAACCAGCACTGAAGGAGACATTAAAAAGCTTTGATGCAAGTGAACATGGAGGTGCGCCGCTGCTTGGACTGAACGGACTTGTAGTAAAGACGCATGGAAGTTCCAAGGCAAAAGAGGTATCCAACTCAATTATTCAATGTGTAACGTTCAAAGAGCAGGGAATTAATGAAAAAATAAAAGAACGTATACAAAAACAAGAAAATGAGAATCAGGAATAAAAGATTCTGAGACAAAGGGAGAGAAAGAAATGGAATTTGAAAAATTACAAGAAATTATTGTGGATGTATTAAATGTAGGAGCAGAAGATATCACAATGGATACAACATTTGTGGATGATCTGGGCGCAGATTCGTTAGATATTTTCCAGATTATCATGGGAATTGAAGAAGCATTTGACATTGAGATCGACAATGAAGAAGCTGAAAAAATCGTTACAGTTGGTGACGCAGTAGAACAGATTAAGAATGCAATTAATTAATCGAATTATGAAAAAGCCCTGCGTAGGGCTTTTTCGCGTTTAGAAAGGGAGAGTTTATGGAACAGACAATGAGAGAGTTACAGGAAAGAATCGGATATACTTTCCGCAGACAGGAGTTGTTAAAATCAGCATTGATGCACAGTTCTTATACGAACGAGACACATTTGCCGAAATATAAGTGCAATGAACGTCTGGAATTTTTGGGAGATGCGGTATTGGAACTTGTTTCCAGCGAGTTTTTGTTTTTTGCAGATCGAAAGATGCCGGAGGGAGAATTGACAAAGACGAGAGCAAGTATGGTCTGTGAGCCTTCACTTGCGTTCTGTGCAAGAGAGATTGAGCTTGGCAAATATTTGTTTATGGGACGAGGAGAAGAGAATACAGGTGGAAGAGAGCGGGATTCCATCACATCCGATGCGCTGGAGGCACTCATCGGTGCGATTTATTTAGATGGTGGTTTTGCTAATGCAAAAGAGTTTATCTTAAAATTTGTCCTGAATGATCTGGAGCATAAAAAACTCTTTTATGATAGCAAGACTATCCTGCAGGAGATTGTGCAGGCACATTTTCCGTATGGAGTGGTGTATCATCTTATAAAAGAGGAGGGACCGGATCATAATAAATCGTTTACGGTTGCTGTTCATATTGGCGAGGAGTGTTATGGAGAGGGAACCGGAAGAACGAAGAAAGCGGCAGAGCAGGAAGCGGCATACCATGCGATTTTAAAGTTGCATGAGAAGAACATAAAGTAGGTGTAGGATGTATTTAAAAAGTATTGAAGTACAGGGCTTTAAGTCCTTTGCAAATAAAATTCTATTTGAGTTCCACAATGGAATCACCGGAATTGTAGGGCCGAATGGAAGTGGAAAGAGTAATGTCGCAGATGCCGTGCGCTGGGTGCTTGGTGAACAGCGCGCAAAGCAGCTTCGAGGTGGGAACATGCAGGATGTTATTTTCTCAGGCACTGAGAATCGAAAACCATTAAGCTATGCATCTGTTGCAATCACTCTGGACAATTCAGATCATCAGCTTGCGATTGATTTTGAGGAAGTGACAGTTGCTCGTAAGATTTACCGCTCCGGTGAGAGTGAATATCTGATCAACGGAAGTCCGTGCCGGTTGAAGGATGTCAATGAATTGTTCTACGATACCGGAATTGGAAAAGAAGGATACTCAATTATCGGACAGGGGCAGATTGATAAGATTTTAAGTGGAAAGCCGGAAGAACGAAGAGAGCTGTTTGACGAAGCAGCAGGAATTGTAAAATTCAAAAAGCGGAAAAATATGTCCGTGAAAAAGTTGGAGGAAGAAAGGCAGAATCTCGTTCGTGTAAATGATATTCTTGCGGAACTGGAAAAACAGATCGGACCTTTGGAAAAACAATCCGAAGTGGCAAGAGAATATCTGAAAAAGAAAGAATCTTTGAAGACATATGATATCAATTTGTTTTTGCTGGAGACAGAGCGGCTCAAAAAGGAAATTGCTGCGGTTGATCATAATTTAGAAAATACGACCAGAGAGCTTGCGGATGCAACGACACGATATGAAAATACGAAGACAGAATATGAGGCGATTGAACTAAAGACTGATGAGATTGACGCTGCGATGGAGAAGGCTAAGAGTCAGTTGAATGAGACCACATTATTAAAGCAGCAGCTGGAAGGTCAGATTGAGGTCCTGAAAGAGCAGATTAACACGGCACGAATGAATGATGAGCACATTGAACAGCGCTCTAAGACGATTTATAACGAAATGTCTGAGAGGGAAAAGAATCTTTCGGCGATGGGAAAAGATAAGTTTCAGATTCAGGAAAAGTTGTCAGAGCAGGAGGAGCAGGAGAAGGCAGCACAGCAACAGCTTTTGAAAATCCAAACAAAAAGTGCGGAACTTACAGAGGCGATTGATGAAAATCAGAATCAGATCATGGAGATTTTGAATAATCGCACAGCTACGAAGGTAAAGAAGCAGCGTTATGATTCGATGCTGGAACAGATTCAGGTGCGCCGTTCGGAAATGCACCAGAAATTAATCGCAGTGGAAAGCGAGGCGTCCGAACAGGATGAGCTCATCGCAAAGTTTGAGGCAGAGCTTCAGGAAATTGCACAGACGATTTCCGGATATGTCACAGAGAATAGGACATATGAAGAAAAGATAGCCGCCCTACAGCAGACGATTGCCAAAAAGAACGAACAGCTGCGTATTGGACAGACGGCATTTCACCGGGAACAATCTAGATTAGAGTCGTTAAAGAATATTACAGAACGCTATGACGGATATGGGAACAGCATCCGAAAAGTCATGGAAAAGAAAGAACAGGAAAAAGGACTCTTAGGTGTTGTTGCGGATCTGATCAAAGTGGACAAAGCGTATGAGATTGCGGTGGAGACTGCCCTTGGAGGAAGTATCCAGAACATCGTAACAGATAATGAAGAGACGGCAAAACGGATGATTACGTTTTTGAAGCAGAATAAATTCGGTCGGGCGACATTTCTTCCGCTGACGAGTATCAATGGAACTGCCGGTATTCGGCAAAACGAGGCTCTTCAAGAGGAGGGGGTGATCGGGCTTGCGAATACACTTGTTAAGGTGGAAGAAATATACAGGGGGCTTGCCAATCATCTGTTGGGAAGAACAGTTGTTGTAAAGCATATTGACCACGGGGTGGCGCTGGCAAAAAAATATAAGCAGACACTTCGCATTGTCACTTTAGAAGGAGAGTTGATTAATCCAGGCGGAGCAATGACCGGTGGAGCCTTCCGCAATTCCAGCAATCTTTTGAGCAGACGTCGTGAGATTGAAGAATTTGAAAAGACTGTCGAGAAGCTGAAAAGCGAAATGGATCAGATGGAGCAGGAAGTGGAACACGAAAAAGAGGCAAGAGCGGACTACTACAGTAAGATAGAGGCTATCAAGCAGCAGCTTCAGAAGGCTTATGTCATTCAGAATACGGCAAAGATGAATGCAGAGCAGGTTAAGGCAAAGAAAGCAGATGCGAAGGCGGTTTCAAGCAAGATTCATGAAGAAGGAGCTGAGCTGGAACAACAGATAAGGGAAATTCGGGAAAATCATGAATCGATTCAGGTAGAATTGGAAACTTCTGAAAAATTAGAACAAGAATTGACGGAACAGATTGCAAGCTATCAAAAAGAGTTAGATCAGGAACGTGAACGAGAAAGTAAACAGCTTTTAGAATCTGAGAAAGTGCATCTCGCTTATGCTGCAATGGAACAGAAATATCAGTTTCTGTTGGAAAATGAGCAGCGTATTCAGGAAGAGATCACAAAATTCAACGTGGAATTGTCTGCACTTCGTGCCAATAAAGGGGATACATCCGAAGAGATTCAGAAAAAAGAGACCCAGATTGAAGATATTCGGCTGACGATTGCAAATTCGAAAGAACTGTTTGAGGAGATTCAAAAAGAGATTGCATCTTATAGCAGTCAGAAAGAAGAACTCACAAAGAAACATAAAGCATTTCTTGCAGAGCGAGAAGCACTTTCCAAACACATGTCGGATCTGGACAAAGAATCCTTTCGTTTGAACAGCCAGAAAGAGGCGTTTGAGCAGGCTTCTGAAAAGCAGATCAACTATATGTGGGAAGAATATGAGCTGACTTACAATATGGCGCTGAAGATCAAAGATGAGAACCTGACGGATCTTACGTTTATCAAAAAACAGATACAAGCTTTGAAAAATGAGATTCGTTTACTTGGAAATGTCAATGTTAATGCGATTGAGGATTTTAAAGAAGTATCAGAGCGATATGCATTTTTAAAGAATCAGCATGACGACTTGATTGAGGCGGAAGCAACATTAAAACAGATTATCGAGGAGCTGGATGCAGCCATGCGAAAGCAGTTCAGAGAACGTTTTGCGGAAATCTGTGTGGAATTCGATAAAGTGTTCAAACAGCTATTCGGAGGCGGAAAAGGGACATTGGAACTTCAGGAGGAAGAAGATATTCTGGAGGCGGGAATCCGCATCATTGCACAGCCTCCCGGAAAGAAACTGCAGAATATGATGCAGCTTTCGGGTGGTGAAAAAGCATTGACAGCCATTTCGCTGTTGTTTGCAATTCAGAATTTAAAACCATCTCCGTTTTGCCTGCTTGATGAGATCGAGGCGGCATTGGATGACTCGAATGTCGACCGTTATGCGAGATATTTGCATAAGCTGACAAAAAACACGCAGTTTATCGTGATTACGCATCGTAGAGGAACGATGACTGCGGCAGACAGACTATATGGAATTACGATGCAGGAAAAAGGGGTATCGACACTCGTGTCGGTAGATTTATTAGATAAAGATTTGACGAATTAGAGGAGGAACTTATGGGAGAAAAAAAGGGATTTTTTAAACGACTGGTGGAAGGACTCACCAAGACAAGAGACAATATTGTCTCCGGAATTGACAGTATTTTTAATGGATTTTCAAACATCGACGATGACTTTTATGAAGAACTCGAAGAGATTCTTATTATGGGAGATTTGGGCGTCCATGCGACAATGGAAGTTATTGAGGATCTGAAGAAAAAAGTCAAAGAAAACCATATTAAGGAGCCAGCAGACTGTAAGCAGTTTTTAATTGACAGCATCAAAGAACAGATGGATGTCGGGGAAGCCGCATATGAGTTCGAGGATCGTACATCGGTTGTATTGATCATTGGAGTAAATGGTGTCGGAAAGACGACGACCATCGGAAAACTTGCCGGGAAACTACGGGCGCAGAATAAGAAAGTTGTACTTGCAGCAGCAGATACATTCCGTGCGGCAGCAGGAGAGCAACTTAAAGAATGGGCAAACCGTGCGGAGGCAGAATTGATTGGCGGTCAGGAAGGATCTGACCCGGCTTCGGTTGTATATGATGCGGTTGCAGCGGCTAAGGCACGAAAAGCAGATGTTCTTTTGGTGGACACGGCAGGACGTCTTCATAATAAAAAGAACCTGATGGAAGAACTTCGAAAAATTAACCGTGTCCTGGAGAGAGAATATCCGGATGCGTATCGTGAGACATTGGTTGTGTTGGATGGAACAACTGGTCAAAATGCGTTAGCACAGGCAAAAGAATTTAAAGATGTTGCAGATATCACAGGTATCGTGCTGACAAAGATGGACGGAACAGCCAAAGGCGGAATTGCAGTAGCCATTCAATCAGAACTTGGTATCCCTGTAAAATACATCGGTGTCGGGGAAAGTATTGATGATCTGCAGAAATTTAACTCCGATGATTTTGTAGATGCACTGTTTCTCACCAAAGAGTAATAAAAATAAAGAAAGAAGGAATCCATATGTTGACATTAGAAAAATTTGAGCAGGCAAGTGAAATTGTAAAACGAGTAACGAATCCAACAAAGCTGGTATACAGTGACTACTTAAGTCAGCAGACAGGCGGAAAAGTGTATTTAAAACCTGAGAATATGCAATATACCGGAGCATATAAGCTGCGCGGTGCATATTATAAAATCAGCACCTTGTCTGAAGAAGAAAGAGCAAAAGGTCTGATTACAGCTTCTGCCGGGAACCATGCACAGGGCGTCGCGTATGCGGCAAAAGCATTTGGCTGCAAAGCTACAATTGTTATGCCGACTGTGACACCACTTATCAAAGTCAATCGTACAAAGAGTTACGGGGCAGAAGTGATTTTGCATGGGGATGTATATGATGACGCCTGTGCAAAAGCATATGAACTGGCAGAAGAACACGGATATACATTTGTACATCCGTTTGATGATTTGGACGTTGCAACCGGACAGGGAACGATCACAATGGAAATTATTCAGGAACTTCCGACTGTTGACTATATTTTGGCACCAATCGGTGGTGGCGGTCTGATCACAGGCGTGTCAACACTTGCAAAAATGCTGAATCCCAAAATTAAAGTCATCGGTGTAGAACCTGCGGAGGCAGCAAGCATGAAAGCGGCACTCAAAGCCGGACATGTTGTGACTCTGCCAAGCGCGAATACAATTGCAGATGGTACTGCTGTAAAAACAGTCGGTGAAAATACATTAGAATATGTGAAAGAAAATGTAGATCAGATTCTGACTGTGGAGGATGATGAATTAATCGGAGCATTCCTTGATATGGTTGAAAACCATAAGATGATTGTAGAGAATTCGGGATTGTTGTCTGTTGCCGCTTTAAAACAGCTTGATTTGAAAGGAAAGAAAGTCGTATCGATCCTAAGCGGCGGAAATATGGACGTCATTACCATGTCCTCAATCGTGCAGCACGGTCTGATCCAAAGAGACAGAATTTTCTCTGTATCTGTACTGCTTCCGGATAAGCCGGGTGAATTGGTACGTGTTGCAGACACAATCGCAAAGGCACAGGGAAATGTCATCAAATTGGAGCACAATCAGTTTGTCAGCACAAACCGTAATGCAGCAGTGGAGCTTCGTATTACGATGGAATCATTCGGTACAGAGCATAAGAAAGAAATCTTAAAAGCATTGGAAGATAATGGATACAAACCAAAGAGCATCAGTGCAAAATTATATTAGAAATCATCCGGAAAGGAAAGATATATGGAGTATAATAGAAGACCAAAAGAAGGGGAATGCTACCGACACTTTAAAGGAAGACGGTATCAGGTCATTGGAATCGCAAAGCATTCGGAGACGATGGAGGAATTAGTCGTATACAGACAACTGTATGGGGAACAGGAGCTGTATGTGAGACCATTGGAGATGTTTATAAGCAAAGTGGATAAAGAAAAATATCCAGAGGTAGAACAAGAATACCGATTTGAATTAGAGGGAGAGGAGGACGGTCAAAGAGAAGATGACCGTTCTCTTATCTGGGAGTTTTTAGACTTGTCTTCGTCAAAAGAAAAAATGGACTTCCTGCAGAAAAAGAAATCTGAGATTACGGAAGAGTTTATCGGAATCGCAGCACAGAGCCTTGATTTTGTGGAGAATGACGGAACGGTTGAGGAGCGGTATGAAGCAGTGATGCAGTATTTGCGGACTGTGATGCGGTATGAGAGCGGAAGATTACGGTAATAGACTGGAGAAAATGGGAATAAAAAATGAGAGATAAAGTATGGAAGATTGCAGTCTGTGATGATGAGACTGTATTTTTAGAAAAGATACAACAGTTGGCAGCACAATATTATTCTGAAAGAAATATACAGGCAGAAATCCATTGTTACGACAATACAGATGCTTTTTTGCAGAGCAATCTTGTGGAGTATGATTTGATTTTGCTGGATATGAATATGCAGGAGAAAAACGGGATTGAAGTGGCGAAAGAGTTGCGCAGCCAAAAGATAGAGACACCGATTATTTACATTTCCGCATATATAGAAATGGCGCCGTATGGATATGTAGTCAATGCATTCCGATATTTGCTAAAAAACGATTTGGAAGAGACATTTTGTTTTGCGATGGATGATGTGATGAAAGAATTAAAACATCATTTAGAAACAATAGAAGTACGGACAGAAAATGTGCAGATAGAGCTTCGGCTTTCTGATATTGTATTTGTGGAAAGCTATAAACGGTATGTGCTGATACATACGAAGAAGGACGAATATAAGCAATATGGCAAGATATCCGATATGGAAAAAATGCTTTGTCAAAAAGAATTTTTGCGGGTACACAAAAGTTATCTCGTCAATTTAGACCATGTGGTAAAAATCAAAAACCGGATACTCTTTTTGGACAATGGAGAGGAAGTACCATGCAGCAAAGAGCGGTATTCAGAAATTGTACATCGGTATGTGATTTGGAGGGGATGTTAGTATTGGACATATTTTTTGATTGTATACTTCTTACAATAGAAATTATTGGACTTTTTATTATTGCGGATGTATTTTTTGAGAGAAAATTCAAAAGGATAAAGTCAATGCTATTTGTGATAGCAGGTTATGTCTTTTGTTTTCAGTTGCTCGGTCAATTTTTAAATTTGATTGGAACAACAACGATAAAATCTATAATAGTTGTGATTACTTTCTATTTTTTGATTATTTTATTATATCAAGGGAGAAAGATAAGACAACTGTTTTTTGTCGCGATGTTTTATATTTTGTTATATACAATCGATTATCTTGTGATTGCGGGCAGTTTATTGTTTTTACAGATAGATATAAGTGTATTATATAACAGCCAATATGCATATGTTGTGGCGGCACTTTTGGCAAAAAGTATATTGCTTTATAGTTGTATCATGTTTTCAAAAAAGATAGAAGCCAGTAGAAGACATGAAAAATTTTCTATTTTAGAATGGGGACAACTTTTAATTGTTCCGATTTGTATGATTTTGAATTTGACGATTGTTGTGTATGATCTGATTCAAAATAATAATCTCACGTTTGTCCTATTTTTGGATATTGGATTATTGCTCTTAGGAACATTTATTTATGCATATTTAGAGACAGAACTGGAAAAAAAGAAACAAGTGGAAATCCAAAATCTGATTCTCACCCAACAAATACAGGCAGAGGAAAAACAAGCTGAATTAGTGCGAAACCACTTACAAGAACAAAGGAAGTTGACCCACGATTTCCAAAACCATTTATATACCTTGCGAGGATTATTGCAAAACAAAAATCATACGGAAGAAGCTTTGGAATATATTCAGAAATTAACAGGGAAAAATGAATCAGGAATACAAATTGTCCATACAAAGAACGCAGTCATTGACGCATTATTGAACCAAAAGTATGATGTCTGCAAAAGAGAACGGATTCCTATCTTCTTTGAAGTAAGCGATTTGCAGAAGCTTCATCTCAGTCAGGAAAAAATTGTCGTGATTTTATCGAATATTTTAGATAACGCAATTGAGTCCTGCAGAAAGCAGAATACGGGGCGGTATATCAAAGTAAAGTTTTTGATGGATGATCTCGGAACGATTTTGTCAGTTCAAAATACAGCGAGTTTAAAGAAGTCCAGTAACTTAGAAACATTTACATCCACAAAGGAGAATCAGATACTTCATGGGTATGGTTTGAAAAATGCATTGCATACAGTGGAAGATAGTGGTGGAATGGGAGAGGTATCGTGTGAGAATGGTGTGTTTCAATTTACTGCTATTTGGAATTGAGGTCGTTTGGGAACAAAAACTGTCGTTTGGGAACAAAACACTTGATAAAAGTCAAAAAAATGTTATTCCAGTGTTACGAAGGAGAAGAACATATGCTTCTAAGAGTAACAGAAAGAATAGCATTTTTTTTATATGATAAGAAAATAATACAGAAAGAGGATATAAGATGGTGTGTCTATTTATTTCAAAAGTGGATATTAAATACTGTAAGCTATACCATATTATATTTTATCGGATGTTATATCGCTACGCCAGTACAAGTGATTTTGTATTTATTGAATTTTGAGGTTTTGCGGAGAAAAAGTGACGGTTATCATGCAAAAACACCTTTTAGATGTATCTTGTTATCAACCAGTATAGAAATTGTTGACGACTAAAAATGAATATAAAATCAACAAGAGAAAGTCAAAATGTCAGGAGGGACTGAATATGTTAAGAAACAAAAGAAAAAGAGTAGCAGCTTTGCTAGCTGGATGTATGGTAATTGGAAGTAGTATGAGTGTGTATGCAGGAACGGCAAGTGGATATGTTGGTAAGCAAAGAACACATTTGAATGTAACAGTCAGGCATGCTTATGCTTCCACCGGCGGTAACAATGCAAAGACTTCCATTGCAGCAAAAAGATATGTGACGGGTGGAAGTATGAATCAAATGGTTGCGATGCCGACCCAAACCGGAGCAAATGAACTGACTGTATATGCTCCAAATGGATGGGATATAGGTACTGCAACAAGTTTTCATACATATGAAGGCGCAACAAGTAATCTGACAGCTCATTCATAAAAACTGTTTAATGACATGCGAGAAATAGAGTATTTTATACTCTATTTCTCGTGCAAGTGAAACAGATAAACTATTAATTTATGAGATTGGAGGAATGTTTATGCGGAAACACAGATGGAAAATGTTATTGCTCTTACTATTTTCAGTAACACTTATCGGCTGCAGCGAAAAAAAAGATGGTGAAAGTTCCAAATCAGAAAAATTCCAGTCTGATTACATTGACATTTCCGGGAGGGATATAAAAGTGAACGGTGGATTTTTCAGTGCCATTCATGGAATGTTATATTTTACGGATTTTAAGACGAATACAGCCGTTCCAATCTGTAATAAACCGGATTGCCGCCATCTTTCCAATTATGAGGATGCAGAGACTGCCTGCAATGCCGCAAAAGGTTCCAACAATATATTTCCATATAAAGGGAAGCTATATGGAATGATGAGTGATGAAGATGGAACGAGGCTTGTTGTGTCAGAATTTTACGGAAGCAACCGGAAGGAAAAAGATTATTTTATCGATGCAGGCTGTGTCTTTCATGCAGGGGTTGTTGTCGGAGATGAATTATACTATTTTTATTCTGATATTTTGGATGCGGCAGAAGAAGAGAATATTCAGGATACAAAATACCAACGTCATTTTAATGTGCTGAATTTGGATTCCATGAAACAGGAGGAGATTTTCACAGAAGAAGCCGATTTTGTGAACGTTCTTGGGGTAACAAAGGACTATTTGATTTATTCTCTGATAAATGGAGACACTCCATTGTTTTATAAATTTGAGTATCAAACAAAAAAATCAGAAGAGATTGTGCTGCATAATAGTGGGTATGAGCTGATATACTTTAGTCCTGACAAAAGCAGTTTTTACTATGCCGGAACGGAGAAAAACGAATTGGATACCATTTATCAATATCATCTTGATACGAACGAAAATGAAATATATCTGAACCGGTCTGAACTGAAAGAGTTTGTTGGCGAAGAAACAGGCTATCTGTCACTGGATGGTATTTTAGAGGAAGGGGTTGTTTTCCGTTTGTCTGATTATCCAAAGCAATGGATGTTCTTTAAAGAGAAAGAAAGCGGGGCAATCCGGGAGTTGTCTCTGCCGCAGAACCTTCCGGCGGAGGGGGCTGTACTGAGTAACTTTATCTGCCAGACAGAAGAAGGAGTATATCTGAATTATTACACTATCGGCGAGACGGAAGGCGACTTGATTGAATGGTATGGATATATTCGCTGGGAGGATTTGTTGAGTGGAAAGAACGATGTGGAAGTTGTTTTGAAGCCAAGTGTCTCTTCAACGGGAAATTTAGTGGATAAGGATGGGAAGCTGATTGGGGATTAGAAAGATGGAGGCAGTATGGAATGTGTAAGGTATGAGTGGAAGAAGTTCATTGCATTTCGTTTCTTTTGGCTGCTGTGCGTGGTGGCGTTCCTGTTTAATCTGTGGAATCTTTCTGAGCAGGCAAAGATGAGCTGGCCTCCGGCGGAGGCAGTAAAAGAGCTGTACGCGGATTTGAAACGACAGCCGGAGGAAGAGCGGGAACGTTGGCTTAAGGAGCTGAAGGAGAATAAAATATCATCATACACCGGCAACCCTTATGCGGAGGAGGAACTGTATAAAAAAGTTCTGCACGAGTATGTGCAGGCTGGACAGTATGAATCTTATTTGGATGAGATTGAGCAAAAAAGCACAAATATGTCGAGTGCGATTTTCTCAGAAGAAAGTTCTTTTGCATATCGGAATGCACAGAAAACACCGGAAGCATTTGAAAAGCTGCATGGTTTAGAGTTGGCGGTGGATATTTCGGATGGTGTGATTTTTGCAGCACAGACAGAATTTACGGACGTCTGCATGGTTCTTTTGCTGACTGCAATGACATATTTTTTGGTGATTTATGAGAAAAAGAATCAGTTATACCGGCTTTTAAAATCTACATATAAAGGACGGAAGTATGTAATTCGGGCAAAATTGCTGATTGCAGCCGGAATTACATGCTTTCTTGTCTTGTTTTTATATGGCGGAAATTACTTGTTTTCCATGCATCAATATGGATTTGGGGATTTGGAAAGACCGGTTCAATCCGTGACTGCAATGTATGAAAGTCCATACATGCTTTCGGTTGGCGAATATTTGATGCTTTATCTGCTTTTAAAAATGTTTGTCTGTTATGTGATTGCACTGGCTATGATGTGGCTGGCGCAAAAGGCGGGCAGTTCTTCGGGTGCAGTTTTAGGAATTGGATTTATTGGGATTGGGGAGTATCTGCTCTGTCTGCTGCTGCCGTCTGTCTCTTATATGGACGTGCTGAAATATGTAAATCTTGCGCAGTATATCAAGGTATATCCACTGTTATCCCAATATCATAATTTGGACGTCTTCGGATATCCGGTCAACGCAATGCACATATTTTTGGCGCTTCTGCCAGTATGCCTGTTGCTGCTTTTGGCTGTCAACATCCGAAAATTTTCCCACTGCGACAAAGTAAAGGCGCGATGGAGAAGGAAGAAGCCGAAGAGCGTACCTGCATTTGTGACGGATAAATTGTGTCTGCATGAGCTGTTTAAAAACCTGTTCACGAACAAAACAATATGGCTCTGTGCCGCTGTTCTATATGGCGCTGTTTTAGTTGGAAATGGCATGAAGTTTTACAAAGATGTGGAGGAAGAGTACTACCGAATGTATGTGGCGAAACAGCAGGGGCACATTACGGAGGACAAGCTGAAATACTTTTCGGAAGAAAAGAAAAAATACGAGGAAATCATGGCGTTGACCCCGGAAAAATCGGGACTTTCGGAACAGGAGATTGCACAAAAACAGAATAATATCCGCTATCCATATGCAGGTTTCAGGAGGGCTTATGCCCAGCTTCAATATGTGGTGGGCAACAATTCCATGCGCGGCGTCAGTGAGCAGGAACTCGTATATGACACCGGGTATGAAAAGATGTTCGGCAGCAGCCTCGCAAGAAGCCGCCTGATTCTACTCAGCCTGTGTGTGTTTGTCGCCGTCTACAGCGCATCCTCGGCGCTTGGCATGGAATATGACTTGAAAGTGATGAATTTGCTTCGGAGTACAAAGCGGGGACGGCTGCCGATTTTGACTACGAAGATAGGCACGGTATTCAAAATTACATTTTTGATGGCAGTTTTGATTCACCTCCCTTTCATTTTGAAAATAGTGAAGTCGTATCCGATGGATAACTGGGGGGCGAAAGTGCGCTCCATGCCGTTCGCAGGAGAGTCAGTCTTAAACTGCACGATTGGGGAATATGTTTTTTTGCTGGCACTCTCCCAGATTCTTTCGCTGTTTGTTATTGCACTGGCGGCTGTGGCGCTGTCTGCACTGTTAAAAGATACGATTTTGACAAATATTTCAGGGATTGTAATCTTTATAGGACCGCTTGTCATGGAATGGGGCGGGCTTTATAAAATACATTTTTGGAGCATGAACGCGCTGCTGGATGCGCATCAACTGTTACAGGGGCGGTGGGATATGATTGTGTTGCAGGTGCTGGTTTTTTGGATTTATCTCCCTGCTGCGAGTTGTTATATTCTCTATGAAATCTATGATAAAAGGAAGTGAGACGGATGAAATTAGTGATAAGAGGACTCAACAAAAACTATGGGGCAAAAGTTGCGTTGCAGGATTTCCATGCAGTATTTGAAAATGGAATTTATGGGATATTAGGTCCAAATGGAGCCGGGAAAAGTACATTGATGAATATATTGACGGATAACCTGCTGCGTGATTCGGGGAGAATCCTGTGCAATGAAACAGAGATTACGAAGATGAAAGCACAGTATCGGAAAATCATGGGGTATATGCCGCAGCAGCAACAATTATATGATTCTTTCACCGTAAATCATTTTATCAGCTACATGGGAACACTGCGCGGTATGGATAAAAAAGAAATCAGGAGGCGCATGGAGGAACTTCTTCCACTTTTGAATTTAAGCGAGGTGAGAAGAAAGAAGATAAAAGAACTGTCCGGCGGGATGAAACAGAGGGTTCTCCTTGTGCAGGCTCTTTTGGATGATCCACAGATTCTGATTTTAGATGAGCCGACTGCCGGTTTGGATCCAAAGGAGCGTATCCGTATCCGAAACCTGATCTCGGATTTGAGCGGCGACAAAATTGTCCTGATTGCTACTCATGTGGTGTCTGACATTGAGTTTATCTCAAAAGAAATTCTTTTGATGAAAAACGGAAAGGTTGTGGACAAAGACTGCCCGGAGGCATTGCAGAAAAAAATTGCTGGGAAAGTATTTGAAATCAGGATTTCACAGGATGAATTGAATCAGGTAAAACAAGAATTTGAAATCAGTAACTTATTTCGGACGGACGGGGAGATTGTCGTGCGTGTTATCTCAGAGCAGCGCCCGGAAAAATACCGGTGGACAGAAGTCAGCCCGACACTTGAAGACGTCTATCTGTATGAATTTGAGTGCCTGTGCAGGGATGCTTAAAATAAGCTGAAAAAGAAGCATAATGAAAGTATCGATTGTTATGGTTTTGATTGGAAATTCAAAGCTCATTATTTTAGATGAACCAAAATATATGTAGATTATAACTTTGGGAGTAAGGAAATTTTGAAAATATATCCAATTTATTTATATAATATGATACAATGGGGCTGAAAGCGGAAAGTGAAGACATAAAAAGTTTGTATAATTGATATTGGTAACCGTGGGGATAGTTATAAGAGATATTAGAAATAGAAATAAAAAAAAGGGCGCAAGCTCTTTTTTTTGATGCAAATAAGATGCATCTCTCCGGTATAGTCATATTAGAAAACAATACAAGGAGGGATAGCAATGAGAAAAGAAATCGGAATCTTACTGGCATGGGTGGTGTTTTTATCCGGTTGTGTGGGAAAGCCGATGGAGAAACAAAATGAACAAACAAAGAAAGAAGATGCAGTGCTACGTTTGTATACCCTAAAAGAAAATGAGAATTTGTGGCAAAGCGCAAAGTTATTTATGGAGAAATATCCTAAGTATCCGGTTGTGATAGAGGTGGGGATATCAGAGGAAGACGGAAAGACGGTATCCGATGCAATCCGAAGTCTGAACACCGAGATTATGGCGGGAAATGGACCGGATATCATTTTGATGGATGGACTTCCAATTGAGGACTATATCGAAAAAGGGGGATTGGAAGACTTAAGTGACATGGTGGAGAGTGTGAAAGAAAATGGGGAAGAATTTTTTGAAAACGTACTTTCCTCATATGAAAAAGGGGAGAAAGTGTATGCAATCCCATCCCGTTTTTCCGTTCCGATTATTATTGGAAAAGAAGGTGCGGTGACACCAGAGGAAGTAAAAACTCTATCAGGCACATTGAAAACACGGACGGAAGAGCAGATAAAAGGGATCGCACGGAATGCAACGAAGAGTATTCCGTTACTTCTATTGACTTTTTGGAACGATATTATTTCAGAAGAGAGTGTGGTAGATCAAGAGGCACTGTCCACATTTTTAGAAGAGGCAAGGATGCTTTTTGATGCATCTGAGATTGATTTGGAATTGCCGTATTATCAGGAAGTACCACCCTTTCAGGAAATGATAGATACGTATCCAAACTATTCCGGAGACGCCGGGGTAACAATGGCATTTCAAAAGGATATTTTGTCGGTTGATGAAATGGATATGGGGCAGACGCTGGCGCAATTGGAAAGTGTGAGTGCGAATAGTCCCGTGTTCTATGATTATTTAAACAGCGAAAGTGGGAAAAAGTTTATCCCGAAATGGAGATATTTGGCATAACTGCGTCCAGTGAGAAGAAAGAAGCTGCGAAAGCGTTCCTATCGTACTTTTTATCTTCCGAGAATATGGATCAGTATGACTGGACATTGAGTGTGAATAAGACAAGCTTTCGAAAGACGCTTCCGATATCAGAGACAAAGGAACAGATGACAGTCATGTATCCGGAACAGGATAGTGCAGAAGGGATTCGCATTCAGAAATTAAATGCAGAGGAAGCGGAGGAATTTGTAAATTTCTTAAGTGAAGCAGACACGAAAATTGCAGTGGAGCAGGCACTGTTTGAGGAGATTCTGACACAGGCGGAGCATTATGTGTATGGAGAAGAATCGTTGGAATCTGCTGTGAATGCAATTGTAGAAAAAGTAGAGATTTATCAGGCGGAATAAGTGATGAGAAAGAGAAAAATGTGGGTGGGATATCTGTTTATCCTGCCAAGCTTTGTCGGTGTATTGCTCTTTGTGTTGATTCCGTACATTGATGTCGTAAGGAGAGCATTTATGCAGACTGCTTCCGGTCAGTTTGTAGGTCTTTTGAATTTTAAATCTATCTTACACAATAAAGCGTTTTTGTTGGCATTCACAAATACGGGACGTTTTGTGGGAGTCTGTATTCCTGTTTTGCTTGTCTTATCATTAGGAATTGCGGTGTCCCTCGCAAAACAGACTGCGTATGCGGAAATTTTAAAAACTGGATTTGTGGAAAAGCAGCTTTCAGCGTTAAAAGAGCTCCAGAGTGCAGAAGGGAAGGTAGTGTCTCCTATGGATGGAGTTGTATCAGCTGTGAATATACAGGTAGGTGGTATGACTTCTGGAACGGCAGATATTTTAATTGCTGATATATCTGCTGAAATGATGCTGAAAGTACAGTTTTCGGAAGAGAATAAAGAACATGTGATAGTCGGTGCAAATGTAAAGCTGATTTCTGATGTGCTTATGGAAACAGAGAAAAATGCAGTTGGGAAATTAAAAATTACAGCGATACAGCAAAATACAGAAACGGGGGCAGGGGTAGAGGCAAGTATACGGATTCCACCAAATACGCTTCCGATTGGCACCTCAGTAGGTGTGCAAATAGAGACAAGCAAAAAAATGTATTCAGGGTGTATACCTTTAGAAGCGCTGCATCAAGAAGAGGGAAATCAATATTATGTGTATACCACCGATGAGAAGAAAACAATCCTTGGAACAGAAGTCATTGCAAGACGTGTGGATGTGACTGTCGAATACAAAGGAGATCGATATGCAGCAGTGAAAGGTCTGAGTGTCAATCAGAACATTATCCTATCCTCGTCAAAACAGATTTCTGATGGCGGCCGCATCAAGCCGCAGAAGCAGTGAAAGCGCATAGAAAGCAGGTGGTTGGTGTTCTGGCAATTGCACTGATAGCCTGTTTCTATATATTGGCGGTACATGCTATGCAGAGGTTGGAAGAGGAGATGCAATTTGTATCGTTTGTTCAGACAACAGAAGGTGGGATCCCGGTACAGGAATATCAAGAGGAAAAGCAATATGAGATTGCGGGAGTGATCGAACATAAGGAAAATTTGTTTGTATACGAGCCAAAAGAGGGAGAAACGGCTACGTTTCAGCGGGTAGTTACCAAAGTGAAAGAAGATGAATCCATGCGTGTACTGGAAGAGACACTTCAGATGAAATTTGGGTCAGGGAAAGTATTGGATTACACATGGCTGAAAATGATTTTAGATTTGTACTTGATATGATTCCGGAGCGCTGGTCTGATTTTGAGTTTGGGCAGATTATGTGAGTTATCAGCGCGAAAATCTGGAAAGACTGATTCAGATGAGAAAAACGTTACTCGATATGCGATTGGTGAGGGCGATGAGACAGATTGTGTTCTGTAATACGGCAGCAATACTTTTGTTTTGCGGAAACTCGTGTTATACTAAAAGACAAAGAAAGCAAGAAAGGATATGATACGATGCCATTATTAAAAACAAAACTATATACAATCGATGATATTTATGCCCTTCCGGATGGTAAGCGAGCGGAATTGCTTGACGGGAGAATTTATGACATGGCGCCCCCTTCTCCTTTGCATCAGGAACTTGTTGCAGTACTGACAACTTCGCTGCAAAACTACATTGCAAAAAAACATGGGAACTGCAAAGTTTATCCAGCGCCATTTGCAGTGTTTATCAAAGAGGATGATTCTAATTATGTGGAACCGGATATTAGTTTGGTATGTGACCATAATAAAATTTCAAACCGTGGCTGTGAAGGAGCACCTGACTTTATTATTGAAATTGTTTCTCCAAGCAGTCGGAAAATGGATTATTCTACAAAAAATGCGCTTTATGCAGATGCAGGAGTTCGAGAATACTGGATTGTCGATCCGGCTAGAGAACGCACTACCATATATCGTTACGAAGAAGATGTCGCGCCTGTTATCATTCCTTTTGGCGATACAATTAAATTAAAAGTATATGAGGATTTTCAAATCTGCATTTCTGATTTGTTAAAATAGGTATTGAAAGGAAAGGTTTATTACAGAATATGGATGATGCATACAAGAGAAAATGGAAATAAGTTATAGGAGTATTTCTCTGAAATATGAAAGTGAAGAAGGGGAACAGATATTTTGCAAAGGATCAGGAGAGGATTATCTGTACACGATCAGTTATAAGGCAGTTGGAGATCAGATAGAAAAAGTATCACTTTGGTTTTCGGAAAAACAACTGCTTTCTGATGGAGAAAAAGAGAGAAATTTTCAATATAATGAATCTTTGTTTGCACTAGACTCTTTTGAGACAGAGAGTGTCAAATACTGTTTAGATAAAATGTGCAAAAAGGACAATTTTATATAAATGTGGCGAAATAAGAGTAGCAGAGTGGGAAAAAATATTCTCACTCTGTTATTTTATTTCGGTAAAGTATTGACACGAAATGTATAATTGTATACAATTATACAAAACTGGAATAAAGAAAAGAGGATGACCATGGAGAATAGAAAAGTATTTATGAATCAACATAATAATCTGTTAGAACTTGAGGAACATATGTATCCTCTGGTGGATGTGGAGACACCGAACATTTTCCGCAATCTATTTCCGTATGATGAGATTCCAAAGATTGCCTTCAATGACCGAATCGTGCCTCATCACATGCCGGATGAAATCTGGATTACCGATACGACATTCCGTGATGGACAGCAGTCGAGAGCGCCTTATTCTACAGAACAGATTGTCACATTGTATGATTATTTTCACAGACTTGGTGGTCCGAAAGGAAAGATCCGCCAGTGCGAATTTTTCCTATATAGTAAAAAAGACCGGGACGCAGTTTACAAATGTATGGAGAGAGGATACGAATTTCCGGAGGTGACAAGCTGGATTCGTGCAAGCAAGAAAGATTTTCAACTTGTAAAAGATATCGGAATGAAAGAGACTGGGATTTTGGTCAGCTGTTCTGATTACCATATTTTTTACAAACTGAATATGACAAGAAGACAGGCGATGGAGCATTACCTTTCGATTGTAAGAGAATGTTTGGAAATTGGTGTCAGTCCGAGATGTCATCTGGAGGATATCACACGTTCGGATATTTATGGATTTGTCATTCCGTTTTGTCTGGAATTGATGAAATTGCGTGAGGAATATCAAATTCCCGTAAAGGTGCGTGTTTGTGATACAATGGGATACGGTGTCAATTATCCGGGGGCTGTGATTCCGCGATCAATTCCGGGAATCATATACGGTCTGATGGTTCACGCAGGTGTGCCAAGTGAGTTGATTGAATTTCACGGACATAATGACTTTTATAAGGCGGTCAGCAACTCCACGACAGCTTGGCTGTATGGTGCAAGCGGCGTAAACTGTTCTTTGTTTGGAATCGGTGAGCGTACAGGAAATACACCGCTTGAAGCAATGGTGTTTGAATATGCGCAACTTCGTGGAACTTTAGACGGAATGGATACGACAGTCATCACAGAGATGGCGGAGTATTACGAGAAAGAGATTGGATATCGTGTGCCGTCAAGAACTCCGTTTGTCGGAAAGAACTTTAATGTGACAAGAGCCGGTATTCACGCCGATGGACTTCTGAAAAATGAGGAGATTTACAATATTTTTGATACGGATAAATTCCTGAACCGTCCGGTTCTTGTTGCGGTATCCAACACATCGGGGCTTGCGGGAATTGCACATTGGATCAATGCATATTACAAGTTGAAAGGTGACCGTGCTATTGACAAAAATTCACCATTGGTAGCGAAGGTAAAAGAATGGGTAGATGCAGAGTATGAATCCGGACGTGTGACTGTTTTGACAGATGACGAATTGGTACGTGTGATCACAGATGCCTGTCATGAGTTGCAGATAATTTTATAGTGGAGGCAGAAGATGGAAGAATATCAGGAGTATTCGCTCCGTGGAAGAGTCTTTCAAAAAATCAGAGATGGTATTTTGAAGGGCGAATACAAAGAAAATGAAGAATTGCGGGAAAGCACAATCGGGAAAAAGCTTGGGGTGAGCAGAACTCCGGTGAGAGAGGCGTTAAGACAGCTTGAACTGGAGGGACTTGTAAAAATCGTACCAAACAAAGGCGCATATGTGACCGGAATTACAGGGAAAGATGTGAAGGATATCTATTTGGTACGCTCCCTCCTGGAAGGACTTTGCGCCAGATGGGCGACCGAGCATATTACAGAAGAACAGATAGAAAAACTAGAAGAGATTGTTTTACTCTCAGAATTTCATGCAAACAAAAATCAAAAAGAAAAATCGGGTCAGGTTGTAGAACTTGATGGAAAATTCCATGAAGTATTGTACGAAGCATCAAATAGTCGTATACTAGAACATGTATTATCCGATTTTCATAAATATGTCCAGATGGCAAGGCAGGCATCTGTTACAAGAGAACATCGGGCAGAAAAATCAATCAAAGAACATAAAGAGATTTTGGAAGCAATCAAACAGAAAGATGCAGATAAAGCAGAACAACTTGCCAATGAACACATTTTGAAAGTAATGCAAAATTTAAATATCGAAGCGTAGAGCAGGAGGAAATGGAAGATGGATAAAATTAAGATGACAACACCACTTGTAGAGATGGACGGAGATGAGATGACAAGAATCCTTTGGAAGATGATCAAAGAGAATCTGTTATTACCATTTATTGATTTGAAAACAGAATATTATGATTTGGGATTGGAGTACCGCAACGAAACAAATGACCAGGTTACCATTGATTCTGCAAATGCAACGAAGAAATATGGAGTCGCTGTAAAATGTGCGACCATCACTCCGAATGCTGCACGAATGACAGAATATGACTTAAAAGAGATGTGGAAAAGCCCAAATGGAACAATCCGTGCGATGTTAGACGGAACAGTTTTCCGTACACCGATTATTGTAAAGGGAATTGAGCCATGTGTGAAAAACTGGAAAAAGCCAATTACAATTGCAAGACATGCATATGGAGATGTCTATAAAAATACAGAGATGATCATTCCGGGACCGGGAAAAGTGGAGCTGGTATATACGGCAGAAGACGGAACAGAGACAAGAGAGTTGGTACATAATTACACAGGAGCCGGAATCGCACAGGGGATGCACAACTTGGATGCTTCTATTGAAAGTTTTGCGAGAAGTTGTTTTAACTATGCGCTTGATATCAAACAGGATTTGTGGTTTGCAACAAAAGATACAATCTCTAAAAAATACGATCATACATTTAAAGATATTTTCCAAGAGATTTATGATAAAGAATATGATGAGAAATTCAAAGCTGCCGGAATTGAGTATTTCTATACACTGATTGACGACGCAGTAGCGCGTGTCATGAAAGCGGAAGGTGGATTTATCTGGGCTTGTAAGAACTATGATGGGGATGTAATGAGTGATATGGTCTCTTCCGCATTCGGTTCTCTTGCGATGATGACTTCCGTGTTGGTATCTCCACAGGGATATTATGAGTACGAAGCTGCTCACGGAACAGTGCAGCGTCATTATTACAAACACTTAAAGGGTGAAGAAACTTCTACGAACTCTGTTGCAACCATTTTTGCATGGACCGGTGCACTCCGTAAACGCGGTGAATTAGATGGCAATCAAGAATTGATGGATTTTGCAGACAGACTGGAAAAAGCAACTATCGATACGATCGAGAGCGGTAAGATGACAAAAGACCTTGCTTTGATTACAAGTATTGAAAATCCAACGGTATTGAACAGCGAACAATTTATCAAAGCAATTGCGGAATTATTGTAATGAATGTAAAATGTCCGAATGACCTGAGACACAGGAAATTCGGGCATTTTCTTTTTTAGCATACTTTTTATTCCGCGAGTTCTTCCCAACGCATGTAAAGTGTTTCCAATTCCTCAGCGATTTTTGCTTTTTCCTCAGATAATTCACGGCATCTCACAGAGTTGGTGAAGACTTCTTCCTGAGTCATTAACTCATCAATTTCAGAATCCCTTTCTTCCAGTTTCGCAATTGCATCTTCAGTCTTTTTTAAATCGTTTTGACGTTTCCGTTCTTTTGCCTGTGCTTCTTTTTGGGCTTTCCAGTCCAGCTTTGTGTCGGATTCCACAGACGTGGAAGAGACGGAAGGAGTGGAAATTTCAGAAATGCCGGCATACGCTGCTGTCAATTCTTCTTTCTTTTCCAAGTAGTAATCATAGTTTCCGATATAATTAACAAATGTGCCATTGACAAGATCTAAAATACGTGTCGCCGTCTGATTAATAAAGTAACGGTCGTGGGACACATAAAGTACAGTCCCGATGTAATCATTCAGCGCTTTTTCCAAAATCTCTTTGGAAGCAATATCCAAATGGTTCGTCGGCTCATCGAGGATGAGGAAGTTTGCCTCAGACAGCATAAGTTTTGCAAGAGAAACACGACCACGCTCGCCACCGCTTAAATCACCGATCAGTTTGTAGACATCATCGCCCGTAAATAAAAATGCGGCGAGTGTATTTCGAATCTGTGTGTTGTTAAGACTTGGATAATCATCTGAGATTTCATCAAAAATATTTTTTCCCATATGTAACACGTGGTGTTCCTGATCATAATAGCCAATCTGTACTTTGGAGCCGAGCTTGAAAGAACCGCTATCAGCGGCGACCACCTGATTCAGTATTTTTAAAAGTGTTGTCTTTCCGGTTCCGTTGTCTCCAATGATGGCAACGTGTTCCCCACGCTTGATCTCAAAGCTGATATCCTGAAATAGTTTGTGGTTTCCGAATGCCTTGCTTAAATGTTCAACTTCTAACACATCGTTTCCGCTGACGCAGGATGGCTCTAATGAAAAGTGGAGTTCTTGCGGGTCTCCCATCGGCTTTTCAATGACGTCCATTTTTTCAAGCATCTTTTCACGACTTTCTGCACGACGGATTGATTTTTCTCGATTGAAAGAGCGAAGTTTTTCGATTACTGCTTCCTGATGCTTGATTTCCTGCTGTTGATTTAAGTATTCTTTTAATTTTGCTTCACGAATCATCTTTTTCTTTTGTGCATAGTCTGAATAGTTCCCCATGTAAGTCATAATGCTGCCATATTCAATCTCTACCACTTTTGTGACAACACGGTTCAGAAAATAACGGTCATGGGATACGATTAAGACAGCACCGTCATAGTTGAGCAAATAGGTCTCGAGCCATGAGATGGAGTTCATATCCAAATGGTTTGTCGGCTCATCGAGCAATAAAATATCTGGTTTTGTAAGAAGCAGCTTTCCGAGAGACACACGGGTCTTTTGCCCTCCTGAGAGCGTGTCCACCTCTTTTAAAAATTCATCTTCACGAAAGCCAAGTCCTTTTAAGACACCGACCAATTCACTCTGATAGGCGTATCCGTTGGCGTGTTCAAAACGCTCTGTCAGTCGGTGGTATGTCTGAAGCCGGTTTTCTAAATCTTCGCCGTGAAGATGTTTCAATTCCATCTCAATCGTGCGAATCTGTTTTTCCATCTCAATGATATCTGCTTTGGCAGTCTTTAACTCTTCCAGAATTGTGTTTCCGCTTGAAAGCTCCTGATGCTGTGACAGATAACCGATTGTCTTTCCTTTTGTCAGGATAATATCGCCACTGTCTGTATCGAGTTCTTTCATGATCATTTTTAAAATAGTAGACTTTCCGGTACCATTTGGTCCGATCAGTGCCGTTTTTTCGCGATCTTCTATATGAAAAGAACCAGATTTGACAATCACTTGTTCTCCAAATGCTTTTGAAATATTATGACATGCGAGAATCATATATATAACCCCTCCCTTTTTGGTACAATAATTTTATTATAACTAAAATGTAAGAAAATACAACTAAAAGTTTGACTTTGATGCGGTGATTCTATATAATGATTCTTAGAATGGACAGGAAAACAGAGGAAGGTGAAGAAAAAATGGAAGAAAGACAAATCTCCCAGGCAGTTATCAGAAGATTACCCCGCTATTATCGTTACTTAGGTGAGTTATTGGAAAATAGTGTGGAGCGTATTTCTTCTAATGAATTAAGTAAAAGGATGAATGTAACAGCTTCCCAGATCAGACAGGATTTGAATAATTTTGGTGGCTTTGGACAACAAGGTTATGGATATAATGTAAAGTATTTATATACAGAGATTGGAAAGATTTTAGGTCTGGATGTCAATCATAATATGATTATACTCGGAGCAGGTAATTTAGGACAGGCACTTGCCAATTATGCTGCTTTTGAGCGAAGCGGATTTGTCTTAAAAGGAATTTTTGATGTGAACCCAAGACTTGAGGGCGTTACAATTCGAGGTATTGAGATCCGGATGATGGATGAGTTAAGCGACTTTATCAAAGAAAATAATATCGAGATTGCAGTGCTCACTATTCCAAAGACAAAAGCAATTGAAGTTGCAGACATGCTTGTGGAAAGCGGTATCAAAGCTATTTGGAACTTTGCGCATACAGATTTAGAACTTCCGGAGGATGTGATTGTTGAGAATGTACATCTTTCAGAAAGTTTGATGAGACTTTCTTATAATGTCAATCGTTATCATGTGGAGCATACGACGGAAGAATAATTTCCTGCTTTTGCGGGAAATAAGATAAAAGAGACGTGTAGTGGAGGCATGCAGCAGGCAGGTTTCCTTTACACGTTTTTTTCAAGAATAGAAGGTGAACAAGAATGATATATTTGCCAACCGGCGAACAGATGCGAAGAGCAGATCTGTATACGATTGAAGAAATCGGAGTTCCGTCTATGGTTTTGATGGAACGTGCGGCACTGGAAGTGGTAAGATGCATGGAAGAAGAACAACTGGATTTTCGTAAAGTGCTTGTAGTCTGTGGAAGCGGTAACAATGGCGGAGATGGATATGCAATTGCCCGCCTGTTACACTTAAAGGGACATGATGTGACCATTTTTTTTGCCGGGAATTCTCAAAAACGAAGCAAGGAAAATGCACAGCAGGCAAAAATTGCAGCACATTATGAAATTCCGGTGATAACCAATCTGGATACAGAGGAATATAGTGTAATTATAGATGCACTCTTTGGAACCGGATTGAAACGTGAAATTACAGGTCATTACAGGGAGATTCTTTGTTCTGTCAATCAGATGACTGGCGAGAAGGTGGCAGTTGATCTGCCATCCGGAATTCATGATACAACCGGAGCACAGATGGGGATTGCTTTTTGTGCAGATCTGACAGTCGCAATTGCCTTTCCAAAGAGAGGTCTGTTTTTACAGGAGGGAAATGTGTGTGCCGGAAAGATTCTCACAGGTGACATCGGCATTTCCTCGGAAACATTCTCAGAAGGAACAGTTACATTTGGCTATGAAAAACAAGACCTATTTCTGGGATTTCCAAAAAGGAAGAAAAATTCACATAAGGGAAGCTATGGAAAAGTGCTGATGATTGCAGGCAGCAAAGGGATGTCAGGAGCTGCTTATTTAAGTGCAAAAGCCGCTTATGCAGTGGGGGCAGGACTTGTGCAGATTTATACACACGAAGAAAACCGTGTGATATTACAACAGCTTTTACCGGAGGCGATTATTACAACATATGACACGTTCGATTCCGAGCAATTAGAAAAATTGATTCAATGGGCAGATTTGATTGGAATTGGATGCGGACTTGGGAAAAGTGACACAGCAGAACGAGTGATGCAATATACGTTGAAACGTGCGCTGGTTCCTTGTGTGGTGGATGCAGACGGTATCAATATCCTGTCAAAACATATGGAATGGATTGAAGTAACGAATGCTCTGATTGTTTTGACACCACATATGAAAGAGATGTCCAGAATGCTGCAGTGCAGTGTAAAAGAACTGATAGAACAGCGAATGGAAAGGCTGCATGCGTTTGTGGAACGATATAAGGTTGTCTGCGTGCTAAAAGATGCAAGAACGCTTGTTGCAAAGGAACATCGAAATACATATTTGAATTTGTCCGGGAATGCGGCGATGGCAAAGGCAGGTTCCGGAGATGTGCTTGCGGGAGTTATTGTGGGGATTCTGGCACAACAGTGTGAACCGTATATATCTGCATGTCTTGGGGTGTTCCTCCATGGTCTTGCAGGTGATGTGGCCCGGGACAAAAAGGGAGCATACAGTGTACTGGCAAGTGATTTGGTTGCGGAAATCAGCAGTGTATTAAAGAATATATAAGAGAGGCGACAGAACAGATGAAGACTTATAGCAGAGTATATGCAAAGATTGATTTGGATGCAATTGCATATAATATGGAACAGATGAAACAAAACATCAGACCTGAGACGAAAGTAATGGCGGTCATAAAAGCGGATGGATATGGGCATGGAGCCGTTCAGATTGCGGAGATGATGGAACGTTGGAACTACATATGGGGCTTTGCGGTAGCGACTTTAGACGAGGCAGTTGTGCTTCGCACAGAAGGGATTCAAAAACCGATTTTGGTGCTTGGATGTGTGTTCCCAGATCAGTACATGGAGATGTTAAAGCATGAGATTCGAATGAATATTTACACAGAAGAGATGGCAGAGTCAATCTCTCGAATGGCGGCAAGAGAGGGGAAAACAGCTTATATGCACATCAAACTAGATACCGGAATGTCGCGGCTGGGATTTGGAATCAATGAACAATCAGCAGAGACAATCAAGCGGATCAGCAAGATGCCAAATGTCAATATGGAAGGGATTTTTACACATTTTACCAAAGCAGATGAGAAAGATAAAAGCTTTACAAAAAAACAGATACAGGAATTTGTATGGATGACGGAGCGCCTGAAAGAAAAAAATGTCCGGTTTACATATGAGCACTGCTCCAACAGTGCAGGCATCATTGATGTCCCGGAGGCGAATTTCGATATTGTAAGAGCGGGAATTTCTACATATGGACTCTATCCATCGGAAGAGGTAGATAAGACAAACGTAAAATTAAAACCGGCATTGGCATTAAAGAGTCATGTGGCATTTGTAAAGGAGATAGAGAGTGGGACTCCTGTGAGCTACGGAGGCACGTTCGTTGCCAAAGAGAAAATGAAGATTGCAACGATTCCGGTCGGATATGCAGATGGATATCCAAGAAGCTTATCAAATAAAGGATACGTGTTGATCCGTGGAAAGAAAGCACCTATTCTCGGGCGGGTCTGCATGGATCAGTTTATGGTGGATGTGACACAGATTGAAGGCGTAAGCTTTGGAGATAAAGTCACAATGATTGGAAAAGACGGAAATGAGATTTTGCCGGTGGAGGTGCTGAGTGAACTTTCCGGGCGATTTAATTATGAATTTGTGTGCGACCTTGGAAAACGTATTCCGCGTGTATATGTGCGGGATGGGAAAATAGCAGAGCAGGTGGACTATTTTGCATAAACGAGAATTCAGGTTCTAACTGGAATACATCCGAAAAAGATGGAAATACTAATTTTATCTTAAAAAATCGGAGTGTGAATAGAGTGCAGATTAGACGTGGTGATATATTTTATGCGGACTTAAGTCCGGTAGTCGGTTCAGAACAAGGTGGAATACGACCTGTTTTGATTATACAAAATGACATTGGGAACAGACACAGCCCGACTGTGATCTGTGCTGCGATTACATCAAGAATGAACAAGGCAAAGTTGCCGACACATGTTGAAATTGATGCAGGAAAATATCAGATTGTAAAAAATTCAGTGGTGCTGTTGGAACAGATTCGAACAATTGACAAGCAAAGGCTAAAAGACATGGTTTGTCACGTGGACAAAAAACTGATGACAAAAGTTGATGAAGCGTTGAGAATCAGCTTGGAGCTTCATACATAATAAAAGGAGAAAAAAGAAATGGAAGAAGAGGGTAATCTATTATCACGAATGAGAAAAATATTTTCAGGAGAGATGGAAGAGGGAGAAGATGCGGCGGAGGCTGTGATGGATATGGTCGATGAGGGGTATCGGCAGGGTGTGTTCCTGAGCAGTGAAGCTCAGATGATACGGAATATTTTCGCATATGGGGAAAAGGATGCGAAAAGTATTATGACGCACCGGAAACATATGGTTGCGCTGGATGGTGAAGAGACGCTTGAAAATGCGTTGACGTTTATATTAGAGCAGAATAAATCCAGATTTCCGGTCTATGAAGAAGATATTGATTCTATCATCGGAACGATTCATCTGCGGGATGCAATGAAATGCTATTTTAACGAGCAGCTTCGCCATATTCCGATCAAACAGCTGAAGGAATACATAAGACCAGTAAGCTTTATACCGGAGACGAGAAGCATTGATAAACTGCTGAAAAAGATGCAGGAAGGGAAATATCATATGGCGATTGTCATTGATGAGTATGGTCAGACTGCAGGACTTGTGACAATGGAAGATATCATAGAAGAAATCGTCGGAAACATTCAGGATGAATACGACGAGGAAGAAGAGCTGATCAGACAGGAGTCAGATGGAAGCTATCTTGCAGATGGAATGACAGAAGTTGAAGATTTGGAAGAGCTGCTTGGAATTCAATTTGAGGAAGAGGACTATGAGACACTTAATGGATTCCTTATCTTTCATTTAGAAAGAATTCCAACAGAGGAAGAAAATTGTGTTGTATCCTATGAAGGGTATGATTTTCAAGTGCTGTCCATGGAAAATAATATTATAAAAACTGTACAAATAAAAAAAAGAGTGCTAGAATAAACAAGTGATTTTTAAAAGAAAACAAGGAGAGGAATAAAAATGTCAGGACATTCAAAATTTGCGAATATTAAACATAAAAAGGAAAAAAATGATGCGGTCAGAGGAAAGATTTTCACGAAGATCGGTAGAGAACTTGCCGTTGCAGTAAAAGAGGGAGGCGGTCCGGATCCGGCCAACAACAGCAGACTGCGTGATGTAATTGCAAAAGCAAAGGCAAACAATATGCCGAATGACAACATCGAGAGAAGTATTAAAAAAGCAGCCGGAGATGCGGATGCTTCCAACTATGAACATGTTACATATGAGGGATATGGACCAAACGGTACTGCAATTATTGTAGATGCACTGACGGACAATAAGAACCGTACTGCTTCCAATGTGAGAAATGCATTTACAAAAGGAAGTGGTAATGTCGGAACACCTGGATGTGTGTCATTCATGTTTGACAAAAAAGGACAGATTATCGTTGCAAAAGAAGAGTGCGAGATGGATGCAGATGATTTGATGATGACAGCACTAGATGCGGGGGCAGAAGATTTTGTAGAGGAAGAGGACAGCTTTGAGATTCTGACAGATCCAGATTCTTTCAGTGAGGTGCGTCTGACTTTGGAGGAAGCAGGCATTCCTATGGCGAGCGCAGAAGTAACTATGATTCCACAGACATGGGTACAGCTAACAGACGAGACAGATCTGAAAAATATTCAGAAAACACTTGATCTGTTAGAAGAAGATGACGATGTACAAGAGGTTTACCATAACTGGGAAGAATAGACAGTAAGTGATATGAGGAGGAATGTTTATGAGCAGTAACTACAAAATTGAAACAAAATGTATCCAGTCAGGATGGCAGCCGAAAAAAGGAGAACCAAGAGTGCTTCCGATTTATCAGAGCACGACATTCAAATATGAGACAAGTGAGCAGATGGGAAGACTGTTCGATCTTGAAGATAATGGATATTTTTATACAAGACTCCAAAATCCGACAAACGACACAGTCGCTTCGAAGATTTGTGATCTGGAGGGCGGTGTGGCAGCTATGCTGACATCTTCCGGTCAGGCAGCAAATTTCTATGCTATTATGAATATTGCAGAAGCAGGAGACCATATTGTGTGCGCTGCAGCAATTTACGGCGGTACATATAACTTATATGCTCACACATTGAGAAAGATGGGAATCGAAGCTACGTTTGTGGATGCAGATGCAAGTGAAGAAGAGTTGCATGCTGCGTTTCAGGAGAATACAAAAGCAGTATTCGGAGAGACGATCGCCAATCCGGCATTGGTGATTCTGGATATTGAGAAATTTGCAAAAGTTGCTCATGAACATGGAGTGCCTCTAATCGTAGACAATACATTTGCGACACCAATCAACTGTCGTCCGTTTGAGTGGGGAGCTGATATTGTGACACATTCTACGACGAAATACATGGACGGACATGCGGCATGTGTCGGCGGCTGTATTGTGGATAGTGGAAATTTTGACTGGGAAGCATATGGTGATAAATTCAAAGGTTTGACGACTCCGGATGAGACTTATCACGGTATCGTATATACTGAAAAATTTGGTAAAGGTGCTTACATCACAAAAGCGACAGTGCAGCTGATGAGAGATTTGGGTTCTGTTCAGTCTCCGCAGAATGCGTTCTTATTGAACCTTGGTCTAGAGACACTGCATTTGCGTGTGCAGAGACATTGTGAAAATGCACAAAAGGTTGCGGAATATCTTGTGAATCACGAAAAAGTTGCGTGGGTGAATTACGCAGGGCTTCCGGATAACAAATATCATGCGCTGGCTCAAAAATATATGCCAAACGGCACTTGTGGTGTTATCTCCTTTGGCTTGAAAGGTGGACGGGATGCGTCTGTAAAAATGATGGATCAATTGAAACTTGCCGCAATCGTAACACACGTTGCAGATGCGCGCACTTCTGTGCTGCACCCGGCAAGTCACACACACCGCCAGATGAATGAGCAGGAATTATTAGAGGCCGGAGTACAGCCGGATTTGATTCGTTTCAGTGTCGGAATCGAGAACGCAGATGATATCATTGCAGATTTAGAACAGGCGTTGGCCACAATTTAGATGAAAAGATATAAGGCGGGAAGCAGGAAATGCTCTCGCCTTATTTTGTGAAGAGATTTTTGTATATTTCTTTCAAACTGCTGCATACTAAAAGAAAACAATGAAAAGGAGCAGGCGTATGGAGGAAGAAAAAAGAGAAGAGATTAACGAAACCGGAAGTATTGAACTGACACACAATAACAGAAAGCACAATATTCAGTTACTGACAATTATCGGAGAGATTGAGGGGCATGAGGCGGTGTCCGGCAACACAAAAGCGACGAAATACGAACATCTGCTGCCAAAACTTGCTGAAGTGGAGGATAATGAAGAAATCGAAGGACTCCTCATTTTATTAAATACACTTGGAGGTGATGTGGAGGCGGGACTTGCGATTGCAGAGATGATTGCATCACTCAGCAAGCCGACTGTGTCTTTGGTTCTTGGCGGAAGTCATTCCATCGGAGGGCCGCTTGCTGTTTCAGCCGATTATTCTTTTATTGTTCCCAGTGGGACGATGATCATTCATCCGGTCCGTTCAAATGGGATGTTTATCGGAGTGATTCAAAGCTATCGGAATATGGAACGAACTCAGGATCGTATTATACGCTTTCTGGCAGGACACTCTCATATGACCCAGGAACGTATTGAAGAGCTGATGCTTGATTCTACACAACTTGTCAAAGATGTCGGCACGCTTTTAGAAGGAGAAGAGGCCGTAAAAGAGGGACTGATTGATGCCGTTGGCGGGATGAGCGATGCTTTGACGAAATTACATGAGATGATAGAAAAAAAAGATCAATAAAAATAGATGATGACATGAGATTTTATTGATGATATACTATATTATAGTATGTTTAAGATACAAGGGGGAGTTTCATGGCAGCAAGGAAGAATACTAGCAGAAAAAGAAACAAAAAACAAACGAAAAAGAAGCAGGACAGCCAAAGTTTTTTGAAAGATGAGATTATCATTTTATCAGCTTTGGCTGCCGGTATTTTACTATTGATAAGCAATTTTGGAATTGGGGGCTTTGTAGGCGATGCCGTTTCTTCCGTATTATTTGGACTTTTTGGGACAATCGCATATATCATACCGATTCTGTTGTTTATAGGAATTGCTTTTGTAATTTCAAATAAAGGGAATTCTATCGCGTACATAAAGACTGCAGCAGGAGCGGGATTCACACTGATGGTCTGCACATTGTTTCAGTCGATCATGAATGAATATACAGCAGGCACAAGATTGTTCTCTTATTATAAAATTTCCAGTATGCATAAAGACGGCGGTGGTCTTTTGGGAGGAATTGTCGTTTCTGCGCTCTGTCCTGCAATCGGTGTCATCGGTACATATGTGATTGTAATCATTCTCTGCATCATTTGTCTTGTCATCATTACAGAGAAGTCATTTATACGCGGGGTGAAAAAAGGCAGTGAAAAAGCCTATTCTTCCGCAAAGCAGGATGCAAAGAAACGAAAAGAGCAGGCAGAATTGAGACGCGAAAAAAGAGCACAGGAGAGGGAACAAAAAGCAGCTGAGAAAGAACGCAAGCGAAAAGATAATACGGTCTCAGGGGTATCGTTTGACACAACACTTGTGAAAAAGTCACCGGAGATGAGAGAGATTACACCTCCGGAAGATGTACCGGATTTATTTGCGGAAGAAATACCGTCATATGATGGGAGAGAAGCTGAAGTTTCAAAAAATATTGTTCCGGACGATATTACGATCAATCGGGCACAGCCGATTATGGAAGAAGAGGCTCCGATTCCGGAACCTGTTCCTGAGAAACGAAAGACAAAAGAAAGTAAAAAGCAAGTTGAGACGGCGACAGCAAACGTGGAACAAGAGATTAAAAAGAGCGAGGAAAAACGGGCAAAAGAATATGTATTTCCGCCACTATCTTTGCTGAAACATGGAAAGAAAAGCGGAGGAGATTCCGATGCTCATTTACGTCAGACTGCAATGAAACTTCAGCAGACGCTTCAAAATTTTAATGTCAATGTAACTGTGACTAATGTAAGCTGCGGTCCATCGGTGACCCGCTATGAACTTCAGCCGGAGCAGGGGGTAAAAGTCAGCAAGATTGTCGGTCTTGCAGATGATATCAAATTGAACCTTGCAGCTGCGGATATTCGTATCGAGGCACCAATCCCAGGAAAGGCGGCTGTTGGAATCGAAGTCCCGAACAAAGAGAATACGGCTGTTATGCTCCGAGATCTTTTAGAGACGGACGAATTTCAAAACCATGAATCGAAGATTGCGTTTGCTGCGGGACGTGATATTGCAGGAAAAGTTGTCGTGGCAGATATTATGAAGATGCCGCATGTATTGATTGCGGGGGCGACAGGTTCTGGTAAATCTGTCTGTATCAATACGCTGATAATGAGTATTTTATATAAAGCCGATCCAAAAGATGTGAAGTTAATTATGATTGACCCTAAGGTCGTTGAGTTAAGTGTCTATAATGGAATTCCGCATCTGATGATTCCGGTTGTGACAGATCCCAAAAAAGCGGCAGGTGCCCTGAACTGGGCGGTCGCTGAGATGATGAAACGGTATGATCTGTTTGCACAGTACAATGTGCGTGATTTGAAAGGATACAATGCAAAAGTTGAGACAGTCGAAGCGATTGAGGAAGAAGGAAAACCAGAAAAATTACCTCAGATCGTTATTATCGTGGACGAGCTTGCGGATCTTATGATGGTCGCACCGGGAGAAGTAGAAGAATCTATCTGTCGCCTTGCACAGCTTGCAAGAGCCGCCGGAATTCATCTTGTTCTTGCCACACAGAGACCATCCGTCAATGTCATCACCGGTCTGATCAAGGCAAATATGCCGTCGAGAATCGCATTTTCTGTTTCGTCAGGTGTAGATTCCAGAACGATCATTGACATGAACGGTGCAGAAAAGCTGCTTGGAAAGGGTGATATGCTTTTCTATCCGGCAGGATATCAAAAACCGGCGCGTGTACAGGGAGCATTTGTGTCAGATAAAGAGGTGCAGGCTGTTGTAGACTTTTTGGTAAAGAACAGTGAAAGTGTTCAGTATAATGAGGAGATTACAAACCATGTAAATAGTGCCAGTGTCGCTGCGGGAGGCACGGTTTCCGGAAACAGCGGTGCGGATGACCGGGATGCCTATTTTGTAGATGCAGGGAAATTTATTATTGAAAAAGATAAGGCATCCATTGGAATGCTGCAGCGCGTATTTAAAATTGGCTTTAACCGTGCAGCAAGAATTATGGATCAGTTGGCAGAGGCAGGTGTTGTAGGAGAAGAAGAAGGCACGAAGCCAAGAAAAGTATTGATGTCAATGGAACAATTTGAGCAATATATTGAAGAACATGTATAATTCAAAGGAGGAAGAAAGATGAAAACAGACATTCAGATTGCACAGGAGGCAGTGATGAAACCAATCAAAGAGGTGGCTGCAAGTATTGGGATTCAGGAGGATGATTTGGAATTGTATGGAAAATACAAAGCCAAGCTTTCTGATGAATTGTGGGAGGCAGTAAAAGACCGACCGGATGGGAAACTTGTACTTGTAACTGCAATCAACCCAACTCCTGCAGGGGAGGGGAAGACTACAACCTCTGTGGGACTTGGACAAGCTATGGCAAAGTTGAATAAAAAAGCATTGATTGCGTTGCGTGAGCCTTCGCTGGGACCTTGTTTCGGCATCAAAGGTGGTGCTGCAGGCGGCGGATACGCACAGGTTGTACCGATGGAAGATTTGAATCTTCATTTCACAGGAGATTTTCATGCAATCACTTCGGCAAACAATCTTTTAGCGGCTCTTTTGGACAACCATATCCAACAAGGAAATGTGCTTCAGATTGATCCGAGACAGGTTGTATGGAAACGCTGTCTTGATATGAATGATCGTGTGCTTCGCAATATTGTAGTTGGCCTTGGGAATAAGATGGACGGTATGGTTCGTGAGGATCATTTTGTCATCACGGTTGCATCTGAGATTATGGCAATTCTCTGCCTGGCTGATGACATCAAAGATTTGAAACGTCGCCTTGGAAAGATTGTTGTTGCATATAACTTTGCGGGAGAGCCGGTGACTGCCGATGACTTACAGGCGACAGGTGCGATGACAGCTCTGCTAAAGGACGCCATCAAGCCAAATCTGATTCAGACATTAGAGCATACACCGGCATTAGTACACGGCGGTCCATTTGCAAATATCGCACACGGATGTAACAGTATCCGCGCAACAAAAATGGCATTAAAATTAAGCGATATTGCAATTACAGAAGCAGGGTTTGGCGCTGACCTTGGTGCAGAAAAATTCATGGATATTAAGTGCAGAATGGGGAACCTGAAACCGGATGCGGTAGTGATTGTCGCAACTGTGCGGGCCTTGAAATACAACGGTGGAGTTGCTAAGAAAGACCTGAATGAAGAGAATCTGGAAGCATTGAAAAAAGGTATTGTGAACCTGGAAAAACATATTGAAAATGTTCAAAAATTTGGTGTTCCGGTTGTTGTGACACTAAATTCATTTGTGACAGATACCGATGCAGAAAATGAGTTTATCAGACAATTTTGCGAAGAAAGAAACTGCGAATTTGCACTTTCAGAAGTATGGGAAAAAGGTGGCGAAGGCGGTATCGCATTAGCAGAAAAAGTTTTGAATACATTGGAGACAAAAGAGAGCCATTTCCATACATTGTACGAAAACAGTCTTTCTCTGAAAGAGAAGATCGAGACGATTTCAAAAGAAATCTATGGCGCAGACGGTGTGGAATATACTCCGGCAGCGGAAAAACAACTTGCTAAGATTACGGAGCTTGGATATGGAGAGCTTCCAATCTGTATGGCAAAAAATCAGTATTCCCTCTCTGACGATGCGACACTTCTGGGAAGACCGGAACACTTTAAGATCCATATCCGTGAAGTGTATGTCAATGCGGGAGCAGGCTTTGTAGTCGCACTTACAGGTGCAGTGATGACGATGCCTGGGCTTCCGAAGGTGCCGGCGGCAAATGGCATTGATGTGAATGAGGAAGGAACTATTACAGGATTATTTTAGGGAGAGATTGAATGGCAAAATTAATTGACGGAAAACTGATATCAACACAAATTAAAGAAGAATTAAAAGAAGAAGTGGCAAAATTAAAACAAGAAGGAATTGTTCCATGTCTTGCAGTTGTGCAAGTTGGAAAAGATCCGGCATCATCTGTCTATGTAAATAATAAAAAAAAGGCATGTGCGTTTATCGGAATAGAGTCTTTATCATATGAGCTGGATGAGACTGTGACAGAAGAAGAACTGCTTTCACTTGTTCAGAAATTGAATGAAGATGAAAAAGTAAACGGAATTTTAGTTCAGCTTCCACTGCCTGCTCATATTCGTGAGGATGCTGTGATTCAGGCGATCGCTCCGGAAAAAGATGTGGATGGGTTCCACCCGGAAAGTGTGGGAAATATGTGCATTGGAAGAAATGGTTTTCTTCCTTGCACTCCGGCAGGAATTATCGAACTTTTAAAACGTTCCGAAATTGAAATTGAAGGAAAAGAATGTGTGGTTGTCGGAAGAAGTAATATTGTAGGAAAACCGATGGCATTGCTGTTACTCCGTGAAAATGGAACGGTTACGATTACCCACTCTAGAACAAGGGATTTGAAAGAAATTACAGGACGTGCAGATATTCTTATTGCGGCAATCGGAAAACCAAAGTTCATTACATCTGACTATGTAAAAGAGGGGGCTGTTGTGATTGATGTAGGTATCCACCGCAATGCAGAAAATAAACTTTGCGGAGATGTAGATTTTGATGATGTGATTGAGAAAGTGAGTGCAATCACACCGGTTCCGGGTGGGGTTGGACCAATGACGATTGCCATGCTTATGAACAATTGTATAGAAGCTGTTCGAAAGTAATTTTGATAGATAATTTGTACTAAAATAAATACAATTTTTTTCTCTAAATCTGTTGCGTTAAATAATTAACAGAGTTAGAATACTGTTAAAAGGTTAACAATACATATGCAAAAGGAGAGATTGAAATGAGTAGATTTTGTTTACCAAGAGATATTTATCACGGAAAAGGATGTTTAGAAGAATTAAAGAATCTGAAAGGGAAAAAGGCGATTCTTGTAGTTGGCGGCGGCTCCATGAAACGTCAAGGATTCTTAGATAAAGCAGTGAATTATCTGAAAGAGGCTGGAATGGAAGTACAGCTGTTTGAAGGTGTCGAGCCAGATCCATCTGTGGAGACTGTTATGAAAGGTGCAGAAGCAATGCGTGCTTTTGAACCAGATTGGATTGTAGCAATGGGCGGTGGATCACCAATCGATGCTGCAAAGGCAATGTGGGCTTTTTATGAATATCCAGATGTAACATTCGAAGATTTATGTATCCCATTTAACTTCCCGGAATTAAGACAGAAAGCAAAATTTGCAGCAATTCCTTCTACATCAGGAACAGCAACAGAAGTAACTGCATTTTCTGTTATCACAGATTACGCGAAAGGAATCAAATATCCATTAGCTGACTTTAATATCACACCAGATGTTGCAATCGTTGACTCAGAATTAGTAGAAGGGCTTCCTGCTCATCAAGTAGCTTACACAGGTATGGATGCACTTACACATGCAATTGAAGCATATGTTTCTACACTGAACTGTGCATATACAGACCCACTTGCAATTCAGGCAATCGAGATGGTGTTTGATTATCTGCCAGCTTCTTACAAAGGCAACATGGATGCAAGAGCACATATGCATGATGCACAATGTCTTGCAGGTATGGCATTCTCCAATGCATTACTTGGTATTGTACATTCTATGGCACACAAAACAGGTGCAGCATTCTCAACAGGACACATTACACATGGTCTTGCAAATGCCATGTATCTGCCATATGTAATTAAATACAATGCGAAGGATCCTGTTGCAGCAAAACGCTATGCAGAAATCGCTCGCAGAGTAGGATTGGAAGGAGCTTCCGAGAAAGCACTTATCAACAGCTTATGTAAGAAAATTGACGACTTTAACGTGATCCTTGGAATTCCGGCTACTTTGAAAGAATTCGGTATCAAAGAAGACGAATTCAAAGAAAAAATTGCATCTATTGCAGAGCTTGCAGTTGGCGATGCCTGTACAGGTTCTAATCCACGTGCAATTGATCCGGCTACTATGGAAAGACTATTTACATGCGTTTACTACGGAACAGAAGTGGACTTCTAGAAGTAATATACATAAATTTACAAAAAGCGGGTGTATTGTGCACTCGCTTTTTATCTAATATAATAGAGTGTGAAGCAAAATTGAGAATACCGCTTGAAATTTTCAAAGTTTTGCTTTATCATAGTGAAGTATAAAAGAAAATGGGAGGCGTAAAATGTATAAGATACAAAAAGCAGAAAAGTTAGCAGATAAAATTTTTCTCATGGATGTAGAAGCAAAAAGGGTAGCAAAGCATTGCGAACCGGGACAGTTTGTAATTGTAAAGATGGATGAGAAAGGTGAAAGAATCCCTCTCACGATTTGTGATTATAATAGAGAAGCAGGAACGATTACCATTGTATTCCAAACAGTTGGTGCATCTACAGAAAAGATGGCAGAATTAAAAGCAGGAGACAGTTTCCGCGATTTCACAGGACCTCTTGGATGTGCTTCGGAGTTCGTTCATGAAGATATAGAAAGTTTAAAGGGCAAGAAGATGTTGTTTGTTGCCGGTGGTGTTGGTGCAGCTCCTGTATATCCGCAGGTAAAATGGCTCCATGAGCATGGAATTGAAGCGGATGTTATCGTTGGTTCTAAGACAAAAGACATGTTGATTCTGGAAGATGAGATGAAAGCAGTTGCTGGGAACTATTATCCTTGTACAGATGACGGTTCTTATGGACATGCCGGAATGGTTACAACAAAGATTGAGCAGTTAGTGAAAGAGGAAGGCAAAAAGTATGATGTCTGCGTGGCAATCGGTCCGATGATCATGATGAAATTTGTCTGTCTTTTAACAAAAAAATTGGAGATTCCAACTATTGTAAGTATGAATCCAATCATGGTAGATGGAACCGGTATGTGCGGGGCATGCAGACTTCAGGTTGGAGATGAGATCAAATTTGCATGCGTAGATGGACCGGAATTTGATGGACACTTAGTTGATTTTGATCAGGCAATGAAAAGACAACAGATGTATAAAACAGAAGAAGGCCGTGCGATGTTAAAACTTCAGGAAGGCAATACACATCACGGCGGATGCGGAAATTGTGGAGGTGACAACTAATGGCTGATGTATTAAAAAAAGTACCTGTAAGAGAACAGGATCCGAAGGTACGTGCAACGAATTTTGAGGAAGTGTGTCTTGGATACAATCAGGAAGAAGCGATGGAAGAAGCGACAAGATGTATTAATTGTAAAAATGCAAAATGTATTCAGGGCTGTCCAGTCTCTATCAATATTCCAGCATTTATCAAAGAAGTAAAAGAAGGAAATATCGAAGAAGCCTATAAAGTAATTGGAAAATCCTCTGCGCTTCCGGCAGTTTGCGGACGTGTATGCCCACAGGAATCTCAGTGTGAAGGTCAGTGTATCCGTGGAATTAAAGGAGAGCCTGTTTCCATCGGTAAATTGGAGCGATTTGTCGCAGATTATGCATTGGAGCATGACATCAAACCGGAAAAAGCAGAAAAAACAAATGGTCATAGAGTAGCTGTGATTGGTTCCGGTCCTGCAGGACTTACTTGTGCCGGAGACCTTGCGAAACTTGGTTACGAGGTAACTGTGTTTGAAGCATTACATGAACTTGGAGGCGTTCTTGTGTATGGTATTCCGGAATTTCGTCTTCCAAAACATAAAGTTGTGGCAAAAGAGATCGAAAAAGTAAAAGAACTCGGCGTAAAATTTGAGACAAACGTTGTAATCGGTAAATCTACGACAATTGATCAGCTGATTGAAGAAGAAGGATTCGAGGCAGTATTTATCGGATCCGGAGCTGGACTTCCGAAATTTATGGGAATTCCAGGGGAAAATGCGAACGGCGTATTTTCTGCAAATGAGTATCTGACAAGAAGTAATCTGATGAAAGCATTTGATGATTCTTATGACACACCAATCGTTGCAGGCACGAAAGTAGCTGTCATCGGCGGCGGTAATGTTGCGATGGATGCAGCAAGAACAGCAGTACGTCTTGGTGCAGATGTACATATTGTTTACAGAAGAAGTGAAGAAGAACTTCCTGCCAGAGTGGAAGAAGTCCATCACGCAAAGGAAGAAGGAATTGTGTTTGATCTATTGACAAACCCTACAGAAATTCTTGTGGACGAAAATGGCTATGTAAAAGGTATGAAATGTGTGAAGATGGAACTGGGAGAGCCAGATGCTTCTGGAAGAAGACGTCCGGTTGTAATTGAAGGTTCTGAGTTCGAGATGGAACTGGATACAGTCATCATGTCACTTGGAACTTCGCCGAATCCATTGATTTCTTCTACTACAGAAGGATTAGAAGTAAACAGATGGAAATGTATTGTTGCCGATGAAGAATTTGGGAAAACAACAAAAGAAGGCGTTTATGCCGGCGGTGATGCCGTAACAGGTGCTGCGACAGTTATTCTTGCTATGGGAGCAGGAAAAGCAGGGGCACGAGGTATTCATGAGTACTTAAAAGATAAATAAACTTCATTTGGGGACGTAGTAAAATTCAATTTTACTACGTCCCCAAATTGTAAAAAATATGTTATAATACCTCCTACGAACAAATTATGACTAGGAGGTTTTGTTTATGGAATTGGCACTGATTTCGGCTTTTGGTGTAGGTGGTGCGACTATCGTTGGTGTTATCATCGGTTTCTTTTTTCGGAAAGTACCACACAAATTTAACGATGCGATTCTTGGATTTGCGGCAGGAATCATGCTTTCAGCTGCAATTTTAGGACTGATTATCCCATCCCTTGAAGAAGGAAATGTGTGGGTGACAGCAGTCGGTATTCTTGCAGGCGCCATTTTTTTGAATTTGGCAGATAAGCTGACTCCACATCTGCATCATATCACAGGAGTAGATCATGAAACGCATGCAGACAGACAAAGTAATTTGAACAAAGTGATGTTGTTTGTCATGGCAATTGCAATCCATAATCTTCCGGAAGGGATTGCGGCCGGTGTTGGATTTGGAAGTGAAAATATCAGCAATGCAATTACAGTTGCGCTGGGTATTGCTTTACAAAACATTCCGGAAGGAATGGTAATTGTATCGCCTTTGATTATGGCAGGTGTTGCCAGGAAAAGAGTCTTTTTTATTGCCTGTTTTACAGGCGTGGTGGAGATTGTCGGAACGATGATCGGATTTGGAGCCGTTTCTATTGCAACAGTAATTTTACCTTTTGCTTTGGCGTTTGCCGGAGGAACGATGCTTTATGTTGTGAGTGATGAGATGATTCCGGAAACGCATAGTCATGGATATGAACGTATGGCAACGTATTCATTGATTATCGGGTTTCTTACGATGTTGATTATGGATTTTTATATTGGGTAGGAGTGTTTCTATGAAAATAACTGTTTTGATTGAAAATACGGCTCCGGAGTACTTAAAATGTGAGCATGGATTGTCGATATATATAGCATATAATGAGAAGTGCTATTTGCTTGACACTGGTTCTTCCGATATTTTTATGGATAATGCAGAAGTTTTGAAAACGAAATTGGAAAATGTAGATGCGGCATTTTTATCGCATGGACACTATGATCATTCAGGAGGCTTTGAGGCGTTCTTTGAGAAAAACAAGAGCGCAAAAGTTTACTTACAGGAGAGTTCTAAAGAACTTTGTTACAAAAATGTAGATGGTGTGCAAAAATATATAGGGCTTCCGAAAGATTTGTTACAAAGATATTCTGACCGTTTTGTATATGTGACAAAAAAATGTCAGGTAGATGATGGAGTTTGGATTGTACCGCATAGTACAAAAGGATTGGAGGAATATGGAAAACGTGCACATATGTATTGCAAACAGGGAGAGGGGTATGTGGTTGATGATTTTGCGCATGAACAAAGTATTGTAATAGAATCTCAAAAAGGGTTGATTGTATTCAATAGTTGTTCTCACGGAGGAATTGTCAATATTGTAGATGAAGTACATCACGCATTTCCTAACGAACAGGTTTATGCTGTTGTGGGAGGTTTCCATTTGAAAGGAATTCACGGGGTAGATTCTTTGTCTGTTACAGAAGAGGAAGTAATAGACATAGGAGCATCGTTGTTTCAACGGGGAGTCTCCTATATTTATACAGGACACTGCACAGGACGTCCGGCTTTTGGTATTTTAAAACGTGAATTTGGTGAAAAAGTCCAATATTTGTGTACGGGAACAACAATTACGTTTTAAGGAAAAGGGGAGTAAATGAAGATTACATTAATTACAGTCGGTAAAATAAAAGAAAAGTATTTGAAAGATGCAATTGCAGAGTACAGCAAACGTTTGAGCAAATATTGTAAACTCGAAATCGTGGAAGTGGCAGACGAAAAGACACCGGATCAAGCAAGTGAAAATGTGGAACGTCAAATTCGTCAAAAAGAAGGGGAGCGTATTTTACGTTATGTGAAAGACGATGCCTATGTATTTACTTTAGAAATCGGTGGAACTATGCTGGATTCGGTCGCATTTGCAAAAAAGATGGAAACCTTGGGAATACAAGGGAAAAGTCATTTGATTTTTATAATTGGAGGTTCCATTGGTTTGGGAGAAGAAGTATTGAGACGTTCCGATTATGCATTGAGTTTTTCAAAGATGACGTTTCCACATCAATTGATGCGGGTGATTTTATTAGAACAGGTGTATCGTGGCTATCGGATCATTGAAGGTGCACCTTATCACAAATAGTGGAGGAAGATTGAAAATGGTTAAAATTATTTCAGATAGTACATGTGATTTGTCTCAGGAGCTATTGGACAAATATGAAATTTCTATTTTGCCGCTTCATATTTTGTTGGGAGATACAGAGTGTGAAGATGGCATCAATATTACACCGGATGAGATTTATAACTGGTCAGAAGAGCATAAAATGACACCGAAAACTTCTGCTCCGGCAATGGATAGGGCGGTTGATTTGTTACAGCCTTATGTTGAGAAAAGGCAAGAAGTTATTTGTTTTGCAATTTCCGGAGAGATGTCTACTTCTGCAAATGTATTTCGTTTGGCAGCAAGCGATTTGGAAGCAGAAGAGACTGTTTTTGTGATTAATTCAGAAAATTTGTCTACAGGTATTGGGCTTCTTGTAATAGAAGCGGCAATTATGGCAAACAAAGGGAAAAGCGCAAAAGAAATTGTAGAATATATTGAACGACTGAGACCATTTGTGCGTGCAAGTTTTGTTGTAGATACGCTTACTTATCTTCATCGAGGTGGAAGGTGCAGCGGCCTTGCGGCAATGGCAGGCGGTGTTTTAAAGTTACATCCTAAAATTGTCGTGGAAAACGGAAAAATGTTACCTAAAAATAAGTATCGAGGCAAAATGAATAAAGTTCTTTTGGAATATGTGAAAGAAATGGAAATGGATTTGCGGCATGCAAAGAAAGAACGTGTATTTATTACACATTCCGGATGTGATGCGGAAACGATTCAGCAAATATATGATTATTTAAAAAACTTAAATATTTTTCAGGAAATTGTTATCACAAGAGCTGGCGGTGTTATTTCTAGTCATTGTGGTCCTGGAACATTGGGGGTGTTATTTATTGATGGACATGCAGAATAAAAGTGATGAAATAGAAGAGATTTTTTCATATTATAGTCAACAGCCGGATAAAGGAAGCCAGGAGATGGTTGTAGCTCTTTTACGAGAGCTGCAAGATGCTCATGGATTTATATCCTTGGAATTAAAAGAACGTGTGGAACAGGTAACAGGTGTTTCTCCCAATTATCTAAAATGTTTGATAAGAATGTATCCAACTCTCAAAGAGGAAAATACAGTACATGAAATAATTGCCTGTACAGGGGAGCGATGTGGGAAAAAAGAGGGCGGAGCGATTTTAAACGCATTAAAAAGAGAACTCCGGATTCAAAAAAATGGAGTATCTATCGATGGAAAATTTAAACTTCGAACACAAAACTGCCTCAAAAAGTGCGGAACAGCTCCCAATATTATAATTGATGATGTGGTATATTCTGGGAGCGAGCTGAAAGATTTAAAAAAATTATTGGAAAAATTTATGTAAATTGTAGGAGAAACTATTTTTTTGTTGTGCGATTTGTCCCGAAATGTTGTAACAAACAAAAAAATGTGATAGAATTTTAAAATATATATAAAAAAATTATCGAGAGGATAAGAGAATGAAAAAGAGACAACAATTAATAACAGGAATTTTGATTTCCGCAATGGCATTTTCAACCATTACAAAACCTGAAGTAGTACAAGCAAGCCCTCAAAAGTCGGTAAGTGCTTATGAATTACAACAAAAAGAGCGTGATTTAGAACATAACCAGGCAGCTATTGATTTTATTTCTTACTGTGACGAAAATCAATTTAGAACATGGGATCAGTCGCTTGGAGCGCTGAAAGACGAAGACGCGAAAGAAATTGAAAAATGTGTAGAAGATATCGTTAAAGGCGAGACAGAAGACTATAAAAAAGCAAAGTTAATATATGAATGGATTGTTAAAAATATTCGTTATGCGCAACCAACCGAAACTCCGGGATTGGATCCATATGAAGTATTTACGACAAAAAAAGCTGTATGTGGAGGATTTTCAAGACTTTATAAAGCAATGCTGAATTTAGCGGGAATTCCGGCTGTCACAATTGCCGGAAACACACCGTATGGAGCGCACGAATGGAATCTTGTATATGCAGATAAAGAATGGTTTTATTCTGATAGTACATGGGGTGCCAGCAGCATGGATTATTTCCATAAAACATTAGAAGATTTTTCTAACGAGCATCGGGTGCAAAGACTTGTTGCTGTTACCCAGAAAGGCGAAAACAATACAATTATCGGATTTTGGGAAGGCGTTGCGGTTGTCGATGTCGAAAAGAATGTAAAAGACGTTATTGTGCCGGAAAAATTTAGGGATTTGGATATTGTCGCAATTTCCAGTGATATTTTTAACGGAACTGGAATTGAGAAGTTGAAGGTATCAAAGAATGTTACAATAATAGATGCGCAAGGAGCGTCTAACGCAACAGAGTTAAAAGAGATTACGGTAGATTCAGCCAATACTGTATATGCATCTGCGGCCGGTGTACTCTTTACAAAAGATTATTCGGAAATTTTACATTATCCAATGAAAAATACGTCGAAACTGTTTACGATACCAAAAGAAACAATATCTTTCGATATAAAACAGACATTTATCAGTCCTTATTTGGAAAATATATATGTAGAAAAAGAAAATGAAAAGTATTCGTCTTATGAGGGTGCTGTATACAATAAAGATAAGACAGAATTGATTATTATTCCTGAAGGGAAAAAATCGGTAACTGTATTTGGAAATGTCGATTTTAGTAAAAGCGAATTGAGTCCGTTTAACTCTAAGCGGAATCTAGAAGAAATTGTTCTTTTAGACGGAATTAAAGAAATTCCGGCAGATACTTTTAATAGTTGTACAGGACTGCAAAAAATCACAATTCCAGAAAGTGTAAATAAAATTGATGAATGGGCATTTACTAATGTTAATTTGAATCAACTTACAATTTTAGGTAGATCCGGAACAGAGGCAGAAACTTATGCAAAGAACCATAATATTAAGTTTTCAGCATTAGATACACCAACGCCAAAGCCGGAAAAACCGGAAGCAGAATTAAAAACATTAAATGAAGTGATTGCAGAAGCGGTAAAAGTAGACGTTTCTCTTTACACAGAAGAAAGCGTTGCAAAATTCAATCAGGCATTAAAAGCAGCAAAAGAAGTTGCTGTGAAAGAAGAAGTGACAAAAGAAGAAGTTGTGGAAGCAACCGAAGCACTTCAGAAAGCAATGAAAGGTTTGGAAGAAAAACCTGCACCGAAGCCGGAAAAACCGGAAGCAGAATTGAAGGAATTAAACGCTGTGATTGCGAAAGCAGCGAAGGTAGATGTGACTCTTTATACAGAAGAAAGCGTTGCAAAATTCAATCAGGCATTAAAAGCAGCAAGAGCAGTTGCAGCGAAAGAAGAGGTGACAAAAGAAGAAGTTGTGGAAGCAATCGAAGCGCTTCAAAAAGCAATGCGTACTTTAGAGAAAAAAGTAATAAAAGCTCCTGAAAAAGAAACTGAGAAAGAAACAGAAAAAGAAAACGGGAAAAAACCGGCACCTGTGACAAGTGATGTTGCATTTCCTGGTTTGCCAGCAGGATGGCTGGCTTTAAGTGGAGCAATCGCACTCTTGCTTTCTAAAAAGAAAAAATAAATTACTGCGTAAAAAAGCACGACGGAATGTCGTGCTTTCCTATGAAATAAAAATAAAAGGATACAAGATTAATATGTCCAATGAATTAGAAAAATATTATAATAAGTTTTGCGAAGAAAAACGACTAACAAGACGGCATGGTAATGTCGAATATATTACATCTATGAAATACATTCACAAATATTTAAAAGATAAAAATGCAAAAATATTAGATGTTGGAGCAGGAACGGGGCGATATTCCGTTCAACTTGCCACGGAAGGCTATGATGTTACCGCAGTTGAATTAGTCAAATATAATCTGGGAATTTTAAAATCAAAAGGAAGCAGTGTGAAAGCATATCAAGGAACTGCTTTGAATTTGTCGCGCTTTGAAGAAGAAACCTTTGATGTGACACTGGTTTTCGGACCGATGTATCATTTATATACGTTTGAAGATAAGGTAAAAGCGCTTGAGGAAGCAAAACGAGTCACAAAAACAAATGGTATCATTCTTGTTGCATATTGTATGAATGAGTATAGTATTTTGACTTATGGTTTTAAAGAAAACCACATTTGTGAAAGTCTGAAAAACGGAAAGGTAGATCAAACTTTTCACGTTGTGGCAGAGCCAAAAGATTTATACGACTATGTTCGAGTGGAAGACATTGATGCGATTCGGCAAAAAGCAGGTTTAGAAAGACTTCAGTTGATTGCTGCAGACGGACCGGCAAATTATATGAGACAAATTTTAAATGCCATGGATGAAGAAACTTACCGACTTTTTATAGAATACCATTTATCAACGTGTGAACGTCCGGAATTGCTTGGTGCATCAGCACATACGTTGGATATTTTAAAAAAAGTATGAAAAATGATTGACATTATACCTGCTATATCCTTTATAAGAGAGGTAAGAGGAGGCGATAACAATGTTAAATATCAAAGAAGTAGAGAAATTAACAAACATTACAAAACAAAATATTCGTTATTATGAGCGGCAGGGACTGATTTTTCCAAAGAGGAATCCGGAAAATGATTATAGAGAATATTCAGAACAGGATATTCGCCAACTGAAAATAATCAAAATTCTACGGAAACTGGATATGCCAATAGAAGAGATTCGGAGATTATTACATCATGATATTATTCTTTCTGATGCGATGGAACTTCAAAAAGAACGGTTGGAAAAAGAAAGAAACAGACTGGAAGATGCTTTGGAATTTTGCAGTCAAATCAATGAAAAAGAATTAGAACAGTTAGATGTAGATGATTGTTTGTTGAAAATGAAAAATGCAGAAGAAAGAGGTGCTGTATTTGCAAATCTTCTGAATGATTATAAAAAAGTAGTACAATTGGAAGAAATGAGAGAATTTCGATTTATGCCGGATTCGATGTGTATGAATCCTTCCGAGTTTACAGAAGAATTGTGTAAATTTGCGAATAAAAAGCATTTGAATTTAGTTATTACAAAAGAAGGAATGTATCCGGAATTTACAATCGATGGAATAGAGTATGAAGCGGAACGAGAATTTTCCAGATATGGTGCAGTAATACATTGTCATATGAAATATTTCGATGAAATTGTACCTTTGGAGATGCCGAAGAAAAAGTACAAACAAATGAGTATGTTTCATAAACTGCTGCCCCTTGCCATCGTAGCGATTGTTTTAGTGCTGCTTGTCATAATAAGATTTGAAGATGTTGGGAATTGGGCAGATAAATCAGTCATTATAATAGGAGCGTTGGTTGAAATATTCGTATTTCACCGATACTATTATAATATGGAAGAGTAAAAAGAGAGGTATTTATGAAACGTGAAATAGATATGAGAGAAATATCAGACGGGAAGTTATATGGTCCCAATGATCTTGTCAAAGCAGACTGTGGCGATTGCCACGGCTGTTTTGCGTGTTGTCAAAAAATGGGACAATCAATTGTATTGGATCCCCTCGATATTTATAGATTAACGAAATATTTAAACGTGAGTTTTGAACAGCTTTTAGCAGAGAAAATTGAATTGAATGTAGTCGACGGTCTGATTCTTCCAAATTTAAAAATGTGCGGTACAGAGGAACGATGCGCATTTTTAGATGAAAATGGGAGATGCGGCATTCATCAAATTCGTCCGGGGATTTGTCGATTGTTTCCGCTTGGAAGGTATTATAACAATGGCAGTTTTCAGTATTTTTTGCAGGTACATGAATGTAAGAAAGAAAATCGTACAAAAGTAAAAGTAAAAAAATGGATTGATACGCCGGATTTGAAACGGAATGAAAAATATATTTTAGAATGGCATGATTTTGTGATAGAATTACAGGAGCAGCTCATGAAAATGACAGATGAATCCTATAGCAAAAAGATAAATCTATTTGTGCTGCAATCTTTTTTTGTAGAGCCGTACGATATGCAGACTGATTTTTATATACAGTTTGAGAATCGGCTTGCAAAGACAAAAACCGTGATTCGACAATTGCAAAAAGGACAAAAATAATGATAAAAACATATGTAGTATTTGATTTGGAGACAACCGGATTGGATGTGGAGAATGACAATATTATTGAAATTGGAGCATTGAAGGTAAGAGAAGGAAAAGTAACAGACCGCTTTATGGAGTTTCTGAAACCGGATATGCCGATTTCCCCTATGATTACCGGAATTACAGGAATTACGAATGAGATGGTTAAAAATGCAAGGGATACGAAAACAGTTATACGTGATTTTGTAAATTTTTGTGAGGACCATATTTTAGTGGGGCATAATATTATGTTCGATTACAAATTTATGAAAAAGTATGCATCACAATACGGCGAGTCTTTTGAAAAAAAGGGAATTGATACACTAAAAATAGCCAGAAAAGTACATAAAGATTTGGAATCGAAAAGTTTAGAAGCCTTGTGCGAGCATTATCAAATTGTAAATACTGCTGCACACAGGGCTTATCATGATGCTTTGGCAACTGCAAAAGTATATCATATGATGGCGCATTATTTTGAAGAGAAAGGACCAACAGTTTTTGAGCCGGAACCATTATTGTATCGTCCTAAAAAAGTACAGCCAATTACACCAAAGCAAAAAACATATCTGGAATCACTTCTTTTAAAGCATCCTTTTCCGTTAGAAAAGCAAATCACAGAACTGACAAGAAGCGAAGCTTCTAAAATAATTGACCGGATTATTTTGCAATATGGAAAGTAATATTTATGATGAGGAGAGTGAAATATGATTATTAAAGGTAATTTTATATATATGACTTCCAGAACGGATATGCAGATTCGACAACAACAGTTTTTGCATGTTGAGGATGGAATTGTACAGTCGTTTTATACAGAACTTCCAAAGCAATTTTGCGAGGAGGAAGTGAAAGATTACGGAGATGCTATTATTATTCCGGCATTTTGTGATTTGCATGTGCATGCTCCGCAGTATTTGAACCGAGGAATCGGTTTTGACAAAGAATTGCTGCCGTGGCTTGAAACATATACGTTCCCTGTGGAGGGAAAATACAAGGATCCTGTGTTTGCCAAGAGGGCGTACAAGCTGTTTCTCAACAGACTTTGGGCATCCGGAACGATGCGGTTTTCGGCATTTGCAACGCTGCATCATGATGCGACATGGGAGTTGATGAGGCTTACAGAAGAATCGGGATTACATGCATTTATCGGAAAAGTCAATATGGACCGGAATGCGCCGGATTATCTGATGGAAGATACGGGAAAGGCGTTGGAGGAAACAGAAGCTTTGATTTTACGAGCAAAAGAGGAGTTACAGCATGTGCGTTATATTGCGACTCCGAGATTTGTTCCGTCCACGACAGAAAAGATGATGGTTGGGATTGGAAAATTGTGTGAGAAATATAATTTGCCGGTACAGTCTCATTTGTCTGAGAATCGAAATGAAATTGCATGGGTAAAAGAGCTGCACCCGAAAATCAATTCTTATACGGAAGTATATGATTACTATGGACTGCTGCGAAAAAATCAGACAATTATGGCGCATGCGATTTATTTGGGAGAGAAAGAAAAAGAATTGTTAAGAGAGAAACAAGTATTTCTTGCACATTGTGCACACTCTAATGCAAATCTATCGAGTGGAGTCATGAGCCTTAGAAAAAATCTGGAGAGTGGATTGAACTGTGTTATCGCAAGTGATGTAGCAGGAGGACATACGCCTGCAATGAACCAGAATGCAGTGATGAGCGTGGAAATTTCTAAAATCAACGCTTTGTTCCATGAAGATGAGCCGGCGTTATCACTTCCGGAAGCATTTTATCTTGCGACAAAAGGCGCAGGTACATTTTGGGGAAAGGTCGGAAGTTTTGAATCCGGATATGAATTTGATGCTCTCGTAATTGATATGGATGAGATGGGCGATTTATTTGTGAGAACTGTCACAGAAAAATTGGAACAGTTTTTCTATGATGGTGATGATCGGAACATTATAGACCGTTATTGCCAAGGGAAACAACTTCCGAAACCTTTTCCGGAAGTTGAGAGAGTAAAGAAGGGGTAGTCTGATGAAAAATACAGAGAAAAAGGGGAAAAAAGAGCATATTTGTGTTGGTTTGCTGGCCCATGTAGATGCCGGAAAGACAACCCTTGCAGAAAGTATTTTGTATGTAAGCGGAAAGACGAGAACACTTGGGAGAGTGGATCATGGGAATGCATATTTAGATACCTTTGAGCTGGAACGTGCAAGAGGTATCACGATTTTTGCAAAACAGGCAGAGGTAGATCTAAAAGAGAAGGAGGTCACCTTTTTAGACACACCGGGACATGTCGATTTTTCTGCGGAAATGGAGCGGACACTGCAGGTGCTGGATTATGCGATTCTTGTCATTGGCGGTGCAGATGGCGTACAGGGACATGTGCAGACATTGTGGCATCTTTTAAAGAGATATGAGATTCCAACGTTTCTGTTTGTCAATAAGATGGATCAATCCGGAACAGATAAGGAAACGTTACTTGCGGAACTTCAGAATCGTCTTTCTGCTTCCTGTATAGATTTTACCTGTGAGAAGGATAGCGAGGCTTTTTTGGAAGCGGTCGCTATGTGTGATGAAGAGGTATTGGAAAATTATCTGGAAGGAGAACCGATTACAGACTGCAAGATTCGTAAATTGATTCAAAAACGAAAAATTTTCCCTTGTTATTTTGGCTCTGCCTTAAAACTGGAAGGAATTGATACCTTTTTAGAAGCGTTTGACCGGTATACAATCTGTCCGGAATATGCGGATACATTTGGTGCAAAAGTATATAAAATATCAAGAGATGCACAAGGAATGCGGTTGACACATCTGAAAGTGACAGGTGGTTCGCTGCGGGTAAAGATGGTTTTAAAAGAAGAAGAAAAAGTGGATCAAATCCGTATTTATTCCGGTTCGTCTTATCGGACAACAGAGGAGGTGGAAGCCGGAAGAATCTGTGTGATTACCGGACCGGATACGACTCGTGCCGGAGAAGGACTTGGTGCAGAATCAGAAGCAGCAGCTCCGATGCTGACACCAGCGCTGAATTATCAGATTGAACTGCCGGAGGGCTGTGATGTCCATGGTATGTTTTTAAAGTTAAAACAGTTGGAAGAAGAGATTCCGGAGCTGCATATTGTTTGGGACAGACAATTAAATGAAATTCATGCTCAGGTTATGGGAGAGGTACAGATTGAGATTTTAAAAAGCATGATTTTGGAACGATTTCAAGTTGATGTAGAATTTGGAACGGGAAATATTGTGTATAAAGAGACGATTGCAGAACCGGTGGAGGGGGCAGGACATTTTGAACCGCTCCGCCATTATGCAGAAGTCCGTCTTTTACTGGAACCGCTTCCCTCCGGAAGTGGACTTGTTTTTTCATCGAATTGCAGTGAGGATGTGCTAGAGCGCAATTGGCAGAGACTGATTATGACGCATTTGGAAGAAAAAGCGCACAAGGGAGTTCTGACCGGTTCTGAGATTACGGATATGAAGATTACGTTGATTAATGGAAGGGCGCACCAGAAACATACAGAAGGTGGTGATTTCAGGCAGGCAACGTATCGTGCTGTACGACAAGGTTTGAAGAAAGCAAAGAGCATTTTACTGGAACCGGTTTATGAATATCAGTTGGAAATTCCGGCAGAGCAGGTTGGACGTGCTATGACAGATTTGCAGAGAATGCATGCCGTCTTTGAACCGCCAAAGATGGAAGTGGATATGGCAATCTTAAAAGGGACGGCTCCGGTTGTCACTATGCGGGATTATCAGCGGGAGATGATTGTGTATACAAGGGGACATGGAAGGTTGTTCTGTTCTCTGAAAGGCTATGAGCCGTGTCACAATGCAGAAGAGGTTATCGATTCCTGTGGATATGATTCGGAGGCGGATACGGAAGAACCGACAGGGTCTGTATTTTGTTCTCACGGATCCGGATTTTATGTAAAATGGAATCAGGTCGAGGAATATATGCACACGGAAAGCCGTGAAAAAGCAGTGTCAAAAGAAAAACAGACAGTTGTTTATGAGTTGCCTCCTGTGATTGACGAAGAAGAATTAAGAATGATTTTTGAGAGGACATATGGTCCGATGAAACGGGAGAGGAATGTGTTTGCCAAACGTGTGCAGGCACCGGAACCTTCTGTGAAACGCCCCAAAAAGCAGACGGATGAGAAAGAATATCTGTTGGTGGACGGATATAATATCATCTTTGCGTGGGAAGATTTGAAAGAGTTGTCAGAAATTAATATTGAAGCTGCCAGAATGAAATTGATGGATATCCTGAGCAACTATCAGGGGTATCGGAAACAGACATTGATTCTGGTGTTCGATGCTTATAAGGTACCGGGGAATGTGGGAGAAGTTCAAAAATATCACAATATTCATGTGGTGTATACGAAAGAAGCAGAAACTGCCGATCAGTATATTGAGAAGACAGTACAGGAAATCGGGAAGAAATATCATGTGACAGTGGCGACATCCGATGCGTTGGAGCAGATGATTATTCTCGGACAGGGAGCGCAACGAATTTCAGCGAAAGGGCTGTTGGAGGAAATTTTGACAGTCAATCAAGAGATTCGAAGAGAGCATTTGAATCGTCAGCAAAATACGGCATCACAATATTTGTTTGAGAGTCTTCCGGAGGAGATGGCAAATCTGATGGACGAGGTAAGGCTTGGAAGAATTGAATTTGATGAGATAGGAAAGAGATATGAGGAAAAAAACAGGGGCAATTGACCTGACAACAGGCAATGAGATGAGAGCGATTGTAGTATTTGCACTGCCTTTGATCGCAGGCAATTTATTTCAACAGTTATATAATTTGATGGATACGATGATCGTGGGAAAATTTATCGGTGCAGATGCGCTGGCCGCAGTCGGTTCTTCGTATATGACGATGAACTTTCTTACTTCAATCATTATCGGACTTTGTATGGGGAGCGGGATTGTATTTTCCTGGTTTTACGGCTCAAGACAGAGAGAAAAGCTGGAACAAAGTATGTTTCAGTCTTTTCTGTTTATTTTGGCGGTTACTGTAATGATCACGGGTGCCAGTCTTTTATTTCTTGACCAGCTGCTGCATCTTTTGAATATCGAATCGAGTATCTTTCAGATGACAAGAGCATATTTATTTATCATTATCTGTGGTATGGGATTTGTGTTTTTATATAATTATTTCACCGCCGTACTTAGAAGTATGGGAAATTCGTTTACGCCACTGATTTTTTTGGTGATTTCGTCGGTGATCAATATCGTATTGGATTATATATTTGTAGTTCCGCTTCAGATGGGAGTATCCGGAGCAGCTTATGCCACGGTCATCGCGCAGGCAGTATCGGCAGCAGGAATTGCAGTCTATACACTGTGGAAGGTAAAAGAGGTAAGTATTTCCAAGCGGATGCTAAAAGGCAAGAGAGAATTGTTCTGTATGATCGTGAATCAGTCACTTTTGACAAGCGTGCAGCAGTCGATTATGAATTTCGGTATTTTGATGGTACAGGGTTTGGTGAACAGTTTCGGCGTGATTGTCATGGCTGGTTTTGCAGCTGCTGTGAAAATTGACAGTTTCGCATACATGCCGGTGCAGGACTTTGGGAATGCATTTTCCACCTATGTGGCACAAAACCGTGGAGCAGGAAAGATGGAACGTATCGAAAAAGGGAAAAATTCTGCATTGAAATTGATTGTCGGTTCCTGTGTGGTCATTTCCACACTGGTTGTCCTGTTTGCGGGACCTCTCATGCGTTTATTTATTGATGCATCTGAGACACAGGTCATTTTTGAAGGGGTTCGCTATTTGCGGATTGTATCTCCTTTTTACTGTCTGATCGGATTTTTATTTTTACTGTATGGTCTTTACAGAGGAATTGGGAAACCACAGTTTTCTATTGTATTGACAATAATTTCGCTGGGGACACGTGTCCTTTTGGCATACGTCCTTTCTGCAATCCCGGCAGTCGGAATTGTGGGAATCTGGTGGGCAATCCCAATTGGATGGTTCCTTGCAGATACAGTCGGGTTTCTCTATTATCATTTTATGAAAAAATAGATATTTTTCAGGAGCCACACATATACTACTATAAAAGTATATGTGTGGCATTTTTATGGAAAAGAAAACATTCATAAATCGCATGGCAGATGCGGCAAATATGCCGAAAGATGTAGTGCTGGGTGTCCCGATTCTCACCATGACCGGACAGAACGAAGTGAGTGTGGAAAATTATAGAGGCATTATTGAATACACCGACTTATTAATTCGCATACAGACAAAAATCGGTCAGATTAAAATTATTGGGAAATCACTTCAAATTGACTATTACACAAATGATGAGATGAAAATTACCGGTCGTATCACTTCAATAGAATATCATTAAGGGGGATAAGGAGTGTTAAATACAATCATTCGATATATACAAGGGTATCTGCTTATACAGGTAACCGGATATTCCCCGGAGCGATTCTTAAATTTGTGCAGCCGTAAGCAAATCTATCTGTGGGGGCTTGAGCCAAAAGAAAACAGCTATGAGATGTTTATTACTATCCGGGGATTTAGAAAATTAAAACCGATCCTGAAAAAGACAAGGACAAAGGTGACAATTTTAAATCGGCTTGGACTGCCGTTTTTTTTTCACAAGTATCGAAAACGAAAGGTATTTTTTTTCGGGATACTCTTTTGTGTGATATTTATTTATGTCATGTCTTTATTTGTATGGAATATACATATTGAAGGAAATTTCACAAGGACAGATGAGGTTATTTTGGAGTTTCTGGAGTCCAAACACATTGAACATGGAATGTTAAAAAAGAAAGTGAATTGTGAGCGTATCGTAAAAGATATCAGAAAAGAATTTGATGATATCGTGTGGGTGTCCGCATATGTGACCGGAACCAGACTGATGATTCAGGTCAAAGAAAATACAGACACATTCCCGATGGAGGCTGCAAAAGAAGAGCCGCCGAATGACATTGTGGCCGAGAAGGACGGACGGATTACGAGTATCGTCACAAGAAATGGAGTTCCTCTTGTCAAGCCGGGCGATGAAGTAAAAAAGGGGGACATATTAGTCTCCGGAAAAGTCGAAGTAAAAAATGATGCAGGAGAAGTTGTCAATTATCACTACCAGAATGCAGATGCAGATATTGAGGCGGAAACTACTCTGGAATATGAAAATGAGCATCGTTTCTCTCACTCGGAAAAAAAGTATACGGATGCTAAGAAAAAAGCTTTTTATATCAAGATCGGAAACTATTTCGGCATTTTGGGAGGGTGGAAGAACCATTATCAGGAAGCGGAGATCTATACAAGTGAGTGGCCTTTGAAAATCGGGGAGCATTTTTACATTCCCATATCATTTGGAGTTAAAGAAATCCGCCAGTATGAATCAAAAGAAAAAGTATACACACAAGAAGAAATGAGGATACTTTTAAGCGAGGAGTTTCAGTTGTTCTGCAAGGAACTGGAAGAAAAGAAAATAGAGATATTGCAGAAAGATGTGAAGATTTATTTACAAGAAAATAGTGCAAAAGCCAAAGGAACGCTCCGAATTCAGGAGAAAATTGGTCAACACAACGAAACGGAAATGATTGATTTCTAGTGATTTTCTGTGATACAATAAAAAAGATTATGAAAATAGAAAGGGATAGGCAAATGAGTATACTGGAAGAATTCATTGAAATACCTGTTGCACATGAAAAGAATATATTCGGGCAGTTTGATGCATTTGCAAAGAAGATAGAACGTACTTTACAAGTGACATTAATCGCACGGGATGGACATACGAAAATTTTAGGAGAAGCCCAGCGTGTGAATCAGGCAAAACGAGTGCTGGAGCAGCTTGCGGAGCTGTCAAAGCGAGGCAACACCATTACAGAACAGAATGTAGACTATGCGATTTCACTGGTCTTTGAGGACAATGAAAAGGGAATCGTAGAGATTGATAAGGATATTATCTGTCATACTTTGCAGGGGAAACCAATTAAGCCGAAGACGCTCGGGCAGAAGAAATATGTGGATGCAATCCGAAAGCAAATGATCGTATTCGGACTTGGACCTGCGGGAACCGGAAAGACATACCTTGCGATGGCAATGGCAATTACGGCGTTTAAAAACAACGAAGTGGGAAGAATCATCTTGACACGTCCGGCTATTGAAGCGGGAGAAAAACTTGGTTTTCTTCCGGGCGATCTGCAAAGTAAGATTGATCCGTACTTAAGACCATTGTATGATGCTCTGTATCAAATTATGGGGGCAGAGAGTTTTATCAAAAATTCCGAAAAAGGGTTGATTGAAGTGGCTCCTTTAGCGTACATGAGAGGGCGTACGCTAGACAATGCATTTATTATTTTGGACGAGGCACAAAATACGACACCTGCTCAGATGAAGATGTTTCTGACCAGAATCGGTTTTGGCTCAAAAGTGGTAATTACAGGAGACTCCACACAAAAAGACCTTCCATCCGGAATGGTGTCCGGATTGGATATTGCGACAAAAGTAGTTCGCAATATTGATGATATTACAATCTGTAATTTATCCAGCAAAGATGTTGTCAGACATCCTTTGGTGCAGAAGATTGTAAAAGCGTACGAAGAATTTGAACAAAAGAAAGAACGTCCGAGAGACAAAAGGAGAAAATAATGACTTTATTATTTGAAGAAGAGGGCAGTTTGAAGCTTTCGCTTCCTTGCGAAGAACTTGCGGTAAAAGTAATTGAGATGGCTTTGGATTATGCAAAATGCCCGTATGAGGCAGAGGTGAATCTGCTTTTGACAATGAATGATGAGATTCAGGAGATGAACCGTAATTTTCGTGGAATTGACCGCGCGACGGATGTACTTTCCTTCCCGATGGTAGACTATGAGACAGCAGGATCATTTTCTTTTCTGGAAGATGCCCTTGAGTATTTTAATCCGGAGAGCGGAGAGCTGATGCTTGGAGACATTGTCATTTCAAAAGAAAAAGTAGTTTCACAGGCAGAAGAATACGGACATTCCATTGAACGGGAATACGCTTTCTTGATTGCGCACAGTATGCTTCATCTGTTTGGTTTTGATCATATGGAAGAAGAAGAGCGGGCGGTGATGGAAAGAAAGCAGGCGGAAATATTAGAACGTCTGCAAATATTGCGTTAGCAGAAGGTAGTGAGGAGATTTATGATAGAAAAACAAAAGAAAAACAATAGTTTCTTAATGCAGGGAATGATTCTCGCTGTTGCAGGAATTATTACAAGAATCATCGGGATTGCATATCGCATTCCGGTAACAAATATTTTGGGGACAGAAGGACAGGGATTTTATGCCACTGCGTTTTCTATTTACAACATTGCACTGCTTCTGACTTCCTACAGTCTTCCGTTAGCAGTTTCAAAGCTGATCTCTGCAAGGGTGTCTAAAGGTGAGCGGAAAAATGCTATGCGTATTTTTAAAGGTGCACTTTGGTTTGCTTTTATCGTCGGGAGTGTTGTTGCCTGCATCGTTTTCTTTTTCTCAGATTTTATTGCGAAAACGATTATGTCCATGGAACTGAGCGCCTATGCACTTCGTGTGTTGGCACCGGGACTTCTGATTGTAGCTGTAATGGGAGTCTTACGTGGATTTTTCCAGGGAATGGGGACGATGATGCCAACTGCAATCTCACAGATTTTAGAACAGATTGTCAATGCTGTCATCAGTATTATCGGGGCGAGCTATCTGCTTGAGATGGGGAAAAAAGTGGCAGAAAAAGCGAGCAATGACTCTGTGGCATATGCATATGGAGCTGCAGGAGGAACGCTTGGAACGGTGTGCGGAGCGCTGTTTGGATTATTGTTCTTACTGTTTGTCTTGAAAATTTATTCGCCGACAATCAAAAAGCAACTCAAACGAGATCGCAGCCTTAAAACAGAAGGGTATAGCGAGATTTACAAAATTCTCCTGATGACAATTGCTCCTGTTATTTTGAGTACGGCAATTTACAATATCAGTGAGACAATTGACATAGGGATGTTTGGAAGCATCATGGCGGCACAGGGACATTCATTGGCAGAACGTTCGGACTTATTGGGACGTTTCAGTGGACATTACAATGTGTTGATCAACATTCCGCTTGCAGTGGCAAACGCACTAGGAGCATCTTTGATTCCAAGTCTTACAGCTGCGGTGGCAATCGGAGATAAAAAACAGATTCACAGTAAGATTTCAATGTCTATTCGATTTTCCATGATGATTGCCATTCCGAGTTTTGTAGGATTCCTTGTATTGGCGAACCCGATTTTAGCGTTGTTATTTAACGGAAATATCGATATTTCAGCGAACATGCTGAGACTTGGAGCAATCACAGTTGTATTTTATTGCATGTCTACTGTGACAAATGCAATTCTGCAGGGATTAAACAAGATGACAACACCGGTAAAACATGGCGCGATTTCCCTTTGTATCCATTTGGCCGGTCTGTTTATCATGCTTGTGATTTTTAAGATGGGAATCTATGCGGTTGTGGCAAGTAATATCATCTTCTCGCTTTCAATGTGTATTTTAAATGCACGTGCACTTAAGCGCGAGGCTGCTTATCATCAGGAGGTGGAGAAGACATTCCTGATTCCTGCTGTTGCAGCAGTTGTTATGGGAGTTGTGGCATTAGTAATCTACTTCCTGTGTAATCTTGTGATGAGTCAAAATATTGCGGTGATCATTGCTTTGCTTGTAGCTGTGGTTGTATATGGTGTGTCATTGCTGAAGTTTGGAGGTCTTTCCCAAGAAGAGATCTTAGCACTTCCAAAAGGAAGCACACTGCTTTCCTTGTTTCAAAAATTACATTTGGTAAAAGAGGAGTATGCATAAAATGAGACCAGTAAAAAAGGTGGCATTGTTACATGATTTATGCGGCGTCGGAAAAGCGGCGTTGACCAATATGGTTCCGGTTCTGAGTGTCATGGGGATTGAGGCTTGCCCAATTCCGACGATTTTACTATCCACCCATACAGGGGGATATGGAAAACCTGCCATGGAAAAGATATCGACAACATATATTCGGGAATGTGCGGATCACTATGTTGCAAATCAGGTGACGTTCGATTTGATATTTGTCGGATATTTAGGCAGTGAGGGTATGATTGAGGCAGTTGAATATTTTCTTTCCTGCTTTCCCGACACAGAAGTTATTATTGATCCGATCATGGGAGATCACGGCAGATATTATACGAATTTTGACAGCTCTTATGGCGAATCTATGAGACGGCTCCTTCCGTATGCAAGTATTATCATGCCGAATATTACAGAAGGATGTCTTCTCACCCAAACTTCCTGCTCAGAAAATATGATACAGGAAACAATTCTTACAATTTGTCAGGATTTGGAAAAAGCCGGAGCAAAAAAAATTGTTATGACAAGCGTTCCCTGCGCTTCTGGAAGAAAGGGAATTGTCCTCTACGAGAACGGAGAGATGCAACTGTTTGAAAAAGAGTGCCTTGCCTGTGAATACCACGGAACCGGGGATACGTTTGACGGTGTATTTGTGGGGGCATATTTAAACAATAAGTCACTTGAAGAATCATTAGAGCTTGCTCATGCATTTGTATATGCATGTATGAAAGAAAGCGAGCGTTATGATTATGAAGAACGAGAAGGATTGATCATAGAAAGAAATCTCTATATGCTTGTATAAAATAGAAAAGAAAACCAATACTGTATAATAAAAAGGAGTTGTCCTTATGAAAAAAAGATATGGTATTGGTTTTTTGATTGGAATGATCGTGTTTACGTTAGTTCTTGTATGTGCATATCAGTTGAGTTATGATCGTGCAATGCGTAAATTGGAGGCAAAACAAAAATCGATTCAGAAAAAGCAGGAAAACGTAATAGAGACAAAAGGATCTGCTCAAAAAGAAGAAGGGTATTTTATCAAAGAGAAAGACGGCTATATTATCGTATATTTATCCGATGAAAAGACGGTCTATGAATATACGACAATTGAAATACAGTATCTGCCGGAGCGGATTCAAGAGGAAGTAAAAAAAGGGAAAAAGGCAGATACTATCGGAGAAGTTTACGGATTCTTAGAAAATTATTCCAGTTAAAATATTTTACTGCCCTGGAATAGATGGTAGACTTCAAAAAGAATATAGTGTAATATAAGAGAAGTATTAGAAGGAAGGAACAAAAGAAAATGACAGACGAAAAAATTCAGCGAATTAATGAACTATATAAAAAATCCAAAACAGTCGGACTGACCGATGCAGAAAAAAAAGAGCAGAAAGTGTTAAGAAGAGAATTTGTTGATTCTTTCAAGCGAAATCTGCGGGGACAGTTAGATAATATCTCTATCCAGGAATTGGACGGTTCGATTACAAATCTTGGTGAGAAATATGGAAACAAAAAGGGACATTAGAGCACGCATTTTAGAAAAGCGAACGCATATGACGCAGGAAGAATGGGAGTTCAAAAGCGATCTCATTGTGAAACGTTTGATGGAACACCCATTCTTTGTGGAAGCAAGAGAGATTTATTGCTACATGGATTACCGTCGTGAAGTCGGTACTCGCCGTATCATAGAAAAAGCATGGGAACTGAACAAAAAGACAGCAGTTCCGAAAGTATGTGGAGATGATATGGAATTCTATTATGTGCAAAGGTTTGATGAGCTTGAAAAAGGATATTCAGGTATTTGGGAACCTGTCACGAAAAAGAAGGCGAAAGGTGACTCGGTGCTTGTGCTCTTACCTGGAAGTGCGTTTGACCGGAATCGGAACCGGATCGGATATGGAAAAGGATTTTATGATAAATATCTCATAAAGCATCAGCAATATCGAACACTTGCTCTTGCGTTTGAATTTCAGGTAGTGGATTCCATTCCCACAGACAGTTATGATATTCGACCGGACGGAATTATTACGGAGGAGACTTATTATGTTTGAAGAATTACCAAAAGACCCTATGCTCCTGTTGAGTGTAATCAACACTAAACTGCGGGATTATTATTCCAATTTGGATTTGCTTTGTGAGGAACTTCAGATTGACCGGAAAACCTTGACAAAGCGACTTGCAGAGATTGACTATGAATATGATCCGGCACAGAATCGGTTCATATAATAAATTACGAAAGGATACATATACATTGAAAAATATAGAGACTTATTTAGAGACAATCGATATAACAAATGAGGCGCCGGTTAATGAGCCGGAGCGCCAATATTATTTTATGAAAAAGGCACGTGCTTATGTGAAACAGATATCAGATGAACTGCAAAGACCATTGACGTTTTGTGTGACAACATTCGGATGTCAGATGAATGCAAGGGATTCAGAAAAACTTGTCGGTGTGCTCGAACAGATTGGATATGTGGAGGAACCTGATGAAGACAAAGCGGATTTTGTCATTTACAATACATGTACAGTACGTGAAAATGCAAATATGCGTGTTTACGGACGTCTTGGTCAGCTGAAACATGTCAAAAAATCCAATCCACACATGATGATCGGACTTTGCGGATGCATGATGCAAGAACCGGAAGTTGTAGAAAAATTAAAGAAAAGTTATCGCTTTGTAGATTTGATTTTCGGAACACATAATATTTATAAATTTGCAGAACTTATTGCCACTCGTTTCGAGTCAGAGAGAATGGTCATTGATATCTGGAAAGACACAGATAAGATCGTAGAAGATCTTCCAAGTGAGCGCAAGTTTTCGTTCAAATCCGGAGTCAATATCATGTTTGGATGTAATAATTTCTGCAGCTATTGTATCGTTCCATATGTCCGCGGACGTGAGCGGAGCCGAAATCCAAAAGATATTATCCGGGAGATTGAAACACTTGTTGCCGACGGTGTTGTGGAAGTGATGCTGCTTGGACAGAATGTCAATTCTTATGGGAAAAATTTGGATGAGCCGATGACTTTTGCAGAGCTTTTACAGGAAATTGAAAAAATTGAAGGGTTGGAACGAATTCGTTTCATGACCTCCCATCCAAAAGATTTATCCGATGAATTGATTGAGGTGATGCGTCACTCTAAGAAGATCTGTAAACATCTGCACCTTCCGGTTCAGTCAGGAAGTACTGAGATTCTGAAAAAGATGAATCGGCATTATACAAAAGAGCAGTATTTGGAGTTGGTACGCAAAATTAAAGAAGCAGTGCCGGATATTTCGCTGACAACTGATATCATTGTCGGATTCCCAGGCGAGACAGAGGAAGATTTTCTGGAGACAATGGATGTCGTGAAAAAGGTTCGCTATGACAGTGCATTTACATTCATCTACTCTAAACGGACCGGAACACCTGCTGCTATTATGGAGAATCAGATATCTGACGATGTTGTGAAAAATCGTTTTGACCGTCTGTTAAAAGAAGTTCAGGAGATTTCCGCAGAGGTGTGCAGTGTACACGCAGGAACTACACAGCCTGTTTTGGTAGAATCCATGAACGATCATGACGACTCACTTGTGACAGGTCGTCTGAGCAATAACATCTTGGTTCATTTTAAGGGAGATGAAAGTCTTATCGGGAAAATTGTTGATGTGAACCTGAAGGAATGTAAAGGATTTTATTATCTTGGAGAAATGAAATAACTTCCAACTATAATTTTTGAAAAAGCGTCCAAACTATGTAATATGGAAATTACATGGGAAGGACGTTTTTTAATGAAAAAACTCAGTGAATATTTATTTTTATGGACGCTTGGAGGGACCCTTTACTACACGTTTGAGATGATTTTTCGCGGTTTTTCGCATTGGTCTATGTTTTTGCTTGGAGGATTTTGTCTGTTGTTTTTTGGAGTACAGGGGATGGCAGTAAAATGGAGTGATCCACTTTGGATGCAGGTACTTCGGTGCACGATATTCGTGACTGCCGGAGAGTTTATCACAGGAATAATCGTCAATAAATGGTTGGGCTGGGCTGTCTGGGATTACAGTGATCAGCCATTTCAGCTGTTCGGTCAAATCTGTCTTCCGTTTACAATTATTTTCTCCGGGCTGTGCGCACTTGGGATTTTTTTGAGCGGTTATCTGCTGTATTGGATTTATGGAGAGGAGAAACCGAAATATCATGTGCTCTAGAAAAGCATTGAAACGAATTGTTTTGGAATTGAGATAAGGTTTTTGGTACAGCAGTAATGATTGTATGTAGGAGACTGCTTTTTTCATTGAAAAGATTGCTAAAGTTTGTTATCATTGTTGATGTAATTTAAATAGGAAGATTTACTAATAGAAAAACAATGTTAAGGGGAAAATATGAGTAGTAGTACATTAACTCCAATGATGCAGCAATATATGGAGACAAAAGAACAGTACAAAGACTGCATCTTATTTTATAGATTAGGTGATTTTTATGAAATGTTCTTTGATGATGCGCTTACCGTCACCAAAGAACTGGACATTACATTAACCGGAAAAAACTGTGGACTTGAGGAACGGGCACCGATGTGCGGCGTTCCTTATCATGCTGTAGAGGGATATCTCACAAGATTAGTACAAAAGGGATATAAAGTTGCAATCTGTGAGCAGGTGGAAGATCCAAAGCTTGCAAAAGGTATCGTAAAGCGTGAAGTGGTTCGTATTGTGACTCCTGGGACGAATATTAACACACAGGCGTTGGATGAGACAAAAAATAATTATATTATGTGTATTGTTTACATTGCCGACCGCTATGGACTTTCGGTAGCAGATGTCTCCACCGGAGATTATTTTGTGACAGAACTCGACAGCGGGAGAAAGCTTTTAGATGAGATTGCAAAGTTTTCTCCATCTGAAATCATCTGTAATGAATCACTTTATATGAGCGGACTAGATCTTGAGGATCTGAAAAATCGGCTTGGAATCACGATTTATTCATTAGATGCATGGTATTTTGATGATGGGATGTGTACAAAAGTATTAAAAGACCACTTTAAAGTATCTTCGTTGGAAGGACTTGGACTGACAGATTATAACTGTGGTTTGATCGCTGCCGGTGCACTGCTTCAATATCTGTATGAGACGCAGAAGACTTCACTTGCACATCTGACAGGCATCATCAGCTACACAACCGGAAAATACATGCTCCTTGACAGCTCCTCCAGACGAAATCTGGAGCTGTGTGAGACTTTGCGCGAAAAGCAAAAAAGAGGATCTTTGTTATGGGTGCTTGATAAGACGAAGACTGCAATGGGAGCCAGAACACTTAGAAGTTTTGTGGAGCAACCACTTATTCATAGAGAAGAGGTCATAAAGCGACTAGATGCAGTAGGTGAGCTAAAAGATGATGCGATTTCCAGAGAAGAGATCCGGGAATATTTAACACCGGTATATGACCTGGAACGTCTGATCAGCAAGATCAGTTACCAGTCAGCAAATCCAAGAGATTTGATTGCATTTAAAAGTTCTTTGGAGATGCTTCCGCATATCAAATATATTTTGGGAGATATGAAGACTCCACTTTTGCAAGAATTATATGAAGAGCTGGATACACTTGAAGAGTTGTGCCAGTTAATTCAGCATGCAATCTGCGAGGAACCGCCGCTTGCAATGAAAGAGGGCGGTATTATCAAAGAAGGCTATCACCCGGATGTAGATAAGCTTCGCAATGCAAAGACGGAAGGAAAGACCTGGCTTGCTGAGCTGGAAGCAGAAGAGCGGGAAAAGACAGGCATCAAAAATTTAAAAATCAAGTACAATAAAGTATTTGGCTATTATTTAGAGGTGACGAATTCCTACAAGGAACTTGTCCCGGATTACTATACAAGAAAACAGACACTCGCCAATGCAGAGCGTTATATCATTCCGAGATTGAAAGAATTGGAAGATACTATTTTAGGCGCAGAAGATAAGCTGTATGCGTTGGAATATGAACTGTATTGCAATGTTCGAGACACGATTGCAGATGAGGTCGTTCGAATTCAAAAGACAGCGAAGGCAATCGCGCAGATCGATGTGTTTGCATCATTGGCACTCGTCGCAGAACGCAACAACTATGTGCGTCCGAAGATTAACGAAAAGGGCGTCATCGACATAAAAAACGGACGTCATCCGGTTGTGGAGAAGATGATTCCAAATGATATGTTTATTGCAAACGACACCTATCTGGATGATAAAAAGAATCGTGTGTCCATTATTACAGGACCGAATATGGCAGGAAAGTCCACTTATATGCGTCAGACAGCGCTGATTGTTCTCATGGCACAGATCGGTTCTTTCGTGCCTGCGGAGACAGCGAATATCGGAATTGTAGATCGTATTTTTACCCGTGTGGGAGCATCTGATGATCTTGCATCCGGACAGAGTACATTTATGGTGGAGATGACAGAGGTTGCAAATATTTTGCGAAATGCCACAAGCAAAAGTCTCTTAATCTTAGATGAAATCGGACGTGGGACAAGTACTTTTGACGGTCTTAGTATTGCCTGGGCAGTTGTGGAACATATCAGTAACGGTAAACTGTTGGGGGCAAAGACACTTTTTGCAACACATTATCACGAACTGACAGAACTGGAAGGAAAGATTGACAGTGTGAATAACTATTGTATCGCCGTCAAAGAAAAAGGAGACGATATTGTTTTCCTGCGAAAAATTGTGAAAGGCGGAGCAGACAAAAGCTATGGAATTCAAGTTGCAAAGCTTGCCGGCGTGCCGGAATCTGTTATTGCACGGGCAAAAGAAATTGTAAGTGAACTAAGTGAGGCTGATATCACAACAAGAGTACGTGACATTTCCGTGCAGTCTGCGGATACGAAAAAGAAAATGAAAAAATACGATGAGGTGGATCTGGCACAGATGTCGCTGTTTGACACGGTAAAGGATGATGATGTCTTAAAAGAACTGGAAGAGCTTGATGTTGCACATCTGACTCCGATGGATGCACTGAATACGATTCATCGTCTGCAGAACAAGCTGAAGAACAGATGGTAATTGTGAAAAGAGGAAGCATTTATGGTAAATATTCAAGTTTTAGATCAAATTACAATCGATAAAATTGCAGCGGGAGAGGTAATTGAGCGTCCTGCTTCTATTATAAAAGAGTTGGTAGAAAACGCTATTGATGCAGGGGCAAGTGCGGTCACTGTGGAGATTAAAGAGGGTGGCATTTCTTTTATACGCATTACAGACAATGGATGCGGTATTCCAAAAGGAGAAGTTCCGCTTGCGTTTTTGCGTCATTCTACCAGCAAAATCCGCTCTGTAGACGATCTGAGCACGGTGGCTTCACTTGGATTCCGAGGAGAGGCGCTGTCAAGTATTGCTGCGATCGCACAGGTAGAACTGATTACAAAGACAAAAGATGAAGTTACCGGTACCCGTTATCGGATTGAGGGCGGCGCAGAAAAATCTATAGAAGACACGGGTGCACCGGATGGAACGACTTTTCTTGTACATCAGATTTTTTATAATACACCTGCAAGAAGAAAATTTTTAAAAACGCCGATGACGGAGGCAAGTCATGTCAGTGAACTGATGACAAGACTTGCATTGTCTCATCCGGAGGTATCTATACAATTCATCAACAATGGTCAGGAAAAACTGCACACTTCCGGAAACGGGAAATTAAAAGATATTATTTATCATGTATTTGGGCGGGATATTGCCAATAATCTATTGGAAACCAACGAAAGGATTGACGGAATACAGGTACAGGGATTCATCGGAAAACCGATCATCTCCCGCGGGAATCGAAATTACGAGAACTATTTTATCAACGGACGTTATGTCAAAAGCAACATCATTGCAAAGGCAATCGAAGATGCTTATAAAGATTTTACGATGCAGCACAAGTATCCGTTTACGGCGTTGCACTTTACAATGGACGGAACCGACTTGGATGTCAATGTGCATCCGACGAAGATGGAACTTCGTTTCAGCAATCAGCAGGGCGTGTACAATTTTATCTACAATGCTCTGAAGCAGACATTAAGTGAACCGGAACTGATTCCAAGAGTGGAGCTTCCTGAGGCAAAAGAAGTTCCTGTGAAAGCAGAAAAAATTGTCGAGCGAAAACAAGAACAACCAATGACGCCAGTCAGAGAAGAAAGAAAAACACCGGTTATAGAGGAAGAAAAAAATCTGGATTATTTTATGAAAAAAATGCGGGAGAGGGTAACAGCATACCATCAGCAAGTGACGAAAGTAAAACCAACTCCTGCGCCATCAGTCGTTCAAGAAAACGTGAACTATGAAGCTTTGCCTGCAAGCCAAGTGGCAGCTGTAAAACAACCGGTGCCTGAACAGCGGACAGTTGCAAAAGAACCAATGCCTGAACAGGCGGTTGCGCCAAGAGAGGAGAAGTCGGTTGTAACAGAAAAGCAGTTGGATTTCTTCGAGGAGAAGCTGCTTACAAAAAAAGCAGCACAGGAATACAAGATTATCGGACAGCTATTTGAGACTTACTGGCTTGTGGAGTTTCATGAACAGCTTTATATCATTGACCAACATGCAGCCCATGAACGCGTGTTGTATGAAAAGACGCTTCGCGGCATGAAAGACAGGGAGTTTACTTCTCAATATTTAAGCCCGCCTATCATCCTGAATCTTTCCATGCAGGAGGAAGAAGCGCTGAATACACATATGGATATTTTTACAAATATTGGATTTGAGATTGAGCCGTTTGGTGGAGATTCATACGCAATTCGAGCGGTTCCTGACAATCTGTTCAGCATTGCAAAAAGAGAATTGTTTACAGAGATGCTGGACCAGCTTGTCGACGGAATTCATTCGTCTCTTGCACCGGATATTGTTGCTGAAAAAGTTGCATCGATGTCCTGTAAGGCAGCAGTGAAAGGAAATTCCCGTCTATCTGCCGCTGAGGTAGAAACTTTGATCGGCGAATTTTTGGAGCTTGAAAATCCATATCACTGTCCGCATGGAAGACCGACGATTATCGCCATGACAAAACGAGAACTGGAAAAGAAATTCAAAAGAATTGTGTAGGGATAACTATGAAGAAACCAATTATTATTTTAACAGGACCGACGGCAGTCGGCAAAACAAAAGCGTCTATCGAGCTTGCAAAGAAAATCGGTGGGGAGATCATTTCAGCCGATTCCATGCAAGTTTACAAATATATGGACATCGGTTCCGCCAAGATCCGCTCAGAAGAGATGCAGGGAGTACCTCATTATTTGATTGATGAGCTAGAACCGGATGAAGAATTTCATGTAGTGCGTTTTCAGGAGATGGCAAAACAGGCAATGGAAAAGATTTACGCAAATGGACATATTCCAATTGTGGTAGGTGGAACCGGATTTTACATTCAGGCATTACTCTATGACATTGACTTTACAGAAAGCAATGAAGACTCTTCTTACCGAGAAGAATTAGAACGGCTTGCAAAAGAAAAAGGTGCCCAATATCTCCATGAAGAACTTCGAAAGGTGGATGAAAAATCTGCTGAAACGATTCATGCAAACAATGTAAAACGTGTTATTCGGGCATTGGAGTTTTTCAAGCAGACCGGACAGAAAATCTCCGAGCATAATGAGACAGAACGTACAAAGGAGTCACCTTATGATTTCTGCTACTTCGTTTTGACAGATGATCGAAAACTTTTGTATGACCGCATCAATCTGCGTGTGGATCAGATGGTGCAGGATGGATTATTGGAGGAAGTTCAGTCGTTAAAAGAACGGGGATATACAAAAGATATGGTCTCCATGCAAGGACTTGGTTATAAAGAGATTTTGGACTATCTTGACGGCGATTGCACGCTTGAGGAAACAATCTATATTTTAAAACGAGACACACGGCATTTTGCAAAGAGGCAGCTCACTTGGTTTCGAAGAGAACGTGATGTGATCTGGATCGATAAAAGTCAATATGATCATAATGAAGCCAAAGTCGTAGATATGATGATTACGAAAATACAAGAAAGGATACCTTATATATGTTTGAAATGACAGAGATGTATAGAGAGCTTGGAATCTCAGAAAAAGTATATCAGTTTGGAAAAGAAATAGAAAAGTCACTGGAAGATCGTTTTGATCAAATTGACAAGGTGACAGAATTTAATCAATTGAAAGTGATTCGCGCGATGCAGGAAAGTCGTGTCAATGAAGCCTGCTTTAATTATGCAAGCGGATACGGATACAATGATCAGGGACGTGACACGCTGGAAGAAGTTTATGCAAAAACATTTCACACAGAATCTGCTTTGGTACGTCCGCAGATTACCTGTGGGACACATGCACTTGCACTTGCACTGAGCGCCAATCTAAGACCGGGAGATGAATTGCTCTCTCCGGTTGGAAAACCGTATGACACACTGGAGGAAGTAATTGGGATTCGCAAATCAAAGGGTTCTCTTTCGGAATATGGAATCACATACCGACAGGTAGATCTGTTAGCGGATGGCACATTTGACTATGAAAATATCAAAAAAGCAATTCATGAGAAGACAAAACTGATCACAATTCAGAGATCGAAAGGATATCAGACACGTCCAAGCTTTTCCGTTGCACAGATTGGACAATTGATCTCATTTGTGAAGAAGATTAAACCAGATGTAATCTGTATGGTCGACAACTGTTATGGAGAGTTTGTGGAGACAATCGAGCCAAGTGATGTGGGGGCAGATTTGATTGTCGGATCACTTATCAAAAATCCAGGTGGCGGACTGGCGCCGATTGGCGGTTACATAGCCGGTAAAGAGGAATACATTGAAAACTGTGCTTATCGTTTGACGTCGCCGGGACTTGGAAAAGAAGTAGGGGCTTCACTTGGGGTGATGCAGTCTTTTTATCAGGGATTTTTCCTTGCACCAACGGTTGTCGGAAGCGCATTAAAAGGCGCCATTTTTGCGGCAAACATCTACGAAAAACTTGGCTTTTCTGTGATTCCAAACAGCACAGAAAGCAGGCATGACATTATACAGGCAGTGGAACTTGGCACACCGGAAGGTGTTATCGCATTCTGTCAGGGAATTCAGGCTGCCGCACCGGTTGACAGCTATGTATCACCGGAACCTTGGGCAATGCCTGGATATGACAGTGATGTGATCATGGCTGCCGGAGCATTTGTACAAGGTTCATCTATTGAACTAAGTGCCGACGGACCGATCAAACCTCCATATGCAGTTTATTTTCAGGGAGGACTTACCTGGCCGCACGCAAAACTTGGGATTCTCATGTCTTTGGAACATTTAGTGAGAAAAGGAATCGTACAGTTATGAAAAAAAGACATGTAATCATCGTAGGCGGAGGAGCTTCCGGAATGGTCGCTGCAATTTCGGCCGCAAGAGAAGGCGCGAAGGTGACAATTATAGAACATCAGAATAAACTCGGAAAAAAAATCTTATCTACCGGAAACGGAAAATGTAATTTGACCAATGAGTATATGGTAGCAGAATGTTTCCGCGGTGAAGATCTCTCGATTGTCGATACTGTGTTAAAGAAATTTGGCTATAAAGAGACAGTTTCCTTTTTTGAGTCGTTAGGTGTTCTCACAAAAAGCAGACAGGGGTATATCTACCCTGTTTCAGAACAGGCATCCGCAGTGTTGGATGTCCTTGTGATGGAATTGGAAAAACTTTCAGTCGATGTTATTCTAAATGAGCATGTAACTTCCGTTTCACAAAAAAAAGAGCAATTTACAGTTGTGGCGGGAAACAAAAAATATTGTGCGGATGCGGTAATTTTGGCGACAGGTGGTAAGGCAGCCGCAGTATTGGGGTCTGACGGAAGTGGCTATGCATTGGCAAAACAATTTGGTCATACGATTTCTCCGGTTGTCCCTGCACTTGTACAACTTCGCGGGAAAGGCACCTATTTTAAACAGGTGGCGGGCGTTCGCACAAATGCGAAGGTATCCGTGCTGGTCGACGGAGATTGTCAGGCTGCTGACACAGGAGAGCTTCAGCTTACAAACTACGGTATTTCCGGCATTCCTGTTTTTCAGATCAGCAGATTTGCAGCAAAGGCGCTCAAAGAGAAGAAGTTGGTAGAAGCAGAGATTGATTTTTTCCCTGAGGATGATGACAACGAGTTTTGCATATTGATGGAAGAACGAAAACGACAACATGCTGATAGAACGGCAGAGGATTTCTTTGTAGGGATATTTAATCGTAAGCTAAGCGAGTTGTTTTTAAAGCAGGCATATATCCCATTGCATATAAAAGCTTCCGAAATCCGATCTGATAAATGGGAAAAATTGTTTTCTCTGTGTAAGCATTTTCAGGTGGAGATCGAGGAGACAAATCCTTTTGAACAGGCACAGGTTTGTGCCGGTGGAGTACGCACAGATATGATAAATCCGGCTACGATGGAGTCTGTTCTTGTGAAAGACTTATATATCACAGGAGAACTGATGGATATTGACGGAATCTGCGGAGGATATAATTTACAATGGGCGTGGGCAACTGGTTTTCTTGCCGGGAAGCACGCGGCGAAAGGAATGGAAAGATGATTCGAATCAATCAGATAAAACTGACTCCAGATAAGGGCAAAGAGGAGTTGGTTCAAAAGGCAACAAAAATACTTCGTATTTCTGAAAAAGAGGTACTATCTTTAAAAATTCGCAAACAGTCCATTGATGCCCGAAAGAAACCCAATATTATGTATGTCTACACCGTGGATGTGGAGGTTTCAAATGAGCAAAAGATTATGAGACGTCAAAAAGGAAATCAGGTGACACTCATCCACGAGACACCTTATGACTTTCCAAATTCCGGTACCAAGAAGATGGAACACCGACCGGTGGTCATCGGAAGCGGACCGGCAGGATTATTTTGCGCATATTTGCTTGCCGAGCATGGATATCGTCCGGTTGTATATGAACGTGGCGCTTCTGTAGAGGAACGAAAAAAAGATGTGGAACGATTTTGGAACGAACAGATTCTAAATCCGAACTCCAATGTACAGTTCGGAGAGGGCGGTGCAGGAACATTTTCAGATGGAAAACTAAATACACTTGTCAAAGATCCAGTTGGAAGGAACCGGAAAGTGCTGGAAATCTTTGTGGAAAACGGTGCGCCAAAGGACATCCTGTACAGTCATAAACCACATATTGGAACCGATCTTTTGATTACAGTTGTAAAAAATATGAGACAGCGGATTTTAGATTGGGGCGGTGAAGTACATTTTCACAGTCAGATGACGGATATTCATGTGGAAGACGGAAAGCTTACGGCAATCACGGTGACAACTGATGCTGAAAGTATCCGCTGCCCGGCAGAGATACTTGTACTGGCAATCGGGCACAGCACCAGAGACACTTTTTCCATGCTCTATGAAAGACAGATTCCGATGATCGCTAAATCATTCGCAGTAGGTGTCAGAGTTGAGCATGACCAGGAAATGATAAATTGTGCTCAGTATGGTGAAAATGTACCTTACGATCTCCCTGCCGCTCCATATAAAGTGGCAGCAAATTTGGAAAATGGAAGAGGTGTTTATTCGTTCTGCATGTGTCCGGGAGGATATGTCGTCAATGCTTCCTCTGAGGAAGGTCGGCTCGCCGTAAATGGAATGAGTTATCATGCGCGGGATGGGAAAAATGCAAATAGTGCGATCATTGTGACAGTAACACCTAAAGATTATGGTTCGGAGCATCCACTGGCTGGCGTTAGATTTCAGCAATTGCTGGAAGAACGGGCGTATCAGGTGGGAAAAGGAGCGGTCCCGGTACAGTGCTTTGGAGATTTTTGTGAGAATAAAGTTACAGAGCATTTCGGAAAAATTGAACCTCAGATAAAGGGAGCGTACACGTTTGCGAATGTTCGTGCAATTTTTCCAAAAGAAATTGGTGATTCTATTGAAGAAGGAATAAAAGTGTTCGACAGACAAATACATGGTTTTGCAAAAGATGACACGGTGTTATCTGGCGTGGAGAGCCGTACATCTTCTCCTGTTCGAATTCCTAGAAATCAGGAACTTCACCTTGAAAATCTGCGGATTTACCCGTGTGGAGAAGGTGCAGGATATGCAGGCGGAATCACTTCGGCAGCGATGGATGGAATAAAAGTGGCTGAAATGATCGCAAAGGAATTTACATTTTTCGACTGATTCGTCACAATTTATTCAGAAAAATTTAATGTGTTAACTATGTACACCAATTTTAAATTGTGGTAAAATAAGTAAAGTTTGTGGAGTAAGAAACGAGGTGGAGTACAAATGAAGAGGGCAGGAGGGAAGAATTCCTGGGCGTTATTTCTCTTAATGTTGGCAGGGATTGTTCTTGGCGGGTTTATAGGAACGCTTACAGCAGATATGCCTGGATTTGCCTGGTTGAACTATGGGCAGTCTTTTGGATTTGATAACCCAATTGTGTTAAATCTCGGTATATTGGTTATTACATTCGCATTAAATATCAAAATAACAATCGCAAGCATTATTGGACTTGTTATATCTGCAATTATTTATCGCTTCTTATAGCAATGCTATCGTGTCAAAGAGTCTGTACAAGAGAATGAATCAAACATGCACAATCAAAGAAATGTTGGAAGATGAGCGGCCGTATGAAAAGTGTCTCCGCTATGGAGTCGAGAACTTGTCAAACGCAGAGCTGCTCGCGGTTCTTTTGAGAACTGGGACAAGAGGTACAAACTCTTTGGAGATGGCGCGTAATATTTTACGCACATCGGAGCAGGAAGAGGACAATATTTTGGCAGTGCACCAGCTTACAATGGAAAAGCTGAAGGCAATCAAAGGAATCGGAACAGTAAAAGCAACTCAGATTTTATGCCTCTCGGAATTGGCAAAGCGTCTTTCGAAGGCCAGTGTAAAAGAAAGTCTGATTTTTACGTCTCCGTCTACAATCGCAGATTATTATATGGAAGATCTGCGTCATCGGAAGCAGGAACACATGAAACTTCTGATGCTGAATACGAAATCAAAACTCATTGGTGAGACTGATATTTCAAAAGGAACAGTTAACGCTTCTTTAGTCTCTCCAAGAGAATTATTTATAGAAGCTCTTGAGAAAAATGCAGTTTCCATTATACTGATGCACAATCACCCAAGCGGTGATCCGACACCAAGTAAAAATGATATACTGCTGACTAAAAGAGTGACAGATGCAGGTAATCTGATTGGAATTGAATTATTAGATCACATTATTATTGGCAATAATTGTTATATCAGCTTTGCTGAACAGAGGCTTTTATGACAATCGAAAGGATATACAATGTTTGGAAATATATATGGACTGGATCTTGGCACTTATGAGATCAAAGTTTATGATAAAAAAAAGAATGCCATATGGCGAGAAAAAAATACAATTGCTATTGCAAATGAAGATGAGATTTTTTCTGTGGGTGACGAGGCATATGAGATGTTTGAAAAAGCGCCTGACAATATAGAAGTCGTCTTTCCGATGAAAGAAGGCGTGATTTCTCACTTTTATGATATGCAGTACTTATTGAACAATCTGCTGAAAAAGGAACGCCATTTTGCACGTGGCTCAAAATATATAGTAGCCGTTCCGACTGATGTGACGGAAGTTGAAAAAAAGGCATTCTTTGATTTGGTTGTACATTCTACTGCAAAGGCAAAAGAAGTCAATGTTGTAGAGCGGGCAGTCGCAGATGCGATCGGGATTGGGCTGGATATTCAGAATTCTCCTGGAATATTTATTGCCAATTTCGGTGGTGAGACAACAGAGCTGTCCGTCCTCGCATCAGGCGGTATGGTCTTGAATAAATTAGTAAAGACCGGAGGTGCTATGCTTGACAATGCAATCAGCAGCCTTGTACGTCATACTACAGATTTTTTGATCGGACGACTGACTGCGGAAAAATTACGGCAGCATTTTGATGTCTTCGATGAAAAGACGGACACTTCCATGGAGGTTGCCGGCAGGGATTTGATTACCGGTGTTCCACAGCAGAAAGAGATTTCCGTCAATCTTGTAAGAGCGGCGGTTAAAGAGCCTTTGGCTGCCTGTATTCGAGAGATTGACCTCCTATTGGAACGAACACCGCCTGAAGTCCGAAAATCAATTGAGATGAACGGGATTTATGTTACAGGCGGGCTCGCTCATATGAAAGGACTTGCCGAATACATAGAAGGAAGAACCGGTATTAAAGCACAAGCTGTCAAGAATCCTGATGTTTGTGTGGTGGAAGGTCTCAAACAGATCATTCAATCAAAAGAATTGAGAAAATTGACATTTTCAATGTTAGATGAAAATTATAGGTGGATGGGATAATATGAAAACAAAAAATCAAACGACATTAGCAAGTAAATATTGGTTATTGATTCTTTCATTAATCTGTATCATTTTGATGGGACTGTCACTTGTGACAGATAAAGTGAATGGGCCGCTTCGGACAGTGGCAAATTACACGATTGTTCCGATGCAGAAAGGAATCAATAATATTGGATTGTGGATGAGCGATCTAACTCAAAATTTTGAAACATTAAAAGAAGTAAAAAGCAAAAATGAGAAACTGCAGAAAACTGTGGACGAATTAACGATTGAGAACAATCGTCTGCAGCAAGAGCGTTATGAATTAGAACGCCTTCAGGAACTTTATGCGCTTGACCAAAGTTATGCGGATTATAAAAAAGTCGGTGCACATGTCACCGCGAATGATTCCGGTAACTGGTTCAGTTCTTTTACCATTGATAAAGGAGAAAAAGATGGTATCAAAAAGGATATGAATGTCATGGCTGGAACCGGTCTTGTGGGAATTGTGACAGAAGTCGGACCGAATTGGGCACGTGTACGCTCGATCATAGATGATTCCAGCAATGTCAGCGCGCTGATTTTGTCGACTTCGGATAAATGTATTGTAAAAGGAGATTTAACGCTGATGAACGATGGGAAAATTCGTTTTGAACAGCTTGCAAATAATGGTTCCGAAATAAAAGAAGGAGAACAGGTTGTTACTTCACATATCAGCAGCAAATATCTGCAGGGAATTTTGATCGGGTATGTCAGTGAAATCACAACGGATGCAAACAACCTTACAAGATCGGGATATATTACACCTGCTGTTGACTTTCAACATTTACAGGAAGTACTTGTCATTACAACTACAAAAGAGGAGATGCTGGAGAAAGAAGAATAGTAGAAAGGAGTACTGTTTTGAAAAGAAGAGTCATCACTGTTTTAATTATTGTTGTATGCTTTTTATTAGAGTGTACCGTTTTTCAAAAAATTGCATTTGCATCCATCACACCGAATCTTTTGATTGTAATCACATCAGCATTTGGATTCATGCGCGGTAAAAAGGAAGGTATGTTTGTCGGCTTTCTTTCCGGTCTGCTTGTCGATATATTCTTTAGTGAGCTGATTGGATTTTACGCTTTAGTTTTTATGCTGATTGGCTATGTAAATGGTTTCTTCAAGCGGATTTTTTACGCTGAGGATATTAAACTTCCATTGATTTTGATTGCGGCAAGTGACTTTATTTATGGACATATTGTGTGTATTTTCATGTTCATTATTCGAAGTCGGTTCAATTATCTATATTATTTGAACCATATCATTATGCCGGAATTAATATATACTATTTTAGTAACATTAATTTTATACCAGCTTATTTTGCATATTAACCAAAAATTAGAAGCAGAAGAAAAAAGGAGTGCAAGTAAATTTGTTTAATCGTCTAAAAGATTCTATTCTAGAAGTATTAAAGTCAAGATTATTTGTTTTGATTGTTGTTTTTTGTATTTTATCTGCAATTTTGATTCAGCGTGTATTCTATTTACAGATTGTAAAAGGGGAAGATTACCTGAACAACTACAAATTGAAGATTCAAAAGACAAAAACCATCCAAGGAACTAGAGGCGTTATATATGACCGCAACGGGGAGGTGCTTGCTACAAACAAGCTCGCTTATTCCGTACAGATTGAAGATAATGGTTCTTATGAAGATACCAAACAGAAAAATAAACTTATTAATAAAACAATCAATAGCGTCATTGATATGGTAGAAAAAAATGGAGATTCGATTGTAAATGATTTTGGAATTATTCTAAACTCTAATAATGAATATGAATTTCTTTACTCGGAAGGTACCAGAAGACTGCGTTTTCTTGCCGATATTTATGGATATACAACAATTGATAAGTTATCGGAAGATGAAAAAAATTCTACGCCGCAGGAAGTCATGGATTTTCTCTGTGCGAATAAGCGTGGAAAATCTTGGGGATTTGGTATTGATCAGGAAAAATACGAAGAAAAATATGGAAAATCCCGTGTCCTTCAGCTTGTGACAATCCGATATGGAATGCATTTAAACAGTTTCCAGAAGTATATTCCAACAACCATTGCTTCTGATGTCAGTGACCAGACAGTGGCGGTTATCATGGAAAATCTATCTGATCTTCAAGGAATCAGTATCGGAGAGGAATCTCTGAGAGAATATCCTGACAGTAAATATTTTTCATCCATTCTTGGATACACCGGAAAGATCTCTCAGGAAGAGTACGACGATCTGAGCGAAGAACAGCAGAAATCGTATTCTCTGACAGATATTGTAGGAAAATCAGGTATCGAGCAGACAATGGATGAATATCTGCAAGGTGAAAAAGGAAAAGAAACGGTATATGTCGACAGTGTGGGAAAAGTTATTGAAAGCAAGAAAGATAAGGAGCCGAAGGCAGGCAATAACCTTTATCTTTCTATCGATAAGAATCTGCAGATTACGGCGTACAATTTAATAGAGGAAAAGCTTGCAGGTATTATTTTGAAAAAAATGACGACGGCTCTTGATTATACCAGAGATCCAGAGGGAAATTCCGATATTATTATTCCGGTCGGTGATATCTATAATGCATTTTTTGCAAATGAGATTTTAGATATTGATCACTTTGCGACGAGTGAGGCACAGGCGACTGAGCAGGAGGTCTATGCTGCATACAGTCAAAGACTGGATACTGCCATTAATGAGATTATAACAGAGCTGCAATCTTCATCAGCAGAACCATATGAAGATCTGTCGAAAGAGATGCAGGCATATATGAATTATATTGAGGCGGATGTACTTACTTCCAAGACGGAAATTATTATGAAAGATAAAATTGATACGAACGATGAGACCTATAAAGCTTGGAAAACAGATGAATCAATCAGTTTGAAAGAGTACTTGAATTATGCCATTTCAAAGAACTGGATTGATACTTCTGTCATTCAGGATTACGTATCTTCCGACGAAAAATATTCAAATGCCGGAGAACTGTACCAGGGAATATTAACGTTTATCAATGACTATCTGAAAACAGACAGCAATTTTGAAAAACTTATTTACCAGTACATGATCAAAGATGGAACGCTTCGTGGAAGTCAGGTATGTATGCTGTTATATGAACAAAATGTACTTCCGCTTGATGAACAACAGGATCAATATAACAGACTTGCATCAGGATCAATATCGGCGTATGATTTCATTCGCAGCAAGATTGAAAGTCTGGAAATTACCCCAGGGCAGTTAGGTGTTGAACCGTCCACCGGATCATTTGTTATGACTGAAGTTGCGACAGGAAAAACACTTGCACTTGTCTCTTATCCGGGATATGACAACAATCGACTTGCCAATACAATGGATTCAGACTACTACAATAAATTGTATGTAGATCTTTCACAGCCGTTTTACAATAAAGCTACTCAAGAGACAACCGCACCTGGATCTACCTATAAGATGGTATCCTCAGCGGCGGGGCTTTCAGAAGGTATTATTACCGGAAGTACTACGATTGGATGTTATGGACCATATAAAAATATTACCCCTAGTCCGAAATGTTGGATTTATCCTGGAGGGCACGGCAACTTAACCGTAACCGGTGCGCTGGCACATTCATGTAACAACTTTTTCTTTGATGTCGGATATCGTCTTGGTTTATCATCTGAAGGAAATTACTCTTCGGATGTCGGAACTGACAAACTTGCGAAATACGCGGAGATGTTTGGTCTTGGAGAGACTTCCGGTCTTGAAATTCCAGAATCTGAACCTCGTATCAGTGATGAGGATGCTGTCCGTTCTGCAATTGGACAGGGAACAAACTTGTTTACAACAAGTCAGCTTGCAAAATATGTAACAGCTATCGCGAATCGCGGCACCGTATATGATCTTACACTTTTAAGTAAGATAGAAGATGTTGATGGTAATCTGGTGAAAGAATTTGAGCCTACCTTATATAAACAAATCGAAAAAAGTGAAATCAGCAGTACTTCTTTTAATCTGATTCAGCAAGGTATGGAGCAGATGGTAGAAAGAGATAGCCGTTTCAAGAGTGTACGTGACGGTGGAATTAAGATGGCAGGAAAAACCGGTACCGCACAGCATAGTAAGGCTCATGCCGATCATGTTTTATTTGTCGGATATGCACCGGCAGGTCAGCCGGAGATTGCAGTCAGTGCACGTATTGCGTATGGCTATAATTCTGGTTATCCTGCTGAGATCGGAAGAGATATGGTTAGAAAATATTTTAATCTGGCAGATGATGCCGATCTTGTAACCGGAACTGCTTCTTCACTTGGTTCAGAGATACGAGGAGATTAACCGGAAAATACGTTCAGAACCCTTTTTAAAGCACAAAAGAAAAATGTCAAACAGACCCGCAGATATAAAAAAGCATGTAGGAGGAATTTAAAATGGGTGAAGTTATTGTAGTTACATCAGGGAAGGGTGGCGTTGGAAAGACAACAACGACTGCCAATCTAGGAGCAGGGCTTGCAAAATTAGACAAAAAAGTTGTGGTGATTGATACGGATTTAGGACTTCGAAACTTAGATGTTGTCATGGGACTTGAAAATCGTATCGTATATAATCTGGTAGATGTCATTGAGGGAAATTGCCGTATGAAACAGGCGTTGATCAGGGACAAGCGATATGACAATCTCTATCTTCTGCCATCAGCGCAGACAAAAGATAAGTCTGCAATCTCTCCACAGCAGATGAAAAAACTGACGGAAGAATTAAAAGAAGAATATGATTACATACTTTTGGATTGTCCTGCCGGAATTGAACAAGGATTTCAAAATGCAATTGCAGGAGCAGATCACGCAGTCATTGTAACAACTCCGGAAGTATCAGCAATCCGTGATGCAGACCGCATTATCGGATTGCTGGAAAAAAATCAGATAAAAAAAATTGACCTGATCATCAATCGTATCCGAATGGATATGGTAAAAAGAGGAGATATGATGTCAGTAGAGGATGTTACTGAGATTTTAGCAGTCAATCTTTTGGGAGCAATTCCGGATGACGAACAGATTGTGATTGGAACAAATCAGGGAGAGCCTGTTATCGGACTTGACTCCATGGCAGGAAAAGCATATTTTAATATTTGTAAGCGGCTTTTAGGTGAAGAAGTTCCGTTCCTGAATTTAGATTCCAATACCGGTTTCTTCACCAAACTGACTCGTATTTTTCAGAAACATTAGGAGGTGCTGCAAAGATGGGCGTATTTGAAACAATCAAAAGAAAACCTTCTGTTTTAATTGCAAAAGACAGGCTGAAAGTATTACTTGTTTCAGACCGCGTAAACTGTACACCCGATGCATTAGAAAAAGTACAATTGGAATTGTATAAGACAATTTCAAAATACATGGAAGTAACTCCGGAGACGTTTGACGTTCAATTTACACGTTCAACAATATTTATTAAACTTACAGGAGAAGAATCGTGAAACTATCGAAACCCTATCATATAAAAGATTTTAAATTTTTATTAGTGTTGTCGGTGCTTGCACTTTCCATAATTGGCGTTTTAGCTGTCGGAAGTGCCGAGCCATCATCGCAGATGAAACAGATTATTGGTATCATAATGGGAATTATTGTTATGGTGATAATCTCTATGATTGATTATGAATGGCTATTAAATCTATATTGGCTGATTTATAGTTTTAATCTGCTTTTATTGTTATATGTACACTTTTTGGGAATGGAATTAAATGGTGCAAAGAGGTGGATCAATTTAGGTTTTACAACATTGCAGCCTTCTGATTTTACTAAAATTTTTATGATTTTGTTTTTCGCAAAATTTTTGATGAATCATGAAGCGCGTATGAAGGAACCACTTACAATTGTAAAGTCTGTTTTACTGATTGCACCTTCTCTGCTTTTAATTTATAAACAGCCAAACCTTTCAAATACACTTTGTATTGCGGCGCTGTTTTGTATTTTGATGTACATCGGTGGATTGAGTTACAAGTTCATTGGCACTGCACTTGCAATTGCAATTCCGGCAGCAATCATTGTTGTCAGCATCGCTGTTATGCCAAACCAGCCATTTTTGAAAGAATACCAGCAAAAACGTATTCTTGCCTGGCTGGAACCGGAAAAATATGCGGATGATACTGCTTATCAGCAACAGAATTCTATTATGGCAATCGGTTCCGGACAGCTGAAAGGAAAGGGACTAAATAACAATACGACAACCTCTGTAAAGAACGGAAATTTCCTTTTGGAGGCTGATACAGACTTTATTTTTGCAATTATTGGTGAAGAATTAGGATTTGTGGGTTGTTGTATCGTCATAATTTTGTTATTATTAATTGTAATACAATGCATTTTAATAGGGCTCCGAGCCCAGAACCTTGCGGGGCGGATTATTTGCGGGGGAGTTGCCGCACTGATAGCGATTCAAAGTTTTATCAATATCGGTGTGGCTACAGGAGTATTGCCCAATACCGGACTCTCTCTTCCGTTTGTCAGTGCAGGTTTGACATCTATTGTATGTTTTTATATGGGAATTGGATTTGTTTTAAATGTAGGATTACAACCGAAAAAATACCAGTAAGGAGTGGGAAATATGAATATAGGATTAATTGCACATGATTCTAAAAAAACTTTAATGCAGAATTTTTGTATCGCATACAGAGGAATTCTAAGTAAACACAATTTGTTTGCAACAGGCACAACAGGACGATTGATTGAAGAGGTGACGAACCTGTCTATTCACAAGTATTTAGCAGGACCTTTAGGTGGAATGCAGCAACTTGGAAGTCAGGTAGGACAGAATGATATTGATGCGCTGATTTTCTTGAGAGATCCATTGGCGCCAAAACCGCATGAACCGAATGTAAATGATGTAGTGCGTTTGTGTGATATGCACAATATTCCTATGGCGACTAATTTGGCAACAGCTGAATTGATTGTACTTGCACTTGACAGAGGAGATTTGGACTGGCGTGAGATGTATAGATAAAAAAAGACGCCTGCTGTCCATCATTCTTATCATTGCGATATTGTCAGCTGGGTGTATTTCAAAAAAAGAAAAAATTGTAACAGAATATGAAACTACAAACTATGATCGATATTTGTATGAAGGGGAATTGTTTGCGAATCAATTATGTGTTTCCAATGAAAATGTTTCGCTGAATGACTTCGAAGCAGCTTCTTCTTTGCATGCAGCTGCATTATTCGGTGTAGATCAGAAGAAAGTATTTTTGTCGGAACACATGCATGACCGTTTGTTTCCGGCAAGTACAACGAAGATTCTTACTTTGTATTTAGCATTGAAATACGGCACACTTTCAGATGAGGTTACGGTAAGTAAAAATGCAGTATCTGTACCATCTGATTCTTCTGTAGCAGGTCTTCGAGAGGGCGAACAGCTTACGTTAGAAGATTTATTGTATGGACTAATGCTTCCATCTGGGAATGACAGTGCTGTTGCAATTGCGGAACATATTTCTGGCAGCGTCGATGCGTTTGTACAGTTGATGAATCAGGAAGCAAATGCATTGGGGGCTACAAATTCACATTTTGTGAATCCGCATGGCTATCATGATAAAGATCATTATACAACTGCATATGATTTGTATTTAATTTTTAATCAGGGAATTCAGAATGAGAAATTCGTTGATATTATATCTTCGCCAAGTTACACTACAGACATCAAGGAACCAGACGGTTCTGTAAGAAGCGTGACTTGGAGACAATCCAATTTATTTGTGAACGGAACCCGAACGGCACCGGAGAATGTGACAGTGGTCGGTGGGAAAACCGGAACTACAGATGAGGCCGGAGCATGTCTTGTTTTATATGAACAGGATAGTCAGTCGCGTCCGTATATTTCTGTTGTCATGGGAGCCGAATCGAAAAATGCACTTTATACTACAATGGATTCATTACTATCTACCATACCAGGGCTCTCACAATGAGAGCCCTATTTATATAGTTAAGAATCTCCCATATTGCCAATTCTGCCATAAAGACTGATCAGATACAGACCACACAGACCAATGACAGTATAGATGATTCTTGAAATCCAGCTTAAATTTCCAAAAAGAAATGTAACTAAATCAAATCGAAAAATACCGATTAGAAGCCAGTTGACTGCACCGATAATGACAAGTGTCAGACTTGTGTTATCAAACCATTTCATGTATATTTCCTCCTTATTTATCATCTATACAGTAGTATTCACTTTTGATAAAAAAATATACAGACGGAAAGGAACTATTTAGAGATGAAAGAACAAAGATTATATTATAAATATTCAGATTACTTAAAAGAAAAATATGGCGAAAAAGTTTATAAATTGCCTATCAATCTTCCAATCACCTGTCCTAACCGTTTAGACGGCAACGGGTGCAGCTTTTGTTCTGAAGTAGGAACTGGATTTGAAGCACTAGCTTCTCAGGTTTCTGTGACAGAACAGCTTGAACGTACCAAAATACTTATTGAAAAAAAATATAAGGCAAAAAAATATATTGCATACTTTCAGAATTATACAAATACATTTATGAAATTGGATGTCTTTCAGGCATATATTTGCGAGGCTGCATCCTGTCCGGATATTGTGGAAATTTCAATCTCCACACGACCTGACTGCATTCAAAAAGAATATTTAGATGTCTTAAAATCTATAAGTGAAAAATATCAAGTTGCTATCAGCATTGAACTAGGTTTGCAGACAGTTAATTACCATACATTGGATACTATTAACCGCGGTCATGGATTAGCCGAATATATTGATGCAGTACTTATGATACAGTCATATGCCTTTCCAATCTGCACACATATTATTTTGAATCTTCCGGGAGATTCGATGCGAGATGCAATTGAAAGTGCAAAAATATTATCTGCTTTAAAAATAGATATTGTAAAAATTCATTCTTTATATATTGCAAAAAATACAAAGTTGTCCTATGAGTATGAAAGTGGTACAATCAAAATATGCAGTAAAGAAGAGTATATCCAAAGACTGATTGCTTTTTTAGAACATTTATCACCGGAAATTGTTGTAGAACGTTTATTCAGTCGTGTTCCGGAAAAAGACTCTCTTTTTTCTAATTGGAATACCAGCTGGTGGAAACTGCAGGATGAAGTGATTGCTAAAATGAACGAGCAGGAGTCTTATCAAGGAAAATGCTTCTGTTACCTTAATGGTAGTGCAATGAAAAAATTATCTTAGGAGGATTGGTTTTGTCATCATATACATCAAATATCAGAACTTATCGAAAAAAGAAATATATAAATATCGGATTGATTATTTTTGGAATCATTTTTTTGTATCTGATCGTGACTATTATTCTGTACCTGACAGCCCCTCGCATTACTCCCTATGAGGTGCGGGAAGGTTCAATTCTAAAGGATAATGCATACACTGGAATCGCTATTCGTACGGAAAACGTAACCTATGCTGATAATAGCGGATATATCAATTATTATACGACGGATAATAGTAAAGTACGTGCAGGAACTAATATTTATACACTGTCCAACGAAAAACTAACATTTTCCAATGGATCTTCTGAGGATAATGTCACATTAAGTGAAGAACAAAAAAATGCCTTGTCTTTAAAAATACAGACATTTAGTGAAAGCTTTAAAGATGCTTCTTTTTCAGACATGTATTTATTTAAGAATGAAATGGAAAGTTCTCTGCAGAGTATTTCCAGTCAAAGTAAGATGGATCAACTGAATAGCGCTTTGAGCAATGGAACTCTTTCAGACATGAATCTGTATTCAACTGCCGAGGATGGGATTGTAGTATATTCTGTAGATGGGATGGAAGGGTTGACAAAAGACACGGTAACTTTGGAATCTCTTGATAAGAGTAATTACCAAAAAACAGAATTTGCCAACAATACGAAAGTGAATGCCGGCGATCCTGTTTATAAGCTGGTTACGGATGAATCATGGACATTAGTAACAGAGATTTCAAAAGAAACCTATGATGTACTAAAAGAAAAAAAATCGGTAAAAGTCCGTTTTTCAAAAGATAATCAGACATTATGGGGAAATTTAGAAATTAAAGAGCTTGACGGACATATTTTGGCTTATCTCGGATTTGACAACTCCATGATTCGATATGCAAACGAACGTTATTTGGATATTGAATTGATTTTGGAAGACCAATCCGGGCTTAAGATTCCAAAATCTGCTGAGACAAAAAAAGATTTTTACGTAGTTCCTAAATCTTATATTACACAGGGCGGCAATAGCTCTGAGCAGGGGGTACTCCGGCAGACTACAGATAAAAATGGGGAAAGTATTACCGAATTTTTACCGGTTAATATTTATTATGAAGAAAACGAAACGGTATATTTAGATCCGAATGTATTTCAAGAAAATGATGTGATCATTAAACCGGAGTCTACAGAAACTTATCAGCTAAAAGAGAAAAAATCATTAAAAGGCGTTTATAATATCAACAAAGGATATGCAATGTTTAAGCAGATTAATATCTTAAGTGAAAGTGAAGAATATTACATTGTCGAAGAGGGAAACAGCTATGGGCTTTCCAATTATGATCGGATTGCATTAGACAGTACCGGAATCAAAGAAAATGATATTGTTTTTTAAAAGGAGTTTTTAATCATGTTATCAGAGAATTTACAACAAGTAGAAGAAAAAATTGCAGATGCTTGTAAACGAGCAAAAAGAGAACGAAGTGAAGTCACTTTGATTGCCGTGAGCAAGACAAAACCAATTTCTATGCTGCAAGAAATTTATAACGAAGGAATACGATGTTTTGGTGAAAATAAAGTACAGGAGCTGACTGAAAAATATGAGCAGCTTCCATCAGACATCAAATGGCATATGATTGGTCATTTGCAAAGAAACAAAGTAAAATATATCGTCGATAAAACAGAATTGATTCATTCTGTGGATTCTCTGCGATTGGCAGAGACAATCAATCAGGAAGCAGCTAAAAAAGACGTGGTTTCCAACATTTTAATCGAAGTAAATGTGGCGGAAGAAGAGAGTAAATTTGGAGTAAAAGTAGAGGAAGTACTTCCTTTGATTGAGAAAATTGCATTATTTCCAAATATTCAAATCAAAGGTCTTATGACAATTGCCCCATATGTGAAAAATCCAGAAGAAAACAGACCTATTTTTAGACGTTTACGCAAATTATCTGTTGACATCAACGCCAAAAACATTGATAATGTTAATGTGAGTATTCTTTCGATGGGAATGACCAATGATTATGAAGTTGCTATTGAAGAGGGTGCAACTATGGTTCGTGTGGGAACCGGGATTTTTGGTGAACGAAATTATACCACAGTATAGAAGTAAGATAGGAGATTAAAATAATTATGGGCGTACTAGACAAATTCTTAGATATTTTGAAGTTGAGTGATGAGGACGAGGATTACGATGAAGAGTTCTTTGATGATGAAGAATACGATGATATAGAAGAGAAGCCAAAAAGAAATTTTTTCAAGAAAGAAAAGCAGATGGAAGAAAATGAAGAACAATACAATGTTCCAGAAGAGAAGCATAGCCAGCATGCAAAACCAGCAAGCAGCAAAGTAACACCTATGCGTCAGCCTGCAAGAAAGACAACCGGAATGGAAGTCTGTGTGATTAAGCCGACAAATGTTGACGATTCCAGAGAAGTTACAGAGACTCTGCTTAGTGGACGCACTGTTATCCTGAATTTGGAAGGATTAGATTTAGAAGTGGCACAGCGCTTGATAGATTTTACTTCCGGTGCGACATTTGCTATTGATGGAAATCTGCAAAAGATTTCAAATTATATTTTTCTGATTACACCGGCTAACGTAGATATCTCCGGTGATTTACAGGATCTATTGAATACATCTTTTGATGTTCCATCTATTAAGACAAGATATTAGGACAAGTATTATGCAAAAAGAAGAACTTATGTTACAAAAGAGATTGATTGAGCTTTCAAGGCTATCCTATCAACGCGGAATTGTTACATATTCTGATTTTTTAAATTTGAATGAATTAAATATTCTTCATACAATGCCAAAGACAGAATTATATACAACATACAAAGTTTTTGGCGGTTATGATTTCTCAGAGCGTCAGATGGTTGCATTTCTACCTGATGCTTTTTGTTATGAGTATTTTTATCCAATTTCTGTTTTGAAAATCAGACCGTTGCAGAAAAAATTTTCTGAGGCACTTTCTCACAGAGACTATTTAGGCGCTGTTTTAAATCTTGGTATTGAACGTAGCAAAATCGGTGATATCCTTGTACAGGAAGATTCTGCAATTCTGTTTGTTCATCAGTCTCTGGAACAATTCATCCAAGATGAATTAAAAAGAATACGTCATACTTCTGTTATGGCAGAGCCGGAAAATTTTGAGAAGTTTTCTTATACTCCTCAAATAGAAGAAAAAAAAGGCACCGTGTCGTCTTTGCGGCTAGACAGTCTTTTAGCTCTTGCATTTTCTTCTTCCAGAACAAAACTGGTACCATACATTGAAAATGGAAAAGTATTTGTAAACGGAAAATTAATCACATCCAATGGATACCAAATTAAACAAGACGATATTATTTCTGTTCGAGGACTTGGACGTTTTCAATATAAAGAAATGCTTTCTCAGACAAAAAGGGGACGTTATTTAGTGACGATACATCTATACATATAATGAAACAGGAAGGGAGAATCTTATGAAAAAGAAAACAAATCATTACCTCAGCCATTTATTAGCTACTTTAAGTATGATTTTTGCAATTTTTTTAGATCAATACACAAAACTACTTGCAGTGGAAAATTTGAAAAATCAAGCTCCAATTGATATCATAGAAAATGTTTTCCAGCTTCACTATCTGGAAAATCGTGGAGCGGCTTTTGGGATACTCCAAAACCAAAAAATTTTCTTTGTTATTATCGGTATTATAATTCTGATTGTAGCACTTTTTTTCTATTTAAAAATGCCGCACGAGAGACATTTTATTCCATTGCGAATCTGTCTGCTTCTGATTGCATCCGGGGCAATTGGAAATATGATAGACCGGATACGTTTGAATTATGTAATTGATTTCTTTTATTTCGAATTGATCGATTTCCCAATTTTCAATGTGGCAGATATTTATGTAACATTGTCAGCTGGACTTCTTATCGTATTAATTTTATTCTATTACAAAGAAGATGATCTTGAAATGCTGTTTAAGCTATTCTCGCGTAAAAAGAACAAGGAACAGGAGAGTTAATTATGATACAGACCGTTACTGTAGAAAAAGAATTTTCTGGAAACCGAGTAGATAAATTTCTTTCAGAACAATTTCCAGATCTTTCTCGTTCTTATATTCAAAAATTAATTAAAGATGGACATGTGACTGCAAACGGGAAAATAGTCAAAGCAAACTACAAACTTAACGCACTTGATACATTGGCTCTGGATAAACCAGAGCTTCAAGAGCCGGATATTGTGCCAGAGAATATCCCAATTGATATTTTATATGAGGATGAAGATATTTTGATTGTTAACAAACCAAAAGGAATGGTGGTACACCCATCGGCAGGACATTATTCCGGCACTCTTGTAAATGCCCTGATGTATCACTGCAAAGATCAATTATCTGGAATCAATGGAATAATGCGACCTGGAATTGTACATCGAATAGATATGGATACAACCGGATCACTGCTTGTCTGTAAAAATGATTTTGTCCACCAGGATTTAGCAGAACAGCTAAAGGAACACTCCATACAACGAATATATCACGCAATCGTACATGGGGTTATAAAAGAAGATGAAGGGACAATTGACGCTCCAATTGGAAGACATCCGATTGAGCGAAAAAAAATGAGTGTCAACTATAAAAACGGCAAGCATGCAGTCACTCATTATAAAGTAATCGAACGATTTAAAAATTATACATACATAAAATGTCGATTGGAGACAGGTAGAACACACCAGATACGAGTACATATGGCTCATATACGCCATCCTCTGTTAGGAGATGCTGTCTATGGACCGGCAAAATGTCCTTTCAAATTACAGGGACAGACATTACATGCAAAAACATTGGGTATTGTTCATCCACGTACGCATGAGTATATTGAGGTGGATGCTCCACTTCCGGATTATTTTATCTCTCTGCTAAACAAACTAAAACAAACGTCTTAAACTGTAAAATTCATATAAAAATATATACTTTTCTCACAAATTGTTGTATAATAATTATATGTTAAAACAATTCGTATTCAGACTTAAAGGAGAGTGACAGATATGAGTGAATTTAATACAATTATTACAATCGGAAGACAATTTGGAAGTGCTGGGCGTGAGATCGGGAATGTCATTGCTAAAGATTATGGTATCAAATTATATGACAAAGAGATGTTAAAGAGAGCGGCAAAAGAAAGCGGTATCTGTGAAGAATTATTTGAGACACATGATGAAAAACCTACGAATAGTTTTCTCTATTCATTAGTGATGGATACTTACTCTCTTGGATATTCTTCTGGAAGTTATTCAGATATGCCGATTAATCATAAGATCTTTTTGGCTCAATTTGATGCTATAAAGAAGATTGCTGACGAAGGACCTTGTGTTCTTGTAGGAAGATGTGCCGACTATGCTTTGGAAAACTATGACAATGTTGTAAATGTATTTATTTATGCTGATTTGGACATTCGTGTCAGAAGAATTGCAAGACTCTATAACTTGACTGATGCAAAAGCAAAAGATATGATCTTAAAAACGGATAAAAAAAGAGCAAGTTATTACAATTATTACACGAATAAAGAATGGGCAGAAGCGAAGAGTTATGATTTATGTCTAAATAGCGGAAAGCTCGGTGTAGAAGGAACTGCAAAAGCCATCAAAGATTATGTTTCACTTAGAAATAATATTACAGATGCAAAATTATAAACGGTAGGGACATGGGAATTTTTCTCATGTCCCTGTTTTGTAAAATTATCTTTTATGTAAGATTCTTTCTGGCCATCCTTCGATATCACCGTTCAAAATTGCAGTGAACATTCTGTTTTTTGCCCCTGGGTGCTCAGTATTTAATTGTCTAACAAGTTCTTTTGCATACTGGCGTTTGGTGTAGCCGTCAACTGGGCATTTACTTTTTACAACCGGCAGATTGTATTTATTCTTAAATCCAATAACATCTGCTTCATCTACAAACATAATTGGACGAATAACTGTCAAATCCATACGATCCAAATATGTTTTCGGCGAAAATGAATGAAATCTTCCTTCAAAAATCAGAGAGAGAAGCATTGTTTCAATAATATCATCTTTGTGATGCGCATAAGCAACTTTATTGCAGCCCATTTCTTTTACAGCATCATTCAATGCACCTTTTCGCATCTTTGCACAGAGAGAACAAGGATTGCTTTCTTTTCTCTCTTCGAATAAAATGTGAGCAATATCCGTTTTCACTACCTTATACGGCACTCCGAGTTCTTGACATAATTCATGTACTGGATCTAAATCGAATTCTTCGTATCCTAAATCAACTGTAATGGCACTCAATTCAAATTTGTTGGGATAGAACCGTTTTAATCCATGAAGTGCATAGAGCAGTGTCAAGCTGTCTTTTCCGCCAGAGATTCCAACTGCAATATGATCTCCTTCCTGGATCATCTGGTATTCATCCACTGCTTTTCTCGTAAAACTCAATAACTGTTGTAATTTCATCTATAAAATCCTTTCTTACATTCTATTTTACTGTTTCTACCTGCTTAATACTATTATATTTTTCTTATTTTTACAATAGGAAAATAAACAACTTCACAAATCTATCAGAATCATGTAGAATAGTTTTAGATGAGATTTAGGAGGATGGAAGAACATGAAATTTGTGATACAACGTGTTACAGAATCATCTGTAAAAGTAGATGATAAAATAATCGGACAAATCGGAAAAGGATTTATGGTCCTAATTGGAGTCGGGCAGGAGGATACAAAAGAAATTGCGGACAAACTGATTAAAAAAATGATCGGACTTCGCATTTTTGAAGACGAAAACGGAAAAACAAATCTTTCACTTGCTGATGTGAATGGAGAGCTTTTATTGATTTCACAGTTTACACTATATGCAAATTGTAAAAGAGGAAATCGTCCAAGCTTTATTGAATCTGGAGATCCTGCATTAGCGGAAGAACTTTATGAATATATTATTTCCAAATGCAAAGAAAATGTACCAGTTGTTGAAAAAGGAAGTTTTGGGGCGGACATGAAAGTAAGCCTGATTAATGATGGTCCATTCACAATTGTATTGGATTCTGATTGTATGTAACCAAAAGCAAAAATAGACATTGAGCATTGGGAAATTCAGGAGAGAAGAGCAGAGTTAATTTCGCTCTTCTCTTAATTTTACAGCACTGGCTGCCTGTCTTCGCCGCATATCATCAATAGCCGCATAGTGTTTTTTTGTCGTGTTTACATCCTTATGCCCCAACACGTCGGCTACAAGGTAAATATCGCCTGTTTCCTTGTATAAGGACGTTCCATAGGTACTCCGAAGCTTATGAGGTGTTATTTTTTTGTTTGGAGTCACTTGTCTAGCATATTTTTTCACCATATTCTCAATTGCCTGAACTCCCATTCTTTTTCTTTGGGTCGATAAAAAAAGAGCATTTTCATGGTCGGGTAGGGGAGTAGCGCTGGCCCTTGTTGTCTCAAGATAATTCTCCAAAGCATTACGTACTTCCTCACCGAAATAGATAACCATCTCACTTCCACCTTTTCTAGTCACCTTAATGCCATTATTCTTAAAATCAATATCATTGATATCAAGACCTACACATTCTGAAACACGAATCCCCGTTCCAAGCAATAATGTCAAAATAGCCAAATCGCGAGTTTTTGTTTTTTCATAATAAACTTTTTTTTGACCCGTCAATTCTTTCCCACAATTTTCTACATAATCAAGCAGCAAAGCAACCTCATCAATATCTAAACGTATAATTGCTTTATCATGTAACTTTGGCATATCCACAAAAATAGTCGGATTTTTTTCAATCATCTGATGACGGTAAAAATACCGGTAAAAGCTCCTGAGAGAAGAAAATTTTCGTGCCAGTCCTTTTTCTCCATTTGTGATCACCTGATTATCATCCGCTTTATATACCTTTAAATACTCTAAATATTCCTCGATATCGATTGGTTCAACACGTTCTAAGTCCTGAAGGGTAAACTGGGTTGTCGTATAATCGTGATAAATTGGATTGTTCTCAATTAAAAAATGAAAAAATACACGGATGTCATAAGCATAAGAAATTCTTGTCTTAGCCGATGTAGTCGGTTCTACAGCACGAAAATAATCTTTTGTAAATGATGGTAATGTCTGTAAAACTTCACGTAATCGAAGTGTATTGTCAATATAAGATTGTTCATAATATGTTTTTATGTCTTTAGCCATGAAACAAGATTCCTTTCGTAAATACTGGATTTTAAGTATATTTTACACTATACGGCAGTAAATGTCTATATCTTTTGGAAAAATCAGTATTTGTCGTATAGATATATTTCTATTATAAAAGACCGATATAGCATCTATTTTCACTAATAAGACTCGCTGCTATATCGGCATGGTATCTTTTATCGAAACTCTTCGTCGTAATATGCAATCATTAAATATTGGCTTTCCTGTATCGAATCAGATTCTAAGGAATTAATTTCTTTCAGCTCATCTACATATTCCTGAGTGCTTCCGTAATCATCTGTTTTATATTCAAGAGCGATATCCCAAAGAGTGTCTCCTGGTTGAATTATTATACTTTTATAGTACTTATAAGTAATTGGGCTTTCCTGTGCATTCCCATGTGCATCGGAAAAGGAACTTCCAAATACGGCACTTCCAATGGTTATAAATAAAATAGTTGCCAAGAGCATCCACATTCTCCGTTGTGCAAATCGTTGTTTCTCATAATATCTTTTCTCTTTTGTCATTATCTCATATACCTCTCTTCCACTATATGCGAACGTATTTTTCGAACAACTGTTCTTGTATCGAATTATAAAACAAGAACAAATGTTTGTCAATAGATTTGAAGAAAAATACGAACATATTTTCTAAACATTTGTTTGCCTTTTTTGTGTATTTATGGTAAAATATTTTTAATTAAAATAACTTCATTCTAGGAGGTCGTCTAAATGGCATATGGAAAAATAAGTAAAAAACAATTAGAAATATTAGAATACATAAAATCTGAAATATTAAGAATCGGTTACCCTCCTGCCGTACGTGAGATTTGTGAAGCCGTAAATTTAAAATCGACATCATCTGTCCACTCTCATCTTGAAACTTTAGAAAAAAATGGATATATCAGACGAGATCCTACGAAGCCACGTGCAATTGAGATTATAGATGATACATTTAATCTCACAAGGCGAGAGATGGTAAACGTGCCAATTGTAGGTCAAGTAGCTGCAGGAGAACCAATTCTTGCTGAACAAAACATTACCAACTACTTTCCTATTCCGATAGAATTTATGCCGAATAATGAAACATTCTTACTGACTGTAAAAGGAGAAAGCATGATTAATGCTGGTATTTTAGATGGTGATATGGTATTGGTAGAATCTACTTCTGTCGCTTCTAACGGAGAGATGGTTGTTGCGCTTGTAGATGACAGCGCAACGGTGAAGACTTTTTATAAAGAAGAAGGTATATACCGTCTGCAGCCTGAGAATGATACAATGGAGCCTATTATTGTATCAGAAGTAGAGATTTTAGGAAAAGTGATTGGTGTATTTCGTTTCTTTCAATAAGATATTTTTGCAGACTGGCAGATTAATCATCTGTCAGTCTGCTATCACATGTTTCTTTTAATTTTTATTTCTCTCCTCTTCTGTTCCCTGAGTTTTATTCATCATATTTCCAAAATTCTTTCATAATTCTCATAAAAATTATAAAAATATAATATATTTTTAGATTGTATCTTGTTTTTCATTGTAAACAGTCAAAAATTCTTTCTCAATTTTCTAAATAATATATATTTTTTTCATAAGTTGTTTCTGTCTCATTTTTTTACTCTAAAATTTACCTCTTGACTAATAATGATTACTATTATTAAAATATAGTTAAAGAAAAGAATAAAATTAAATGAAAGAAGGGATTTATTTGAATTTGAACAAAAACTATAGATTTTATATTGATGGTATGTGGGAAGAAAGCAAAAGCAAAGAAGTTATTAAAATCATGTCACCTTATAAAGATGAACTTGTCGGTACGGTACAGGCGATTTCAAAAGACGAGGCAGATAAAGCTATCCAAAGTGCAAAAATTGCACAAAAGGAATGGGAGAAACTTTCTATCAGAGATCGCGGTAACTATTTATATCATTGGATTGAAGAGCTTGAAAAATCAAAGGAAGATATTGCAACGACTATTATGCAAGAAGTCGGTAAAGGATTTCAGGATGCCGTCAAAGAAGTGGAGCGCACAATTGATTTGATTCGTTTTACAATTGAAGAAGCAATTCATTTATATGGTGAAAGTATGCTCGGAGAAAATTTTCCTGGGGGAAATCGTTCTAAAATTGCCATTAGTCACCGTGTTCCTCTAGGTGTTGTGCTTGCTATTTCTCCGTTTAACTACCCTGTTAATCTATCAGCAGCAAAAATTGCTCCGGCTCTGATAAGTGGAAATGCCGTTGTCTTCAAGCCGGCAACACAAGGTGCGATCAGCGGAATCAAAATGATTGAAGCGCTAGATCGGGCTGGTCTTCCAAAAGGTGTTCTAAATGTGGTGACAGGTCATGGTTCTGTGATAGGAAATTATCTGATCGAACATCAAGGGATTGACATGATTTCTTTCACGGGTGGAAGCGGTACAGGAAAACGTATCGCAAAATTGGCAAACATGATTCCACTTGTCATGGAATTGGGAGGAAAAGACCCTGCCATTGTTGTAAAAGATGCAAATTTAGATTTGGCAGCAAAACAAATTGTATCCGGTGCATTTTCTTACTCCGGTCAACGCTGCACTGCTATTAAACGTGTTTTCGTTGACGAGATGATCGCTGATGAATTAATTGAGAAATTATCTGAAGAATTAAAAAATGTAACAATTGGTTCTCCAGAAGAAAATAAAATGATTGTACCACTGATCGATCAGAAATCAGCTGATTTTGTACAGAGTCTGATTGATGATGCACTTGAGAAAAATGCAACATTAATTACTGGAAATCAGCGAGAAGGAAATTTAATCTATCCTACGCTGCTTGACCATGTGACACCAAATATGCGTTTAGCTTGGGAGGAACCATTTGGTCCAGTATTGCCGATTATTCGTGTAAAAACAGTCGATGAAGCCATTGAGATGAGCAATCAATCGGAATATGGATTACAGGCAAGTATCTTTTCTCAGGATATTGATCAGGCATTCATAATTGCAGAAAAAATACAAGCAGGTTCTGTACAGATTAACGGTCGAACAGAACGCGGTCCAGACCACTTCCCATTTATCGGAACAAAGGGCTCTGGTATGGGAACACAAGGTGTTCGTCGCAGCATTGAATCTATGACACGTGAAAAAGTGACTGTAATCAATATTAATTAAAAAACAAACGGCATCTGCTCAGATGCCGTTTATAAATTATAATTCCTCAATATTTATCATCTTTCCGTCACTCCAGATTCTTTCCAAATCATAGAAAAGACGATTTTCTTTGTCAAAGACATGAACAATCACTTCGCCGAAGTCCAATAACACCCAGCTTCCAAGTCCATAGCCTTCTCTTTGTTTTAATGTGAATCCGGCTTTTTCAAGCTCTTCTTCTACACTATCTACCATAGCATGTACTTGGCTGTCATTGGTTCCGTTTGCGATAATAAAATAATCTGCCAAAACTGATACATTTGAGATATCAATGACTTTGATATCTTCTCCTTTTTTATCAGCTAATGCTGCACAGGCTATTTTTGCCATTTTTCTTGACTCTTCCATCTTTAAATTCTCCTTTCATTGTAGTACAGATAAGTCTGTTCTGTCAGTGGATCAATCACTTCACTTTTGCTCTTCAAATACTCTAATGAGGCATGAAGAATCGTATAAAGACACTCATCGATATCTGTAAATGCCAAACGTCGAATCTCCTGCAAATCAGGCGCCTCGCATCTTCCTGGCTCAATATAATCCGCAATATAAATAATCTTGTCCAGCAGTGTCATATGTGGGCGACCGGTTGTATGCCAGGAAATCGCATCAAGAATTTCTGTATTCTCTATCTGATATATCTCTTTTGCCAAATATGCTCCTAATTTTGCATGTAAAAGTCCAGGGTTTTTCTGCTCTGCCTCAGAAATGTTTAAATTATATTTTTTACACAATTCTATTTTTTGAGCAGATGGAATACATTTCGCACAATCATGTAAAAGCCCCGCGATCATAGTATCTTCCAAATCAGCCCCATACCGCATCGCAAGTGCGCCTGCAGTATACATAACACCAAGCGTATGCTCATACCGATTCTGATCCAAATGCATCTTTACTTCTTCCTTTATTTTACGTATTGTCAACTGCTTCATTTTGTTCTTCCTCAAATAAATGTTTTTCTGCAATATACTTTTCAACTGCCTCTGGTACAAATTCGCTGATTGGAAGTCCTTCTTTGATTCTTTTTCGAATATCACTGGAAGAAACCTCCAAATCCGGAGTATTCATAAGACGGATATCACATTCATATTTTCTTGCTAAATAATGAATCTGACTTAGCATCTCCTGTGTTCCTTTGCCATTGCGATATGCCGCTAAAAGGATACAGGTTCTCAGCAATTTCTCCGGATGTACCCATTTTTCAATAGAAAATAAAGAATCTGCACCAATAATAAAATAGAATTCATGTTCCGGATATCGGTCTTGAAAGTACTGCATCGTCTGATAGGAATAGGAAATCTCTTTTCCTTCTACTTCATATTTTTCCAGACGAAAATACGCATATGGCTGAATTGCTTTTTGCACCATCTCTACCCGATTCACAGTCATGGACTCAATGGCAGCACTCGACTTATGCGGTGGATTTCCGTTTGGCAGGAACCATACCTGATCGAGTCGAAAAAGTTTATATGCATAATTTCCAAGCATCAAGTGTCCATTATGAATGGGATCGAATGTCCCCCCCATAATTCCAATCTTCATATTATTTCCTCTTTCATGATTCACTAAGGAAGTACGATTTTCTTCTTATCATCTTTTCCTTCTTTGTATAACACAATCTTTTTGCCTATTACCTGAACAACCTGGGAGCGGGTACGTTCTGCCAAGATCTGTGCAATTTCTTTCGGATCATCGGCACAGTTTTGAAGTACATTGATTTTAATTAATTCTCTGGCTGTCAACGCTTCTGCAATTGCATTGGTAAGTTCTGGCGTCATGCTTGATTTTCCAACCTGAAAAATCGGATCCATAACCATTGCAAGACTTTTCAAATACGCTCTCTGTTTTGATGTCATAATTTTCCTCCTCTCTTATTTATAATAATCGAATTGCAACCCGTACATGCGCACTGTATCGCCTTCTTCAATTCCTGCAGCTTCCAATTCATCTAGTATTCCTGTATCTTTTAGGAATTTTTGGAAGAATGCAAATCCTTTTTCTGAGTCTAAATTTGTGTATCCAAGCATCTTTTCAATCTTAGGCCCTTCCACTACATACATGCCATCTTCTTTTTCAACCGTATATGGCAGATCAATATGAATGAGTTCCTCTTCTGGGAAGTATTCCTGTTCGAAAGTAATCGGAGCCTGTTCTAATTGTTTCAACTGATCATTTACATAATACAAAAGCTCTTTGATTCCTGCGCCGGATACCCCGGAAATTGCGAATACCTTTACTCCCTTTGGTTCAAATTCTGCCCGGATACGCTCAACTGGATCTTCGTCCTCTGAGTATATCAAATCTGTCTTATTTGCTGCAATGACTTGAGGCCGTTTTGCAATCTCAGGATTATATGCTTCTAATTCTTCATTAATCTTATAAATGTCATCAACCGGATCACGTCCCTCTGACGATGCAGCATCCACTACGTGAATCATCATCTTTGTACGCTCGATATGGCGTAAAAATTCGTGTCCAAGTCCAACACCTTCTGAAGCCCCTTCAATCAGTCCGGGAATATCAGCTATAACAAAACTTTCCCCATCTCCTAAATCTACAACTCCGAGATTTGGATTTAATGTTGTAAAATGGTAATTGGCAATCTTTGGATTTGCATTTGTAACACGGGATAAAAAGGTTGATTTCCCAACATTCGGAAATCCGACAAGCCCAACATCTGCAATCACTTTCAACTCTAATTGTACGTTCAATTCCTGAGCTGGCTGTCCTGGCTGCGCATACTTTGGAATCTGCATGGTAGAAGTTGCAAAATGTTGGTTACCAAGACCTCCTTTTCCACCCTTTAAGATGACCTGTCTGCGGTTCTCACCTGACATATCTGCGATAACTTTCCCGGATTCCGCTTCTTTCACCACAGTTCCTTCAGGCACTTTCAAAATGATATCTTCTGCATCTTTCCCGTGGCAGCGTCTTTTTCCGCCCTGCTCGCCGTCCTTTGCCGCAAATTTCCTTTTATGTCGGTAATCAGCAAGGGTATTCAATCCTTCATCCACTTCAAAGATAACATCTCCGCCGCGTCCTCCGTCACCACCATCCGGACCGCCGTTTGGTACATATAGTTCACGTCGAAAACTGACATGACCATCTCCGCCTTTTCCTGAGCGGATATATATTTTTGCTCTGTCTGCAAACATCTTTCTCACCTACTTTTCTATACATTGTTTTTATTATAATATAAACCGATGGAAAAAAACAAGGCTTCAAACCAATAAGATTTGAAGCCTAATCTTTTATAATTCGTAAAATTCTTATTCAGCTACTGGATAGATAGAAACTTGTTTCTTATCTCTTCCTTTTCTTTCGAATCTTACAACACCGTCAACTAAAGCGAATAAAGTATCGTCTCCACCACGTCCTACGTTAGTACCTGGGTGAATCTTAGTTCCACGTTGTCTGTAAAGGATATTTCCAGCTTTTACAAATTGTCCGTCAGCTCTTTTCGCACCTAATCTCTTAGATTCAGAGTCTCTACCGTTCTTTGTAGAACCAACTCCTTTTTTATGAGCGAAAAATTGAAGGTTTAATTTCATCATGGTCTTACACCTCCTCAAATGTTAAATCGATATATTTCTCGTAATTCTCGTCATCAGCCATCTCCTCTAAACCAAGAATCATAGCTTTCAACAACAGCGTCGTCTCTTTAGTAGGTCTTCCCGATATTCTATAATCGATTAAGCCCTGCTCATCATCAGATACAAGTGAGGCTTCATTCTGAGTAAAAATCTCAATTGCATTCACAGTATTGATTGTCAGCACAGAAACAGCTGCACAGACAACATCCTGACCATTCTCACTGTAACCTGCATGACCCAACGCCTTAAAACCAACACATTCATGTTTTTCGTTTTTATAAATGGTTACCCTAATCATTCCGACACCAGATTAAGCATTGATTTTTTCAATCTTAACAGCTGTGTACTGCTGTCTGTGACCGTTTTTCTTATGGTATCCAGTTTTTCTTTTATACTTGTAAACGATTACTTTTTTTGCTTTTCCGTCTCCAATTACAGAAGCTGTAACTGTAGCACCTTCTACTGTTGGATTTCCAACTTTTAATTCAGAATCGCTAACTGCAAGTACCTGGTCAAATGTAAAAGTTTCTCCAGCTTCTACACCAAGTTTTTCTACTTTAATGATATCGCCTTCGGCTACTTTGTACTGTTTACCACCTGTTGCTATAATTGCGTACATATGGCACCTCCTATTATCATTACTCGCCAATTACGGTGTCTGCATTGCAGAACTTGCAAACCTCATTGTGCGGCATACCGTTGTATTATAACATGTGACTTTATAGGCGTCAACTATTTTTTATACTATTTTAGACAGATTTTGTAAAAAGTTCAGCTAGTACCGTAATTCCATAGATTACAAATAAACCGATAAACAACTTTACAGGACTGAACTGTAAAAAATAGTAACTGATGAAAAAGATTCCTAATGCAATGCCGGCAGCGCCATTGATTCTGGCGTACATTTTTACATCTCTAATATCCTTTTTCCGAATCAAAGGCATATCTCCCTTTATCATTGCATACAAACCTATAAGTATACATATAACTGCTAAAATCAGAATACTTGTCATTTTTTCTCCTAATCCTTCAAAATATTGTTTTGAAAATTTTATTTTTCTTTATCGGAAACTACTAATTTGTCATAGAAATAACCGATAATATCTTTTCGCGTGATAATTCCGGAAAAATTTCCCTGATCATCAACTACAGGAACAAAATTCTGTTCCATTGCTTTTTCCATTAGGTCTTCCATTTTTGCTTCTGCTCGAACCGGTTTGTAGTCAAGGCGTCTTCCAACTTCCTGTATGGAAACCATCTCTGCAAGTTTTAAATTTAGATTGTGATTTCCTTTGAGCCACCAAAGTAAATCGCCTTCCGTAATGCTCCCAACATATTTCCCCTGTCTGTTGAGCATTGGGATACACGAATATCTGTGATATTCCATACGTTCCAGAACTTGTCTGACCGTATCGTCATCATAGATATGGGCAACCTCACTTTTAGGTTTTAAGAAAAACATGATATTCATATCATTCACCTTTCCAACTAGAGTTTTGCTGTCACAAAAATATCGTAAATTGCTTTAATCGCATTTTCGAAATCATGATTGCGCACACCAATTACAATATTCAATTCGCTGGAACCCTGATCAATCATCTTTACATTTACATTTGCATGCGCAAGTGCAGAGAAAATACGGCCTGCTGTACCTCTTGTAGCACGCATTCCCCGACCAACAACAGCAATCAATGCAAGATCTGATTCCAATTCGATGGAGTCTGGCTGTACTGCATGATGAATTCCGGCAAGTACTTTCTGTTCTGTCTCTTCAAATTCCGACTGATGTACAAAAACTGTCATCGTATCAATGCCGGATGGCATGTGCTCGAATGAAATATGATTATCTTCAAATACCTGAAGCACTTTTCTTCCAAATCCAACTTCTGAGTTCATCATTGCCTTCTCGATTGTGATAGAAGCAAATCCTTGCTTTCCGGCAATTCCGGTAATCGTGTATTTTGGATGTCTGCAAGTAGCTTCAACAATCAACGTACCTTTATCCTCCGGTGCATTTGTGTTGCGGATGTTGATTGGAATTCCTTCTTTTCGAACAGGGAAAATAGCATCCTCATGAAGAACGGTAGCTCCCATATAAGATAACTCTCTTAATTCTTTATATGTAATTGCTTCGATAGACTTCGGATTCGAGATAATTCTCGGATCTGCAATCAGAAAACCGGACACATCTGTCCAGTTCTCGTAAAGATCTACTTTTGCCGCTTTCGCAACAATCGAACCGGTCACGTCCGAACCACCCCTTGAGAATGTTTTGATTGTCCCGTCCGGTAAAGAACCATAAAATCCTGGAATTACTGCACGTTCGGCTTTATTTAAACGTTCTGACAGGATTTCATCTGTCTTATCTGCATCAAATTTTCCTTCTTCATCAAAGAAAATAACTTCTGCCGCATCAATGAATTCATATCCAAGATAGTTTGCCATGATAATCCCATTCAAATATTCTCCACGTGAAGCAGCGTAATCTCTGCCTGCTTTTTTTGCAAAGTTATCACGGATTATCTCAAACTCTTTTTCAAGTGAAAGCGTCAACCCTAATCCTTCAATGATCTCATTGTATCGCTCCTGAATATCTTTCAGTAAATCTGTGAATTTTTTCCCTTTCACAGCTGCTCCGTAACATTTATATAACATATCTGTCACTTTTACATCGTCTGAAAATCGTTTTCCTGGCGCTGATGGAATGACATACCTTCTACTTTCTTCTGCACGGATAATATTTCCCACTTTTTTAAACTGCTCTGCACTCGCAAGTGAGCTTCCGCCAAATTTTACTACTTTTTTCATCTTCGCACTCCTCCATCTGTCTTATCTTGCATAATTATTCTGCTGTTTGTATATTACAATCTATCTTTACAAAAAACAATGCTTTTTTACATTCTTTTACATTTTTTAAGATCATCTGTGGATAATATCTGCATATTCTGCATCGGCAGCTCGTTTTAAATCTTCCGGAAGCAGTATGAGTTGCAGGCCGATTTTCCCACCGCTTACAATGATCTTGTCTAACTTCTGTGCGTCCTCCTGAATGATTGTCTTAAATTTTTTCTTCATCCCAATGGAGGTGCATCCACCTCGCACATATCCTGTCACAGCAGTGAGTTCTTTTAAAGGCAGCATCTCAAGCGATTTCTCTCCAACAGATTTTGCAGCCTTTTTAAAGTCAATTTCTTCGGCAATCGGAATGACAAAAACATAATATGCTTTACTTTTTCCAACTGTCACAAGTGTTTTATACATTGTTTCATATGAAATTCCAAGAAGATCCGCGACATGAATACCGTCTGTAAATTCGTCACATTCATAAGTCCGCATTTCATATGGAATTTTCATTCTTTCCAAAATCCGCATTGCATTTGTTTTTGTTTCCTTTTTAGACAAGGTTATCCCCTCCTTAAATATCCATGCTCTTACGTTTCTCTCTTGCAATCTTCGCCATATAAGTGTTATTTCCATGCTGATCCAAATACACCAGACATTCTTTTATTTTGTCCTCATTTTGTTCAAGCTCATAAGCTGCAAGTAAATGATATTTGCACCATATTTTTTCAGAAAGATTTCTGGTTCCTTTTGTAAAAAGCTTCTCATAATATTCTTTTGCAACTTTCTGTTCGCCTGTCCTTGCGTCTAATACAAGAACAGCATTGGCAAGTTTTTGTCTGAGATGCTTATTTTTCGGTTTTTTTCGAACCATATCACGCATATCTTCTATCAATCGTGCTGCTCTTGGATAATCATTTTCCATCACTGCACACAGAACTCCCAGATTTTTTACATTCTCTTTATATTTGCCTGCAAGCTTTTGTTTGCTCTCCATGTAAGCAAGCCATTTCCTCGCAGAAGCAAAATCTCCATTGACAAGATATGCGCTGATTAGATCTTGCACGAGAGCATAATAGCTGTCTGTATCTGCTTTTTTCTTTCTTTCCAACTGTTCACACTGCTCTAAAAATTTTTTCGCATCGCAGGTCTTCAGATAGTCTGACATGTACGGAGTTTTCGACTTCTGATAGCGGTCGAGCAAAAACATTGCCGCAAGAAAACATATCAGCAGTATCAGGCAGACTGCTGCCATATAAAATAAAATCTGTTTCCCATTTGGAAGGAAACTGCCCAGAATAAATAAAAAAGCAACAATCAACATCGGTTTCCAAACATCTTTTAATCTCTTTTTCATCTTATCGCCTCTTTTAACGGTTTTCTTACCTTTTTCCGTGTCACTTCCACAAGCTGCAGCTTCGTGATATCCACAAATGTAGTAGAAATCGGATCTTTCCGAAGTTCCTTTTGAAATACATCGACCAGCTCAGCCATCAGCTCTTTTCCGGAAAGATTAATAAAGTCCACCAAAATGATTCCCGAAAGATTGCGAAGACGTATTTGTTTTGCCACTTCTTTCGCCGCTTCTATGTTAATTTTTAAGTAGGTCCGTTCATCTCTTTTCTTGCTGATACATTTCCCGGTGTTTACATCGATCACAGTCAATGCCTCCGTCGGCTGTATGACAAGATAAGCTCCCGACTTTAACCACACGCGTTCTTTTAGTGCGTCTTCCAGCTTCCGTTCAATATTATGCAGCTTATCTAAAGGAAGCAGAGTATCTTCATAACGATGTACTTTTCCCAGATCTTCCGGTTGATACATTTTCAGATAAGCGATGGTCTCTTCGTAAAGTATTGGATCTTCTATCACAATTTCTTTCAAACCGTCCTGGTAAATATTTTTCAGCTCGCTCAAATATTGCTTCGGCGCCTTTTTTAAACAGGAATAGCATACACGCGTCCCTGCAATTTTTACGAGTTCTTTATACTCTTGAATTAATTGTTCAAGTTCAGCTTTCAGCACTTCTTCCGCTACATCTTTTGCATTTGTACGAATGATAAAGCCATATGCATCTGATTGATAAGAAGCCGCCAGTTTCTGAAAATGTTCTCTCGATTCTTTTGGAAGCTTTGACGAAATTCCGATTCTGGTATCTCCGGTTGTCAAAACTGCATATTTCCCTGTAAAACTAAGTTTCCCGCTGACGGTAGGTACTTTTGTCTTGACCGCCTCCTTTGAGACTTGAACAAGCAATTCATCACCGATGCAAAGTGGTTTTTTCCCAATTTTCTGAGTGAAGATCGGCGTTTCATTCTCATCAAGGGCATAATAGCATTCTACACCTTTGGCAACTTCCACGAAAGCCGCACCGATATTCGGAACAATATTTTTTACTTTTCCAACATAAATATCTCCAAGCACTGCCTGTTCTTTCGTCTCATTCGGAGAACAATGGAACTCTACAATTTCTCCATTTTCCAGAAGCGAAGTCAGGACCTGTTCTTTCCATCTTGTAATGATTAATTTCCGCTCCATTATGACACCTGATCGAGACTCACTAGTTCTCGGTTATCCTCTGTTCCGATATTTGCGTACACTTCAAGACGGTGATGTACAAATGTGATTTCTTCCGCATTCAATCCTAAAAATTGCGAAAATGCCTGCATAACAAGTTCCGGTTTCAGATTTTCCACACTTCCTGTGGCAACCTGCATGTAGATTTCTTCATCTCTCGCTTCAAACTGATAGATCATCGGTTTGATATCCACTTCCTTTTCACTCTTCTTCGTCTTTTTCACAATCATAATCTGCGGTTGATCCAAAAAGATGTCTGCTTTTTCCTTCCAGTCATCCGGAAAAGCATGATTTTTTGCAAAGGACAAATAATCTGCTGCCGCCACAATGGACATTCCTGTACGCTTTTTATCATCAGAAATCTCTACCATATTGACCACCTCAATGCCTTCTACCATCGTTGCATTCATCCGTTCAACAGCCGCATCAAAGTCAATCGGCTCTGTAAGTTCAATATCAAAATATTCTCCGTCGCTTGTCAAACCAACCCCGAGCGGATTGGCAAAGGACATGATCATATGTGGGCTGTATCCACCTGTAAACGCAATCGGAATATCCGCACGGCGCATTACTTTTTGAAAGAAACGCATAATATCCAAATGTCCGATGAATTTCATCACCCCATATTTACGAAATTTAATTCTTGCCTTCAAAACAAACACCTCCTCCATAGATTGCCGCGCCACATCCGGAACACTGCATCCGGCAGTTTGGTGTAACCTTTCCTTCCAATGCATTTTTCCATTCACGTTGCAGGAATTTCTTTGTCACTCCGATATTGATAAAATCCCACGGCAGGATTTCATCCAGATCACGCTCTCTCAAATTATAGAAAGCGATATCTACTCCCGTATTTTCAAATGCCTGAAGCCAAAGGTCATTCCGGAAATGTTCACTCCAGGAATCATATAGACAACCAAGTCGGTACGCCTCCAAAAGTGCTTTGCCGACACGCCTGTCTCCACGGGCAAATACTCCTTCCAGAACTGTGACATCCGCTTCATGCCAGTTATATTTCAAGCTTTTTTTATTGAGTTGTGCTTTCATCTCGTTATTTACGATATGTGCTTTTTGAATGTAATCTTCCTTGTTGCACATTTTTGCCCACTGAAATGGAGTGAATGGCTTCGGAATAAAGAATGAAGTACTTGCCACAATCTGACATTTTCCATTTCTTTGATCTTTCGGAATTTCGTAATAGCGTCTTGCTACTTTTTCTGCGAGATGAGCAATTTCCTTCATATCTTCTTCCGTCTCGGTTGGCAGTCCGAGCATAAAGTATAATTTTACACGAGTCCATCCGCCCTCAAATGCCTGTCCGGCACCTTCTAAGATAATCTCCTCGGTGAGCCCTTTATTGATAACATCGCGTAATCTTTGAGATCCTGCTTCCGGTGCAAATGTCAGACTGCTCTTTCGAACATCCTGTACTTTACTCATAACATCCAGCGAAAAGGCATCGATACGAAGCGATGGAAGTGATACGTTAATCCCTTTTCCCTTAAATTCATCAATCAGAAAATTTACAATTCCCTGGAGCTGTGAATAATCACTGGAGCTTAATGAACTCAAAGAAATCTCCTCATGTCCAGTGCTTTTTAGCATCTGATACGCATATTTTTTTAGTCTCTCCAAATCTCGTTCACGCGTCGGGCGATAAAGCATACCCGCCTGACAGAAACGACATCCGCGAATACAACCTCTTTGAATCTCCAGTACAACACGGTCCTGTGTCACTTTGATAAATGGCACGACCGGTTTCTCCGGATAGTAAGTATTTGTGATATCCAGCACCATCTGTTTTTCAATCGTACGTTTTGCATGTACGTTGTTCGGCTCAAAAGATGCAATTGTTCCATCTTCATTGTAAGTCACATCATAAAAAGCCGGCACATAAAGTCCCGGAATCTCTGCTGCACGCTCCAAAAACTCTTTTCTAGGTGCGCCGGAAGCTTTCCACTCCTTATAAGCGTCCAACAGTTCATTGTAAACGGTCTCGCCTTCCCCGATATAGAAAATATCAAAAAAGTCTGCTAAAGGCTCCGGATTGTATGTACACGGACCACCGCCAATGACAATCGGATCATCATTTCCACGATCTTTTGCAAACAGTGGAATCTGGCTTAAGTCAAGCACCTGTAAAATGTTCGTGTAACACATCTCATATTGAATTGTAATCCCAAGAAAATCAAATTCTTTGATAGGATCCTGAGACTCTAATGCAAACAATGGGATATTCTGTTTTCTCATAATCTCGTCCAAATCCGTCCATGGAGAATAGACACGTTCACACCATACATCCGCTCTGTGGTTGAACATATCGTATAATATCTGAATTCCAAGATGGGACATACCGATTTCATAGACGTCCGGAAAGCACATGGCAAAACGGATATCCACCTCATTTTTGTTTTTCATCACCGAGTTCACTTCGTTCCCGATATACCGGGCCGGCTTCTCGATTTTTAGTAATATTTCATCATTTAAAGCTAGTTTTCTCATATTTCTCCTTTCGTTTTTGTTTAATATATACAAAAAAGTAATCTTATTTTCTTTTTCGATTTTCACGAAAAATAGCTGTTTTTTTATGATTTTCAGGGACGCTTTTCAGTATGAAAAATGCTGTTTTTCATCTGATTTTTGCCCTTGCGTAACAAATTTACTTTTTTTCTACTGTGCAGCACTATGCATAATTATACACCATTTTCATAGTCTTGCATAAAATACATAGCACTGCATAACATAATTCAATACTATAAATCACTTATTTTGCAATTAAATTCTTAAAAATTTTGTCCTGCTTTTTCTATCATTTAACACCCTATATGAGAATATAATATTATTTGATATAAAGCAGCAGACAACATTCTGAGACAGCATGCTAACCCATCATATTATATGCTTTTTGCAGAAGGAGTTCAAGCAAATTTTGGTTTATCTTCTCCAAGTTTTTCAAACAACTGCATATTTTCCTTTTTTCGAATTTCTAATTCTTGAAAAATTCTGAATATTTTAACCCTAAAATTTCACCCTTGCGTAAACCTACAAACAAAGCCAGTAAAATCTCTAAATAAACAGAATGGTATTCTTACGCCGCTTGAAGCAATGTCCGTATCTGCTTTTTAGAATAAAGTACCTATTTGGTAGGTGCTTATATGCTTTCTTTCGCCATAAAGCACCGTAACATAATTGATTTGTGTGTGTCAATACCTGCATCTATGTTTGTAAACATGGTTTAGTTTCCTTCATCTAACCAATGGGCGAAGAAAGACTTGGGAATACGATAAATATTTCCAATTTTTATAACTTTGAATGGTTAATCTGAATTGAATTTATTAAAACCTAAAAAATCTTTCCAACCACCCATCATAAATGTTAAACTGTTTTTTCCCAAAGTCAAAAATGCCAATGCCCGTAAAACGCCCTTATATTTTTCACTATCCAGACAAATTTCATATTCTCCCCAAAATATGTTTTGCTGTAGACCAGATTTTTGATGGTCCGTTTTTGCTTTGCATATTATATTCTACGTAGGATAATCCTGCTTTCACATTTGCTTTAATCTCCTGTTCCACCTTTTCTTGAAAACAAAAATCACCAAGACAAGAAAAAATATCATCTACAGTAAGTGGATAATCAATTCTGCTCCTTTCTTTATAAGAAAAGGCAGAAGAATATTCTAATCCCTCTGCCTGTGTTGCTATTATCTTAAGCAAACAAATTCTACCATTTCCTGTGGATAATGGATCCTCCCTTCCCCCTTTCATTGCACAATCTTCCCTCCTCTCCAGTCAACAGTAAAAAAGGAGTATCCGAATCTGTTTTTTTCTTTCCATTTTATTTTCTAGTTTTTGATACTCCCGAAAAATCTTGTCGTCAACATCTTTGAAATTTTTTTGAAACAGAACGTATCGGCTTGTCACTCCACGATTTAGAAATAGAGATATTACTTCTAAACTATTCTCCCAATCAAACTATCTTTGTCCTTGTAATTGTTATAAAGTATGTACTAATTCAAACAATAGCATCGTAATATCATTTTTTGAACATAACGGTTACATACAATATAGTTCTATTTAAAATCATCTTTCCTTAAAAGAGAAAAACTTTTCGAAATAATTTAATCTTATATTTATAACACAAAGCGTTCAGAATTTTTATTCGTCTAAACACTTCTTCATCATATGACGAAATTTGTGCCAAATCATTTAATAAATCCTACTTTACATCTAAATTTAGGAATCTATCGACCATTCATTATAATCGTATTTTTCCTACCTCTAAAATTTTTCCATTTAATCTTTGATGGAAATATAATACTTCTCTTTGAATATATCCTTTAAATTTACTTGTCGATATGTTTCTTTTCTATAAGTAATAATGAGACATGTTCTATTTTTCCCACCATGTTTTTCGATATTCACTAGGCGTCCGCCCATACTTTTGTCGAAAAACTCTATTAAATGTCCTCTGGCTTTCAAATCCAGCTTCCAGATAAATATCTGTAATCCTTCTATCCGTATTTTCCAACAAAGAGGTCGCATAATTTAAACGAATTTCATTTAAGTATTGGTTGAAATTTGTATGAAAAATACCTGAAAAAATTTTTGATAGGGCAAACTTATTAGTTCCCAGAGCTGATGCCACTTTCCCAAGTGTAAGTTCCTCTTGAAAATGTGACAACAGATAGGTCATCGCTGCATATATCAGATCATTACTCCCCACACTGTCTTTTTCTATGAATCGGAATGTTTCCCTGCACCGGTATAATATAATCTGCAAATAAGCCTGCCCCACAACCTCACTGACTTTCTGATCTTTTATCAGACAACTCAGGGCGTTTTTAACTTCTCTATGTAAATCTGCGCTGGCAATCACCGGGTTTTCCGGACATTTCTTCTGAAGAAGCGCCATAAACGGACCACTTAGTTCCAAAGAAGCATAAAACTGGTACACCTCATTTTCCCCCTTTGAAAACACCTGATAATGATGAATCAAATCTGGAAAAACAATAGCAAAATCCCCCTTTTCCATATGATACAACTCATATCCAATGCCAAGCTCCACCTCCCCTTTTGTTACATATACCAGTTCTATGGCATTGTGAAGGTGAGGGGGAACATGATGTGGTTTTTTCCTTATCATACTGAACTTTTCTTTTTTCTCTTCATAAGACGGCTGCATGATATTTCTTTCCCCTCTCAAGAATTGGCTACATTTCTTTTTGATATGGCACGCAGGTTTTCTGCCCATCCGATATAATAAACTCAGTAATATAACTTCTCGGAATCTCAATGAATGAGATTCTAACTGGAAATTGACAACTAAAT
>OGCQ01000096.1_pt1 | contig 167333 bp, 131 predicted proteins | sample 1570161 | NCBI WGS metagenome assembly OGCQ01 (sample SAMEA4384402, study PRJEB24528) | human gut metagenome
CGAGCTGGGTTCAGAACGTCGTGAGACAGTTCGGTCTCTATCTATCGTGGGCGCATGAAATTTGCGTGGCTCTGACACTAGTACGAGAGGACCGTGTTGGACTGACCTCTGGTTTACCAGTTGTGCCGCCAGGTGCATTGCTGGGTATCTAAGTCGGGATTGGATAAGTGCTGAAAGCATCTAAGTACGAAGCCAGCCACAAGATTAGATTTCTCAGGGTCGTTGTAGACTACAACGTTGATAGGATGCAGGTGTACAGGCAGCGATGTCATAGCCGAGCATTACTAATTGCCCGTTCACTTTTTGCCTTCCGTGTATGGAGGTATATACGTTCAGCAATGTATGGACACTTTACTTTTTTCTCATCATGTCTGCCTTATTCAGGTGACTACAGCACCGGGGTTCCACCTCTTCCCATTCCGAACAGAGAAGTTAAGCCCGGTCACGCCGATGGTACTGCGTAACAGTGGGAGAGTAGGTAGTCGCCGTTTTCAGAAGAAGCCTCCGTGTCTGATAAGGATACGGAGGCTTTGTTCGTTTATATACCTCCGGAACTGCTCCCCTTAATCCCTGTCATGCGTTGTTGCATACGTATTTTTCTGCTTCTTTTGTCATTCTTTTGTTATCATTACAGAACAAAGTTGGTGTAAAATGAGTTTTTTTTGGAAGAGCAAGAACTTTTCTTCCTTTCTTTCTATTCAATATCAAATGGATTTTTGTAAATTTGGCGTGAATCTAATAGGAAGGGAAAAAATCACGCAATTAATATTGTAATATAAATCATATAATAACTCCTGCAAATATGGAAAACAAGATTCAAGAGCTGACCGATAAGATCTACCGCGAAGGCGTAGAGAAAGGAAACGAAGAGGCACAGAAACTTATCGCAAAAGCTCAGGAAGAAGCCAAGAGAATTATAGAGGATGCTCACAAGGAAGCGGATTCTATCGTGGCTACCGCTCATAAGTCTGCCGATGAACTGGCAGAGAATACAAAATCTGAATTAAAGTTGTTTGCCGGTCAGGCTGTGAATGCTCTGAAGTCCGAAATCGCTACGTTGGTGACGGACAACATTGTGAATGCCGATGTAAAGGCATTTGCTGCAAACAAGGATTATCTTAATGCCTTCATCGTTGCATTGGCGTCCAAATGGAGTGTGAACGAACCAATCGTTATCTCTACTGCCGATGCGGAAGGCTTGACAAAATATTTCGCAGCGAAGGCGAAAGACCTGCTGGACAAGGGTGTGAAGATTGAGCAAGTGAATGGCATCAAAACCTTGTTCTCCGTATCGCCTGCCGATGGTTCGTACAAGGTGAACTTTGGCGAAGAAGAATTTATGAATTACTTCAAGGAATTCCTGCGTCCGCAATTAGTGGAAATGCTGTTCTAAAAACTCCCACAGGATTATGAGTAAATACTATTACTTGGTAGCCGGTTTGCCTGAACTTACTCTGGAAGACAGTAAACTGAGCTATACAGTAGCCGATTTCAAGACGGAACTATATCCTGCCTTGTCGGAAGATGATAAAAAGTTGATAGATTTGTTTTATCTGAAATTCGATAATGCGAATGTCTTGAAACTATTGAAGGATAAGGATGCTGCCATCGACCCGCGCGGAAACTATTCGTCGGAGGAACTGGTGGAATATATCTCACAACTGAAGGATGGCGACGAAGTCTCTGACAGTGTATTCCCATCTTATCTCTCTACGTTCATTTCCGAATACTTCAGCCTGCCTGCCGAGGACGGTTTCTTGTATGAAGACCGCCTGGCAGCGCTCTATTACGCCTATGCTATGGAATCCAGGAATCAGTTTGTGTCTTCCTGGTTTGGCTTCAACCTCACTCTCAATAATATATTGGTGGCGCTCACAGCACGTAAGTTCAAGCTGGACATTGCTCCGCTGATTGTGGGTGATACGGAAGTGTGCGAGGCTCTGCGTACTTCCAATGCCCGTGACTTCGGTCTGGGTACTGAGGTGGATTATCTGGAGCAGCTGGTGAAAATCAGTGAGACGGAGGAACTGGTGGACCGGGAAAAGAAACTGGACCAGCTTCGCTGGGACTGGATGGAGGAGGCCACATTCTTCGATTACTTTACCGTGGAACGTCTGTTTGTCTTCCTGCTACAGCTGGAGATGATAGAACGGTGGATTTCGTTGGATAAAGAGAAGGGTAACCAACTGTTCCGCAGCATTATCGCTGCCTTGAAAGACGAGGTGCAGATACCCGCAGAATTCAGATAAAATAAACAACTAAAAATATATGGCAACAAAAGGAACTGTTAGTGGCGTAATAGCCAACATGGTGACCCTCGTCGTCGACGGACCGGTAGCGCAGAATGAGATTTGTTATATCTCGACCGGAGGAGACAAGTTGATGGCGGAGGTGATTAAGGTAGTAGGTACCCAGGTCTACGTGCAGGTATTTGAGAGTACCCGCGGACTGAAAGTGGGGGCCGAAGCTGCGTTTACCGGACATATGCTCGAAGTAACACTGGGGCCCGGTATGCTTTCGAAAAACTACGACGGTCTGCAAAACAACCTCGATAAGATGGACGGTGTTTTCTTGAAACGCGGGCAATATACCTATCCGCTGGATAAAGGAAGCAAATGGCATTTTGTGCCTTTGGCAAAGGTGGGCGACCAAGTGGAAGCCGCTGCCTGGCTGGGACAAGTGGACGAAAACTTCCAACCTCTGAAAATCATGGTGCCTTTTGAACAGAAAGGTGTGTGCACCGTGAAATCAATTGCAAAGGAAGGTGATTACAGCATTGAGGATACCATTGCAGTGCTGACGGATAGCGAAGGTAATGACATCCGGGTGAACATGATACAGAAATGGCCCGTGAAGCGCGCCATGACCAACTATAAGGAAAAACCGCGTCCTTTCAAATTGCTGGAAACCGGTGTGCGTGTAATCGACACCGTAAACCCGATTGTGGAAGGTGGTACGGGTTTTATCCCCGGTCCGTTCGGTACTGGAAAAACGGTGCTTCAGCATGCCATTTCAAAACAAGCGGAAGCGGACATCGTAATCATCGCTGCCTGCGGTGAGCGTGCCAACGAGGTTGTGGAAATCTTTACAGAATTCCCCGAATTGGTTGACCCGCATACGGGACGGAAGCTGATGGAACGTACGATTATCATTGCCAATACTTCGAACATGCCGGTGGCTGCCCGTGAGGCATCTGTCTACACGGCTATGACGATTGCAGAATACTACCGAAGCATGGGATTGAAGGTACTGCTGATGGCGGACTCCACTTCACGTTGGGCGCAGGCATTGCGCGAGATGTCCAACCGTATGGAGGAGTTGCCCGGTCCCGATGCCTTCCCGATGGACTTGTCCTCCATCATCTCCAACTTCTACGGCCGTGCGGGTTATGTGAAGCTGAACAACGGCGAGTCCGGTTCCATTACTTTCATCGGTACGGTATCGCCTGCCGGTGGTAACTTGAAGGAGCCGGTAACCGAGAATACGAAGAAGGTGGCACGCTGCTTCTATGCCCTTGAGCAAGACCGTGCCGACAAGAAGCGTTATCCTGCCGTAAACCCGATTGACTCGTATTCCAAATATATAGAATACCCTGAATTTGAAGAGTATATCACCAAGCACATCAACGGTGAGTGGATTGGCAAGGTGAATGAAATCAAGACCCGTTTGCAGCGTGGTAAGGAGATTGCCGAGCAAATCAACATCTTGGGTGACGACGGTGTGCCCGTAGAGTATCACGTGACTTTCTGGAAATCGGAATTGATTGACTTCGTTATTCTGCAGCAGGATGCCTTTGATGAAATTGATGCCGTGACCCCGATGGAGCGTCAGGAGGAGATTCTGAATATGGTAATAGAAATCTGTCATACAGAATTTGAGTTCGACAACTTCAACGAAGTAATGGATTACTTCAAGAAAATGATTAACATCTGTAAGCAGATGAACTACTCGAAGTTTAAGTCGGAAGAATACGACAAGTTCCATAAGCAGTTGCAGGAACTGGTTGAGGAACGTAAAGCCTAAGGATGTACTATGTGACTATTTACAATTTACTATTTGCCTTGCGGATGCAGGTGTACGGAGGTTGTAGATAGGAAAATAGTAGAATAGGATGGCAGAGATTTAAATAGTAAATAGTAAATTGCTAAATTGTAAATAAATAGATGGCAACAAAAGCATTTCAAAAAATATATACCAAGATTACTCAGATTACGAAAGCTACGTGTTCGCTGAAGGCAACCGGAGTGGGGTATGACGAGTTGGCGACCGTAAACGGCAAGCTGGCCCAGGTGGTGAAGATTGCCGGCGACGAAGTGACTTTGCAGGTGTTTGAGGGTACGGAAGGTATTCCCACCAATGCAGAGGTAGTATTCTTGGGCAAGGCTCCTACAATCAAAGTGAGCGAGCAGCTTGCCGGACGCTTCTTCAACGCCTTTGGCGACCCCATCGACGGTGGTCCGGCCATTGAAGGCGAGGAGGTGGAAATTGGCGGTCCATCCGTGAATCCGGTGCGCCGTAAGCAGCCCTCGGAACTGATTGCAACCGGTATTGCAGGTATCGACTTGAACAATACGCTGGTGTCCGGACAGAAGATTCCGTTCTTTGCCGACCCCGACCAGCCCTTCAACCAGGTGATGGCGAATGTGGCTCTGCGTGCGGAGACTGACAAGATTATCCTTGGCGGTATGGGTATGACGAACGATGATTACCTTTACTTCAAGAACGTATTCTCCAATGCCGGTGCGCTCGACCGTATCGTCAGCTTTATGAATACCACCGAGAATCCTCCGGTAGAGCGTCTGCTGATTCCGGATATGGCACTGACGGCGGCCGAGTATTTTGCTGTAAACAATAATGAAAAGGTGCTGGTGCTGCTGACGGATATGACTTCCTACGCCGATGCGCTCGCCATCGTATCCAACCGTATGGACCAGATTCCTTCGAAGGACTCCATGCCGGGATCCCTTTATTCGGACTTGGCGAAGATATACGAAAAGGCGGTGCAGTTCCCAAGCGGCGGTTCCATCACGATTATTGCGGTGACGACTCTGTCCGGTGGCGACATTACGCATGCCGTGCCCGACAATACGGGTTATATCACGGAAGGCCAGTTGTTCCTCCGTCGTGACAGCGACATCGGTAAGGTTATCGTTGACCCGTTCCGTTCCTTGTCCCGTCTGAAACAGCTTGTTACGGGCAAAAAGACACGTAAGGACCATCCGCAGGTGATGAATGCCGCCGTACGTCTGTACGCCGATGCCGCCAACGCCAAAACCAAGCTTGAAAACGGTTTCGACCTGACGAACTACGACGAACGTACCCTTGCCTTTGCCAAGGACTACTCCAACCAGCTACTGGCCATCGATGTCAACCTCGATACCACAGAGATGCTCGATGTGGCATGGAGTCTGTTCGGCAAGTATTTCCGTCCGGAAGAGGTGAATATCAAGAAAGAGCTTGTGGACCAGTTCTGGCCGAAAGCAAACTAAATAAATGTACGATTAGACGATTTACGGTTTACGATTGATATTACTGAAATTGTAAATCTGTAAATTGAGAAATTGAGTAGCTTCAGTCGTCTAATCGTAAATCGTTAAATCGTAAATAAAATGGCTATTAAGTTTCAATATAACAAAACCTCGCTTCAGCAACTCGAAAAGCAACTGAAGGTGCGCGTGCGTACACTCCCCATTATTAAGAATAAGGAGAGTGCCCTGCGTATGGAAGTGAAGCGCTGCAAGGGAGACGCTGCCGCGTTGGACGCGAGGTTGGAAAAGGAAATCCAAGCTTACGAAGCCATGTTCGCCCTTTGGAATGAGTTCGACGCTTCATTGATAAAGGTCAGCGATGTTCATCTCGGTGTAAAGAAGATTGCCGGTGTACGGGTGCCGTTGCTCGAGAATGTAGATTTCGAGATACGCCCTTACAGCTTGTTCAATGCGCCCAAATGGTATGCAGACGGGCTGCATTTGCTTAAGTCACTGGCACATACTGCCATCGAGCGTGAATTTACTGTTGCCAAGTTGAACTTGTTGGAACATGCGCGTAAAAAGACCACCCAGAAGGTGAATCTTTTTGAGAAAGTACAGATTCCGGGTTATCAGGATGCTCTGCGCAAAATCAAGCGGTTTATGGAAGACGAGGAGAACCTTTCCAAGTCATCGCAGAAAATCATGAAATCCCATCAGGAGAAAAGGAAGGAGGCAGAGGCATGATTACGAAAATGAAGAAGCTCACGTTCCTTGTGTATCATAAGGAGTACGAAGCATTTCTGGCACAAATCCGGGAACTGGGCGTGGTGCACGTTGTGGAAAGGCAGTGCGGCGAGATGGACGACACCTTGCAGCAATTCATGCAGAAGCGTACGCTCTACAAGAATATGCTTCAGAGCATGCACACCCTGGCGGACAAACAGCCGGAAGAAAAGGTGCATAAAGAGTTGTCGGCCGATGCTCTGGTGAAATTCTACGAGGACTTGCAGGCGCGGATACAAGACTTGAACCAGCAAATTCCCGCCATCGACAAGGATGTGGCGCAGATGGAAGTCTGGGGCGATTTCGATTGGAGAGCCATCCGCAAGCTGGAAGATGCTGGTTGGTTCGTGCAGTTCTATACCTGCCCGGAGAAAGACTATAACGAAGTGTGGGCAGAGGACTACAATGCCATCGTGGTGAAAGAGAACGGCGGACATCTTTATTTCGTGACCGTCACTCCCCAACCGGTAGAACTGGATGTGGAACCGCTCCGTCTACCTTCACTCAGCCTCTCCGAACTGAGCCGGAAGAAAGCCGATACGGAAGAGGCCCTTGTGCAGGCACATGCCGGATTGAAAGAATTCTGCAAAGCGAATTACTGCACGTTGGAGAAGTACAACCTACAGCTCCAGGAAGAGATAGACCTGCTGAAAGTCAAGCTGAACAGCGAACATATGGCAGAAGGTGCCGTAGTGTTGATGGAAGGCTGGATTCCCGAAGACTGCGAAGCGGATGTGAGGAAACTTCTCGATGAAAGCGGCACTTATTATGAGATAAGGGCTGCCAAGCGCGAGGACAATGCTCCCATCAAGCTGAAAAACAACGCCTATACACGCATGTACGAAGTGCTTACCAAAATGTACGGTATGCCCGAATATGCCGAGTTCGACCCGACACCGATACTTGCGCCATTCTTCTCGCTCTTCTTTGCTTTCTGTATGGGAGATGCGGGCTACGGTCTGGTACTGATTGCACTCGGGTTCATTTTGAAAAGGAAGATGTCCAAGTCCATGAAAGGCATGATGAACCTGGTGATTACGTTGGGTATATTTACGTCCGTCATCGGTGCCATATTGGGAACCTTCTTCGGTGTAAGCCTCTTTGACCTGGAGATACCCGCCAAACTGAAGGAATTCATGATTGTGGGTAAGATAGGTGAGACTACCTATGACAAGCAAATGCTGCTGGCGTTGATTATCGGTGCGGTGCACATCTGCATTGCCATGACGGTGAAGGCCGTGGGACAGACCGTTCGTTTCGGCTTCAAGGAGTCGCTCAGTGCCTGGGGATGGCTGTTGCTGGTGGTGGGATTTATCTGCACCGGCGGACTTTCCTTCTTCAAGATAATTTCGGAAGACGTGTCTACGTGGGCATTTATCGTGATTGGCGGTGTTTCCGCCATCGGTATCTACCTGCTGAACAATATCCACCGGAATGTATTTGTCAACATCGGTGCCGGAGTATGGGATACCTATAACATGGCAACCGGATTGATGGGCGATATACTTTCCTACATCCGTCTCTATGCCCTCGGCTTGGCAGGCGGTATGCTTGGAGGCGTGTTCAACCAGCTTGCCTTCATGGTGAACGATGCTGCAGGTCCGGCCCTGGGATGGCTGTTCTGCGGACTGATACTGATATTCGGGCATACGCTGAATATCGCCATGTCTTGTCTGAGTGCCTTTGTACACCCGCTCCGTCTGACATTTGTGGAATACTTCAAGAATTCCGGTTACGAAGGTAAGGGCGAAGCTTATAAACCTTTTACAGTAGTAAAGAAATAAACAAATTAAAAAACAAATAAAAATAGAAACATTATGAATGAAATTTTAGGTTATCTCGGTCTGGGCCTGATGTTGGCCCTTGCAGGAATTGGCAGTTGCTTCGGTACAACTATCGCCGGTAGTGCGGCAGAAGGTGCGTTGAAGAAAGACCCTTCCAAGTCAGCAAGTTATATGATTTTGTCGGCCCTTCCGGCTACGCAGGGACTTTACGGCTTCGTGGCTTTCCTGATGTCTATGGGCAGGGATTTTGCGACAGACGGTCCTTTGATGCTGGGCATCGGATTGGGTGTCGGACTGGTATGTCTGTTCTCCGCTATCCGTCAGGGACAGATTTGTGCTAGCGGTATTGTGGGTATCTCCCAGGGACACGACGTACAGACCAATACAATGATTTACGCCGCGCTTCCTGAATTCTACGCTATTTTGGCGCTGGTAGCTGCATTGATGGTATAATCCGGATTATAAGAAAATAAACCCCAGGGATTTACAATTGAAATCCCTGGGGTTTTTTGTTTAAATTCCTGGGGCTTCAACTGAAAACTCCAGGAATTCTTTTTTGAAACTTCGGGAATTTTAGACGAAAAATGCATGGATGGGCGAGCCAATGGGGCTTTTGTGGCTAAACTATGACATTCCGCAAACGATTGTTTATGCATATTTAATCAGTTTTTTCGATTAAAAGGCTATTTTTCAAAGAATAATACGTACTTTTGCAGCCGTAATTAAGATAAAGAGATTATAACATAATATGACTAAAGAACTACTTACCCCCGATTACATCTTCGAAGCGAGTTGGGAAGTGTGTAATAAAGTAGGCGGTATCTATACAGTTTTGTCTACAAGGGCAAATACTTTACAGACTAAATTTCGCGATAGATTATTCTTTATAGGGCCGGATTTCTGGCAGGGAAAAGAGAACCCTTTGTTCATTGAGTCTGATAACCTTTGTGCAGCGTGGAAAAAACATGCAGCGTTGAAAGACAATCTTTCCGTCCGCGTAGGTCGCTGGAACATTCCGGGAGAACCTATTGTTATATTGGTTGATTTCCAACCGTTCTTTGCAGAAAAAAATGAGATTTATACAGAAATGTGGAACCGCTATCAGGTGGATTCACTGCATGGATATGGTGATTATGACGAAGCATCCATGTTTGCTTTCGCTACCGGCAAGGTGATAGAGAGCTTCTATCGCTATAATTTGACGGAAACGGACAAAGTGGTGTTCCAGGCACACGAGTGGATGACCGGCATGGCCGCCCTCTATCTTCAGTCTGCCGTTCCCGAGATAGGGACTATCTTCACCACCCATGCCACGTCCATCGGCCGCTCCATAGCTGGCAACAACAAGCCGCTTTACGATTATCTTTTCGCCTACAACGGCGACCAGATGGCGGAGGAGCTGAACATGCAGTCCAAACATTCCATTGAAAAGCAGACGGCCCACTATGTGGACTGTTTCACCACTGTGAGCGAAATCACAAACAACGAATGCAGGGAATTGCTTGACAAGCCTGCGGATGTTGTGCTGATGAACGGTTTTGAAGATGATTTTGTACCGAAAGGCGCCACCTTTACCGGCAAGCGCAAACGTGCCCGTTCCACCATGCTGCGTGTGGCAAACTGCCTGCTGGGTGAGGACTTGGGCGACGATACGCTGATTATCGGTACCAGCGGACGCTATGAGTTCAAGAACAAGGGTATAGATGTGTTCCTGGAATCATTGAACCGGCTGAACCGCGATAAGGATTTAAAGAAGAAAGTATTGGCGTTTGTCAACGTGCCCGGCTGGGTGGGAGACCCCCGCGAGGACTTGCAGAAGCGCCTGAAGAGCAAAAATAAGTTCACCGAACCGTTGCAGTGTCCTTTCATCACCCACTGGCTGCACAATATGACGCACGACCAGGTGCTGGATATGCTGAAATACCTCGGTATGGGCAATCGTCCCGAAGATAAGGTGAAAGTAATTTTTGTACCTTGCTATCAGGATGGTCACGATGGCATCCTCAACAAGCATTATTATGACTTGATTTTAGGCGAGGACCTCAGTGTCTATCCGTCCTATTATGAACCGTGGGGATATACCCCGCTGGAGAGCGTGGCTTTCCGGGTGCCTACCATCACCACCGACCTTGCCGGTTTCGGACTTTGGGTGAACAGCCTGAAAAACCAGCATGGCATAAACGACGGAGTGGAAGTGCTGCACCGTTCGGACTATAACTATTCCGAAGTGGCAGACGGCATCAAGGACACCGTAGCCTTGTTCTCTACCAAGACGGAAGCCGAAATCAAGGAAATACGCAAGCGTGCAGGCCAGGTGGCAGAGCAGGCTTTGTGGAAGCACTTTATACAATATTATTACGAGGCTTACGACATTGCACTGCGCAATGCCATGAAGCGTCAACTAAAATAAAAGAATTATTAATCAATTAGTTATCATACAATGAAGATTAAAGTTAGTAATGTAAACACTCCTAACTGGAAAGATGTGAATGTGAAATCGCACATTCCCGCCGAACTGGAGAAACTGTCTGAACTGGCACATAACATCTGGTGGGCATGGAATTATGAAGCCACCGAACTGTTCAGAGACCTTGACCCTGCTCTCTGGAAAGAAGTGGGACAGAACCCCGTACTTCTGCTGGAACGTATGAGTTATGCTAAACTCGAGGCACTCGCAAATGACAAAGTTATTCTGCGCAGAATGGATGACGTATACTCCAAGTTCCGCACATACATGGATGTGAAGCCTGACAGCAAGCGCCCGTCCGTGGCTTATTTCAGTATGGAGTATGGTTTGAGCCATGTACTTAAGATATATTCCGGCGGTCTGGGTGTACTTGCCGGTGACTACCTGAAAGAAGCTTCCGATAGCAACGCCGACTTGTGTGCAATCGGTTTCCTGTACCGCTACGGTTACTTTACACAAACATTGTCTATGGACGGCCAGCAGATTGCCAATTACGAGGCACAGAACTTTGGCCAGTTGCCCATCGACCGTGTATTGGATGAGAAGGGCGAGCAGATGGTAGTGGATGTTCCTTATCTGGACTACTACGTGCATGCTTATGTGTGGAGAGTGAACGTTGGACGTATCTCTCTCTATCTACTTGATACTGATAATGAAATGAACAGCGAGTTCGACCGTTCCATCACTCACCAGCTGTATGGCGGTGACTGGGAAAACCGCTTGAAGCAGGAAATCCTGCTCGGTATCGGTGGTATTCTGACGCTGAAGAAGCTGGGCATCAAGAAAGATATCTATCACTGCAACGAAGGACATGCTGCTTTAATCAACGTACAGCGCATCTGTGACTACGTGGCCGAAGGTCTGACTTACGACCAGGCTATCGAGCTGGTACGTGCTTCTTCTCTCTATACTGTACATACTCCGGTTCCTGCCGGTCACGACTACTTCGACGAAGGCCTTTTCGGCAAGTACATGGGCGGCTATCCTTCAAGAATGGGTATCAGCTGGGACGACCTGATGGACCTCGGACGTAACAATCCGGGCGACAAGGGTGAACGTTTCTGTATGTCTGTATTCGCTTGCAACACTTCCCAGGAGGTGAACGGTGTGAGCTGGCTGCACGGAAAGGTTTCCCAGGAGATGTTCGCTTCCATCTGGAAGGGTTACTTCCCCGAAGAAAGCCATGTGGGCTACGTTACCAACGGTGTACACTTCCCCACTTGGAGCGCTACGGAGTGGAAACATCTCTATGCTGCGCATTTTGATGAGAACTTCCTCTACGACCAGTCCAACCCCAAGATTTGGGAGGCTATCTATAACGTGTCCGACGAAGAAATCTGGAAGACGCGCATGGTGATGAAGAACAAACTGATTGACTATGTTCGCAAGCAATACCGTGAAACTTGGTTGAAGAACCAGGGTGACCCTTCACGCATCGTTTCCCTGCTGGACAAAATCAATCCGAACGCTCTGCTGATAGGTTTCGGACGCCGTTTCGCTACCTACAAGCGTGCACACTTGCTGTTCACCGACCTCGACCGTCTGGCCAAGATTGTGAACAACCCCGACTATCCGGTACAGTTCCTCTTTACCGGTAAGGCTCACCCGCACGATGGTGCCGGCCAGGGCTTGATTAAGAGAATCATTGAGATTTCCCGTCGTCCGGAGTTCCTGGGCAAGATTATCTTCCTGGAAAATTATGACATGCAGTTGGCACGTCGCCTCGTTTCAGGTGTGGATATCTGGCTGAACACTCCGACACGTCCGCTCGAAGCATCCGGTACTTCCGGCGAAAAGGCGTTGATGAACGGTGTTGTAAACTTCTCCGTACTCGACGGCTGGTGGTTGGAAGGCTATCGTGAAGGTGCCGGTTGGGCATTGACCGAAAAGCGTACTTACCAGAACCAGGAACATCAGGACCAGCTCGATGCCGCTACTATCTACAGCATTCTTGAGCAAGAAATTCTGCCGTTGTTCTATGCACGCAACAAGAAGGGATATTCTGAAGGTTGGGTGAAGACTATCAAGAACTCCATCGCACAGATTGCTCCCCACTATACAATGAAGCGTCAGCTGGACGACTATTACGACAAGTTCTACATCAAGGAGGCCAAACGTTTCAAGATGCTGGCTGCCGACGGTTGTGCCAAGGCTAAGGAAATAGCTGCTTGGAAGGAAGAAGTTGCCGAGAAGTGGGACAGCATTGAAGTGGTGTCTTGCGAAAAGACCGAAGACCTGGTGAAAGGCTCCATCGAGAGCGGTAAGGAATACACCATTACTTACGTTATCGACGAGAAGGGCTTGAACGATGCTATCGGTCTGGAACTGGTGACTACTTATACGGCTCAGGATGGCAAACAGCATGTTTACTCCGTAGAACCGTTCAATGTAGTGAAGAAAGAAGGTAACCTTTATACTTTCCAAGCTAAGCACAAGATGGAAAATGCGGGTAGCTTCAAGGTTTCTTACCGTATGTTCCCGAAGAATGCAGACCTGCCTCACCGTCAGGACTTCTGCTACGTTCGCTGGTTCGTATAAGAGCATAAAAAAGATAATGTGCCTGCGGATATGGCGGAACACATTATCTGTTCAGATAAAAGATATCATCTGCATGATGCAGGCAGACCATCCGTTTAAAGTAAACGGATGGTCTGTTTCTTTTCTAGAGCTTGCTTTTTATTTCGGCTGTCCAGGCGTCAATGCGTTCGGCGGTTTTGTTACTTTCGTTCACTTCGTCGAGGGGAAGTCCTACGAATGCACCGTCTACCACGGCGATGGAAGAGGAGAAGGAATACCCGTCCGTGCTGACTTTGTTGCCCAAGAAGGTACACCCGCTATCCTTCAGGTCCTCGTAGAGTACTCCGATGCCGTCGCAGAATGTGTCGCAGTAGGATTCGGAGTCACCGCAACCGAATAGGGCTACGAACTTCATGGAAAGGTCGGCGCTCTTCAGTACTTTTACACCGTCATACCAGTCGTCCTGCAGTTCGCCGTCTCCCCAAGTGGAGGTACCTAGAACCAGCACTTCATATTCCTTGATTTTATCGGCGGTCATCTTGTCAACACTATGTACGTCGGTGGAGGAAACTCCCAACTTTTCGGCTATCTGGTTAGCCAACTCTTCGCAGGTTCCGGTACTGGAACCATAAAAAACACCAGTCTTTTTCATTGTAAATAAAGTGATTAAATTGTTTGCTGCAAAGTAAAGGCTTTGCCGGAGAACGTGAAATACCTACATGTAGGGCTTTTAGTGTTGTGCCGCTCCCCATTTCGGGTTAGCTTGTGGCGTGGTTTATAGAGGTCGCGGCTACCTACTAATTGGGATGGCAGACTCTCTTTTTGATGAAAAGTAGGTATTGCCGGATTGTTAAAAATGAAGGACATTTGTACCGGTAATAATAGACAAGTGTTTATGGTTAGATTCGTACATTCCACTCATTCGCAATTCCATCCTTCCGTGGCTGGTAAGTGGCTGGTGTGGGGGACTTTGATGATGCTTCTTGCGGGGGTGGCTATCATTGTTTTTTCGGTATTCTCGCATGATGCACTCGATGCGTGCTGTAATTGCATAATCTGTACTTTCAACCGTGTCCCGAAGGAAGGGGAATATTTGTATAACTGCTACCTGCCGGTCATCAGCATGGTGTGGGTGGCGTTTCTGATACTTTTGGTATATGTGGTCCGCTATTGCATGAACAAGAGGAGGTAGCCGGGTGTTCTATAGGTAAAACTGAAAGGAGACTATATGAAAAAGATTGTTTTGCTTCGCCACGGCGAGAGTGCATGGAATAAGGAAAACCGCTTCACGGGGTGGACGGATGTTGATTTGACAGAGAAAGGTGTTGCTGAAGCTGTAAGGGCGGGTGAGCTGCTGGCAGAAAAGGGATTCCGCTTCAAGAAGGCGTATACTTCCTATCTGAAGCGTGCCGTGAAGACACTGGATTGTGTGCTGGACCGCCTCGACCAGGACTGGATTCCGGTGGAGAAATCGTGGAGGTTGAATGAGAAACACTACGGCCAGTTGCAAGGGCTGAACAAGGCAGAGACGGCTGCCAAGTACGGTGACGAGCAGGTGTTGGTATGGCGCCGGAGCTTTGATGTGGCTCCGCATGCATTGGCCGAGGATGACCCGCGTAATCCGCGTTTTGAGGACCGTTATCAAGAAGTGCCCGATGCCGAACTGCCCCGTACGGAGTCGTTGAAAGATACGATTGAGCGTATCATGCCTTACTGGAAATGTGTCATCTTCCCGAATCTGAAGACGGCCGACGAATTGCTGGTAGTGGCTCATGGCAATAGCCTGCGGGGTATTATCAAGCATCTGAAGCATATTTCGGACGATGAAATTGTGCATCTGAACCTGCCTACGGCGGTGCCCTACGTCTTTGAGTTTGACGATGAGCTGAACTTGACGAAAGACTATTTCTTGGGTGATCCCGAGGAGATAAAGAAATTGATGGAGGCTGTGGCCAATCAGGGAAAGAAGAAATGATTTTGGCGCGCGGAAGCGCGCTATTTCTTTATCCTCTCATCCCATGGAGCAGCGTCATGCTGAGCAGTACCCCGACCACTATACAGATGAGGATAAGGAACCAGTTCATGAGCCGTGCGCCCAGCTTGGTTTCCTTGTGCAAGTTCTGTTCAAAGTAGTTCTTGAAGAACAGATAGATGGCAGGCACGGTGGCGCTTGCCAGTAGCAGGTCTTCGGGAATCTTGTAGATGTAGACTTTGGAAAAGGCGATGAGCGCCCAGTGGCAAAGGAACAGAATGACGAGCAGGTTGACCCTGCGCGAGAAAGCCAGCAGCAGCCCGATGGTGAAAACTGCTACCGAGCAGGGCATCACGGTGGTGGTCATCATGGGAAATTCCATTCCGCGTGCCCACGAAAGGAGCGGGTAGAGGAAAGGCATTGCATAGAGTACCCCCACCAGTACCTTGTATTTCGGGTTGCGCTCGAACGGAGTGTAGCCGGTAAACAAATCCCATAGCCACAACACTGCAATCACTCCCCAGAAGATGGCGAGTATATGGTGGTGTCCGCGCGCTCCGCAATACATCATGTAGTACACGATGGATATCCACCCGTTCAGAAATACCATGTAGATTTTCATGGAGCGTTTTGCCCATAAGGTCGGTTTCCAGTAGAGTTGCGTGGTGAGCAGGATACCTGCTGCGGTGATGAGGAGCTGTGTCCACCAGGTGGCCTCGTTGTATTGTGCGATAGTATTCCAGAATATTTCCATTTGTGTCCATTAAAAAAACGGCTGCAAAGGTAGAGTTTTCTGCCGAAAGAATGAAATCGTTTTCTACATTTTGCCTATCTTTGTGCCTCCAAAAAAATAGGTAAAAAGATTCATGGATAAGACTTTGACTGAACAAGAGATTGCCCTGCTGCGCAGGAAACTCGATTTATTGCTTCGTACCGGACAGCTGCTGGTGGAGAGTGCGGCTGATACAAACCGTGTTGTTCGTAACCTGAACCGTGTTGCCGCCTATCTGGGGCTGCCGGAAGAAAAGCTCCACATCGACGTAAGTTATACCATGCTGGTGGTGAATGTGAGCGACGGCCTGCATTCGTTCTCCAAATTCCAGAAATGCGAAAAGCATGGCATCAACATGACTGCCATTTCCGAAATCAGCAAACTGTCCTGGCGGGCTATTGAGAATGACTATTCCCTCGACCAGTATGAGGAGGAACTGGAAAGAATCAAAAACAAGAAGCGGAACTATGTGCCATACGTTGTTGCCATCGGTGCCGGCTTTGCCTGCGGAGGTTTCTGCAAACTGTTCGGTGGTGACTGGATGGCGTTTCTGTTTACCTCTATCTGCGCTTTTGCCGGTTTCCGCGTCCGTGCCCGTTGCATGGAGTTCGGCATCAATCACTATATGAGTATTGCCATTGCCGCATTGATTTCTACCTGCCTGGCCTATGTGTCTTCGTTTGCCGGGCTCTCGGAAACTCCCTATCATCCGTTGTTGGCGTGTGCACTGTTCATCGTTCCGGGGGTGCCGCTGATAAACTTTGTGGATGATATGATTGACAATTATATCCAGGTGGGCATTGTGCGGGCTGTGAATACGGTGCTGATGGTCTGTGCAATGGCCTTCGGCATTGTAATAGCCATGCGCCTGCTGACGGTGGAGGATGTCGTGATTGACAAGAAGTTCAGCGAATTGAGTATGGTGCCTCATGACAGTTATCTGGTGTATGCCATTGCGGCGGCGATAGCTGCCATGGGATTTTCCATGATATTCAACATACAGCGGCGTTTGTTGTGGGTTGTTGCGGTGGGCGGCATCATTGCCGTTTGTACACGTAACTTTGTCAATTTCGAATTGGGTTACGGACCGGTGATAGGTTCGTTCATGGGCAGCATGGTTGTCAGCCTGATAGCCGTGAAGGCAGTGCATTGGTTCCATGTTCCCAATCACGTACTGACGATTCCTTCTGTCATCCCGATGATTCCGGGAGTGCTGATGTATCGTGCACTTTTTGGGCTTATCAATATGCACGGTGTGGTAGGCGAGGTGACGGCGGTTGTTTCCAACGGCATCACGGCTTCACTGATTATTCTCTGCATAGCGCTGGGAGTGGCGGTGCCCAATATCTTTGCCCGCCGGTATATTGCCAAGGATAGGCAGCGCTTTCTTCAGGAGGAGCTGCAGAAGCGCAGGGAAAGAGGGAAATTTATAGAATGGTGATATAGGTGGAGGGTGTCAAAAAACTCTTAACACTTTCTTTTAGGCGCGGATTACGCGGATTTCACGGATTTTGTTTATTGAATCCGTGTTATTCCGTGTAATTCGCGTCTGATATTATAACATTATAAAAGTGCTCATATATTTTTGAAAACTTCTCTTCTTTTTTAAATGCCCTTTTTCGGATTATAGTGGTAAATGACGGTTTCGCCTTTTTGCAGGGATGTTTGTACGTCAATCAGACGCTGGTTGCGGCTTCCCCGGAAATAGAGTTCCTCATCCCTCAGTTCTTTCTTGAATTTGCCGTCCACCAGTACGTCGATGTACTTCAGCAGTTGGGCTTGGCGCGGGTTGCGCAGTAGTTTTTCGAAAGTATAGCCCGTATAGCACCAGATGTTTTTCCGGCTCCGCTCCTTGATGGCATGTGCCAGTTGGGTGAATCCTTCCGGCTGGAACATCGGGTCTCCACCACTGAAGGTGACGTCTGCAAAGTTGTCGGCAAGGACTTTTTCCAGAATCTCTTCCGTACTCATCCAGTGCCCGCGGTTGATGTCCCACGACTCCGGATTGTGGCAACCGGGACAACCGTTGGGGCATCCGGCAGCATAAATGGCGGTCCGGAAGCCCGGACCGTCTACTGTGGTATCTTCTAAAATGTCGAGAATAGAAAGCATGAGTAGGGAATTAATAATTAAAAATTAAAAATTAAACATCGCAGGTAGAAAGCTGAACATTAATCATTAAAAATTAAACGTCAACCATTAAAAATGAAGCTCCGCTTTGCACTGCGCAGCCCTTTAATTTTTAATTATGAACGACCCTGTCGTTCAACTCTGCCAGCTTGGCATTGTTCCAGCGGTCGGTTGTCCCCACCAGGTAGCCGGTGATGCGTTGCAGCTTGTCGATATGCTTGCTGCCGCACTTCGGGCATTCTTCCAGGTTTGGGGTGGAGTTTTCGTGGCCGCACTCCAGACAGCGGTTACGGTTGTGGTTTACCGAACCGTAGCCGATGTTGTATTGGTCCATCATGTCCACTACACGCATAATGACTTCCGGATTGTGGGTGGCGTCACCGTCTATCTCCACATAGAAGATGTGTCCGCCGCGGGTCAGTTCATGATAAGGAGCCTCCACTTCCGCTTTGTGGCGGGCGCTGCATTTGTAGTATACGGGCACGTGGTTGGAGTTGGTGTAGTAGTCACGGTCTGTGATGCCCGGCAGCGTGCCGAACTTTTTACGGTCGATGCGGGTGAACTTGCCCGACAGCCCTTCGGCAGGAGTGGCAAGCACGCTGTAGTTGTGCTGGTATTGCTCCGAGAACTGGTTGGCACGGTCGCGCATGTAGGTCACGATTTTCAGTCCCAGCTCCTGGGCTTCGCCAGATTCGCCGTGATGTTTTCCGAGCAATGCCACGAGACATTCTGCCAACCCGATGAAACCGATTCCCAGTGTTCCCTGGTTGATGACGGAAGCAATCGTATCGTTCGGTTTCAGCTTCTCGCTGCCTATCCACAAGGCAGACATCAGTAGCGGGAACTGCTTGGCGAAGGCGGTCTTTTGAAACTCCATGCGCTCGTGCAGCTGGCGTGCGGTCACTTCGAGCATACTATCCAGCTTGGCAAAGAACCGGGCGATGCGCTGTTCTTTGTCTTCGATGTTCATGCACTCAATGCCCAGACGGACGATGTTGATGGTAGAGAAAGAGATGTTGCCGCGTCCGATGGAGGTCTTCGGTCCGAAACGGTTTTCGAATACACGGGTGCGGCATCCCATGGTGGCAACTTCATGCTGGTAGCGTTTCGGGTCATCGGCTTTCCAGTCCTCGCTTTGGTTGAAGGTGGCGTCCAGGTTCAGGAAGTTCGGGAAGAAACGCCGTGCCGTCACCTTGCAGGCCAGTTGGTAGAGGTCGTAGTTGCGGTCTTCAGGCAGGTAGCTCACACCCCGTTTCTTTTTCCATATCTGGATGGGGAAGATGGCGGTTTCTCCGTTTCCTACCCCTTGATAGGTGCTTTTCAGCAGCTCGCGGATGATGCAGCGCCCCTCGGCAGAGGTGTCTGTGCCGTAGTTGATGGAGCTGAACACCACTTGGTTGCCGCCGCGTGAGTGGATGGTGTTCATGTTATGGATAAACGCCTCCATGGACTGGTGCACGCGCGATACGGTCTTGTTGACAGCATGCTGCACGATGCGGTCCTCGTCCGTCAGTCCGTCCAACGGCTGTGGCAGATAGTCGGCCAGTTCCTTCTGATAGAGATGGGAATAGTCTTTTCCATTCAGTTCTTCCAGGTTCTTGACTTCCTCGATGAAGCTGTTGCGCACGTAGGGGGCAAGGTAGAAATCGAATGCAGGGATGGCTTGTCCGCCGTGCATCTCGTTCTGGGCTGTTTCCAGCGAGATGCATCCCAGGATACTGGCAGTCTCGATGCGTTTGGCCGGGCGCGATTCGCCGTGTCCGGCAGAGAAGCCGTATTTCAGAATATGGTCCAGCGGATGTTGCACGCATGTCAGGCTCTTGGTGGGATAATAATCCTTGTCATGGATGTGCAGATAGTTCTGGGTGACGGCATCCAGAACTTCTTCACTCAGCAGATAGTCGTCCACAAAAGGCTTGGTGGTTTCGCTGGCAAACTTCATCATCATGCCCGCCGGGGTATCGGCATTCATGTTGGCATTTTCGCGTGTGATGTCGTTGGACTTGATGTTAATGATTTCCAGGAACATGTCGCGCGTCTTTGCTTTGCGGGCAATGCTTCGCTGGTTGCGGTAAGCGATGTATTTCTGGGCAACGTCCTTGCGGCTGCTCTTCATCAGCTCCACTTCCACCAAATCCTGGATGGCTTCCACCGTCATCTGCGAATCTCCCTTGAAAGAGATGCGGTCCGTAATCTGGTGTATCAGTTGCAGGTCTTCCCCCTTGTCTGTATGCAACATGGCTTTGCGGATGGCCGTTGCTATTTTTTCTTCGTTGAATCCGACGACGCGCCCGTCGCGCTTGAGTACTGTCTGTATCATAACCTTTTATGCTTAAATGTGACTGTCTTTTTTAGTTTAATTGCGGAAACAAAGATATTATAGTTATTGATAGGTTTTGCTTTTTGGAAAACTTTTTGTGGTTTAAAAAGTGTTAATCTATTGATTATTAATGATGTAATTGTTTAAAGTGGAAAACTTCTAATGAAAAATAACTTTTAAAGTTATTCATTACTGATTATTATTGCATGCATAAGCATCATCTGATTTCGAAGTGTCAAATGAAGATAAATCTTTTGGGCAGATTGTGAATCTTCGATTTTTTTAGTTATATTTGCAACGAATTGGTTTATTTAAGGTTTTTAGTCCTTGATAATACTTCTTGTTGCCATTCGATTGTATTGCTTTGCTGCTCATGGTATTGGGGCAAAAGTATCATTATTATAATAATCAAAGAAAGGATGAACATGGCAAATGTATTTCCTCCGTTTAAAATTGATATAGCTGGGGCTTTTTGTGTACCTCGTGCATTGAAGGATGTCCGCGAGCAATATCAGAACGGGCAGGTGAGCCGGCAGATATTGCAGGCTGTTGAAGATGCGGAAGTGCGCAGTCTGGTGGAACGGCTGGAGCTGGGAGGCATGAAGGTTGTTTCCGATGGTGGTTTCCGAAGTCGCGATTTTTTGGAAAGCTGGGAGGGTATTTGTTCCAAAGACGGCCGGCCTTTCTCCGAAGGCTCTCCTTTGGAGATTACAGGACGGCTCAGTTTGCTACGGCATCCTATTCTGGAAGAATTCGCATTTCTTGATTCCATTGTGGACGGAGGGGTGATGAAAAAACAGCATATCCCTTCGCCGGCAGAGGTTATGACCCAGATTATTCAACGTGTGGAGCGGACTCAGATAGAAACCGTTTACTCCGACATCCGGCTTTTGACGGATGATATTGCTTCCTGCTACAAATTTTTGCTTACCAAACTTTATGATGCAGGCTGCCGCTACGTCCAGTTCGACGGGGTACATTCGGTGATAATGGAAGATACCATCCGGCTCAACAACCGGGTTTTGCGTGAGCGTCCTGCAGGGATGTATGTTGCATTCCATGCACCGACGGACATGCTGGTGCAACTGCATGGGGCCGATGCTTATTTCCTGAATTACGACTGTGGCGCGTGCGACCGTAACCGTCTGCTCTGGTTCATACACGAGAAGGAAGCGGTGTTCGGTTTCGTGCTGTCCCATTATCCTCAGGAGGACGAGTTGGATGAATTGCAGGCAAAAACCGAAAGTGTATTGAACTATATTCCTTTGAAACGTTTCACTTTATGTCTGCCGGATGCCAATGCGCTTCTTTCGCCTTCGGAGGCCGATGAGGAGAAACAGTGGGAAACCGTAAGGTTGGGGATGGAAATGGCTGCGCGTATCTTCTCTTGAAAAACGCCGCATTCCATCATTCCGAATGCCACACTTCAGCAAGGGAAATGCCACACTTCACAGAGGCAAATGCCATTGATTGGGCCTCGTGAAGTGTGGCATTTCGATTGACGAAGTGTGGCACTCCTTTTTTAGTCTCCGGTGTGTCCGGTTTTATTATTTGACAGCTTCGGCTATCTTTTCCTGAAGCTCGTCACCGTGCAGTCCGCGTGCAAGGATAGTTCCTTCACCGTCAATCAACACAGTGTGGGGGATGCTGCTTACGGCATAAAGCTGTGCGCCTTCGCAGTTCCAGTATTTCAGGTCGGACATTTGCGGCCACGTGATGTTCAGCTTCTTGATGGCTTCTTTCCATGCGTCGGCACTCTGGTCCAGAGATACGCCTACAATCTCGAAGTTCTTGTTCTTATATTTGGCGTAAGCTTCCACCAGGTTGGGCATCTCGCGACGGCAGGGGCCGCACCAGCTTGCCCAGAAGTCAACAAGGACAACTTTGCCCTTGCCTACGTAGTCGGACAGTTTTACCGTTTTTCCTTCCGGCGTCTGCATCTCGAAGTCTGTAAACTTCTGGCCTACGGCAGTGGCTTTCATCTTTTCAACGTTGTTCTTTATCTTGACGATGGCTTCGTCGTTGTCGTAAGCTGCAGGGATTTGGGGCATCAGCGGGTCGAGGTCTGCCACATCCATGTAGTAGTAGTTCTGCTTCAGCAGGAGTACACCCACCGGGTTGGTGATGTTCTTGTTGATGCCGGCTTTGATGGCGGATATCATGCTGTTTTCCAGATTTTCCATCTCTTTGCCTTTAGCCTCGCGTTGTTCGTCGGTCAGTGTGGTGTCCGACATGGATTCGTAGATGCTCATCATTTGTTTGTTCAGACCGTTGATTTGGGCTCTGATTTCCTGGTAGGCATCATTGTTGGCAGTACCGGTGGCAGAGTTGTTTTCCTGCGACAAGTTGATTTTAATCTTGCCGTTTTCCAGGAAGAAGTCGATGGCTGCGCCGTCTTTTCCTTCGGCTTTGTAGGAGATGTAGCGGTTGACAGCAGTATCTTGTGTACCCTTGAAGGTAAATGTTCCATCTTTGATGACAGCAGAGTCCAATTTTACGAATTGGCGTCCTTCCACGGTTTCCAGATATACGGTGTCGCCGTCGGCTGCACCCTCTACAGTTCCGGTTACGGTGTAACCGTTGTTTCCACTGTTACAAGCTGTAAATACAGCGGCTACAGCGAGCAGATAAGTAAACTTTTTCATTGTTTGTTTTTTTAATGAATGATTATAGCTGCAAATATAGTAATAAAAAATCCCCTCCGATATGAACCGGAGAGGATTTTTATAGTTTTAATCCCATTTTTAGCGATAACGCTGTGCTTACTATTATTCGGCAGCAGCTTCTTCAGCAGCAGGGGCTTCTTCGGCAGGAGCCTCTTCGGCCGGTGCTTCGGCAGCGGCTTTTGCAGCAGCTTCAGCAGCTTTCTTTTCAGCCAGTGCTTTTGCTTTTTCTTCGTTTATCTTCTTTTCAGCTTCCAGACGTGCTTTTGCTTCAGCTTTCTTAGCTTCGTCTTCCTTAGCCTTCAGAGCAGCCAAACCGCTTTGTTTGTTGTTCTTCCAGGCTTCGAACTTAGCATCAGCTTCAGCTTCGCCGAATGCGCCTTTCGCTACACCGCCCAGCAAGTGCTTCTTCATGTAAACACCTTCGCGAGAGAGGATGTTACGAACTGTGTCAGTAGGTTGTGCACCCTTCAACACCCAGTCAAGTGCGCGGTCGAACTTCAAATCTACTGTGGCAGGATTGGTGTTAGGATTGTAAGTACCAATCTTCTCAATAAATTTACCATCACGTGGTGCTCTTACGTCTGCAATAACGATAGAGTAGAAAGCGTAGCTTTTACGTCCATGTCTTTGCAATCTGATTTTTGTTGCCATTTAATTAAAATGTTTTTAGTTAATGATTTGAATTATGCTACTATCTCGTAATAGCGAGTGCAAAGGTAAGAAAAGATTTTGAGTTTTGAGTTATGAGTTATGAGTTATTTGTTGGCACGAGGGGTGTTTTTTTTTAAATGTTCACACAACGTCACCCATAACTCATCACTTGTCACTCATCCTTCTCCCGAGTATTTCCTGGGGTATCTCAGCAGAATGGCGAGTATGGCGCATGTTCCCATGCAGAAGGGGTAATACAGGTTTCCGATGATGCTGATGGGTGAAATGCCGGCAAGTCCGGAGGCTATCAGCATTTGCGCTCCGTAGGGGATGATTCCTTGCACGAGGCATGAGAAGGTGTCCAGTATGCTGGCTGTTTTCCGGCGGTCCAGGTGGAAGCGGAGGGCGATGTCCTTGGCTATGGGGCCGGTGGTGATGATGGCAATGGTGTTGTTGGCGGTGCAGAGATTGGCGATGCCGACCAGGGCGGCGATGCTGAATTCGGCTCCCCGCTTGCCGCTGACGTGGCGGGTCAGCCGGGAGATGATGAAGTTGATGCCGCCGTTGTAGCGGATGGTCTCGAGCATGCCTCCGGCCAGCAGGGTGATGATGATGAGTTCGCCCATGCCGGTGATGCCCGTTCCCATGGCTCCGAACCAGTCGAAGAAGGCGGTGCCGGTATAGATACCGATAATTCCAGTAGAGAGGATGCCCAGCAGCAGTACCAGCATGACGTTGACACCTGCTACGGCCGTGCCCAGCACGATGAGGTAGGGGATTACTTTTATCCACTCGATGGTCTGCACTTGGGGCGGGGCAGAGACGGACAGTCCTTGAAAGATGTAGATGCCCAGCACGACAAGCGCTGCGGGGACTACAATCATGAAGTTGACGCGGAACTTGTCCCTCATCACGCAGTCCTGCGTCTTGGTCGATGCAATGGTGGTGTCGGATATGAAGGAAAGATTGTCTCCGAAGAACGAGCCTCCCACCACGATGGCGACCATGTAGGGCAGGTCGATGCCCGTCTTTTCCGCCAGTCCCACGGCTACGGGAGTCAGTGCGACGATAGTTCCTACGCTTGTTCCTATCGAGAGGGAGATGAAGCAGGCGGCAATGAAGATGCCCGCCAGCAGCAGGTTGTCCGGCAGTATATGTAAGGTCAGATTTACGGTCGCATCAATGGCGCCCATCTGCTTGGCGCTTTGGGCGAATGCTCCTGCAAGGATGAATATCCATACCATCAGCATGATGTTCTTGTTGCTGGCGCCCACGGAGAACTGGTAGATGCGCTGTTCCAGATTCAGGCCGCGCGTGATGGCGATGGCATAGCAGGATGAGGCGAGGAAGGCTACCGTGATGGGGACTTTATAGAAGTCGTTCACCAGGAGCGAAGTCACTAGATAGAGGCAAAGGAACACCGCCAACGGGCTGAGTGCCCACCAGCCGCCTTTGGGTTTGGAGATTGTATCGGTTGTTGCTGACATAATTTACGATTTACGATTGGGGATTTACGATTTGACGATTTACGATGTACGATTGATATAACTCTTGAAATCGTAGAATGGTTGTTGTACAATACAAACTTCAATCGTACATCGTAAATCGTCAAATCGTAAATATATAAGCCAATTTTGCTGCAAAGGTATAAAAAACAAAGGGCGGGACAAAATGGTTTTGTCCCGCCCTCCATATATCAGCCTTTAATTTTCACCTTTCACCTTTCAATTTTCACCTTACAAAGTTACTCCGGTCTTGAAGATGGCTATTTCCTTGTAGCCTTTCTTTTCGTTGTTCACGAATTCACCGCTTGCTACTTTGATGATATACTCGATGAAGCGTTCGCAGGTTTTCTTCATCGGTTCGTTCTCGACGATAACTCCGGCGTTGAAGTCTATCCAGCCCGGCTTGTTCTTTGCCAAAGTGGAGTTGGTGGAAATCTTCATGGTCGGCACATAGGTTCCGAAGGGCGTTCCGCGTCCTGTGGTGAACAGCACCATGTGGCATCCGCAAGAGGCAAGGGCAGTGGCGGCTACAAGGTCGTTTCCCGGAGCAGACAGTAGGTTCAGTCCCTTTACTTTCAGGCGTTCGCCATACGGAAGTACCCCTTCCACGTAGCTCGTGCCACATTTCTGTGTGCATCCCAAGGCTTTGTCCTCCAATGTCGAGATGCCTCCCGCCTTATTTCCCGGAGACGGGTTTTCACCTACCGGTTCACCGTGTGAGAGGAAATATTCCTTGAAGTCATTAATCAGCTTCACCGTGTCCTCAAACAGCTCTTTGGTGCGGCAGCGGTTCATCAGTATGGTTTCTGCGCCGAACATTTCCGGCACTTCCGTCAGTACGCTGGTACCGCCTTGTGCTACGAGGAAGTCGGAGAACATGCCCAGTAGCGGATTGGCGGTGATACCGGAGAAACCGTCCGAACCGCCACACTTCAGGCCTACGCGCAGTTCGCTTAAGGGAATATCCTCGCGCTGGTCCTGGATGGCTTTGGCATAAAGTTCGCGTAGCAGTTCCATTCCTTCTTCGTATTCATCACCCACTTTCTGGGTCACCATAAACTTTACGCGCTCCTGGTCATAGTCTCCCAGGAACTCGCGGAACACATCCGGCTGATTATTCTCGCACCCCAAGCCTACCACGAGTACGGCTCCCGCATTGGGATGCAGCACCATGTCGCGGAGGATTTTCTTTGTATTCTCGTGGTCGTCGCCCAACTGGGAACAGCCGTAGTTATGGGGATAAGCCATGATGGCATCCACGCTCTTTCCGCCCGTTTCGCGGCGCAGGCCTTCGGCAAGCTGGTTGATGATTCCGTTCACGCAGCCCACTGTCGGAATAATCCATATCTCGTTGCGCACACCTACGTCGCCGTTCTTACGTTTGTACCCTCTAAAGGTCAGGTTTGGCGCGCCAGTATTGAGGTTTAGAGTTGTAGTATTGAGGTCTACGTTGACGGGGTTGTAAGTGTATTCCAGCAACCCGGACAAGTTGGTCTTGATATTGTTTTCATTCATCCAATCCCCCTGCTTCTGCGCTTTCCGGGCGTGGCCGATGGGATATCCGTATTTAATGACGTTTTCGCCTTCCGCAAAATCTTTCAGTGCGAATTTGTGTCCGGCAGGAACATCCTCGTTCAGGGTGATTCCCTTTCCGTCCACCGTGAGTTTTTCACCGGCCGGGAGTGCTGTGATAGCCACTGCAACATTGTCGGCAGGGTTGATTTTCAGGTACTTTGCCTCCATCATGTTATTTACGATTTAGCTATTTACGATGTACGATTGAAGTTTGCTTTGTTTTACGGTTGCGATAGTTGCTTTTTCTTGCGGGCGTGGCATTTTCAATCGTACATCGTAAATCGTCCAATCGTACATCCTTATTATTTATTGTAATAAAACTCTATATTCTCCTTCGTCAGCAAGTCAATCGGCATGAAGTTCTCCCTTGTGATTTCCTTTTTCAGAATCAGGTATTCGCACAAGGCCTTGATGCCGTCGAATCCTTGCAGGGTGGGCTGCTGTGCTATGAGGAAGAAGATGCTTCCCTGCTTCAGGCAGTCTACGTTGCGTTGCAGCAGGTCATAGCCCATCAGGTTGAAGTCTTTTTTCTGCTTCTTCAGCAGGTATTCCCCGATGATGTATGCTTTGGAGTTGAAGGTGATTCCGTTCTTTACGGTAGGATGCTCTTGGAAGAACTCGTCCAGCATCAGTGTGTCCTCGCTGTCGCGCTTGGCATGCAGGTCCAGTTCCCAGATGCGGCAGGCGGGATGATGCTCCTGCATGTATTCGCGGAAACCTATTTCGCGGCGTTCCTGCTGGTTCGACCCCACGATGCCTTCATTTATCTTGCGGAAGATGACGATTTCCTGCGCGTCTTCTCCGGCAAGCAGCATCAGCATGCGGGCGGCAAAATATCCGCTCTGGTGCGAGTTCTGCCCGTAGAAGGAGAGGGCGGGCTCTTCCTTTATGTTGGAGTCTATATATATATAAGGTATATTATGTTGCGTCAGCTCATCCGTGAAGGGCTTGGTGTATTGCGGAACGGTGGGGGCAAACATCACTCCGTCCGGCTTCAGTGCCAGAATCTGTCCGGAGGCTTCCGCGAATGAATGATAGTCATACGGGTCATAGTAGGAGAGGTGCACGGCCACGTTGAAATCAGAGTAAGTCTCTACGGCGTTGTGTATGCCCGTCTCCACGTCTGTCCAGTATTCGCCTTTCTCGTGCAGTGGCAGCAGGCAGGCAAATGCGTACTTCTTGTTCGAAGCCAGTGCGCTGGCATACATATTGGGCTGGTAATCCAGTTGTTTCAGGATTTCTTCCACCCGCTTCCGGCTGGACTCGGACACACCGCTACGCCCGTGAATCACACGGTCGACGGTTCCCACGGATACATCGGCCATCTTGGCGATATCCTTTATTCTGACTCTTTCCATCTGTATATTTACGATTTAACGATTTACGATGTACGATTGATGTTGCTTTGGCTACGATTCTACAATGTAATCTCAATCGTCTAATCGTAAATCGTCCCATCGTACATCTTCTTGTGCTCGCACACAATTATAATCTTAATATTTTCGATACAAATATATGATAATTTTTTGTATTTCAAAAATTGTTGTATCTTTGTGCCCGTACACGAAGACTATGAAGAATGAATATTATTTTGATTTACTCTCCATAGTTTCAGGTGTTTAGGTTCTGTTTATACCTCGAAATGATAAATTGAAAGGAAACAAATTAATTTCATATTAAAATAAAACATAGAAAGATTATGGGAAAGAAAGTAGTTACATTAGGTGAAATCATGCTGAGGCTGTCTACTCCGGGAAACACCCGTTTTGTGCAGTCCGACTCTTTTGATGTGGTATATGGCGGCGGCGAGGCCAACGTGGCTGTCAGCTGTGCCAACTACGGACATGATGCTTATTTTGTAACCAAGTTGCCGAAACATGAAATAGGCCAGTCGGCTGTCAACGCATTGCGCAAGTATGGCGTAAAGACGGATTTCATTGCGCGTGGTGGTGACCGTGTAGGTATCTACTATCTTGAGACCGGTGCTTCCATGCGTCCCAGTAAGGTAATCTATGACCGTGCACACTCTGCCATTGCTGAGGCAGATGCGGCAGACTTTGATTTCGATGCCATCATGGAAGGTGCAGACTGGTTCCACTGGTCAGGTATCACTCCCGCCATCTCCGACAAGGCCGCCGAGTTGACCCGCCTGGCTTGCGAGGCTGCCAAACGTCACGGCGTTACGGTGTCGGTAGACCTCAATTTCCGTAAAAAACTCTGGACCAAAGAAAAAGCCCAGTCCATCATGAAGCCTTTGATGCAGTATGTGGATGTCTGCATCGGCAATGAAGAGGATGCTGAACTCTGTCTGGGCTTCAAGCCCGATGCAGACGTGGAAGGCGGCAAGACGGACGCTGAAGGCTACAAGGGAATCTTCAAGGCGATGGCGAAGGAATTCGGCTTCAAATACGTAATCTCTACGTTGCGCGAGTCTTTCTCCGCTACCCACAACGGCTGGAAAGCAATGATTTACAACGGCGAGGAATTCTACGAGTCAAAGCGTTACGACATCAATCCTATCATCGACCGCGTAGGTGGCGGCGACTCTTTCTCAGGTGGTATCATCCACGGCCTGCTGACAAAACCCAACCAGGGTGCCGCCCTCGAATTTGCAGTAGCCGCTTCCGCCTTGAAGCACACTATCAACGGTGACTTCAACCTTGTTTCCACAGAAGAGGTAGAAGCGCTGGCAGGAGGGGATGCAAGCGGACGAGTACAACGCTAAGCTCATTTACGATTTGACGATTTACGATGTACGATTGAAATTACTTCTACAGTGAACTCGGAGGAATTGAAAATACGATTGAAGGTGTTCTCTTTGAGAATAATCAAGATGGTAGATTGTATGCCTAATCGGATTTCGTCAATGGCTATAGCTAAACAAATAGTACGTTCAGGGACTTCACCTGCTGCCAATTATAGGGCAGCTTGTTTGGGAAAGTCTGATAAGGATTTTCTGAATAAACTGAAAATGGTAGAGGAAGAACTGGATGAAACTATACACTGGTTGGAAATTATTGCTGAAAGTGAGATGATTCCTGCTAATAAACTGCTTGGGTTGCAACAAGAGGCGCATGAATTGTATAAAATAATAGTGAGTTCTATTGTCACTACAAGAAATCGGTTAGCAAAGGAAGTTTGAATCGTCAAATCGTAAATAAAAAGAATAGATATAAAGTAAAGTAATATTAATCGTAAATCGTAAATCGTCAAATCGTAAATAAAAAGATGAGTAAATTTGATAAAATCTCAGTATTGAATAAGATTGGTTCTACTGGAATGGTGCCTGTCTTTTATCATAAGGATGCAGAAGTTGCAAAGAAAGTTGTAAAGGCTTGTTACGATGGAGGTGTTCGTGCGTTCGAATTCACGAACCGTGGTGACTTTGCCCACGAGGTGTTTGCGGAAGTTGTGAAGTTTGCGGCAAAAGAGTGCCCGGAGATGGCTATGGGTGTAGGTTCCATCGTTGACCCTGCTACTGCGGCGCTGTATTTGCAGTTGGGTGCATGTTTCGTTGTAGGCCCGTTGTTCAACCCGGAGATTGCTAAGATTTGTAACCGTCGTCTGGTAGCTTATACTCCGGGGTGCGGCAGCGTTTCAGAGGTAGGTTTCGCGCAAGAAGCAGGTTGCGACCTCTGCAAGATATTTCCGGGCGACGTGCTTGGCGCCAAACTCGTGAAAGGTTTGCTGGCTCCGATGCCCTGGTCCAAGCTGATGGTGACCGGTGGAGTGGAGCCGACTCAGGAAAACCTGACCTCCTGGATTAAGGCGGGTGTGTTCTGCGTAGGTATGGGTTCCAAACTCTTCCCGAAGGATAAGGTCGCTGCTGAAGACTGGACTTATGTTACGGAAAAATGTAAAGAAGCGTTAGGTTATATTGCCGAAGCAAGAAAATAAAGAAGAAATTCATTTTGTTTAAAGGTGTTTAAAGGGGACAGCCATCGAAGCGTTTCGGCGCTTCGGTGGTTTGTTTTTTACTGGAAAGTATACTCCCGATGAACAATAAAATGTTTATAAGTGTAAACTGTACCCTTAAACTCTAAAACAATGTTATAAAACGCGCGAAAAATATGCCGGCGTTTTGTGCGTGCGGATAAAACACTTACCTTTGCAGTGCAGTTGGGAAACTGCATTTGGATTTGATAAATAATAAAAACAGTTTTCAATAAAGGATATTAGTTGTTAGGTAAAAGGATTGAAAATAGATTTTTTTCATAAGCTAAATGTTTTGAATAAATAGGTAAATTAGGTAAAGGTAAAAATTGGATTTTGAAGTTTTCAGAATAGGTAATTGAAGTTTTATTTTTCAGGTAAAGAGAAAGATTGATTTTTAGGTAACATTGACGCAGTTTAAAAGAAAAGCCTTTAAGGCTTTTCTTACAGGGGCGAGGGGTTCGTGAGAGCTTGCTCGTTTTTTTATTCCTATATTCTTCGCATTTTTTGTATATTTTGTCCGGACTCTACTTCTTTTTTGTATCTTTGTGTCGGATACCCATTAAAAACAAGCAGCAACTCTAAAGCTTAAATAGCTCTGAATTTGGAACATATATTGAATATATTCGATTGGCTTTTATACATATGGTTTGCAATAAACATACTGTATCTATTGGTTTACAGTCTGGCGTCACGCCGGCGTGACCTGCCTCTGCCCCCTCCAGCCAAGGAACACAAGCGTTTTGCCATACTGATTCCTGCCTACCGCGAAGATGCCGTGATACACGAGTGCGTCCATTCATGTCTGGAGCAGGATTATCCCGCCGACTGTTTTGATACGGTTGTCATTTCGGACCGTATGCAGCCCGAAACCAACGCTTCCCTCGCTGTGCTTCCTGTCCGCCTGGTTGAAGTGCATTTTGAGAAAAGCACCAAGTCCAAATCTCTGAATGCCGCCATGGCTGCCATCGGCAATGACTATGACATCGCTTTGGTGCTCGATGCGGACAATGTCATCCCTTACGATTATCTGAGTGATATTAACGACCTCTTCGCCAATCCGGAAGTCGAGATTGTGCAGACCCACCGGAGTGCCAAGAACCTGAACAATGACATGGCCCTGCTTGATGCCATCAGTGAGGAAATCAACAATACTATTTTCCGTCTGGGGCATGCCAAGCTGGGCTTGTCGGCTGCCCTTATCGGTTCCGGTATGGCGTTCCGTTATGACTTGTTTCGTGATACGATGGCTGACATCAAGGCTGTGGGCGGTTTCGACCGTGAATTGGAGCTGACCCTGCTCTATCGCGGCAAGCGTTTTTATTATCTGCCCGAAACCTTTGTGTTCGATGAGAAGATACAGAACACCGGTGATTTCTCCCGTCAGCGCCGCCGCTGGCTGTCGGCACAATGGCACTACTGCCAGACTTTCGCCAAGTTTCTGTGGAAGGCGCTTGTTGCGCGTAACTGGGACTTCTGCGACAAGCTTTTCCAGCAGCTTTCCATTCCCCGCCTGCTGTTGATGGGCTTCACGTTCCTCTTCTCCGTGTTGTTTACGGTTTATCGCTGGACATGGGGGCTGAAGTGGTGGCTGCTCTTGGTGTTGCTCGCTGTCGCACTGCTCGTTGCCGTTCCCAAAAGGTTCTGCACCAGCCGCCTGGCAATGGCCCTGCAAAAGATACCCTATACATTCCTGCTGATGGCAGGAAACATCTTCAAGCTGAGGGGAGCAAACAAGACCTTTATACATACCAGGCATGGGGTGGTGGAATAGAAAGGGATACACAATAAACAAGTCTATAAGCAAACAAATGATATACGGAAAAATCACTTTAGAAGATTGGCGTACAGCCTGTGTAGAGGGAGAAGAGCCGGAATCTTCTTTTGAAAGTTATAATCTGAGACTTTTCTTTTTCGGAACTTTGTATAATCGTGACACCTTGCAGGCAACTCCGGATGATACCAATGCCAAGCTTGCTGCTGATGCGTTTCTATCCGATCCGGCATATGGCTTTTCACGCCTGGACGGTTCGTTCACCATAGTATATTATTCAGAAAATGAATGCGGAGTGGTGCGCGACCATCATGGCACGCATTATCCCGTCTATTGTCACATTGATGGTAATTTTGCCACTTCCTGGCAATTTTTAGAGGACCAGCTGGAAGAAAATTTCGAGCCTAATCTGGTTTCATTGAGTACATTCCTTCAGCGTGGCATTTTGAAGAAGAATAATTTCGCCCTATTCGATGTTCATTCTTTAGGTGCCGGCGAAAAGTTCTACATGTTGACAGAGCTTGGTTATCTGATGCCGGTTTGGGCTTCTGTAAAGTTAGAGACACAAGCGAACGTACATTCCATGTTTGATTCGCTGAAGGAAAGAAATCCCGGCTTATATGAGAAGGTGGCAGATGACATTTATTGTCTGAAGCGCGACAGCGTTTTTGAGCATGAACCCAAGGTGGCGACTGAACGGAATCCGGATGTCGAGGCCTATTCCCGCCGTTATGGAGAATTGCATGCGCAAGCCATCCGTCGGCGTATCGGAGACAGCCGCAAGGTAGGCATCCTGCTGAGTGGCGGCTATGATTCCGGTTCAAACCTTGCTGCGCTGCGCAGCATTTACGACGGCCAGATTGACTCCTATTCCGTGGGCTTTAAAGGAGATGCCTGGACGGAGCTGCCCATGGCCCGTCTGATGTCTGAAACCTTTGGTACCCGCCACCACGAGTACGAGATTGACGGTACGGAAACCAGTGCCTTGCCCGACATTGTCCGTTTTCTGGGTGAGCCTTTTATGGAAGGCGGGCTGATGGTAAACTATTGTGCCATGCGCATGATAGGCGATGACAAGCCCGACGTGATTCTGGGAGGTGACGGCAGTGACCAGTATTTCGGTACTTCCGGTCGCGAAGTGGCGTTGCATTATCTATCCGCCCGCATAGGATTGCGTCCCTTGCTACGTGGCATCAGCCGTCTGCTGGAGCATGAAACCTTTGATACCGGTGGAAAGCTTTCCCGCATCAATTTCCATTTGGATAAGATACTTCATATTCTGGAAGGGGAGCGTTTCGGCTTTTCCGACTCTGCCTTGTGTGCCCTTCTGCAAAATCCGAAAGAAGATTTTGAGCCGGTAAAATCACTACGGCCCGATATCCATAGTTTCGAGCATCTTTACGCGCAGCATGCCATTCTTTCCGATTTGGAGACTGTAATCAACCGTATCATTCTTTTCAAGGCTTCCAGCATGGCACGCATGTTCGGTAACAATCTGACGTATCCTTTTATGGACCTGGAGCTTTTCCATTTCCTGCAGGAGCTACCGGTAGGGTTGAAGTGCAGGGGCAACAGTGTACTGGACATTGCGCGGGGTCGTTCCGTTTCTAAATATCTGTTAAAGCACCATTATAAACCTTTACTTCCCGAGGCCATTACCTTGAAGAAGAAGCAGGGCGGTTTTGCACCTATGCCACTGTTCTTCCGTGATAGGGCCCGACGTGCTTTCTTTAAGGAATTTATTCTTGCTTCCGGCATTATGGACAACTATCTGCGTCGTGATGCAGTGGAGAAGTTTCTTACAGATTATGAACAAGTTGCAGAGAAGGAGGGTGGTTGGTTCTGGCATAGGCAGAACAAGGCTTTGCAATATTTCAATCTGTTGACGCTTGTTGTGTGGTGGGAAGAGTTTGTGGAAGGACATGAGGTGAAATTCTGAAAAATGCGTTTAGTATTGTATTGCCAATAATTATATATTATATTTATGTATGCCAATTGATGATATTCATATTGTTTTTGCTTCAGATGATGCCTATGTGCAACATTTAGGTGTTTTATTGGTTTCTATCTTCGAAAATAATGGAGAAGAATCCTTTGTCATATATATATTGTCTGATAATATTTCAAAAGAGAAGAAAGCGTTGCTGTCTCAAATTGTAGAGAAACAATATAAGCAGTGTCTTCTCTTTTATGAGATGGATAAGACCATTTTCCAGGATTTTCCCTTGCGGGCGCGTGACCATATATCTATAGCCTCTTACTATCGTTTGAAATTGCCGGATTTACTTCCCGGAGAACTGTCGCGCATCTTGTATTTGGATTGTGACATGATTGTAACCGGTAAGCTCCGCCCGCTTTGGGAAACAGATATTTCAGGGATGGCCGTGGCGGCCGTGATGGATAATTTGAGTTTCCTTCCTGAGACTTTTGAACGTCTGTCCTTGCCTCCTGCCGATAAATATTTCAATGCAGGGACATTACTGATAAATTTGGATTATTGGCAGCAAGAAGATGTATTTGGAAGAGCGTTGAAGATTGCAAATGAGCGGTCGGATGCTCTATTGTGGCACGACCAGGACATTCTGAATATATTGTTTCATGGAAACTGGTGCAGTGTTCCTTTTCGTTGGAATGTGATGAATACGATAATGAGGCCATTTCCTTATTATACGCCTGCTTTAGTGCAAGAGATAGACGAAGAAGTGCGGAAGCGTGTAATTATTCACTATACATGTGCTTGGAAACCATGGATATATCCGTGTGATAATCCGTTATGCTTTGAGTATTATAAGTATTTGGCACTTTCCCCTTGGAAAGGATTTAAGCCGCAAGCCACTGTTTGGAAGCGGATAAGATGGGAAATACATAAGATGCGTATTGTGGCAGGTCTGATGAATAAAGGGTACCGAGATATAAAATTATGAATATATTGTTTATATATCCTAGGATGTTTCATTCTCAGAGAGGAGGGATTGAAAGAGTGAGTGACCTTTTATGTCGTGAATTTATAAGGCGAGGACACCATGTTCTTTGTTTGCATAATGTTCGGGATGAAAGTCGTATGGATTATGCATATCCTGCATCATTTTATTTTTTCCCGAGTCAGATTCAGGACATAGAAGAGAATGGACTGTTTTTTCGTCGTTTTCTGCAAGAGTACCATGTTGATATTATTATAGATCAGGATCCGCTGATTTATTATAAATTATATCCCTTCTTTCAAACCTTGCGAGGTGTGTATGTCATTTCTGTGATACATAATAATCCTCTTGTAATATATCATCATTTGGGGCGGTTTATGATGTGGATAAAAGCGAAAAACACGTTCATTGGGAAAATTAGGAAGATGCTTCGTATCATAAGAATTCCTATACTAAAGTATAATTATAAGCGTACATTAGAATTAGGTTATCACGGTATGCTTCTGCATACAGATGCATTGTGCTTGCTTTCTTTAAAATTTATTCCTGAATTGAGGCAGATATATTCAAAAGATTTGAGCCGGGTAATTGCTATTCCCAATCCTAATACATATCCTATTCAAGAAAATACTGATTTCCCAAAGAAAAAGCAGCTATTGTATGTGGGGAGGATAGAGTGGCGTCAGAAACGTGTAGGACGGTTGATTGATATATGGAATCGTATATATAAAGAATTTCCTGATTGGGAATTGATTATTGTGGGAGATGGCCCTATAAGGCAGGAACTAGAGCAAAAAGTCTCAAAGATGGAGCGGGTTGTTTTCACTGGTTGGCAAGATCCTGAGTCTTATTATCGGGATGCAAGTATTATATGCCTGACGAGTGATTTTGAAGGCTGGGGAATGGTATTGACCGAGGCTATGACATTCGGGGCGGTTCCGGTGGCCTTTAATTCGTATGCAGCTATAACAGACATTATTGATGATGGCAAAAACGGATTGTTAGTTTCTCCTTTCTCGCGTAAAGCGTTTGCCCGGAAGTTGGGTGTGTTGATGGAAGATGAAGAATTGCGTGTAAGCATGTCGAAAGCTTGCATCCAATCAGTAAAACGTTTTGATATACAGAATGTGGCAGATAGGTGGGAAGAGGTTTTCAATAGGTTGAAAAACAAAGAAAATTAGTGCTTTCTTTTCAGAATTCGGTATGCGAATGCACGTATGCCCGGAGTAAAAAGATAGAGTAATGAGCAAGTGAATATTCCGTAAGTGGAAATTATAATAGCTCCATAGACTATCCAATGTGTAAAGGAGCTTTCGGGTGTGAACTTATTGTTTGGAAAGAGATAATAGCATACTATTGCCGGTAGCAGTATAATCAGTAAATGCTTGATGTAGCCAATCCAATAGTGGAGAACGGATATTTTGAATCCTTGCGAATAAAGAAAGTAAGGTTTCCAAATGACTATGATAAGAAATAAACTGGTTATGTTTCCCATCAATATGCCCGGCAGTCCCCAAAAATGTCCTGCAACGATGGCAACAGTCAAGTTGATGATTACTTCTACAATCGGAGCCCAAGTATCTTGGAACAAGCCATACCCATAGGTAAATTGGTCTATGGCACCTCGGGTGTAGCTGATGAAAGAGTTGATAATAATCAAATACAAAATGTGCTGGGGTAATACATATTCACTTCCCAACCATAATGAAATGAAAGAGTCGGTCAGCCGAATCAAGGCAAATGAAACGGTTCCTGCTATCAAAAAGCGGATACCCATCAACTCCCAAAATACTTGCTGGATTCGTTTGGAATTGCCCTCAGCTATTAGATTGCCTACACCTGCATTGGTACTGCTTAACAAATTGCTTATAAAATGACTTATCTTATCAATAATGAGCGTATAGTTTCCATAATATGCCACAGTCTTAAGAGAGACGAAGGCATATACCAGGAAGGGAGTGGTTTGGAATTGTACAAAACCGCCAAGTTTGTGTACAAACAACTGTTTGGTATACCGGGTTACTTCCGGATATTTCTTGAAAAGCAACTTTCCCTGCTTCACTTCGCTTTTCAGCCAGGGGTATACCTGATTGACTTTCCAGTTCAGGATAATGGAATAGGTAATACCCAGCAGAAGTTCCAGACTAATCCATAGGTAATAATTGCCCGTATAATATACTAACCCCATTTGCAGGAGAGTCTTTATCAGTACGGCGCTTTGAAAATAGGCTGTCACTACATAATTCTTCTGGTCCGCTCCCAAAAGGGTTTGCTTGTAATTGGCAAAATATCCTATCAGTGAAGTGGTCAGATACGAGAAAAATGCAAAATAGATGACGCCTAAATCAAAGACATTATTGGGGAATATCAGGGGCAGGAAGCATGCCAATACACATCCTGCGCTTAGAATGACGAAACCGATACGTCGGTAGATAAATCCGAAAACGGAAATGATTTCATTGATTTTCTTTTCATCGTGTTCGAAGAGGGGCTTATACAGAACGTAGCCGATGGCTGTGCTGATACCCAATTCTGCAAGGTTCAGAAATCCCAAGAGATTGTTCAGTGTGCCTATCAGCCCCATAAAATCCGCACCCAATGCGTCCAGAAAGATTTTTCTGGAGAAAAAGGATAGGGCCAAACTCAGGAAATAAAAAATGAGATTGACCCGGGCATTAAGCAATGATTTTTTAAGGCGTGACTCGTGAAGCATAAGTTCTGTTATTACTCTGCAAAAATACATAAAAATAATTTTAAGGGAATAAAAAGTGAAATGTATTTTATTCTTAGATTTTATTGCTAATTTTGTCAAAAGGGTATTTGATATAAATAATCGTAGATTTGTGGTATTGATATAATTTGTAGGATGAAGATACTGACTGTTGTTTGTGGATTAGGTATTGGAGGAACTGAGCATACTACTGAAAATTTCTCAATAGGTTTGATGCGTTGTGGATATGATGTAAAGGTGTATGCTTCTTCTGAAGGGGGGGAGCGTGCTGAAAATCTGTGCCAATTGGGTATTGAAGTTATGTATTCATATAGTGAACTGCATGAGTTGAAAAATTCCGGTTGGACTCCGGATGTCATTCATTTACATTCATTGAGAGTGAGTATGGAGGCCTTTATGTTGATTCATAATCTTTTCCCGGGTGCTCGTATATATGAGCAGAATGTCTTTTGTACTCCTACAAAATTTACTTCCTATTTGAGCTCATCGTTACAGTTGTCCCAATGGTGTTTGTGGTATTATTCACAATTTCCTTCTACGAAGAGAGTTTCTAAGACTATTTTACCAAATGCTATAAATGTTTCCAATTTTTATCCGTGTAGTTTGGTTGAACGTGAGGATACTCGTAGGAGCTATGGTATTGCCCCTGATGATTTTGTCTTGTTGCGTGTTGGGCAACCTTATAATGGGAAATGGAATCATAAGATTATTGATGTTTTTATAGATTTTCATAAGAAATATCCACGTGCTTTACTTTGGCTGGTTGGAGCTTCCCCTTCTGTGGTACATAAAATTAGCAGACTTCCAAATAAATCTGTAAAAAGCAGGATTCTTCTTACAGATAAACTCATAGGAGATGAGAAGTTGAGACTATGTTATGGTGCATCATCGGATGTATTTTTGCGTATGGCACGAATAGGAGAGACATTTGGTATTGTATTAGCGGAAGCTATTTTGTGTGGTTTGCCGGTCGTTACTCATCAAACGCCCTATTCTGAAAATTCTCAAGCAGAAGTGGTGGGACATTTACGAGGAGGACTTGTGGCAAATCGCTATGGTGGAATCATTGCTGCTTTAGAACGCCTTTATTTAGAATCAGAGTTTAGTAAGAAACTTGCAATAACTGGTGCTGCTGTAATTAAAGAACGATATAGTATTCAATCTTCCATAAATTTATTTCAATCTATTATGCGCGGTGAAGTCCATTCTTGGAATTATGTAACTAAAGATTTGAAGATATATTTAAGGGATGCTATTGATGCTCCAATACCTGGTATTTTATTTCTTTTATGTATGAAGAAAGTACTGCTGTATGTTGTGCCGGATAAATACTGTCGTTTCTTTTTCCGGTTTTGGTGCCGCCTTTTTGATAAAGCAGTTCAAATGTGAAAAATATGAAATATACAGTAACAATTGCAATGCCGATTTATAATGTGGCACCTTATGTGGAGAAATCTTTGTTATCTGCATTGAATCAGACCTTTGTTGATATTGAGTATTTGTTGGTTGATGACAAAGGTACAGATGAAAGTATGGATATTGTCCATCGGATAATATCCATGCATCCACGTGGAAAGAATGTGAGAATTATTGATCAGAAATATAATCAAGGTACTGCGGCGGCTCGTAATGTAATGGTGGCTAATGCTACTGGAGAATATTTGTTTATAATGGATAGTGATGATGTCATATCTCCTGATTGCATTGATATATTATATCAGAAGATGAAGCAGTATTCAGTTGATTTTATAGCCGGTTCTTTTCAACGCCAGACTTGGGATGGAGACATTTATCCGGGTGGGTATCGGTATAAAGATACATTGATAAAAGACGGGGATTATGCTGTGGCTGAATATCGCTATGGGCAAGGACATGAAATTTTTGTAGCTACATGGAATAAACTTTATAAGGTCCAATTTCTGCGAAATAACAATATACGTTGTATTGATGGATATATGATTGATGATGTTTGGTTTACGTATCAAGTGATTATGTGTGCGCGTTCTTGTTGCTTAGTTTCGGACTGCACTTTATTTTATACTTATAATCCAAATTCTGTAACGAGTGTGCGATATTCACAAAAACTGTCAGAACAATATGTCGGCACCTTGTCATTAAAATCAGAATGGATTCATGGGCTTCGTAATAAATCGTTCTACAATGGATTGATGTATGATATTCTAAAGATGAGTGTTTATCATAGTTATTGCATTGGTAATTCCGAATTTGTTTCTCCTGTGGATAAACAGAAGCTTCTTTCAAATTTGTTGTCCCGGAAGTTTCCTTATCCATCGCATTGGTATTTCAATAAATTTCTTTTTAAAGCCCTGCCTTTTCTTTTGTTTTATAGCTTTCCGATGTCGATTAAAATATGGGTTATTCGGTTCATTGTGAGTATTAATCTGAAGGATAAGGTGAAGCGCTGGTTTCACTTTTGACCTATTCAATCTTCCACCCGTCTATACTCCTCTTCTCCAGCGAGAAGTTCACCCCGATGCGGTACAGCTTCCGGTGGTCCATTGCAAGGGGTTTGGCATATCCTTTGTCTTCTATCTGTTGCAGGGCTTCCTCGGGTGTACCATCCAGTTTAAATTCTACGATGTAGACGTAATCCTTAGTCTCTATCACCATATCCATACGGCTTTCACTGGTAGGCTCCACTTTGGTATAGAATCCCATCATGCGCATCACGATGAAGAAAGCATTCTGAAAATAGAGTTCGGCATCGCCCACAATCTTATAGTCCGTATCAGAAAACATGGTGGCCAGGCGGGCCATGAACTGCTCCGGATTACCCTTGCGTACATCTGCAATGAAGTTTGATACAAAATAGACGGACTCACTGTCCTTTATCGGCATGTAGTAGGGAACCAGGTATTTGATGAATCCTTCGGCCACTTCCTTGTTAGGGAATCCCAGCCGATAGATGTTGAATTCTTCGTCATATCCCTTTATCGTGAGGTAGCCGCTTTGGTAAATCACGGCAATGGGATTATCCTTGAACGACTCCACGTCTGTCAGTGTCTCTGCAGTCACTCCTTCACTCGTAAGGTCGGGCAGACAGAAGTTGTTGTCTTTCAGCAGTTTCACAAGGTAGGTGGGGGTGCCGGTCTCGAACCAGTAGCTGCCGAACTCCAAGGAACGGAAGGTATTCAGCAGGCTGAAGGGGTTATACAGATTGGTTCCGTTCTGGCGGAAGCGGTAGCCGTCGTACCTTTCTTTCAGTCGCAGGCAGACTTCGTCGTAGGTGATACCGTAGTTTTCGGCTATCTGGTGCAGCGGTTCTTCAAAATAGGTGTGTATCTCCTTGTCGGTCATTCCGCAGAGCGTTTGGAACTGTCGGTCCATGGAGAGGTCTATCAGGTTGTTCAGGTCGCTGAACACACTGACCTTTCCGAATTTCGTCACCCCCGTCAGGAATCCGAAACGGATATACCGGTCTTGCGTCTTCATTACGGAGTAGAAGGCTTTGAGCGTGTTACGGTATTCGTTCTGCAGTTCTTCGTTGCCTATGGACTGGAGCATGGGTTTGTCGTATTCGTCCACGAGGATGACCACGCGCTGGCCGGTCTGCTCGTAGGCGCGGCGGATGATTCCCTTGAAGCGCAGTTCGGGGTTGACTTCGCTGGGGACAGTTCCGTAGACGCTTTCCCACTGGCAGAGGGTATCGTTCAATACATTGATAAGGCTGTTCTTTTCATCGTATTTGCTTGTGTTCAAATCCAAATGCAGTACCGGATATTTCGTCCATTCTTTTTCGAGCCGTTCCATTTCCAGTCCCTTGAACAGTTCCTGCTGCCCGTTGAAGTAGGCTTCCAGTGTGCTGATGAGCAGACTCTTTCCGAATCTCCGTGGGCGGCTCAGGAAGTAGTAGTTACTTGTATTGACCAATTGGTGAATCAATGCAGTTTTGTCTACATAGGTGTACTCACCAAGACGGATTTTCTCAAAACTCTGTATTCCAATAGGGTACTTCATACGGCTGAACTTTGTTTGATGCGCATTTTGCTTAATTAGAACAAATGTATGAATAAAAAATGAGGTGGCAAAGCTTTTGTCATGCTTTGTCACCTCTCTTTTCTTGGTTACCACTTCTCTTTTTTTACTTCAAAACACGGGCATTGTTTCGTCCATTCCATTGGTTCCACCTCTCCGTTGTTGTTCAGGTCGGGGCTGAGGTCGCGATGTCCCGCCACTTTTGCTTCCGGATAGTCCATCAGCAAAGCGCGGACCAATACGCGGAGCGAGTGGCGTTGCCATTCCGTGCGTGTGTCTTTGGGATTCCCATAGTGGTCCAATCCGCCTTCATAGGCGATTCCGATAGAGTGGGCATTGTAGCCGCGGGCGTGGGCGCCGGCCCTCTCGACCGGGCGGGTAGTCAGGATTTGTCCGTCACGGCGGATGTAGAAATGATAGCCCGTGCCATCAAATCCACGTCGGCGGTGCGCGGCTTCCAGAGCTTGCCCGGTAAAGGGACGGTCCTCGCACGTGGCGCTGCAATGTATCACAATCAAATCAATTTTTCTCATTTTTCTTTACTGTTTGCCTTTGGGGGCTGTTCGCTAAAAGGGACCACCGCTGTTCATGGCGTGTGCGCTGAATGCACCCAAAAGTGCCGAAGCTACAGCAATGATTACTTTCAGAATCTTGTCCCAGGCTGATGATTTTGTACTCATGATGTTTGATGTTTAAGGATTAGGATTAAGGGTTAAGGATTAGGGATTAAGGATTAATGATTGATAATTAATGATTAATGATTAATGATTAATGAACACAAGCTCATCCTTAATCCCTCTTTTTTATCCCAGCGGATTCTCCCCCTGGTCTCCGTCGGAACCTCCGCCATCGGGATTATTACCGCCGGAACCTCCACCGGTGCTATCCTTGTCGGCAGTTACAAGCTCAAAGATGAGGTTGTTTGCTCCACCTTTGGTGGTGGCGTTGCTGTCGTTCACCAGCCGCAGGGTGTTGGCTACCTTGAAGCGGATATTGACGCGTTCGATGTTTTTCACGGTGCAGTCTTTGGCCAGTTCGGTGGCACGGCATTTAAAGGTGGTGTGGAAGATGCCGAAGCCGTCCAGACGGACACTGTTGCCGTCCGTCAGCGTCTGGCGCATCTGGCGTACGATGGCTTTGCCTACGTGCTCCACGTCTTCGGACGACATGGCGCCCAGGGCTTCAATGTCTTTTGCGATGCGGGCAAGGTCGAAGATTTTGGCATCTTGGGGCTTGCGTTTCAGGGTGTAGACCATGGGGGAGCTGCTGTCCCCGATTTTCTTGTGGCGCTGTGTGCGCACTACTAATGCTGTTGACATGATGGTTGATGTTTAATGGTTAATGTTTCATTCCGAAGGGGAAAGGAGGTGTCTCCGCGGCGATGGCCTCTGCTCCGTTTCGTTGATACAAAGATAGGACATGGGGCAGGGAGGAAGGGAGGTTGGGGGAGGCAGGAGGAGGTTGGGAGAGGATAAGGGAGGTTATTGTTTCTTTTGTTTTGGATTTGTGACAAATAGGAGGCGAATTTGTATTCGCATAGATGTGCGTAAACTGAATAAAAAGACATGGAATATGTTGGAAAACAGTAATCAGGATATGTGCTGTTTTAGCTCGTTTTGATGAAGTGCGTGAAGTGGTGGTATATGCCAATCTTGAAAACGAGGCATTGCGTGAGCATATAGACAGAGTGGGGGTGAGGATTTATGTGAAAAGCGGGGAACCTTCTAAGAAGGCTCCCCGAAGACATTGATCATAAGCTGCACCTGCGCGGGCGTGTACCGTCGGCAATAGGGGTTCATGCCCGTGGCAAGCAGGCGCTGTTCCAGTCCGGGGGCGGTGCGTATCCATTCGTTCAGCCGGTTGACGGCAGTCTGCTGGGCAATGCCCGGAAGGTAGTACATGGCAAGTTCGCCTTTCCCGTAACTGCGGACGGGGAAGCGGGGCTCTGCAAAGGAATCATTCTGTTTCATCATCATTCTTAAAGTTCAGGTTATATGTTTTTTTTGACACGTGATTGCACGGATTCTCTTTTTTCTGTCTTGTAAAGATACGGATTTTTATTCGAATAACCTACCTTGTTCTTCATTATTTTTCAACCAATTCTCATTGTCGAACTGCGTGTTCACCGGTCCCGGTTGCTCTCCTTGGGGGGTGTGGATGACGTCTTCCTCGCAGGGCCAGTAGCGTCCGTTCAGGTGGTTGTAGACGAACTTGGCTTCGGTGTGGGCACTGCCCAAGTGTTTGAAACGGACCTTCTCGATGTAGATGGTGGCTATCTGCTTCGTGTCGTTGCGGTCTACCACGAGGCAGAAGTCGGACATGTTGGCGAAGTTGGCAGAGCCGTTGATGTCGTTCATCTCGACACGGCGCCGGGTGCCGTCCTTTTCGTTGCGGTTCACCTTGCGGGGGTGGGCCACGAGGATGACGAGGCACTGGTTGCGGGTGGCGAAGCGTCCCAGCTTGTTCAGCGTGTCGGTGATGTAGTCCATTTCCGTCTGCCCCGGTTCCAGACGTTGTTCCAGGCGGTTCATGGGGTCGATGACGAGGATGCGCACCCCTTTGCGGCGCACCACCTGGCGGGCTTTCTCCAGGATGTGGTCGATGCCGTAGCTCCCGTCGTCGGGCAGGATGTGCGACACGTTGCGGTCCAGCCAGCCCACTGCCTGCCCGTAGACGGCTTCCGTCATGCCCGGTCCGGGGGTGAAGCGGTGGCCGGTCAGCTTCTCCGCCAGCTTGTGCAGGTGGTAGGCGATGGGCATGTTTTCGGGGCTGAAGAAGGCGATTTTCCACTCGTGGCGCAGGCAGAGGCGCAGCACCAGCTCGTCGGTGAATTCGGACTTGCCGTCGCCGGGGCGTCCGGTCATCACCAGCAGGCGGCGGGGCTCGAAGGTGCAGTGTTCGTCGAAGTTGTTCCAGCCGGTGTCGGCACCCCGCTGCAGGCCGTTCTCGTAGAGGGAGCGCAGGTCGTCGCGGCAGTCTTCGGCGGTGAAGATGCCTTCCAGGGGCACTTCTTCGGCTTGCTCGATGCAGATGCGGAGGCTTTCGGCGCCGTATTTCACCAGATGCTCGTTGGCATCCTTGCAGCCCTCGCCGAAGTGCACGATGCGGCAGCGTTCCACTCCGAGGCGGCGCGTGAGTTCCTGCCGGAGCGACTGCCCTGCCGGGTCCTCGTCTACGGCGATGTAGATGGCCTGCTTGTTTTCGAAGTGCGACTCCACGAAGCGGTCCAGCCACGTGAGGTTGCTCTGGGCGCCGGCGGGCACGGAGATGACGTCCTTGCGTCCGGCGGCGATGACGGCTGCCGCGTCGAACTCGCCTTCGGTGATGATGCACTCCGGGGTGCCGAGGATGCTGTCCACGTTGTAGGGGATGAGCTCGGCCCCCTTCACCATCATGAAGTGCTTCAGGGCGCTGCGGTACTTGGTGTTGACGAGCGTCCCGTTCTCGAAGTAGTTGAAGCAGATGCAGTTCTCCTCCTGGTTGCTTTCCGGCAGGCGCACCGTCTCTTCGGTGATGCGCAGGGTACGCAGCAGTTCCTGCGGCAGGCAGCGGACGGTGGTCCAGTAGCGTTCCAAGCTCTCGGAGAGTTGCATCCGGGCAGGGTCGAAGGTGGGGCGGCGGAAGTGCTGGGGCGGTGCGGCGGGCTTCCGGTGCATGTCACGGCGCTGCTGCTTGAGGCGTTCTTCGGCATCGTCGGGCACGTAGAGCTTGTAGCCGCAGTGGTGGCAGTAGCACAGGCCTTTATCCAGGTCTACGGAGAGTGACTTGTTGCCTTTGTGTCCGCGGGTGTCGTTGCATTGCGGGCAGATGGTCTTGATTTTGCCGCTGATGCGGCCGCGGGTGTCAATGCCGCGTTGATGAAAATTTCTCATATGGGATTTGTTTTGTTTGACAGAAGGACGTACTTGTCTTCTCGTTTTTGTCTCTTTGTCTCTTTGTCCTTTTGTCCGGTAAATGGTTATACATGAATGGTTTCACCCCTTCCGATGCCACACTTCGCGGGGTGAAATGCCACACTTGGGACGTGCTGAGGTGTGGCATCCGGGGCGCTGGGGTGTGGCATTCGGGGCGCTGAGGTGTGGCATCCGGAACGCTGGGGTGTGGCATTCCGGATGCCGGAGTGTGGCGTTTCAGCCGGGTTTCTGTTTCGGCTTTTTCGATGACGGCGGCGGGGTTTGCGACGTCCACGAACGGGTCGTTTCGTTCCAGAAGGCAGTATTGTCCGGTCGGGGCGGTGCTCCGTCGGGGATGGGGCAGCCCAGGTAGGTGCGCCGTCCGTTCACCAGCTGCTCGTAGCGGTAGGGGTTGGGCGGTGCGGTGGCAGACTGCTGCTTTTCGAGGCCCTGCAACAGCATATGCAGTTCCTGCGAGGTGCGCTGGCCGGCCCTTACAAAGTTGACGAAATATTGTCGGGTGTCTTTCATGTTCAGCAGCACATTGCCGTTGTCGTGCAGTATGACGTGCTGCCTGAATACCTCCACAGCCTCTTTGATGTGCGTCTTTAGCAAGCTGCCATAGCCGCTGTGCATGCAGGCCACGTCCAGCCAGGCACTTTCTTCGGTGAGTTTGTCTATCAGCGTATGCCAGGGTTCGATGGGAGCGGGTGTTGTTTGGGGTGATGAAAGTGCATCGGCAGCAGCAGCTTCTTTTTCTTCTGTTGTTGCTGTTGTTGTTTTATTAATATCTATAGTCTTTTTATTAGTATTTGTGGCGTTTCTAGCTAAATGCTTGTTGTTTAGTGTGTTGCTTGACAAATCAGACTGTTTTTTGCTTTTATTCCTCGATACTTTTTGCTGTTTTTCGTCATTTTTTGCTTTGGAATCCGGCTTTTCTTGAGTAGTTTTTTCCGTTTTTTCGCCTTTTTTGTGTAGGGGATTCAACTCTTTGGGCATAAAGTATCCGTCTTCGTCCAGTTCAAAAAGGTCGTATTCCAGGATGATTTTCTTAAGATAGCATAAGGTAATTTTCTTGCTGTCGCAGTAGGCACGGAGATAATCCAGTTGCGCGCGCGGTTCTGGCAAGATTGACAGTTTTTCGATGATAATCCAGTAGGCACCCAGTCCTCTGAGTCCTTCGTTGTCTACCAAGTGTTTCATTCTGGGGTCGAACATTGACATTAAGGAGTGTTGGAAATAAAAATTCTTTTTCATATATATTTTTTTAGAGGGAAAAAGTAGTGCGTAAAGCGGGGCTGCTTGTTGTGGCGACGGCGTTTTCCGTAGTATTTTTCTCTATGTTTGGTGATGCAAAGGTAGGGATAATAGGATAAGCCTGCAAATGGACTTTTGTAGGCTTAATGTATGCTTTGGCGTGTCCAGAAGCTATTGTATGGGTGTTCTGGCCTTCGTCTGGGGAACTGAAGCATACAATGGTGAAATATGTGATTTTTTTTACAGAAAGTAGCCGGTGGAGCCCTCTCTTTAGGCGGCCTTCTACTTGTTACATTCGTAAACATTTGATTCACAGTAGCTATTACTCTCCGGACTTTGTTTTGTGCATACGTGTCATCTGCCGTATGTGGGCCAGACTGCGCAGTTCGCTTTGGGAGAAAGACGATTTCCCTTCCAGTAAGCCGCCAATTGCCTCTGCAATGATTTCCAACTGATCCAATAATGGATTTCTACTGTGTGCAGTATTCTTTTCGATGCTTACTGCGTTTTGACCCTCGCTATAGAGGGTCAGGGTTACTTTTTTTACTCATTGTACGTTTTTAAGAAAAACATGGCAAAGATACGGATTTTACCCGGAAGGAGATGTATTTTTACAATTTTAAAAGTGCGTCAATGCAGGAATAAAGAAGGAAATAGTGAGACCGGTTACAGATAAATTCCGTATATTTGCAATATGGCAAATGTGGAAAAAAACTTATCTGTTGAAACTTTGCGTGGCATCGCTATCTTGTTGGTTGTGGTGGGGCATGTCGTCGGTTCCGGGCCCGGTGGGGGCATGAAGATTGATTTTCCACATCCGTTGCGCTATCTTTATGTGTGGATAGATTATATTCAGATGCCTCTGTTTACGGCTATTGCCGGCTGGGCTTATGCGTTGAAGCCTTTCTCCGCATCTTCCGGTTTTGGAAGTTTCGTCCGGAAGAAAGCTTTGCGTCTGCTGGTGCCGATGGCGGCGGTGGGCACGTTGTATTTTCTGGTACAGTATCTGATGCCGGGCACCAATAATAAAGGGGAGCTTAGTCAGATGTGGCGCATTTATGTATTCCCTTATACCATATATTGGTATCTGCCGTCGTTGTTCCTGATTTTTGTAGTGCAATGGTGGATGGACAGCCGGAAGTGGATGGACACTCCGGGCAAGTGGGCTGTTTGTTGCATGGCGGCGCTGATTCTCAGTAGGATAAATGATGTGTGGATTCTGCATGAGGTGCCCGACCTGTTCAGTTTCAAGGGTGCCTTGGGGCAATTGCCCTATTTCTTTGTCGGCGTGGCTTCCTGCCGTTTTGCTGTGCCGCTCTACAGTCGTCCGGCTGTCAGGCACGTCATGCTTGCAGTGGCGCTATGCGGGATTGCCCTGATACAGACAGTGTGGTTCTATCCCGGCAAATGCGCCTCTTTGAGCATGCTGCTTTATCCCGTGACGTTGATTCCTGCCTTGTTCCTGCTGCTGGCATCGAAGTGGCACAACCGTTTTTTTGTCTGGATAGGCAGTTATGCGTACAGTATTTATCTTTTTCATGGTTTCGGTACTTCCGGCGGGCGGATTATACTGAAAATGATGGGGATTGATGCGATTGTCCCCATCTTGCTGTCTGCAACTTTTATTGCGACAATCGGGCCGGTATTAGTAGGCAAGCTGCTTGACCGCTCCGGGATGTTGCGGATGCTATTTTTGGGAAGGAAATGACGTTCTCAGTCTGTTGCGCATCCTTATCAGGAAACGCCGCAGCCACGGGAATGTTTCTCCCGACTTCAGGTTGTAGTACAGCGATTTGGATTCATAAATCATCTGGAACGTTTCCGTACAGAGTACCGGTTTCTTGGTCAGGCGGTTGATTTCTATGGCCTGCGGCATGGAACTTTCCACAAACAGCATGTAGTCGGTGGATGAACCGTATTCCTGGGCTTTGAAGGAGGCATGGCAGTTGGCGCGTTGGCGTGCAGCCATGTCCGGCAGGTCCAGCATGACGAGCTTATTGCATTTTACATGGTTCTTCTGGAGCCAGGCTTCCGTTTCCGGGCGGTATTTCTCCAAGCGTGAAGTGACCAGCGTGCCGATGGTGACTTTGGGAATGAATAGCGGAGGAGCGTTCAGCAGGAAATGACGGTATTTCTCGCCGTCATCGTTCTCTTCCGGAGTGGGGTCTGCGCAAAGCACGCCGTCAATGTCCATACACGTTTTTTGCAGGATGGAGTGGTTCATGATGTTCCACTGGAAGAAACGGGGATAATCGACTATTTCAAAAAAGTGGTCTACGGAATTGATTTGTAGTGGAACTGCATAAATAACACAATATTTGACGTTGTATAAATGTTCTATGTCCTTCAGTAATTCGCGGCATTTCTTCATGGCATCTCCCGTGGCTATGCTATCATCCACAACCAATACATTATGTATATTGTTCATGTTGAAAGTTTTCCCCCGTTCTCCGGTCTGATAGATATGCCCGTTGCGGAAAGAGTCTATGTCCGTGACCGGCAGGTTCAGGTAGAGCGCCAGCAGGTTGGCGGGAAACATGCCACTGCGGGGCACGCCGACAATGAGGTCGAAATCCCGTGGCAGAATGCTGAGATGTTGCAGGATGCAATGGTTCAGGTCGTCTATGTTACGATAGTTCATGTAGCTTTCTCCTTCAAAAAATTATCGATTATGCCGTATATTTTCTTTACGCTGTGTCCCCAGCTGTGGGTCTCGGCAAAGGCTATGCGCTGTTTGGCGAGCTCTTTGTCGTCAGCTTCGGTCACAGCACGGTCTATGGCCGAAAGCCATTCTTCCGGGTTGGTGGCCAGGTGCGTGTGGTCTGCGAATATGTGGCGCATGGTGTGGGTACTGGTTGCGACAGTGGGTTTACCCATAGCCAGATATTCGTCTATTTTCAATGGATAGTTACCGTCGGTAATGTCGTTCACCATTTGCGGATTGATGCAGACATCGTAGGCTGTGATGTAAGCGGGCAACTCGTCCACTTTTTTTTGCCCGGTGAAATACGCATTTTTCAAGCTGTGGATTCGGTGTTGGCGAAAACCGTCGTCTTCCGGTCCGGTGAACACAAAACTATAATCGGGACGCTGACTTATTATCTGATAGAGCAGTTCTCCGTCAAGGCGGGTACTGTTTACCGTACCCATATATCCGATGATAGGATGTGGAATATTTTGTACATCATCGGGCGTTCCGTACTCTTTGGCGGGGTTGTATAGCGTCAGGTTTACTCCGGTTTCGATGGGGTAGGTATGAGGGTTGTAGGCTTGCAGCTCTGCGGCAAAACGGGTGGAGTTTGCCAGAACAAGGTCGGCCGAAGCAGCCAGTTCCGGTTCAAGACGGGTGCCGTGCCTGCGCCAGTAGGCTTCGCCTATGACGTAGTCGCGCCGGTAATAGATGCTGATAGCCGGATGGATGTACTCCTTCAGATAGCGGCTGCGGTAAATGTCCGTATCGATGAGGTGGATGTAATTCTTGAAACCGAGCGCGGCAGCCTGCTCTACAATCCATCGGGCTATGCGGGCATTGTTTTTTCTGTTGACGATATTGAAAAGCGGTGCAGGCAGGAAGTTGGCCGAGAACAACATGAAAGGACAGTCCAGCACCCACATGTTGGCGTTGATTTGCCGGAGCGGTGAAGTCTCTCCCTTGATGACAGCCATGCGCCGGATGTAGGACGGAGATTGTCTGTTCCCTCTCAGCCGGATGGAAATGTCCATCGGAGTGTTGATGTAGAGCACTCGGTTCTGCTTTGAAATTTCCAATGCAGTATTCTTGATGGTACTACCTATTTCGATGTCCCATGTTTGCAGGCTGGTGATGATGAAGTCTCTCATGATGTTTGCCGGTTACTGGTGAATACAGTGATATATCTTTACATATTCTTCTGCAGTGTGTTTCCAGGAGAACAGTTTTACACGTTCCAGACTGTAATTTACTTGTTGCTGATAGAGTGTCGCATCATTTTCCAGGCGTAGCAAGGCATCTGCTATTTTTTGCGGTTCTTGAGGGTCGACTAAAATGGCACCTTTACCGGCTACTTCGGGCATTGCCGAAACGTTGCCCGTCACTACTGGAGTGCCGCAAGCCATAGCCTCCAGTATCGGAATCCCGAAACTTTCACGCAAGGAAGGATAGAGAAATGCAAATGCTGCATTATAAAGGGTTGCTAAATCTTTGTTGCCGATATATCCCGGATAATACAGATGTTCTTTTATCCCGGTGATTCCTTCTTGCTGAAGAAGCTGGTCGATATATTCTTCTTTTAAATCGGCAATGAGAAGGGGGCGTTTCGTTTGGGATGCTTTCAGATACAACGCGTATGCTTTCAGGGTACGTGCCGCATTCTTTTTGGGGTCTGTATTTCCAAGAAAGAAAAGAAAGTCTGGGTGCGGTATGTATTTCTGCACAATACTCTCATCGGGTGTTTCCTGCATCGTAAAGTAAGCGCTGTAGCCGTTGTAAACGGCTTTAATGACTTCTTTGGGAAGTTGCAGCGCTTCGCGTATGCGGGTACACTCGAACTGAGAAACTGTAATAATATTTCTTGCTTTCTTCAGGATGCGGGGAACAATCAGGCGACGGTAATGCCATCCCATTTCCTGATAGAAGGAAGGACTGCGATGCTGACGCGGCTCCAAATAGATAATGTCATGAAGCGTCAGCACCAAAGGGACGGGACACCATAACGGGGCTGTATTCGATGTACAATGCAGCAAGTCCGCTTTCAGTTTCCTGACGGCCTGGGGCAATGCTATCTGCTCCCACAAAGGATAAGTAGGGCAGCGAAGCTCAATGATATGGAGGTTTTCCGATTCTTCCAGGCACCAGTCCTCCCCCGGAGCAACGAATACGTAATATTCATTACCGTCTTTCCGCTTTTGCAGTTCTTTCAGTGTCTCCAGGATGACAAAGTCCATGCCATGCTTGTCTTTGCGGAAAATGCGTTGGGCTTCGATGGCGATTCTCATTTTGCTGCCTTTCTTTTCTTTTTCCGTTTAAAGATTCTTGTGATGTGGCTCATGGAAGAGGTGACTACCAATATGGGCAGAGACCAGAAAGCGCTCCGGAATTTGCGGCTGATTTCCCCTTCGGGCATGGCCATCAAAAAAGTGATGAATAAAACGGCTAAAAGTGCATACCATTTTGTAGCAAGCGGCCACTCCAGAAACGTCATTGCCACGGCACATATCGTGATATATAAGATGAGCAGGAAACGGGATGGAAGTAGCCATTGGAATAATTTTTCGCATAAATCCCACTTTCCTTGTAAGAATGCTATCGGAAATTGTTGCAATGCCAGTATGGAGCTGCGATACTGTGAGCCCAACCAGCGCTGGCGTTCTTTGCTGTACCCCGATGTATCGTCCGTCTTTTTGCAATAGCAGACTATTTCCTCCATGTATTCGGTATATATGTTTTCCTTCAGGAGTTCCATTTCTGCAGCTTTGGCCAAATCGCTTCCTGATAACCTGGGAGCGATTTCCTGGAACATCTCAAAATCAAACATCATGCCCGAACCGATGAGGGCAGAGGAGAATCCCAGTGCCGTATGTGCCTTGCGGAAGAGGTGGTTGTTGATTTCTTCGCTGGTGGCGTTTAATACGGCGATGTTGGTATTCAGGTTTTCCGTCATGCGGTGGGCTTGGATGGCATCGCATCCGGAGTAGTAGGCATTGTTGAAAAGCTCTAATGCGTTAGGAACAACTTTGTTGTCTGAATTGAATATGGTGATGGCATCGTACTCATGAGGAGAATAGCGCTCCATGACCTGCTGTATGGCATATATCTTTGTGCAATGCTCTTTATCGGGCACGACAATGTTGACCGGCATCTGGAGCAGCGTAACCAAATCTTCTTCGGACAGTTGTGTGGCAGCCACTGCGATGTCGTATTTTTCTCTCGGATACGTCTGCGTGTCAAGGAAATGATTGATGGACTCTATCACTTCCTTGCCGTTTTTCAGCACAACAAAGAGGACCAGGAAACGATGTCGCTTGGGGGACGGTGGATAGGGATTCTTGTATTTCCGCAAGGAGGCCAATGCATAGATAAACAAGTAGGCTACGGGGATGGCCAGCAATAAGAAAAGAACCGCGTCTGTCATTTGCAAGGCATTGTTGTTCTCGTCCATCCACCAGTCGGGATTGAATATGGAAAAAATGTCGTTCATATATGTTTTTCTATTTAATATTTTCTATTTCTTTTTCATTTTTTGTTGGGTCAGCAGTTGGTCGATATGTTCCCCGTTAATCAGGACTGACAAAAATAAAATGATTATAAATTCTGTAGGGAATTGCCCGAAGAAAGCATTTCCATAGGCACTTATCATCATTCCGAAGATACCGCATGCAGTGGCTGTGAGTATTCCGCGTAATTCGTTATTCTTGATTCGAAACATGATAAGATAGCAACCTCTTAACAATGCACTGACATATATGATAAGAAAAAGCACTAATCCTACAATACCGGTTTCCATCCATGTCTTGACATAAAAAGAATCATGGGGAATGAGAGTAGTGATACGGTCGCCATATTTCATGGCTTCTACTCCTCCCAAGCCGAGTCCTTCTCCGAAAGGTTTGTATTTTAGATATTCAGCCAATTTTTTTTGATTTTCTTTGCGGACAATGTATGAGGCATCTTTTGTCGGTCTGAAAGCTGTACGCATACGCCTGATGGAAGTGTTGCTTTCACCGATATAGGTATGGGCGAAAAAGACATAAAAAAACAATCCGAAGAAGACTGTAGCTCCCATAAGTTTGATGTTTTTGCTGAGAAAAGTTAACAATATGATTCCTCCGATGGGGACAAACAGTGCACCGCGGGTGCCGGAAATGAACAAGGCATATATGGCACACATGGCAATAATCGTATAATAGATTCTGATGGAGCGTTTTTTCACGAAGATGGCAGAAATGCCGAACAGAATGCTGGCAAACCCCATGTTGGAGCCGAAATTTCCGGCATCTGTGAAAAAGGAAAAATATCGGGTGACATCGGATAAAAGGTGTGTCCTGTACATTTTCGTTTCAATCAGCATGGTTGTTTCTGTCTCATCAAAACCTGCATATTTCTGGTAAATGGCCTTTGCCACGGCTGTCAGTGTGAATATGGACAAAAGAAGCATAATGACTCGCAACCGCTTGTAGGAGGTCATTGTTAAAACACTAATCAATGATACGACAAGAGTATGGTATATGGTTCCACGAGAGTAAACCCAAGCTTCAGTGAGTGCTGTTGGATTCAATATTTCTGCCGCAGTATATATGGCCCATATACAACCTCCGAACGTCAGAATGTTTTTGGCGTATTTCCATGTAATCTTACCTTGTTGGTGATAGGAATATATCAGGAGCGTCACAAGCAGGGTGACGGTTGCGACATCATACCAGACACTCAACCCACTGCCCTGCGTGTATCTGTACCAGGGAATGAAAAAGTAATTGAATGTGAATAGGGAACATACACCGGCAAAAGGGTTTCTTAATGTTTGTATTACCGTTATCAGGAAGAAAGGGGAAAGGCAAACGTATACAGTGATATCCCAAGTACTGAATAATATGCTATAGATGAGCGCACCCAGTCCGGTGATGAACACTAATAATGTTACCGCCAGGGGAGATATGCTATGTCCTTTGATATCTGTTTGCATTTATTTGACAGCTGCTGATTTTGACGTTAAACCTAATTGTGCCAACCGGCTGAAGAAACTGTGAACCGGAGTATGAGGAGGCAATTCTCCGGTGAAGCTTTCAACCACTTCGCGGTCTGCATTGTTGAGATACATAAATAGAGGAGTTCCTTCCAATTCTTCCTTTAACGGTTTCAACCGGGTGTCGTCATCTCTGCCCCACAATCGGGCGGCGTTGGCTATCAACAAATTGAAATCTGCCTTTTTCAATACCGGCATAGGTAGAGTTGCGGTACTGACAGCGGGGTATTCCACCAAGATGATGTCCGGTACTTCTTCTGCTTCATTCAATACCCAGAAATCGGACAATTCTTGAGCTTGTACATATCCCTTGTTTTGGGTATCGAAATCGTGGTCGTATTTTACAAGGCGCACTTTCATACCCTCAGTTTCCCAATAATCAATGAAATATTTGGCAAGGAATGATTTTCCTTCACGTTTCTCCATGCTGAGCAGGTTTATGACAGTAGGACGGTCTGGATGCAGGTAGTTGTTCAATTGCCGGCAACTGTAGGCAGCGGCAAGCCGGTTGCAAGCCTTGAGGAATCCACGATACTTCAAGTTGCTTATACCATTGAATGCTGCAATGACAGAGAGTCCGGACAGACGTTTGCTGCGGTCCGGGTCGCGGAGAGTGCGGTCTAACAATTCAATCAGCAGGAAGTAGCCGCTTATGAATATTAAACTGCCGAAGAATGCGGCAAGGATGTAGATAAGCCTTTTTCTGCCATTGTCTGTCAGCGGATACTCGGGTGATGCTATGACTTGCAGGTTGGCTGTCGTCATCTTGATGTTCTGCAAGCGGAGGTGTGCTTCGGCAAGGCCTGCTATCTGTCGGCGGTAATTGTCTTCGGCAATGCCCACGGCACGCTCTTTCCGCTTGATTTGGGTGCCTACGGGTGAAAAATCCCGGTATTGGTCGACAATCTCACGCTGGCGGTCAACCAATACTTTCACTTCAGCTTTGGCTTTTGCCTCATTGATGCATGCCATCAGCCATTCTGTCACCATATCCTGAATGCCTACACCTTCTTTGGAAAAACTGTACTCATTCAAATTATCGGAGAGATGGCTTATCTTTTCTTCTGCCTTTTGCAGGGCTTCTTTTTCTTTTTGAAGTTTACTACTGTTCTGCTGACTTTGTTCTGTGGTGAAAATTTCCTGTTCGAGAATGCTTTGATTCAGGGTACTGACTTTTTCCAGCTCTTGCAACAAATTAGTATTTGTGCGTATAATCTTGGCACGTATATCCATTTTATTCTCTAACATCTGGCGCAAGGCGACCGCACTTCCATAGATTCGCTGGACTTCTTCCATGCGATCATCAGTACCATATTTAGTCAGAGCCAATGCTTTGGATTGTTCATTGTAGTTGATGACTTGTTTCTGAACACTATAGTCTGTCAAATCATCTTCTTCTGCAGTAAGTGCTTTTTTGGCTATGCGCACTTGCTCTTCAAAATAGGCGATAGCACTGTTCGTGGCACTGAACCGGAGTTGCTCATAAGCCTTTAACAGTTCATCTTCCAATATCTTGAGCGTATTTTGTGTAATGCCGGGATCGGCAGAGGTATATACTAATTCTATCAGATCACTGGTACCCAACCGTTTGATGATAATTGAATTTAATGCATTATAGCTATAAAACGGATAAGGGCGGTTGAATATGGAATAGACGAAATTGCTACTGTTCTCCTTTCTGTAATTCATTAAATTAGTTACGGTTTTATCCAAAGAGGAACGGTCGACCAAAGCCAATACTTCTTTGGGAAGGATTTGGACAAGTTGTCTGTAATGTTTGGCTTGAATGTACATATTGTCTTTCCACTCATCACCGTATACGAGGTTGGTTGCAAGCAGTCGTACAGAGACTTTTGCTAAAGTGTTTCTGGACTTGCCAATATTAATGATATTGTCGAAAGTACTGTTGATGTTGATAAGCTGGCTTCCATCCAAATTGGTACCATTGGTTACGCCTGCATATAAACTACTATTTACCGTATAACTGTATGGTAAAAACTGTGTGAAGTATATGACCAATGCCGTAACAAGGAGGCTTCCCCACAATAACCAATAACGGATGCGGTAAAAGAAGCTTGCCAAAAATTGTACTATATTCATAATCGGTTTATTTGTCTGATATAACTTTTACATTAGTCAGCATCTCCAGTAATACGATAGAATTGTGTAAAGCTACACGACTCTGTTCATACGTGGTCACGGCACCGGTGCGGCGTGCACGTTCCAAAGAAAGTGAAATGATGTCAATGGTTCCTTGTATGAAGTTGTTTTCTGAAATTTTCATCTGTGCGTTATACAAGGCGGCCGTTTCCGCTTTGGCTTTTATAGTGGCTAATTGTTCGGTAACTGCATTGTAGGCTTCCAGAACTTTTAGCCTTCGCTCCTCCATAACTTCTTCCTGCGTGTACTGCAATTGCTCTATCTGATAGCGGTAGTCTTTCAGTTTCAGCGGTCGGTTGAACAAGTCTCCTAAGGTGATGCCGACGCTGGCCCCGACATTGAAGTTGTGCTGGGCGCTTGACATCGTTGTCTGGTACATAGGGGTGAACTCGTCACTGGCATTGCCTATAATATTGTAGCGTCCGTAAGAATAGTTACCGTTCAGTCTGAAGTAGTTCCACCAACTCCTTTTTTCCAGGCGATATTGGTTCCTCACTTGCTCCACTTGGGACTGTGCTCTTTTTACTGACGCATTCTCTGTCACTGCATCAAGAAAGACAGATAGAGGGGGCAATTCTAATTTCTCAATATCTATTGATGTCTTCGGACTGATTAAACCCAATGTGTTGACTTCTATTTTTTTATCCTCCATCTTGAGTTGCTCCAATATCTTGATGCGCTCCTCCCGTGTCAACTCCTGCTGCGCAGCCACAGACAAAGGCACCCCCAACAATCCTAAGAGGATTACACTGTAAATGATGGATCTGATATATCTTTTTATCATCTCTAAAGCCATATAATTCCTATTATCTTTATTTTTATACATTCTCTTTCTGCACAAACGCCGTCAGCGTCTTGCACAGTATCTTCATGTCCAGCCAGAATGAGAATTCTTTGGCGTACTTAATGTCCAGTTGCTTGCGCTCTTCGGCCGACATCTTCCCGGCGCCGCCTCGTTTCTCCACTTGCCACAGTCCCGTCAGTCCGGCAGGAGCCATGAAACGCTCGATATATGCGTCGCTGGTCAGCAGCTCGGCCTCGTAGAGGGGGAGCGGGCGGTTGCCCACGATGCTCATGTCCCCTTTGAGGACGTTGAAAAGCTGCGGCAGTTCGTCAATGCTGTACTTGCGGATGAAACGGCCTACACGGGTGACGCGGGGATCGTTCTCTATCTTGACAAACGTATTCTGTTTTTCTTGGGCCTTCTTTTTAAGGAAATCTTCTTCGGAGATGACGAAATCGTCCGAAATCAGCAGGGTAGCCTCCTCTTCGGAAGTGCCGGTCAGGTCGTCGAAGCGGATATCGGGCTGCTCGTCCGTAAGCTCTTCCTCCATCTTATATTGGTTGAGGGCGTTCAACTCTTTCAGACGCTTGTCGGCATTGGTGTACATGGAGCGGAACTTCAAGAAGTTGAATATCTGGTAGTTGCTGCCTACGCGCTGGGACTTGTAAATCACTTTTCCCTTGCTTTCCATGCGGATGGCTATGGCTGTCACTATGAATATGGGAGACAGCACAATCAGTACGGCAACGGCAAAGAGGATGTCGAATATGCGCTTCCACATAGGCAGGTGGAAGGTGTTGAATATCTTACGGTGTGACTGGCTGAATTCCTGCAGTTTGTGCTCCTTGCGCAACCGGAGGAATTTTGTCATTTGCTGGAGGCTCTCTTCGCTGGCCATGGGGGAAAGGGTGTTGTTGACACCTGCCTGCAGATAGAGCTTGCGGTGTTCCTTCTGCAGTCCTTCGGTGATGAGGATGATGTAGACACGGGGGAAGCGCTTGTGCAGGAAAGTGATGTTCTGGCTGTCCTTTTGAGGGGTGCTTTCTTCGTAAAGAATGGATGTGTTGTACCGTTCGCGGATACCGTCGATGACTTTCGCCGCTTTGTTGCAGGATGAAACAGCCATGAACATGCCTCCCGCAATTTTGCTCAAGTGGTCGATGGTGACACGGTTGCTACCTATGTAGATATAATATAACATATCCATTGATTTTGTCGTTTAGAGAAATTTCTTGATACGGGCCTTCAGCTCCATAGGATTGAAAGGTTTCAGTATGAAATCCTCGGCTCCGGCTTCGAGCAGGTTGATGCGCTCGGTGGTACTTTCCTCACTGGAAAGCATCACAACCGGAATGTCCTTGAAAAGTGAATTGCTTTTCAGATATGCCAGGAATTCACTGCCGGTCATCTTGGGCATGCGTATGTCCGAAATGATGAGAGCGGGTTCGTTCCCCTCATTCAGCCATTCTATGGCCCTGACGGGATCTTCGAAATAAACCAGCTCATTCTCTTTCCCTAAATAGACCGAGAGTACCTTGCCTATGGCAGGTTTGTCATCTACAAATAATATTTGTTTCATTGTTTATGATAATTGTTTGCTATATTTATCTATATACATTTTCTTCTACCGGGTGTTCGTACCATTCCGTATACTGGGTTCTGTCTTGGGCCCAATAGATGAATTCTGGATATGCGCTTGCTTCGGGGATGTCAGTACGTGAAACATTGATGGTTTCCTTGGGATAGCGGAAGCCATACGGCACGCAGATTGCCCACGTGTTGTTGCCTGCTAAGTCAAGATTCTCTTGCTGTATGGTTCCGGCGGCAGTGGCGCCATATCCCCAAAATTCGTAAAGATGAACTTCCATGCGTTGTTCCATGCTTTTATATTGATAACAGATGAAGAAGTCCAGATTGTCTTTTGAGAATAGGGGCTCTGTCCGAGTTTGGTCTGTCAGTTCAATAATGACTTCATAAGTATACTCTTTGGCGGTTACTCCAATGCCGGTGTTTACCATCTCACCCGGTTCGACTCCAAATACATTGTGTACTTCGCCTGCAATGGGGATTACGACACTCGGATCGGAATCTTCCATATAAGTAACGTTATTGTACCTGAATTTGTTGTACGAGCTGTTGAATGACTCCTGGAAACGCGAATCGTCGCCTCCGGTCTTGACTTCCCGGATATCGGATTTATTGATTCCGGTAATCCGGAGCCCTACGCCCAACGGCTTGCTTGCTCCTGCTGCAGCAAGGGTCACGTCGAGCTGTATGCGCTTGATGTGGTTCGTCTTTTTCTCGCGGTGATAGTAGGTCTCCACGTCCAAGACCACGTCGTTGAAGTCATAGTCGCCTACCAACGGGAAGTTGTCTTCGAATACGTACGTATAGGAGACCGGGTCTGTAGGGGTTTCTGAGCCGGACTCGTCCGGAGTATTGCCTTCGCCCGTACAGTCTCCGGCAGGAATGGTGATGGGGGATTCTCCCCATTTGGATATGGTTCCTTCGGTGTTCTTGATGGCATCAAGGAATTTGGCTTCCCACCAGATATCCTCGGTGATATCATCGTCAATTTCTTTCACTTCATAATGAATGTTTCCCTGGCTGGAGAAATTTCCTATATCTTCAATTTTATTGATTTTTACCAGTGCATATTCATTGTTTGGACCCATAAATTGTGCTTGTGACAATTCTGCTTCATCAAGTACGGTTATCATGGAGTTGTCACCCATCGTGATTTGGGTGTTGTAATTGTTGCTATGGTCCCCGAAATCCTCTATCTCTGCAGAAGAGGTGTCTCCCATGTTCAGTGTGCCTACAAATTCTTCCGCATATAGATAGCATCCGTTGTCTATAGTGATGTTGCTGTCGGTTTTCCCGATATAGGCTTTGCCCTGGTTGATGAATTTGCATCCGCTGTCGAAATTCATTTCATCGACACGCACGGTACCGCAATTATAGAATGCTCCTCCCTGGCTGACATGGAAATCATCTATTTCCATAGTGCCGGCATTGTAGTTGTAGCTGCCTCCGGATGCATTGGTCAATTCGATGTCGTTCCCTTTGATGGTTCCACCCGCGTAGACGATAAACCGGCTGGATTGCACTAAAGTGAAGGTGTGCTCGTCCGGTATCACGATTTCCCCTCCGTCAATCACATAGAATTCGAAGCCTCGTTCAACGGTCATGTTGTTCCCATTGGGTTCCCAGCTGCCTTCAATGATGATGATGGCCGGATTGTCACTTCCCATGCCGTCCTTGCTGATTTTATTCCTATATATATTGTCTTTGGAGATTTTGTAGGCTTTTCCGTTTTGAAAATCGGTATTCGGCCTTATTTCTTCGGCACTTGATAGCATTGCGGTGATTTCCGCCTCGGACTTTTCCGGTGAATAGGTCTCGATGCTGACACTGCGTGTCCATGCGGCACGTGTAGTTGCAGGGGAACTGCCGAAAGCGGCGTGGAGCTGACCGTTTTGGATGGATACGTATTTTACTATGTTGCGGCTGTGTGCATCGGTGCGACACACGAAAGCGCTCGTCAGTACAGAAGGACAGTCCATGACGGTAGTAAATACTGTTGTATTATTGGCGGTGCCTTCTGCCAGCAGTTTGGCGGATGACCGGCTGATTAAGGGGTTCTTGTCGTAAATACGTATGGTGTAGTCGATGCCGGTATCTTCGGATACAGAAACATTGACCCGGACCTGCTGAGTCATTTTCCAATCCATAGCCGGGTCTATGTTCTTGACCGGAAACCTATCCTGATAGGCTGCTTTCACTTTTTCGGGGTTAAAAACATCGTCTTTACAACCCTGCAGCAGTATGCCTACTGTAAGAATAACAAGCGGCAGAAAGCGTTTGTATTGGATATTCTCTCCCATATTTTACATTTGTTTTGCTTGATTGTAAGCAAAAGTACGTTTATTTAAACTAATAAGCTTTATTAATGGGGGATAAAAGCGTGTTGGTTAACGCTTTTTAACGATTTTGTATGGATAGATAATGCAAGTTTGTCTTGAAAATTATCAATATTACTAAATGCCCTCTGTATTGCCGCTTTACTAAATCTTGGTGATTTCTCCTGCCAGGTCGGAATTCATGCGGTGGCGGATTTCGGCTTGGTCCAGTCCATGTCCCAGGAGGAACATGAGTTTGGTGACGGCACATTCGGGGGTACTGTCATAGCCGCTGATGACACCTGCCTGGAGAAGTTGCAGACCGGTTTCGTAACGTCCCATCTCGACGGCGCCACTTTGGCATTGGGTGATGTTGACGATGACAATGCCACGTTCGCTGGCTTCTTTCAGCTGGCGGATGAACCATTCTTTCTGGGGGGCATTGCCGGAACCGAAGGTCTTGAGGACAACAGCTTTCAGGCCGGGAACATGAAGCACGGAGTTGATGATGCTTTCCTGGATGCCGGGAAAGAGGGTGAGCACTACGACATTGGTGTCGAAAAGGTAGTGCGGCTTCATGGGGCGTGACGGGTCGGGACGGTGGATGAGGTGCTCGTTATAACGGATATGGATGCCTGCCTTTGCCAGTGCGGGATAGTTGAAGGAGCGGAAAGCATTGAAATTCTCGGCATTGATTTTGGTGGTACGGTTGCCCCGCATCAGCTCGTTCTCGAAGAAGATGCACACTTCGGGGACGATAGGAGTACCGTCCGGATGCTTGGCGGCGGCTATTTCAATGGCGGTGATGAGGTTCTCTTTCCCGTCGGTGCGCAGGGTGCCGATGGGAAGCTGGGAACCGGTGAGGATGACCGGCTTGGAAAGGTTCTCGAGCATGAAGCTGAGGGCGGAGGCTGTATAGGCCATCGTATCGGTACCGTGCAGGATGACGAAACCGTCGAAATTGTCGTAGTTGTAGTTGATGATTTTTACAATCTTTGCCCAGAGGGAAGGCTCCATATCGGAAGAGTCGATCGGTGGGTCGAACTGATAGGAAGAGATGCGGTAGTTGAAGCGCTTCAGTTCGGGAACATGCTGTAGCAGTTGGTCGAAGTTGAAGTTCTCAAGCGCACCGGTCTCGGGATTTTCTATCATTCCGATAGTTCCGCCAGTGTAAATCAATAGTACGGAAGGGCAATCGACTTTCATGATATTCGTATTAGAGCTTTTTTCGGGCACAAAGATAGTGAAATATGAGATGGGGAGAAAATAAAAGAGACAAGTCTTTGCAGATTTTGTCTCTTTTATTTTTTCATTGCGAAAAATATATTGTATGAAATTTGAATAAGCTCACTGTTTCAAATCTTCCTTCAACTGCCTGATAGCCTTTTCCGCATCTCCTTCCTTCTCGTTGAGCAGCGTGACGAAGCGGCTGCCGATAATGGCACCGGATGAGTGGGCGCAAGCGGCATCGAATGTCTGCTTGTTGCTGATGCCGAAGCCTACCATGCGTGGATTGCGCAGGTTCATATCCTCTATCTTCTTGAAGTAGGCTTGCTTCCGGGTGTCGAAGTCTTTCTGGGCACCGGTGGTGGCGGCACTGGACACCAGATAGATGAAGCCGTCGGTGTGGGCGTCTATTTCGCGGACGCGGGCTTCGCTGGTTTCGGGGGTAATGAGCATGATGACACGGATGTCATACTTCGAGGCGATGGCTTTGTAACTCTCTTCGTAATCGCGGAAAGGGAGGTCGGGAATGATGACGCCATCGATGCCGCATTCCACGCACTTCTGGCAGAAGGCTTCGAAGCCGAACTGCATGATGGGATTGAGGTACCCCATAAGGATGAGGGGGATGCGGACATCGCGACGGATGTCGCGCAATTGTTCGAAAAGCAGGCGGAGGGACATGCCGTTGTGCAGGGCGCGGGTGGCGGCGTTCTGAATGACAATGCCGTCGGCCATGGGGTCACTGAACGGAATTCCGATTTCAATCATGCTGACTCCGTTTCTTTCGAGGGCACGGATAACGTCGGCAGTACCGTCGAGGTTGGGACAGCCTGCACAAAAGTAAATGGACAGCAGATTCTTGGGGCTGTCCTGGAAAAGTTGGTTAATGCGGTTCAACATACTATTTTTATTTACTATTTTACAATTTACTATTTACTATTTGGCTGCGCAATAACGCTGCATGGTACTATTTACTATTTGACAATTTACTATTTACTATTTACCATGTACAATGTACAATTTGCCATGCGGCGTATATTGCGCAGCCAAATAGTAAATAGTAAATCGTCAAATCATACCTCCCTTCAGTTCTTTCAGGAAGTTTGAGATGCGTTCCACATCCTTTATTCCCGGTGCCGTTTCGAAACGGCTGTTGATGTCGATACCTGCGAAATAGGGATGGCGAAACTCCCGGAGGGCTTTTACGCTGTAGGGGTTGATGCCACCGCTAAGCAGGAACGGGGTGGGACCGTTGTAGCGGTGCAGGAGGTTCCAGTCGAACTGGTTGCCGGAACCGCCGTACTGCGGGGTCTTGGTGTCGAAGAGGTAGTAGTCGCACAGACCATTGTAGGCAGATACGGCAAGCAGGTCCTTGGGCAGCAAGATAGAGAAAGCCTTGATGAGGTGCAGGCCTGCATTGCGCAGGGAACGGCAGTATTCGGGAGCTTCATGGCCATGCAGCTGGATGTAGTCAAGGCCGAAACGGTCGGTATACATTAGGATGTTTTCCTTACTTTCGTTGACAAAGACGCCGACGCGCTTGGCGCAGGCTGGCAGATACCCGGGCATCTGGCACAGACAACGGGGAGATTTGGGGTAGAAGATGAAACCAATCATATCTACACCTTGCAGTTCTACATTGCGGATGTTTTCTGCTTCGGTCATTCCGCATACTTTGATGAGAGGAGACATTTTATTTACGATTTACAATTTGGCTGCGCGATATAACGCTGTATGAGAGACTTTTGTATTTACAATTATCAACTTTCAATTATCAACTTTCAACTTTTAATTATCAATTAAGAGACTGTCTTGGATGAACTCTTTCAGGGTTTCGCCCGGGTTGGCTGTTTTCATGAAGGTTTCGCCGATGAGGAAACCGCGGAAGCCGGCGGCACGCAGGCGGCAGATGGTTTCGGGGTCGGAGATGCTGCTTTCGGAGACAAGGAGCGGGGATGCCGGTCCGTGGGTGGCTTCGCGCAGTTGCCGGGCTATCCGGAAGGAGTTTTCTACATCGGTGACGAAGGAGCCGAGGTTGCGGTTGTTGACACCCACCATGTCGACCTCCTTATTTATATAGGAGAGTTCCGAAGGGCTGTGGATTTCGAGCAATACCTCCAGCCCGAGTTCGTGGGCTTGGGCGGTGAGGGTGCTACACTGCTCCGGACTGAGGCAGGCGGCAATGAGCAATACGGCGTCGGCACCTACAATGCAGGCTTGCAGAAGCTGGTACTCGTCGATGATGAAGTCTTTGCGCAGGATGGGGATGCGGACGAGCGGACGGGCCGTGCGGATGTCGCGCAGCGTACCGCCGAAGAACCTCTCATCCGTCAGGATGGAGAGGGCGGCGGCGCCGGCGGCTTCGTAGGAGGCGGGTATTTCCTCTGCCCGGGCAGCCTCGTTTATCCAGCCTTTGGAGGGTGAACGGCGTTTGAACTCGGAGATGATTCCTGTAGAAGAAGCGGCAAGGGCCTGCTTCATGCTGCGGCGGTGGGCTGCATTCTCCCGGATGATGATTCCGGCTTGCTCCTGCAACTGTTCCAGAGAGACGGTTTGCTTTTGCAGTTCAATCTCTGTTTGCTTATGGGCGATGATTTCGGACAGTATATCTTTCATTGCTTCATTTATTAATCTCGATAAATTTTTTCAGTGTCGCCAGCGCCCGTCCGCTATCCAGCGATTCGCGTGCGATGGCGATGCACTCTTCAATCTCTTTCTGCGGCTCCATCACCTGGATGGCAAAGGCGGCGTTGACAATGACGCATTGCGTTTGTGCAGGTGTGGCATGCCCCGTAAGGATATTGTCGAAGATGCGGGCGGCATCTTCCTTGCATGCGCCGCCGAAGAGTTCTTCGGGACGGGCATCCTTGAAGCCGAGAGCCTGCGGACGGTAGATGCGCTCGTAGTTGCGGGTCATCACCTTGAACTCGTCCGTCAGGGAGATTTCGTCGTAGCTGTCGAGGCTGTTGACCACGGCAAAGTCAATGCCGAGTTTATAGAATACGTTGGTGTATAGGCGCATCTGCGAGAGGTCTGCCACACCGAGCAGCTGGTATGCCGGACAGCATGGATTCACCAACGGGCCGAGCAGATTGAACAAGGTGCGTACTCCCAGCGTCTTGCGTACGGGACCGACAAACTTCATCGCCGGATTGAAAAGCTGGGCATGAAGGTAGGCGATGTTGCACTCCTCCATGCTGCGTTTCAGTGTGTCGGGGTTGTTGGTGAAGCGTACGCCGTGCTGCTCGATGACATTGCTGGCTCCGCTCACGGAAGTGGCTCCGTAGTTGCCGTGCTTGGCAACCTTGTAGCCGGCTCCCGCCACCACGAAGCAAGCGCAGGTGGAGATGTTGAAGGTGTTCTTTCCGTCGCCTCCCGTACCCACAATGTCGATGGGGCGATAGGGGGCGAAGTCGATGGGAAGGCGTGTCTCCATCAGTGCTTCGCGGAAACCGATAAGCTCGTCCACAGTGATGCTTCGCATCTGGAAGGCAGTGAGCAAGGCTGCTATCTGCGCCTCAGGATACATTTCCTTGGTGATGTTGAGGAGGATTTGTTTGGTCTCCTCCGACGTAAGCTCTTCGTGATTGAAGAGACGGGTGAGTATTGCTTTCATCTATTTATTTACGATTTGACGATTTACGATTTGACGATTGAATTTACTCTTTTTCTGAAGTGCCTCATTTGAAAAGCCAGTTTTTTATGATTGTTTTTCCGTCGGGTGTCAGTACCGATTCAGGATGGAACTGGATGCCGTGTATGTCATACTCCCGATGTTTCAGCGCCATGATTTGTCCTTCGGGGCTGATGGCGGTAATGGCCAGCGCTTCGGGAAAGTCCTTCGTATCCACTACCCAGGAGTGGTATCGTCCGACGGGAATCCTATTGGGTAAACCGCAGAAGATATAGTCTTCTTCGAGAGAAATACCTTCATAATCCTTTCCCCCTAATCCTTCATCCCTAATCCTTAATCCTTCCTCCTTCCTCCTTATCTCCGTCTGTACCCCATGGAACACCTCTTCCAGATTGACCAGCTTTCCACCGAACGCTTGTCCGATGGCTTGTTCGCCCAGACAGACACCGAGTATGGGTTTCCGTCCGGCATAGGTGCGGATGACATCCAGCAACAGTCCGGCTTCCTCGGGGACACCGGGGCCGGGTGAGAGGATGATTTTATCGTATGGCTCCAATTCTTCGAGCCGGAATTTATCGTTGCGCAGCACATCCACTTCTGCGCCAAGCTCTTTCACCAGATGGGCAAGGTTGTAGGTGAAGGAGTCGTAATTGTCTATGATAACTGTTTTCATCTTTTGTATTTACAATCTATTTTATTTACTATTTGACGATTTACGATGTACGATTGAAGTTACTTTATTTACGATGTACGATTTGGCTGCGCAATGTACGCCGCATGGCAAATCGTACATCGTAAATCGTCAAATCGTACATAAACTCACATTTTTTCTGCCATCTCAATCGCCTTTTTCAGTGCGCCGAGCTTGTTGTTCACCTCTTGTAGCTCATACTCGTCGTTGCTCTTGGCCACGATGCCGCCGCCTGCCTGGAACCAGAGGACACCGTTGCGGCTGACAAAAGTACGAATCGTAATCGCCTGGTTCAGCGAGCCGTTCAGTCCGATGAAACCGATGCAGCCGCCGTAGGCTCCACGGTTGTGCGGTTCCAGCTGGCTGATGAGTTGCATGGCGCGTACCTTGGGGGCGCCGCTCAGGGTACCGGCAGGGAAGGTGTCGATGAAGGCCTTGACGGGGTCGGCCTCTTCGCGGAGCGTTCCGCTGACACGGCTGACGAGGTGGATGACATGGCTGTAATACTGCATCTCCTTATAGAAGTCCACCTTTACATCGTGGCAGTTGCGGGAGAGGTCGTTGCGGGCAAGGTCCACCAGCATCACGTGTTCGGCGTTCTCTTTGGGGTCGTCGTGCAGGTACCGGGCATTGAGGGCGTCCTGCTCTGCATCGCCGGTGCGCTTCGTGGTTCCGGCAATGGGGTCGATGTAGGCATGGCGGCCTTCGATGCGGCAATGGGTTTCGGGAGACGAGCCGAAAATGCGGAAGCCCCCGAAGTCGAAATAGAACAGATAGGGCGAAGGGTTGATGCTGCGCAGGGCACGGTAGAGCTTGAAGTCATCGCCCGTGAAACGCTGCTCGAAACGGCGGGAGAGGACTATCTGGAAAACGTCGCCGCGCAGACAGTGGGCGATGCCCCGGCGGATATTCGCCTTGTGCTCCTCGTCCGTAAGCGGGGAGGTGGTGGGGCCGACGGCGCGGAAATCATAGGCGGTGTAGTTGCGGTTATGGATGGCCTTCTGCACCTGGTCCAGTTCGCTGGTCTCGCCGGGCGCCAGCATCTCGAGGAGCAGCATCTCATTCTTGAAGTCGTTGAAGACGATGAGGTACTTATATAATATGTACAGCATGTCCGGCGCATCGTTGGTAGCTTCGCGGCTGTCCTTCACGGGGATATTCTCGAAGTAGCGGACAGCATTGAAGGAGGTGTATCCGTAGAGTCCGCAGTAATTGCTGTATTCGCCCTCCACGCGGAAGCGGCAGAGGAAATCGTTCAGTGCGTTTTCCACCCGGTATTCTTCGGTTATGGGATGCTCTTCGCGGCTGTCGTCCGGCAGACGGAAGATAGCCGTGCCGTGGTCTATGCTGACACTTGCCAGCGGACACAGAGCGATGAACGAGCGGTTGTTCTCACTGCCATGATAGTCGGAACTCTCCATAAGTGCGCTCTGCGGAAAGATGTCACGCACCTTCAGATACGTGCTCACCGGCGTATGCAAGTCACCGAGCATGGTGCGGCTGATTGTTTTATAATCATATTGTTTCATTGTATCTTGTATTTTATTTCATTGCATCTCGTATTTTCAAATAGCTCATCACTTATCACTTATAACTCATCACTCAAATACGTCTCTATATCCTTATCCCCCCGTCCCGACACCGTCAGCACCACCACGTCCGTCGGCTTGAACCTCATCTTCTCCAGCGCACCCAGTGCGTGGGCACTTTCCAATGCGGGGATGATGCCCTCGAGCCGGGTCAGTTCGTAGGCGGCGCGGATGGCTTCGTCGTCGTTGACGGCGAGGACGATGGCACGCTTCTGCTTGGCAAGGTTGGCGTGCATGGGGCCGATGCCCGGATAGTCCAGTCCGGCAGAGATGGAATAGGGCTCTTCTATCTGTCCGTCCTCGTTCTGGATGACGTAGGTGCGCGAGCCGTGGATGATGCCCATCTTGCCGAGGGCGATGGTGGCGGCTGTCATTCCCGTTTCAATGCCTTTTCCTCCGGCTTCGGCGAGGACGATTTGCACGTGCGGGTCGTTGACGTAGTGATAGATGGTGCCGGCTGCATTGCTTCCTCCACCTACGCAGGCGATGAGGTAATCGGGGCATTCGCGTCCCTCGTGTTCAAGGAGCTGCTTCCTTATTTCTTCGCTGATGACAGACTGCAGGCGTGCCACCATGTCGGGGTAGGGATGCGGGCCGACGGTGGAACCTATCACGTAGTAGGTGTCCGACGGATGGCAGCACCAGTCGCGGATGGCTTCGTTGGTGGCGTCCTTCAACGTCATATTGCCGCTGGTGACGGGAACGACGGTGGCGCCGAGCATCTTCATCTTCTCCACATTGACGCGCTGGCGCTCTACGTCGGTCTTACCCATGTAGACGATGCATTCCATGTTCATCAAGGCGCAGACGGTGGCTGTGGCCACCCCGTGCTGTCCGGCTCCGGTTTCGGCGATGATGCGGCGCTTGCCCATGCGGCGTGCCAGCAACACCTGCCCGATGCTGTTGTTGATTTTGTGGGCACCGGTGTGGTTCAGGTCTTCACGCTTGAGGTAAATCCGGCAACCGTACTTCTCGGACAAGCGGTGTGCCAAGTAGAGTGGGGAAGGGCGTCCCACGTAGTCGCGCAGCAACTGGTCGTATTCACGCTTGAAGTCCTCACTTTGCAGCACCTTGAGGTAGGTGTTCTGCAACTCTTCTACACATTTGTGGAGGATTTCGGGAACGTATGCCCCGCCGAACTCTCCGTAATAACCTTCTTTGTCAACTAAGAAATTCATCATGTTATTTACTATTTGACGATTTACTATTTACTATTTCAGAAATCAAAACGCATTATTGCTTAAACGAAAAAAGCCCCGTCGCTTGGTGCGACAGGGCTCTTTTTGTTTTTTACTATATATTACATATATACATACGAGCGCTGCTCCCTTACGACTGTCGGAGTTGTAACGGGTGCCACCACCAATATGTATTTACTAACATTGTTTTCATTGACTTTTTTTGTTTTATCGGGGGCAAAGACAGTGCAAACCGAATGTATAATAAAATGAACTTGTTCATTTTTTATGCTGAGGTGCAGCCTGTCTTCGTTTTCGCGACAAATATAAGCACTTTGTTTTAACTGCCAAAATAAATATGACTTTTTTTCTGGATAAGAACATTTTTCTTGAAATATTGTTCTTATAAGTGTAGTAAAAACGAATATTCATTCAAAAAAAGAAAGGAACAGACTATGAATCGAAAACATTTAGTTGCCATAGGCGTGGTTATTGCTGTACTGTTGTTATTATACTGGCTTTTTGTGGCCGAAGATATGAATGCCTGGCTGAATGTAAACTGATTTTTCGGGATTTTCGTGTGGAGTTATTCGGATAAAGATGTATCTTCGCAAAAAAACATAGACTCATGAAAGGATTAAGTTATTCATTTTTGCGTGCTATATGTGCGCTGGTTATCGGTTTGGTGCTGGTGATGTTTCCCGACCAGGCCGGTGATTACTTTGTGATTACGATAGGTGTCATTTTCCTGGTGCCTTCGCTTATCAGCATCATAGGCTACTTTGCACAGAGCACGGAGATGCGCAGCCGTTTCCCTATCGAGGGGGTGGGTAGCCTGCTGTTTGGCTTGTGGCTGATTATCATGCCCGGTTTCTTTGCCGATTTGCTGACATTTGTATTGGGATTTATCCTGGTGATGGGAGGAGTGCAACAGATTGCCTCGCTTTCCGCTGCCCGTCGCTGGATGCCGGTACCGGGAGGTTTTTATGTGGTTCCGGTATTGATTCTGCTTGCCGGCTTGGTTGCGCTGTTCAATCCTACGGGAGTACGCTCCACGGCATTTATCATTATCGGTATCAGCAGTCTGGTCTATGCGGCTTCGGAACTGCTGAACTGGTTCAAGTTTACGCGTCGCCGCCCGAAGACACCGGATGCTTCAGTAAAGGCAGTGGACGATATTGAGGATGCACAAATTATAGAATAAAAAAACAGACCATCTGTTGAGGTAGAACAGATGGTCTGTCAGGAGTAAACGGATGGTCTGTTCATGCCACACGGACCATCCGTTTTTATTGTTTCAACCATTCATTTATCAGCTCCATCACTTGCTTCTTTTCCTCTTCGGGCAGTGTGCCGATGCGTGCCCGATGGCTTCCGCCGGGCTCTACGAATACATGGATGTTCTTCTTCCCTTTCAGCCAGGTCACTCCGGCAGCCGTCCACGGGTCGTTCTGTCCGTAGATGAATATCATTTTCGGGTCATTCTCTTTTAGGAACTTCGTGATTTTCTTGCTTAGGGTCTTGTCGAAGGGCATGTCTTTCAGCTCTTCGGGAAGCATCAGACGATGCAGGTAATCCTTGCTCGATTGGATGGAAAGATACTTCTTGAAAGGCTTCGTATCGTAGCCGTAATAGCCCAGTTCGCGGGCGGCCTGCACGAAGAATGAGGCTGTGGGACTGTCGGCAATGAAGTAGTCGGGATTACTGATGTCGAGCAGATGGGCAAATATCTCATCGTCCGAGGCCGTGGTGGCAGGGATGCTGCTGACGGGAGTTCCCCACTGCCAAAGGGCAAAAGAATACTCCAGCACGCAATAGTCGTATATCTCTTCAACGGACGCACGGAACTTGAGTCCTTTTTCATTGCAATATTTCTCAAAGCGGGGGAGCAGTGCGGCTTTCCGTTTCAACACTTCCAACTGGAAGTCCTCAATCCGTTTGCGGTCCTCCGGAGTAGACACTTTCCTGAGGAAAGGCTCGTGGCGTCCGTCTTCCGCCCCGTAGCAGAGCGGAGCTACATAAGGCACGGAAATATCCACGTCGTCCGGATAGAACGTGCGGTAGAGCAGGGTAGTCTGTCCGCCCTTGCTGATGCCGGTCGCAATCCATTTGCCGGGATAGATGCTTTTAAAGGCGTTGCGGACGGCGTGCAGGTCGTCGGCAGAATTCTCGGCGGTGAGGTATTGCCAGTCTTTGGGCTCAGGGGTGGATTCCAGGAAATAACGGTATTCCACAAAAATCATGTTGGCATCGAGCAGCTCGGAAAGTTCCTCGCGATACTTGGGATTGAGGGCATAGGCGGCTCCATAGCCTTCGGTTACAATCACCGTGGGACGGTCGAAGCCGACGTGGGAGACAATCACGCGCTGGCGGAAACTGCCCTTTTCGGGACGACGGTGGTCCAACGGCTGGGTAAAATAGGTTACATACTTCTCGGAGAACCGGGTGGACTCCAACGGACGGGTTTCCGTAATAGCGGAAATCCGACCCAGTTTTTGCTGCAGATCGGTTTGTGCCGGGGCAGCAGCCGCAACGAACAGCAAGGCAAACAGCAGGAACGCTGCATAGCAGTTACGTAAATTCTTCATGATGACAGGATTGTTTTATCTGACGGGCAAAGATAGGTTATTTCCCGCTTACCGCCAACAGTTGGCATGGACGAAAAAAGAGAGAGAACTGCCTCGCGGCACCTCTCCCCCCTGCAAACTTAAAACAACCAACAAAAGAATGAGATAGGGATTAAGGATTCATCCTTCATCCTTCATTTTTCATCTTATAAACAGTAACTCGCGATATTTGGGCAACGTCCACATCTGATTGTCGACGATGAGTTCCAGCTTGTCGATGTGGTAACGGATTTCCTCCATCATCGGTACGATGTTGTCGTGGTAGGCGATGGCTTTTTCACGTTCACTCTCAATTCTGTTGGCCACTTTGCGCGCCTCGATCATGGCATCCACATGCTCCTTGATGAAGGCGGTACGGTCGGCAATCTCTTCGATGAGTTCCAGATTCTTGGCAGACAGTTTTGCAGCCTTCTCTGCGGAGAACAGGTCTTTCATCTTGTAGACGTTGTCAATCAAATCCGACTGATACTGTGTAGCTACGGGGATAATGTGGTTCATGGCCAAATCTCCGAGCACGCGGGCTTCAATCTGTATTTTCTTGGTGTACATTTCCCATTTCACCTCGTTACGGGCTTCCAGTTCCTTTTTCGTCATGACACCGATGGACTCGAACATCCGGATGCTCTCCGGTTTCAGGTAGTTGTCGAAAATGACGGGAACACTTGTCTCGCAGTCCAGACCGCGGCGGGCTGCTTCGGCTTTCCATTCATCGCTGTAACCGTTGCCGTCAAAGTGGATAGGTTTGCAGACTTTGATGTACCGGCGGATGACTTCGAGGATGGCGGAGATTTTCGGCTCACCCTTTTCAATCAGTTCGTCCACATCTTTCTTGAATTCCGTTAACTGCTCGGCAAGGGCGGAGTTCAGCGCAATCATGGCACTGGCGCAGTTGGCCTCGGAACCCACGGCGCGGAACTCGAAGCGGTTGCCGGTGAAGGCGAACGGGCTGGTGCGGTTGCGGTCGGTATTGTCTATCATCAGTTCCGGAATCTGCGGGATGTCCAGCTTCATGCCTTGCTTGCCGCTGAGGCTGACGAGATCGTCCTTGGTGCTCTCTTCGATGTGTTCCAGCACCTGGCTCAACTGCTTGCCCAGGAAGGAAGAGATGATGGCCGGAGGCGCTTCGTTGGCACCCAGCCGGTGGGCGTTCGTCGCACTGGAGATGGAGGCTTTCAGCAATCCGTTGTGACGGTATACGGCCATCAGCGTATTCACTACGAAGGTGATGAAACGCAGGTTCTCTTCGGGCAGTTTGCCGGGTGCGTGGAGCAGGATACCGGTGTCCGTACCCAGCGACCAGTTATTATGCTTGCCGCTACCGTTGACACCCTTGAAGGGCTTTTCGTGCAGCAGTACGCGGAAACCGTGGTTACGTGCCACTTTACGCATCAAGGCCATGATGAGCATGTTGTGGTCTACCGCCAGGTTGCATTCCTCGAAGACGGGAGCCAGCTCGAACTGGTTGGGAGCCACTTCGTTGTGACGGGTCTTGACGGGGATGCCGAGTTTCAGCGCTTCGATTTCCAGTTCCTTCATGAAAGCGGCCACACGGCTGGGGATGGCCCCGAAGTAATGGTCTTCCAACTGCTGGTTTTTGGCGCTGTCATGGCCCATCAGCGTGCGTCCGGTCATCAGCAGGTCGGGACGTGCGGCGTACAACCCTTCGTCAACCAGAAAATATTCCTGCTCCCAGCCCAGATAGGCAACCACTTTCTTTACTTCCGGATTGAAATAGTGGCATACGTCGACGGCAGCCTTGTCTACGGCACGCAGGGCTTTCAGCAACGGTGCCTTGTAGTCCAGAGACTCACCGGTATAGGCGATGAAAATAGTCGGGATGCAGAGCGTGTCGTCTACGATGAATGCCGGGGAGGAGGGGTCCCATGCCGAGTAGCCACGTGCCTCGAACGTATTGCGGATACCGCCGTTCGGGAAACTGGATGCGTCCGGTTCCTGCTGCACGAGCAGTTTGCCGGTGAATTCCTCCATTACCCCGCCTTTGCCGTCGTGTTCCACAAAAGCATCGTGCTTTTCGGCAGTACCTTCGGTCAGCGGATGAAACCAGTGCGTATAGTGGGTCGCCCCCATTTCAACCGCCCATTTCTTCATACCTGCGGCAACCTCGTCGGCTATGCTGCGGTCCAGCGGAGCTCCGTTGTCAATCACATCCGTCAGTTTGGCATACACCTTGCTCGGCAGATAGCGGAACATCTTCTCCTTGTTGAATACATACTTGGCAAAATACTCTGACGGACGTTCCGCCGGGACTGCCACTGCAACGGGTTTCTTCTTGAACGCCGTCTCTACTACTCTGAATCTCAATTTTGACATAATACCTTAGAGTTGTAATTGTTGGTTTAATAAAATATAAAATCATTATGCACCGTAGGCTGATTCGCCGTGTTCGTAAATGTCGAGTCCTTCTTCCTCCACACGTTTGGAAACGCGGAGACCGTGGATCTTGTCGAGTCCTTTGAAGATGATGAATCCCATGCCTGCTGCCCATGCGCCTACTACGAGTGCACCGAATACCTGCGCTCCGAGGAATCCCCAGCCTGCACCGTAAAACAGTCCCTCACTGGTGGAAAACAGTCCGGTGAGGATGGTTCCCGTGAAACCGCAGACACCGTGTACGGAACTGGCCCCTACGGGGTCGTCAATTTTCAGTGTCCGGTCGATGAATTCCACCGAATAAATCATCAGGATGCCGCAGATGGTGCCGATGATTACCGCCCCGAAGGGAGAAACCATGTCACAACCGGCTGTGATGCCTACCAATCCGGCCAGAATGCCATTCAGCGTCAGAGACAAGGAGGGTTTGCCATACTTCATCCAGCTTACCGCCAATGCAAAGAAACCGCCTGCGCAGGCTGCCAGATTGGTGGTGAGGAACACATGCGAGATGGCCATTGCGTCGTCTGTAGTGGCTGCTGCCAGCTGTGAACCGGGGTTGAATCCGAACCATCCGAACCAAAGGATGAATACTCCCAGCGCCGCAATCGTAAGGTTATGTCCCGGAATGGCTCTTGACTTGCCGTCTTTGCCGTATTTCCCGATGCGCGGGCCGAGGATGGCCGCACCTACCAGGGCAATCCAGCCGCCTACGGAATGGACGATGGTGGAACCTGCGAAGTCATGGAACGTTGTTCCGAACGTTTCCGTCATGAAGGAACCTGCCTCACCGTTCATCAGCCAGCCGCCGCCCCAAGTCCAGTGACCGGAAACGGGATAAATCAGCACACTGATGAAGATGGTGTAAACCAGGTACATGGAGAATTTGGTACGTTCTGCCATAGCGCCGGACACGATGGTGGCAGCCGTTGCGCAGAATACAGTCTGGAATACCAGGAAACCTTCTGTGGGAAGCCCGCCTCCGTCGTAGAACGAGAGGTCGAAGAAATGGGGCATTCCTATGAATCCGCCTGCACCGAACATCAGTCCGAAACCGATGAACCAGTAGAGCAGGCTGCCAAACATGAAGTCAACGAAGTTCTTCATCAGGATATTGGCCGTATTTTTTACTCTGGTGAAACCGGCTTCGACCAGTGCAAAGCCCGGTTGCATGAAGAATACCAGCATGGCTGCAAGCAGCATCCATACAGTGTTCAGTCCGTTGGTCAGTTCACTTAAAATAAGTTTATCCATAATTTCTTGTTGCTTTTAGTTGTATTGTATTTTCTTGGTTGTGGTTTGTAGCTGCCCGTTATCTTTCTTGTTCGGCATTGTAGAGTGCGATGTCGCCTCTCTCTGCAGTACGTATGCGTATGGCATCCTCAATGGGGATGACGAAGATACGTCCGTCGCCGATTTCACCGGTTTGTGCAGATTTGATGATGGCTTGTACGGTCTTTTCCGCATTCTTGTCGCGCACCACGATGGAGATAAGGATGCGCTCGATGGAACTGGTGTCGTACATGACACCACGGTAGATACGGGCTTGTCTGGATTTCCCGATGCCCCGTACATCATAATAGGAGAACCATTCGATGTCCGCTTCGAGCAGCGCGTCCTTCACGTCCTCGAACTTGGTCTTTCGGATAATAGCTTCAATCTTTTTCATACCTTAAATAATTTACGATTAGACAATTTACGATTTACTATTTGCCTTTCGGTGTGTGTAAATCATAGGTTTTTCATCTTAGAAACTTAGTCCGACTACGAAATAGGCACCTTCAGACCTTGGATTCCAGGTTGCTTTGGCAAACAACGGGAGGGAGAAGGAATCGGTGATTTTGATGTCTTTTGATACTCCCAGGCTGACGTCGCATACGGCAAATCCGTTGGCTCCATAGAAGTCCGTGGCCCAAGGGGTAGCGCCTATCTCGGCCGTCCAGTCCAGACCGCCCAGTGTGAAGGGGGCTGCCACGGAGATGTAGGATGAATAAGCACGGTCACCGTCTTTGTCAACACCGTCGTCGCCTGCAAAGTTGGTGTACCAGTTTATGGCTACGGGGCCGAAATCATAGCCGATTTGCGCTTCGAACAGATGTGAGTTGGCAACATTGTGTGCACCGTACTGGAAGTATTTGGCTGTCACCCCATCTCCGGTCACATTGTACCAGTAGTCCGTCACCGATACGCTGAAGCCTCCGGTTGAATATCCCAGTATGAGGTCGAACTCTTTCGTGTCCGAACTCTCGATGCCTACGGAGCCCCAAGCTCCCAGAGAGAAACCTTTGTAGGCGATGGATGCGCTCGGCTGGAGGCTTACCCCTCCCAAATCCTGGCCACGCCACACGTAACCGCTTACGAGGTCGACGCCTGCCGACGCTTCCACTTTATCCTGAGCCTTTGCCGTGAAAGGCATTGCCATTGATAACAGCGCCATTGCCATTATTCCCCATTTTACACTTCTTGTTTTCATACCTTTTTACCTTTAAGTTTAGAAAAATTCCGGATGATCAGTCCGACTCGATTATAGCAAGTACCTCGCTAATTCAATTGTTTTTTTATTTCAGCCACTTCCGGATGCGCTTCATGGCTTCCACGCAGTCTTCGTGCTTGCCGAAGGCCGTCAGCCGGATATATCCTTCACCGCTGGGGCCGAAACCTACACCCGGTGTGCCCACTACATTGGCTTCGTACAGCATCTGTTCGAAGAACCGCCAGGAACTTGTTCCGTCGGGTGTTTTCAGCCAGATGTAAGGAGCGTTCACACCGCCGTAGACTTTCAGCTCGGCCGCTTCAAGGCCCTGCTTCATGGTCCGGGCATTGTCCATATAATAATCTATCGTTTCCTTTATCTGCCGCTGTCCCTCCGGTGTGTAGATGGCTTCCGCCGCTCGCTGGGTGATGTAGCTGGTGCCGTTGAACTTGGTAGATTGGCGGCGGTTCCAGAGCTTGTTCAGCGGGATGCGTTCGCCTTCCAGCGTGGCGGCAGTGAGTTCTTTCGGCACAACGGTGTAGCCACAGCGTACTCCCGTGAATCCGGCAGTCTTCGAGAAGCTGCGGAACTCGATGGCGCATTTCTTCGCTCCCTTTATCTCATAGATGGAGTGGGGCACGTCGTCTTCGCGGATGAAGGCTTCGTAGGCGGCATCGAACAGAATCAGCGTGTCGTTGGCGAGCGCATAGTCCACCCATTTCTTCAGCTCGGGCTTGGTCAGGGTGGTGCCCGTGGGGTTGTTGGGGTAGCAGAGGTAGACGATGTCGATGCGCTTGTCCGGAATCTCCGGGATGAAGTCGTTCTCGGCGGTACAAGGCATGTAGGTGACGTTGCTCCACTGGCCGTTTTCCTCCAGTACTCCGGCACGTCCGCACATCACGTTACTGTCTATATAGACCGGATAAATCGGGTCGGTCACTCCCACGCTGTTGTCGTGGCGGAGAATGTCGCCGATGTTTCCCGTGTCGCTCTTTGCTCCGTCGTTCACGAAGATTTCCGTAGGACCGAAGTGGATGCCTCGCGGAAGGTAATCGTGCTTGATGATGGCTTCTATCAGGAAGTCGTATCCCTGCTCGGGACCATATCCACGGAATGTCCGTGCGTCAGCCATCTCCTCCACTGCCTTGTGCATCGCTTCGATGCAGACCGGTGGCAGTGGCCGGGTAACGTCTCCGATACCCAGACGGATGACCTCTTGCTTGGGATGTGTTATCCTGAAAGTATTTACCTTCTTGGCTATGTCTGAAAACAGATAACTGCCCGGTAGCTTTAAAAAATGTTCGTTTACTAATGCCATAATCTTTTCTTGGTTGATAGTTGGTGGTTAGTCAATTAATTCAATTTTGCCGTCGAATACTTTGGTGGCTTCTCCCGTCATCAGTACATGCCTGGTGGCGATGTCCCATCGGATGTTGAGTGAGCCTCCGTCCATGATGATGATGGATTCCCTTCCTGCGCGTCCGGTGAGGAAGGCTGCCACGGCGGTGGCACAAGCTCCGGTTCCGCAGGCTTGGGTAATGCCCGAGCCTCGTTCCCAGACACGCATCCTTATTTTTCCTTCTCCCAATATCTGGGCAAATTCTACATTGATGCGTCCGGGGAAGAGAGGGTGATTCTCCAGTTTGGGACCGATGACTGTAAGGCCGATGGCTTCAATATCATTGACAAAGATTACCAGATGCGGGTTTCCCATGGATACGGTGGTCCCTACATATCGTTCTCCGTCCACTTCGATGGGCTGTTCTTTCATCGGTTTGGCTCCTTTGCCGTCGTAATCTGCCGGTTCGTCGGCAGGTATGCCCATGTCTACGGTTACAGAGTTGACCTTTCCGTCTGCCAAGTGCAGGTTTAGCATCCTTATACCTGACAGTGTATCGAGTGTGATTTCTGTTTTGGAGGTCAGTCCGTAGTCAAAAAGATATTTTCCGATGCAGCGGCTTGCGTTGCCGCACATCCGGGCTTCCGAGCCGTCGGCATTGAATATCCGCATGCTGAAATCGGCTTTGTCCGAAGAACCGATAAGTACCAGACCGTCACTTCCAATTCCCGTATGCGGTGCACTCCATGCCCTCGCAAGCTCTTCCGGATGGCTGATAGGATATTGGGTCGTATCTACATAAATGTAGTCGTTTCCGGCACCGTGCATCTTGGTGAATTTTATAGCTCTTGTCATTTTGTCCTTTATTGGTTGGTTAGTATGTCCTTTTGTTCTATTTCGATGCAAATATACGACGTTTTGTTTTATAATTAACTGTAAAGCATATCTATTTTCTATTATTTTTTAGCGAAACTTTCATTCAATGAGAATATCTACTGTCAGGCTTTCAATTTAAAAGCATATGGCTTTGTTTTTATATAAATTGTAATCCATGTGAAAGTTTAGTTTGATTCAAAATAAGAAAAAAGATTTTTTATAAGACTAATTGCTATCTTTTTGAAAACAAAAAACCGCTCCATTGCGGACATAATGAAGCGGTTTGTTTGGTTTTTGTTTCTAAATGTATAAGGAGCGGCTATTTTTTCTTTAAAATTTCTTCCAGCACTACCGGTTCATTGGTTGTGATGAAATCTACTCCTTGGCTGATGAGCCATTCCATGTCTTTGGCTTCGTTTACGGTCCAGGCGTTTACTTTCATGCCGAGGTCGTGGCATTCCTTTATCCATTCAGGATGTTTTTGGAAAACACTGAAGTGATAGTCGGGACCGGCACAACCCCATGCTTTCAACTCCTTGGGGGTAAGGTCACCGCTCAGATAGTAGACGGGGGTACCTTTGGGTGCCAGACGGATAAATTCCTTGGTGGCATGTTGGGAGAAGGTAATATATTCCGTACGATTTTCCAGTCCCATGTCTCTAATCATTTTAATGATACCCTCTACGGCACGTGTCTCTTGTTCGGGAGTTTTATGGGCTTTCAGTTCGAGGATGAGACGGGTTTTCAGTCCCACGGCCTTCTCCAGATATTGTTGCAGGGTGGGGAGTTGTTCGCCGTTGTCCAGTTGCACGGCTGTGCATACCTTGGCTGTGGCATCTTGCATAGTCACGCCTTTAAAGGTGGCGTCATGATTGACAACCAGCTGATTGTCTGTAGTAAGCCAAACGTCGAACTCGGAGCCGTAGCAGTGGATAGAATCAGCCTTTACAAGTGCGGCAAGGGAGTTCTGGGCCGAGCCGTCCGTAGTCCAGAAACCACGGTGGGCAATGACTTCCTGGGCCTGGATAGTGCCGCACGCAGCAAAGAGCAGGGCAGAAGCAAAAAAAAGTTTTTTCAGATTCATAATGATTAGGGTGTTTTGTTTTGAACACAAAGATAAGTATTATATTTCTTTTATTAAATCTAACCCCTGAGTAATTTCAGTATGTACTTTCCGGGCATCACGATACGGGCTTTCAGTTGGGGTGAGCTGTTCAACTCATATAGGATTTTCCAGATTTTCCCTCCCAGTTTTCCAAAATCTGTCAGTCTCAGGATGGCATTCAAATCGTGGATGTCGGTTACTTTCTGCCTTGCCAGTTCTTCCATCAGGCCTTGGTAATTATGCGTCTGTCTGTTGAGCGTGTACTCCGGTGGAGTCAGAAGAATCTCCTCCTTCCTTCTTCCCGTCTCCCCTTGGGGAGATAGAGAGGGGTTTTCTTTATTCTCTTTATTTAGTTTATTTGCTAAAGCGCTGCTTGTCTTGGCATCCCTGATTCTCTGCTGGTTAACCAGTCCACCGCGACGTCCGGCCTCTTTTTTAGCTTCTTGTTGGGCGTCCCATGGCTCCATGCGGCGGCTTAGTCCGGGGGATGAGAAGCTTGTCTCGTTCACCTCGAACAGCGCATAGTCATAGATGATTCGCTTCAGTGTGGCGGTTGTCACCCTTGCTTTTTGTGCCAGTATGGGAATCACTTTCAGGCTGGCTTTATATTCGTTCTGCAATCTGAGGAATTCGAGCACTGTCCAGTAAATGCCATATCCTTTCATACCTTCTTCTTGTATCATAATCATTAATTTTAGGTTGCTGCCGGCATTGGCATCATGTAGTAAATAAGCCTCCATAGCTTTTGATATTGGTGTTTTTTTGTTAGTTTACTATCGGTCTCCATTCCATAAAGTTCTCAATCAGAAAAGTCCGCCAGCCTTGTTGTTCCGCGTCCCAATAGGCTACGTGAGCTTTAATGCTTGTCATGTCATGTTTCTTTTTGAAGTCGCTTTCGTAGGAAACAAGGGTTCCTCTTCCCATGTAGAAGCTACCGTCCTGCTTTCGGTAGGCTATCAATGCATATCCGTATTGCATGTATTCCAGTAGGGAATTTATGCGCTGTGCCATCCATTGTACAGACTCCATGCTCAATGTCGTGTTTTCCGTAATCCGTTTTTCCCATAGTTTTTTTGTTTTTTCTGTTTTGGATACAAATTGCTCCTCAAATTCAGTTTTCTCTTTTCCCATTTTTTATGTTTTTAGGGTTATTAAATGTATGATAATCAGCAATGAAAAAGAGCTACTCCTTTCAGTACGGATGGCTACGCCCTTGCCTTGTTGAGGCTACACCATCCGACGAGAAAGGTGTAGCCCTTCTGTCCGGTTGCTGACGGGGGCAAAATTACTGCCTTTCCAGGTACTGAACTATCAGTGATTTATCCTTACATCATATCCGTATGGGTCAATCAGTGTGGTATCTTCCCGTTTTATGATGGTCCATACCTTCTCCAATTCGGTAATTATCGTACTGTAAGTCAAAGGCTTTTGCTCTCCTCTGGCTTTCTTTGTGAAGTTTTCGGATGCTACGAGCAGTTTGGCTATATCCGTTATTTTTCTAATTTTTGTGCCTTCAAAATAGCCTGATTTAAAGGCTCTTAAGTAACCTACATAAACATGGGTCTGGTCTCCGTAGTAAACCCGTTCTGACAATAGCTTTTCATCCACTATGGAACTGTGTTCTTTTACTTTTGTTGCTCTTAGTTTCTGTGTATCAGATTGATACGACATGCTTCTCTGTTCGTTACTGTTGAGATGCTTCTTTTTTGAGTTCTTTCATTTGTGTAATTCTTCGTTCGTTTAACTGTTTTTTATTCTGGTTAAAAAATGCGAAAGTATAAAAAGTGAGGGAGAAATAAGGGAATTTTGGAGGGAAATGTGAAGGGCGAGTTGTAAATGGTTGATATATAAGATGATATGCTGTTTAAAAAACGTACGTTTAATGAACGCAAAGATAGAGACGTTTTTTGTAATGGCAAAATGTTTGATAGAAAAATGTTCCTAATAATAAATAATGATAAGTATATTACATTGAATTTCAGCAGTATATGCAATATATGTAATCAGTTAAAATCTTCTTATTTTTAGCTCTTTGAGTATGTCTTGTATAAGTTCGAAATAGGTGTTTTTTTAACGTACGATTAAAAAACGCTTTTTTGTTTCTAATACGTTCGTTTATAGTCTCTTACCAAAAGGTAATGAACAACCGCAGAGAATCTGTTGACAAGAAGGGCATAGTGCTTGTCAAACTTCCCATAAAATGCTCGCAAGTGATTGAACTACAGTTCTGTAATAGTAGTTCAAAGCCCCCAAGGAATACCTTTTTCTAAGTAAAATTAGCAAGAATAGAAATGGATAAAGAGACCGAAGTTTGGTTTGCTATGCGTGCCACATACCGCAGGGAGCTTGAAGCTATGCATCTTCTCGAAAAGGCAAATATTGGATGTTTCATTCCCATGCAATATAAGATAAGTATCTGTAGGGGCAGGAAAGTCCGTGCTTTGGTTCCCGTCATCCGTAATCTGGTTTTTGTCCACGCACGTCCTTCCGAAGTGCAGCGATTTAAGTCTCAAATTACTTATTTGCAATATATTACTGATACCCGTAGCGGTCAGAAAATAATCATTCCCGACCATGATATGCAGCGTTTCATAGCCGTCGCCGGTACCTACAATGACCATCTTCTCTATTTCCAACCCGAAGAACTGAATCTCTCCAAAGGTACGAAAGTCCGTATCACCGGTGGCGACTTCGAGGGCCAAGAAGGTGTTTTTCTAAAAGTAAAAGGTGCCCGTGATCGTCGTGTAGTAATTGCTATACAAGGTATCATTGCCGTTGCCATGGCGACCATTCATCCAGACCTCATCGAAGTAATCCGCTAGTCTTTAATTGTTAATTTATAATTTTTAATTAATCATGTCTCTTTTAGAAGAAGCACTCCTCCTTCAGCGTGCTGCGCACGATCTGATGTATTTGGGTATGGACGGGAGTCCTATCTATAGTGATGACTTGTCCCGTCGTAACAGCGAAGTCTATCGCTTGACCACAACTTTGTATAATTCCAGTATCTGGGGCACTACGGTGGAGGAGCAGGCAAATGTCTGTCTTGCTCTCTTGAAAGGGTATAGTGCCTCGTTCATTGACCATGGTGAAAAACAGCAGCATGTGCAGGAGGTATTGAGGCGTTGCTGGGATACCCTTGATACCCTTCCTTCCTCTTTGTTGAAACTCCGTTTGCTTACGGCTTGTTATGGAGAGGTTTTCGATGAGCCTTTGGCCGACGAGGGCCGTTCTATCATTGCTTCCTGGAATTCCGCATCGCTCACGGCAGAACAGCAAGAAGCGGTTAACGAGTTTTGGAATGTGGTGGATAATCCTTATCCGTGGGAAGAACTGGAGGAATGAAAGCATAAGGTTGAAGAAAGGCAGAAATATGAGAAACTTTGAAGATTTGCAAATAGCAGTTGCTGGTACCGGTTATGTAGGTTTGAGCATTGCTACTTTGTTGTCACAGCATCACAAGGTGACAGCCGTTGATGTAATACCTGAAAAGGTGGAAAAGATTAACAATCGTATATCTCCAATTCAGGATGAATATATAGAGAAGTATTTTGCGGAGAAGGAACTGAACCTCACTGCAACTCTTGATGGGGCATCTGCTTATAAGGATGCAGACTTTGTGGTTATTGCAGCTCCTACAAACTACGATCCGGCTAAGAACTTCTTCGATACACATCATATAGAAGACGTTATTGACCTTGTACTATCAGTGAATCCTGAAGCAACAATGGTTATCAAGCCAACCATTCCAGTTGGTTACTGTCGTTCCCTCTATGTGAAGTATGCTCAGAAGTTTGCTCAGATGGTACCATTACCAGATGGAAAACGTCGTAAGTTCCACCTTTTGTTCTCTCCTGAGTTCCTTCGTGAATCGAAAGCTCTTGAAGACAATCTCTATCCTTCACGTATTATCGTGGGTTATCCAAAGATGATGTCTGTTGAATGGGAGGAGGAGAACGAAGCAATCCGCAAGATTCAAGGTAATCACATGAAAGAGTCTGCTGAGATATTCGCTAAGCTTCTTCAGGAAGGTGCCATTAAAGAAAACATTGATACTCTCTTTATGGGACTGAAAGAAGCCGAAGCAGTCAAACTCTTTGCCAATACTTATCTTGCCCTTCGTGTAAGTTACTTCAATGAGCTTGATACCTATGCCGAAGTAAAAGGTTTGGATTCAGCTGCCATCATTCAGGGAATTGGTCTCGATTCTCGTATTGGCACTCACTACAATAACCCATCATTTGGTTATGGTGGTTACTGTTTACCAAAAGACACTAAGCAACTCCTTGCAAATTATGAGAGCGTACCCCAAAATATGATGACAGCGATTGTAGAGTCAAATCGCACTCGTAAGGATTATATAGCAGACGCTGTTCTTCGCAAGGCTGGCTACTACAATGAGAATGCCGTATGGGATGCGAACAAAGAGCATGAGTGTGTAGTAGGTGTCTATCGCCTGACCATGAAATCCAATTCCGATAATTTTCGCCAAAGTGCCATTCAAGGCATCATGAAACGCATCAAGGCAAAGGGGGCCGAGGTGATTGTTTACGAGCCTGCCCTTGAGAACGGCACCAGCTTCTTCGGCAGTCAGGTTGTCAACAACCTCGATGAGTTCAAACAAAAATCGAAAGCTATCATTGCCAACCGTTATGACTCTTGCCTCGATGATGTGATAGGGAAAGTCTATACTCGCGACATCTTTAAGCGCGATTAATCTATGGTAACATATAATGTAAATTTGGAGGGCAAAACAGTCCTCGTGACAGGTGCTGCCGGTTTTATAGGTTCTAATCTTGTGAAGCGCCTTTTTAAGGATATAAATAGCATCAAAGTAATCGGCATTGATAGCATTACCGATTATTACGATGTGAATATCAAGTATGAACGCCTAAAAGAGATTGAGGCTTTAGGTTGCGACTGGCAGTTCTATCAGACTTCGATTGCTGATAGAACGTCATTAGAGAATATTTTTACGGAGAACAAGATATCCGTTGTTGTAAATCTCGCGGCTCAGGCAGGTGTGCGTTCTTCAGGAGGAGTTGATTCGCGTGGGTGTGCTACTTGCGGATTATGATTTCGAAACACATAAAGAATTGGTACCCATGCAGGCAGGTGATGTACCTGTGACATTTGCAGATACTACTCCGCTAGAGGAGGATTTTGGGTTTAGGCCATCGCCCTCGCTTCGTGACGGTCTTAGAGTTTTCGCTGAGTGGTATGCGAAGTACTATTAGATTTGTGATAAATAAATATACAAAAGAAAACCTCGCAAGAGGAATATTTAAGATAATAATTATAAATCCTTAAAAGTTTAAGTTATGGAAAAATTTAAAAACTGTTAGGATTTGCCAGCACAAAGTTGCTAGGCAGATCCCGTAGCGAAATCTACGTTAACAACTATTGAGAATGTGACTGGTGGATGCTCTATTGCATTGAGTTTACTTAACAAGCTGAATCCATGTGCTGATGCTTTTGCTGTAGTCAGTTATGGCTTGCACATTAGAAGCTTAATCGTTGATTAGAGTTTGAGGCCGAAAACAATGATTGATTGGGTGATAGAAATATTACTGCTGTTATTGGTTATCATAAGTTTGATATCTCTGATATTTTGGCTTATATCTTGTGGATTCGTTCTGCCACTTAAGATAGCATAGACTGCAACAATTCTCTCGTTTACGCTATTTTCTGCTGCTTGGTAGCCTACGCTACTTTGGTAATTTTTATCTATGGCGGTTCATAGTGGAGGTGAAACATCTCTTCCCATTCCGAACAGAGTCATTAAGCCCTCTAACGCCGATGGTACTGCAAAAGCGGGAGAGTAGGTAGCCGCCTCTTTTTCTTATCTTTCTAATTCAAAAACAACTTTTGGGATAACTGAAGAAAAGTAAGCAGTCAAAAAATGGCTATTAATTGAAAGGAATAACTTCGCTGCCAACTAAATTTATAGAATTATGTATAGCAGTGAAGATCTTGAAAAGTTTTACTTTTAGTACCAGACGGAGGCTTTGTCTCATGGCTGTTTTATCTGGACTTCATCGGAACTTTTTTCAAAAATATCTTTAACGGGGCAGGGATTATGTTAACATGCTTCCTAACAAAATCACTTTGGCTACCAGCCAATGTTAAATTTAAACTGATTAATTAACAAACTCGTTTTAGGGCACTGAAAAGTGCCCTTTCAAAGGGGGATGCCCTAATTGAGTACTTATCTCCAAAGTTTATTTGTTTGATTTATATCATAATGGGTGCTGTAGAACGCTTACCAGACAGTAGCCTTGTTATACTCATTCGTAAAATAGATAAAATATATGGATATATTTAAGGATAAAGTCCTGTTGATAACAGGTGGTACAGGCAGCTTCGGAAATGCTGTCCTTCGTCGCTTTTTGGATAGCGATATTGAGGAAATTAGAATCCTTAGCAGAGATGAGAAGAAGCAGGATGATATGCGCCATTTCCTGCAGGCTAACCGTTCGGATGTAGCGCACAAGGTAAAGTTCTATATCGGTAATGTGCGCAATCGCGAGGCGGTTGACTTTGCTATGGCTGGAGTGGATTATGTGTTCTCTGCAGCAGCATTGAAGCAGGTACCCTCTTGTGAGTTCTTTCCGATGGAGGCTGTGCGTACCAATGTGGAGGGGACGAACAACGTGCTTCTTTCAGCCATCGCCCACGAAGTGAAGAATGTGGTGGTTCTTTCGACAGACAAGGCGGCATATCCGATTAATGCTATGGGCATCTCCAAAGCCATGATGGAAAAAGTGGCAATCGCTCAGGGGCGTGCTCTTGGAGCAAATGCCAAGACAACCATCTGCTGCACACGTTATGGCAATGTGATGGCAAGCCGTGGTTCGGTTATTCCTCTCTGGGTAGAGCAGATGATGGAGGGCAAGCCCATCACCATTACCGATCCGAATATGACTCGCTATATGATGACTCTCGATGACGCTGTTGACCTGGTTATCTATGCATTCATCTATGGTCAGAACGGTGACCTTTTTGTTCAGAAGGCTCCTGCGGCAACACTCGACGTACTAGCCCAAGCATTGAAAGAAGTATATAGCGAGGTGGATTCGAAGTATGGTGAGACGGAAGTGAAAGTTATCGGAACGCGTCATGGCGAGAAACTGTATGAGACACTCGTAACCCGCGAGGAGATGCTCCGTTCGGAAGATATGGGCAACTATTTCCGTATTCCTTGCGATTCTCGCGACCTCAACTACGACAAGTACTTCACAGAGGGAGATGATGCCATTAGTCGCATAGATGACTATCACAGCCACAATACCCACCGTCTTGACGTGGGGGGAATGAAGGAACTCTTGCTGAAGCTCAACTTCATTCGTGAAGATCTGGGATTACAGCCTAAAGCAAAGTCACGCGATTATCGTTCGGAATAATATGAGGATACTTGTAACAGGAGCCAAGGGGTTTGTAGGAAGAAACCTTTGTTCCCAACTCAATAATATCAAGAGCGGCAAGGCCAAATGGTATGCCGGGGTTGAGATAGATGAAGTGTATGAATGTGACATCGACTCAACGTCAGAGCAACTTGACGAATGGTGTGGAAAGTGTGACTTTGTGTTCAATCTTGCCGGAGTAAACCGTCCGGAAAATAAGGAAGAGTTTATGCAGGGCAATTTGGGTTTTGTAAGTACACTTCTTGATGCTTTGAAGAAACATGTGAATACGTGTCCGGTCATGCTATCCAGCTCTATCCAAGCCACTCTTGCAGGTCGTTTCGGCACATCCGAATATGGCAAAAGCAAGAAGGCCGGTGAGGGACTGTTTTTCGACTATTCCAAGGAAACAGGAGCCAAAGTGCTCGTTTATCGCTTCCCGAACCTATTTGGAAAGTGGTGTCGTCCCAACTACAATAGTGCTATTGCCACATTCTGCAACAACATTGCCCATGACCTGCCTATACAGGTCAATGACCGTAGTGTAGAAATGGAACTTCTCTATATCGACGATCTCGTTGATGAGATGATAGGAGCGCTTTTAGGCAAGGAGCATCGTTGTGAGTTTAATGGGGTGGAGGCTGTTCCGGCTGAAAGCGGTAAATATTGCTATGTCCCTATAACGCATAAGATAACACTTGGAGAGATTGTCGATATCATCAATGACTGCGCCAATGCAGCGTCTAATGTCGCTGGAATTAATATGGTAGAAATACCACATGGCAGTCTGAAATACAAGCTTATGACAACATATCTTTCCTATCTTCCGAAAGGAAAGGCTATATATGACCTGAAGATGAAAGTTGATGAGAGAGGTTCTTTCACAGAGCTTATGCATACTCTCAATTGTGGGCAGGTGAGTATCAACATCAGCAAACCGGGAGTCACAAAAGGCGAGCACTGGCATCACAGCAAGTGGGAAACTTTCATAGTAGTCAGTGGTCATGGTCTTATCCGGATGAGGAAGGAAGGCACCGGCGAAGTATGGAACTATGAAGTTAGCGGTGACAAGATACAAGCCGTATACATGCTTCCAGGCTATACCCATAACATCATTAATCTGAGTAATCGGGAGAATCTTGTGACAGTGATGTACTGCAATGAGATTTTCAACCCCGATTGTCCTGATACCTATTTTGATCCAGTAGAAAAGTAAAACGATGAAATTAGATTATTCAGATATAAAATTCAAAGACAACGGCAGACTCAAGCTCATCATTGTCGTTGGCACAAGACCGGAGATTATCCGCCTTGCAGCAGTAATCAACAAGTGTCGCAAGTATTTTGATGTGATTCTTGCCCATACGGGCCAGAACTATGACTATAACCTCAACGGAGTGTTTTTCAAAGATTTGAAACTCTTAGAACCGGAGGTATATATGGATGCGGTAGGCGATGATCTCGGTGCAACATGCGGAAATATCCTTAATTGTTCATATAAACTTTTTGCAGCTGCCAAGCCAGACGGAGTGCTTGTTCTTGGTGATACCAATTCCTGCTTGAGTGTTATTGGAGCCAAACGTCTTCATATTCCTGTCTTCCACATGGAGGCCGGTAACCGGTGCAAGGACGAGTGTCTGCCGGAGGAAACTAACCGCCGCATTGTGGATATCATCTCGGATGTGAACATGGCATACTCGGAACACGCAAGGCGTTATCTTGCAGATTGTGGATTGCCCAAGGAACGTACATACGTCACAGGCTCACCAATGGCAGAGGTGCTCCACCAAAACCTTACGGAAATCGAGGCAAGCGATGTGCATCAACGTCTTGGGTTGGAGAAAGGCAAGTATATCCTTTTATCTGCCCATAGAGAAGAGAATATAGACATAGAGAAGAATTTTCTGTCTTTGTTCAATGCTATTAATAAGATGGCAGCGAAGTACGACATGCCTATATTGTACAGCTGTCACCCTCGTAGCCGCAATCGTCTTGCTGTGAGCGGATTTAAACTTGATGAAAGAGTTATCCGGCATGTACCCCTCGGCTTTCACGATTACAATAGTTTGCAAATGAATGCCTTTGCCGTAGTCAGTGACAGCGGCACTCTTCCCGAAGAAAGCAGTTTCTTTACAAGTGTCGGCCATCCTTTCCCGGCCATCTGCATCCGTACTTCTACAGAACGTCCGGAGGCAATAGATAAAGGGGATTTTATTATTGCAGGTATTGATGAGAAATCATTGCTTCAGGCAGTAGATACTGCCGTTGAACTTTGCAAGGACAATCAGCACGGTATCCCAGTACCAGACTATGTAGATGAGAATGTTAGCACCAAGGTAGTCAAGATTATCCAGAGTTATGTCGGAATTGTGAATAAGATGGTGTGGAGAAAATAAGATGGTTCCCACTTTCGTGTCGGGTGTCAAGAGCTATGTTGTCCACAGAATAATTGTAATTGAATAATGATTAATAGTAAGAAAAGTTATTATGAGTTCTTATTTCAAGACTCGCTGAATTATCAAATCATATCTGGGAAATTGGGGATAAAAAATGGTTTCTAAACAGGCTGTTAAGCACTCCGATAAGTAATCAATTATATATATGGAAATATATACAAACTCTTAGAAGATGCGAGTGTTATCACAATACAAGAAAGTGCAGATGAGGGGGGATTTTTGTTATATTTAACTGTTAACGGAAATTCAAGAATTGAAGAAAATTGTACAATTAGACCTGATGTTGTGATAGGGTATAAGGATAGAAATGGAGTTGCTCCGATTATAGGAAATAATGTCACGATAAATAGTGGTAGTCGCATTATAGGGAATGGAATTGTAATTGGTGATAATGTCATAATTGCACCGGGAGCTGTAGTAACAAAAAGTATTCCATCAAGTTCCGTTGTGGCTGGAGTGCCGGCGAAAATAATAAAAGTCAACCGGGTAATAAAATAAGAAGTAAAGTTTATCATGAGTAATTCAGTAATAAGTCATTTGTCAGAATATATATACGGTAGTCTGATAAAAAACAGAGAGGCTGTTTTTGGATTTTCAATTTTATATATACTTCTCTATCATAGTGGTTTTACACCTTTATTTGGTAGAGGTTATATTGGGGTTGACTTATTCCTTTTCCTAAGTGCATTTGGATGTAGTTTCTCTTTAAAGAAGTATACGCTGTTGCAGTTTTATTTAAGGCGTCTGAATAGGGTCTATCCGCTTTTCGTTATTTCTAACTTGTTGAAATGGTGTATAGGAAGATACAATGGGGAAAGATTAGGTGTATGGGATTCCGTTTGTGATATTAGCGGACTGACATTTTGGGGTATGGGAGGCAGACATCTGCTTTGGTTTATACCATCGCTGATATTGTTGTATATTTTTACCCCCCCCCCTATATCGCATGTTTAATAAATTTGGCAATAAGTCGTTTTGTGTTGTAGCAATATTATCGTTCCTTGTGATGATGCTTTTTCGAAATATGGACTGGCATTATGCGTGTTTAGTATCAAGGATACCTGTTTTTTCATTAGGATTGCTATATTTCATTCACAAAGGAAATATTCAAAAACTATCATTCCCACTTCTGTTATGTGTCGGATTGCAGGAATTGACTGTTGCCAATGGGTTAAAATTTGCTACTGCCACATTTTATGCGCCGGTGCTACTGCTTTCACTTTGCTTTATATTGGATAACCTTTTACAACCAAGGATAGTGAAATTCTTATGTTGGTTCGGAAGCAAATCGTTAGAATGTTTCATAGGAAATGGAATGGTGACAACCCTGGTGTTTACTGCTTCCCCTTTTCAAAGAGGAGCATACTATATATTGGCAAATATAGTTTGGATATTCGTTTTTGTGTGGATTAATAAAATACTGCCAGCAAACAAGAAAGCAATATAACAATGATTGCAAATAGTACGGCCAATAATAAGCGAATTGCAAAGAATACATCATATCTTTACTTTAGAATGCTTTTCACTACAGTATTGTCTTTATATACGGCAAGGGTAGTTCTAAAAGTATTAGGTGTTGAGGACTTCGGCATTTATAATGTTGTTGGCGGTGTTGTAAATTTTATGGGTTTTCTGACTGCAACATTATCTTCTGCAACTCAACGTTATCTAACGTATTATTTAGGAAAAGAAGATGGGGTGAAATACCAACAGATGTTTAGCTTGCTGATAAATGTTTATTTGATTTTCTGTGTGGTAGCCGTAATAATTCTTGAAGTAGCAGGTCCGCTTTACATAAGTAGATTCATGACTATTCCACCCGAAAGGATAAAAGCAGCTCAATGTGTTTTTCATTTTTCACTTATCACTTTTTTAGTAAATACTTTTTCTGTACCATATAGGTCTTCACTTATAGCGTATGAGAAAATGGGAGCTTACGCATATATAGGAATTGCTGAAGCTGTACTTTATCTTGGAATTGCTATAGCCATATCATATACTCATATAGACCATCTTATCATTTATGCACTTTTAATGAGCATCGTAAGCATTACTGTATTAGTTGCAATGTGTATATACTGTAGAAAAAAATTGGAATATTGTAGATATGTTAAATGCTGGAATTGGGACAGTATTAAAGAATTGATTTCTTATTCTGGTTGGAATCTATTTGGTTCATTGACCGGAGTAATGAACCTTCAAGGTCAGGCAATGGTCCTTAACTACTTCTTCGGTCCGCTGGTAAATGCGGCAAAAGCCGTGGCAGATAAGGTGTATGGAATAATTAACCAGTTCTCTCAAAACTTTTATATGGCTGTAACTCCGCAAATTATTAAAACTTATGCAGCAGGGGATATTGACCAAATGCGTTCTTTAGTTTTGAATAGTTCCCGTTATTCTTTTTTTATGCTTTTGGTTATATCAGCACCCCTTATAGTAGTGATAGAGCCTTTACTTGAATTTTGGTTAGGAGAAGAACAAATTTCTAAGGAAATGTTGAAATTTTGTCAATATATGATTGTTTATTCACTGGTGAATGTTCTGGAACAACCGATAACAATGGCGGTAAGGGCCACCGGCAATATAAAAAAATACCAGGTTGTTGTTGGATTGATAACACTCACTTTTATTCCTTTATGTATATTCATATTTATGTTGGGGGCACCGGCATATACTTCAATACTATTAATGTCCTTGATATTTTTTATTGCACTGATTTTTAGAATATATATTGTATCCTCAATATTGCAGATAAATATGAGCCTGTATTTTTATAAAGTTATTTTGCCGATATTATTCGTATTGGCAGTTGCATGTACTATTACCGTGTTAGTTGTAAAAGTATTCGTACTTTGTAATGAAATGTGGCTTTTTGAGGCAATAGTTTCATTTTTAATTACTTTACTCAGTTGCCTGCTTTGTGGGTTAAACAAGAGAGAAAAAGAACTCATGATAGGTTTTGTCTGTGGTAAAATTAAAAATAATAAATGATATGAGAATAGGTATAGTAGGACCATTCAATCCTGCATCTATTGCAGATTATTTAGAAGAAGTTGAAGTACCGTTTATCAATGGAGCTGCAACAGCTGTAAATACTATGGCTTATGAATTCCTAAGTCAGGGGCATAAATTGAAAATTTTTACATTAACAACCTCAAATTCGTATGAAGTCATTAAAGGCCGCAATGTGAAAGTGTTTCTAATACCATCTGGTATTTTCCCAAAGTTGATAGGTAGCAGACAATTGACAATAGGTCAATTTTATCAGCCTCAAAGAATAGCTGAAGTTATTAAAAAAGAGATATGCGATATTGACATTTTACATGCCCACTGGACATATGAATATGGTAGAGCTGCATCATATTTTTCAGAGAATATACTAGTGTATGATACTGTGCGTGATTGGTGCCCATACCAGATGACAGTGCAGAAGAGTGTACGGAATTTTTTTGATTGGAAACTTAAGCATATCAACTTCAGAAAAGTTATGGCTCACAAAGATATAACCTTTATCGCAAATTCAAATTACACATTCTCCATGATAAAAGGTTCATATCCGGAAAAAAATGTGCCGGTTATACCGAATCCTATTGATAAACGATGGATATTGGAATGTAAGAAATATCAGACAAAGCACCGGATAATTTCTATTGCTACAGGTTTGTTTAGCCCTCGTAAAAATATAAGAAGGTTGTTGGATGCCTTTGCTATGTATCGTCAAAAGTATACGGATGCTACCCTGCATTTGGTAGGTAATTATGATGAAGAAAGCGCAGTTTATAAGACATGGGAACAAAATGGATTGCTTAGTGGTGTCGTTATGCACGGAGTAGTATCTCATAGTAAATTGATGGAATTGCTTGACCAAATGTCGTGTTTGGTTCATCCGGCATTGGAAGAAACATTTGGAAATATATTATTGGAGGCCATGTCGCGATGTATACCATGTGTGGGTGGCAATGATTCAGGAGCCGTTCCCGAAGTTTTAGGACATGGAAAATATGGATTATTATGTGACATTACGAATCCTGTTTCCATATATGAGGCTATGTTGAAGTTAGATGACCAGGAATTGTCAAGTTTAATCCAAGCCCAATCTACAGAGATGTTGAAAAAAACGTGCTCATCTGATATTGTTGTAAAAAAACATATAGAATTGTTCGAAAATAACTTGTAAAATTTTTGAGCGATGAGAATCTCTGGTTATTTTGAAAATAACATTGAAGTGTTGTTTCTTGCATTAGTGATATGCATCAATTGTATTCGTGTAGTGTTAAGTTTGGGAGAAACGACAGCTATTTTATATGGGCTGTATTTGTTGTGCCTGATATTTCTTATTGCAAAATATAAAAATAGTTTTCAACGAGTGTTGAATACGGATGGGACAGTTAGGAAATTCATGCTCTTTATAATTCTTATTCTCATATATGCTTCATTCTCATTGTTGTGGATACCATCAGATGCAGTTTTTTCAATCTATTTGAAATTCGTCTTATCTTTTGGCATTAGTATTTGGACAGTTGCAATGCCTATAGAAAAAATAAAGCGAACGCTTAATAGCATAATTGTGATTAATGTAGTTTATGCTTTGATATTGATACTTTTTCCAAATATTGCGGATAAGGCCTTGGGTAGTGGATTGAACTATCTGAATGCTACGCTTCCGTTAGGACTGGCTCTGACGATGACCCTTATTAAGAGCTTGAATGCAATCAGTAAGAAAGGAGGGAGGGTGATTATGAGTGTATTATGGATTGCAATATCAGCATTGTATTTTGTGGCATTGGTCGGATTTATGGCAAGAGGTGTGTTGTTGTTTCCTCCTATAATCTCCTTGTTGATATTTCTTTTTATGAAGAATGGACGTAGATATGTCACTTGGTTGCTGGTTCCTCTGTTTTTAGGAGTTTTATATTTGTTTTTTATCTACTACTTGGAGAATGCCCATGATTATGCTACAAGCAGAATGCTTAACTTGTTAGAATCAACAGAAGAAGAAGATAGATGGGAATTATGGTCAAAGGCACTTTCCGAAATTAAAAACCGGTTATGGTTTATAGTCGGTGGTGGTATTGAAGCTTTCCGTTATGATAGTGCTATTCACTTTTATCCTCATAATATTTTTATTCAGATAATAGGAGAGTATGGATTGCTGGGAATCATCATATCGGCTATGACACTATGGCATGTTTCGAAGGGATTCATCCAATCTAGGATATTGGCTAATCAGATGCATGAAAGTGATGTGTTCTATTGTGTAACTGGAGCTTTTGCGTACTATACGTTGACATTTTGCAAGTCATTTTCGCTGTATGATGGGCTCCCGTTATTTATAATGATAGCTTTCTGTCTGTCAGTCTTTGGCAAGTTTCGTAAGTTGAATAGAATGCTTCCAACTGATTCCAAATTTTTTAATACATAAATATGAAATTTCTTATATTAGCCGATAATTATCATCCTTTACCCCTTGCAAACAGCGTCTGCTTGCGAAGTCTGGTTGATAGGTTTCAAACTGCGGGGCATCAGTGCATCGTCATAAATCGAGTGGACGATGGAGTTAAAGTTAAAGATATCGAAGGCGTTCGGAGTTTTAATTGCTCTAAAAGTCCAAAATTAGGATTCCTAATCCAAAAGTTATATAAAATAAAGCAATTGTTTGTATATCCTCATGTGTATAAACGGCTTGTAAACTGTTATTATGAGCAAATAAAGCAGGTCGATTTATCAGAGATTGATGTTTTCTTATCTATTTGCAATCCTATTGAAGGGGTATTGGCTGCACTCAAATTTAGTGATATTCATCCACAAATCCGTCATCTGGTTTATAATATAGATACTTTATCGGATTTTAGAATCAGGTGGATAGAAGGTTTATGTTGCCCATTTTGGCGGTACAAGGCATATAAGATGGAACAAATGATATTTGAGAAAGTGGATTTGGTGGTTTTTCTCAGTTCTCATAAGTGTTTTTATTCCGTTTTGAAATATTCTGTTTATAGTCATAAGTTTTTGTTTCAGGAAGTACCTTTATTACAAGTAAGTGAAGAGGAAAATATTGAGAACAATGGACGATGTTTGTACGCAGGTCGGTTCTATAAAGATTTTAGGGAACCTGGGATTCTGCTTAATCTCTTCAAGAATACCTCTTTGGGTCTTGATGTGTTTACTACCTCGAATTATTGCAAAATCATAAAAGATGGTGGTGTATCCGGTAATATTACTGTAAGGGAATACATTCCGGAGGAAGAACTGAATACAGTAATGAAAGCATCGAAAGTGTTGGTCAGTATTGGAAATAAGTCTTCTAATATGTTTCCTTCTAAAACGGTTTCTTATGTTGCGATGTGTAAACCTATCATTCATATTTTTCATGATGACATGGATCCTGTGGTAAATTATCTGAAAGACTATCCGGATGTGCTATTTGTCGATTTGCGTAGCTCTCTTGTAAAGAACAGGTCTTTGGTGGCAGAGTTCTGTTTGCGGGAACATCATCCGATTAGTATTTCGGAAATCCAAGCATACTACAGAAGCAGTACGCCAGAATACTGTTCTGATGAAATTTTAAATAGGGTTAAATGTTTGTGATATGAACATACTTGATTATAAGAGTAGAATAAAAGAGTTTTCGAGATACAATAGGGTTTTCAACAAAGTTGTGAAACTGGCTACTCGTCTATACGCTCTGGGGGGAGTGAAAATAACAAAAAGTTCATTAATTACATTGAATATTTATAATCTTGGAAAGGGGAATGTTTTCGTGACAGGAAAGAATTGCATGGTTGAAAAATTGAGGCTTGAATTCAGAGGAAATAATAACATGGTGATTCTTGGTGATAATGTATCGATGAAGAATGATTGCCGTATAATGATAACTGGTAACAACTGTACTATTGAAATAGGTGACAATACATCATTTACCCATCACTGCCAACTTGAGGCTCAAGAAGAGGCGACGCATATAATCATAGGCGAAGATTGCATGTTCAGTAATAATGTTCTCATAAGGACTAATGATAGCCACTATATTTATGATTTGGAAACAGGAAAACGGGTTAATATGCCTAGGGATGTACATATAGGTAATCATGTGTGGTTGGCTGCATTCGCAACTATAATGAAGGGGGTAACAATAGGGGAAGGTTGTATTGTTGGTTATAGGAGCATAGTGACCAATGATTTACCATCTTCATGTGTAGCTGTTGGAACTCCTGCGAAAGTTGTCAAAGAGAATGTGGAATGGACTAGAGAGCCCAAATTAATTTATTGAACGAACGGATATATGGTAAGTGTAATAATTCCAACTCATAATAGGTTTAAACTTTTGTTTAGGGCCATTGAAAGTGTAATAAATCAGACTTATAATGACATTGAAATAATTGTTGTCAGTGATGGCAGTACGGATGACACGGATGTTTTTATGCAGCGTTACTTGGATAATTCCCGTGTCAAATATATCAGTTACAGTCCTGCCCGTGGGGGAAACTATGCAAGGAATAGAGGAATAGAAGCAGCAGAGGGCGAATATATTGCATTTCTTGATGATGATGATGAGTGGTTGCCAATAAAAGTCGAAAGGCAAGTAGCGATGATGGAAGAAAATCATGAAATAGGGTTGGTTTATACAGGTATAAACTGTATCTATGTAAATGAAGGAATAAGTTATATTTTTAAGCCAACTTCCAAAGGAGATTTGAGTAAAAAAATACTATTTCAGAATTGTATAGGTAGTACATCGTCTGTAATGCTGAGGCGGAGCCTCTGCCGGGCTTGCAGGTTCGATGAGAACCTGCAAGCCCGGCAGGACTTTGACCTCTGGATTAATGTCCTGCAGGCCTGTAAAGCTGGTGTCGTAACAGAACCGATGGTCAATTATTATAACTATCGCAATCAGACTCAGATTTCATCATCTACAGCCAGATATATCCAGGCAACTGATTATATCAATAATAAATATTCTGACTTGCTTGGAAAACTGTCATCTCGGGAATATAAGCAAAAGCGTTTTTGTGATATTATGTTACTGGGTAATAAAGCTATGCGGAATAATTCCCCCCAAGAAGCTCGCGGTTTTTTCCTGAAGGCATTTCGTTTAAGCTATTCTATTTCACCAATGGCATACTGGGTGCTTTCATTCTTTGGTTACAAAAATATGCTTCGACTTAAAAGTAAGTTTAGCTGAATGAATGTTTTGTTTTTATGCAATAGAATGAAATAGTATAGTTAAATATGGATTTTGAACAGAAAATAAATTATCAGCTGAATAAGTATCCGGCAGTAAAAAGAATGGTCAAACGTATGTATCAGTTAGGAATGTATACTATATCCCCAAAGACAAAATCGGAAGGTGAAATTGTCAGGATGTCACCCAATGAATAGGCTGAATTTTTCTTTGGATATTATGATAAATGCCGTGGAACATCACTATATGTTATGCATGAAGACAAAAGATACATGGAGTGATGTTTCCCCTAAAGATAAACTGGAAATATTATTACTTGATACTTTGGCTAATACAGCGGTTGTTGTAGCAGAAAGTAATAGTTGGAATGTACAAACAAGGGTGTATGGCTCCTTTTGGAAAAATGATGATAAAATTTTGGCATTTGAGAATAAACATAGCAGTGGTCCGGGTTATTATTTAATGTGAGATAAGACAAAAGAATATACTCATCTTTGGACAGAGATAAGTGGTGACGGACATCCCAGCTATTCTTCTAATGGCTTGGTTGTAACTGATAGTTATCCGGATAGGGTAAGAATAGCTTCTCTTAAAGTAATGAAAGGAGATGAAATAGAAGTCGTGGCAAAAGTTTTTGCTCCATTCAAGTATGATAACGATACGCGATGCGATTTACATCCTCGTTGGAGTAGAGATGGAAAGATGATTTGTTCTGATTCAGTTTTTGAAGGTCATCGTGGCCTTTATATGTAGTTAAATTGTAATGAGGCGGTTAATAAATGATATACGAATGATTGTCTTGATATCAATATATAAGAATGACAATGCCAGTCATTTACGTTTGTCAATAGACAGTATCTTGCATCAGACTTACAGTGATTTCCGGATACTCATAGGTGTGGATGGTTATGTTGATGCTCTTTTGGCTGAAACATTAAAATCTTACGAGCAGGATAATCGTATTAAGGTCTTTTGGTTTAAAGAAAACCGTGGTTTGACTGCGGTTCTTAATGAACTTCTTGAAGAAGGAAAGAAGTTGAATCCTTCCTATATAGCCCGTATGGATGCTGACGATATATCTAGACCGAATCGTTTTGAAAAACAAGTCCGATATTTGGAAGAACATCCGGATTTGGATGTATTGGGCGGTGCTATTGAAGAAATGGATTATGACGGTAAGTTGAATGGTAAAGTGATTCATTATCCATTGAATCATCAACAATGTTTTGATTTTTTTGCCACACGCAATCCTTTAGCTCATCCGGCAGTAATGTTCAGGACTTCCTTTTTTGATAGAGTAAGTTCGTATAATGCTTTATACAAAAAAAATCAAGATACGGAATTGTGGTATCGGGCATTCAAGGCTGGATGTAAGTTTGGTAATATCAGTGATGTTGTGCTTACGTTCCGTGTATCTAAGGATATGTATAAACGTAGAGGGGGGACAAGGTTTGCTCTTGAAGTGCTGAAACTTCGCAAAGAAATAAATAAGAATTTAGGGTATGGTATGAAAGCTAAGCTGTTTGCTTATGCTTATTATGTGATGGCTGTTTCTCCAGGATGGGTAAAAAAGTTTGCTTATAAAACTTTTAGATAATATGTTTCTTAAATCTTTTTTTGACCGAGTAGTTTCTCTGTTCGGCCTGCTCTTTTTATTTCCTGCTTTATTGGTTATAGCTCTTCTGATTCGCATCAAGATGCCGGGTGGTCCTGTTATTTTCAAGCAGAAAAGAGTGGGGCAGCACGGAAAATTGTTTACCATGTATAAATTCCGTTCGATGATTGTCAGCCATTCCGGAAGTTCCGTATCGGTAAAAGGCGAGAGCCGTATCACTCTTTTGGGAGCCAAGTTGCGGAAATACAAGTTGGATGAATTGCCGGAGTTGTGGAATGTGTTGATAGGCGACATGAGTTTTGTAGGTCCCCGTCCGGATGTTCCGGGGTATGCAGATAAGCTACAGGGGGCTGACAGGAGGATGCTTCTTTTGAAACCGGGGATTACAGGCCCTGCCAGTTTGAAGTACCGGAATGAAGAGGAACTGTTGGCAGAGCAGGAAGACCCTCAAAAGTACAATGATGAAGTGTTGTTTCCGGATAAAGTGAAAATCAATATAGAGTATTTGGATAATTGGTCTTTCTGGTATGACATTAAAATCATCATTTATACAGTGCTTGGGAAGGATTTGTAAGGTTTTTTTCTTTCTTTTTCTCCCTCACTATGTGAGGAAAGTGAATCATTTAGAATAATCATATATATTTTATGGACAAGCAAATTTATCTCTGCCTCGCTCAGATGAGCAAAGCCGGATTGGAACAGAAATATGTGAAGGAGGCATTTGATACCAATTGGGTTGTGCCTTTGGGACCTAACGTAAATGCCTTCGAGGAGGATTTGAAACAGTTTACGGGTGGCACACATGAAGTGGTTGCATTGAGCGCAGGTACGGCAGCGGTGCACTTGGCATTGATAGCCTGCGGTGTCGGTCCGGGAGATGAAGTGCTGGTACAGAGCTTTACTTTCTGTGCCTCCTCGCATCCTATCGCTTATCTGGGTGCCGAGCCTGTATTTGTGGGTTCTGAGCCGGAGACTTGGAACATGGACCCTGTGCTGCTGGAGGAGGCGATAAAAGACCGCATTGCCAAGATAGGAAAGAAACCGAAAGTGATTGTTCTGGTGGCTCTCTACGGTATGCCTTACGATTGCAAACGGATTATGGAAATTGCCGACCGTTACGACATTCCGGTAGTGGAGGATGCTGCCGAGGGCTTTGGCTCTAAGTTTGACGGACGGGTATTGGGTACTTTCGGCAGGTTTGGTGTGTTGAGTTTCAACGGGAACAAGATGATTACGACTTCGGGTGGCGGTGCCTTGATTTGCCGGAACGTGGAGGACAAGAATACCGTCATGTGGTATGCCACGCAGGCGCGTGATGCTTATCCTTACTATCAGCATACGGCCATCGGCTACAACTATCGTATGAGTAATATCTGTGCAGGTATCGGTCGCGGACAGATGACGGTGGCACAGGCGCATATCGACCATCACAAGCATGTTCAGGCTCTTTATGAGGAACTGTTGAGAGAGGTAAAAGGCGTGCATATTCATCGGCAACCTGCCGATTCGCGTTATGACTCTAATTTCTGGCTCTGTACGGCTACGTTGGATGCTGATGTGAAGGTGCAAGGTCAGGAGAATGCCTACAAGGAGGTGATAAGAACAGCCGTAGGCGGTGCTGCCGGTGTAATCAAGGCTGTAGAGAGTGCCACGACAGACTGTCAGCCCAATGACAACGTGGAGGCATTGCGTGTGTTTATGGCAGCAAACCGGATTGAAACTCGTCCGGTGTGGAAGCCCATGCACAAGCAGCCTGTGTATGCGGATGCTCCGGTTTACACAAACGGAGTGGAGGAGGAGATATTCAAGGTCGGCTTCTGTCTGCCGGCAGGTCCGTGGGTGACGGATGCGGATGTGGAATACATCGTTGAAAAGATAAAGGAAGCGATTCTTTCAATGTAATTGCGCGAAACACATTAATCCATCAATCATAAACATGAACGTATTAGTAACTGGAGCTGCCGGTTTTATCGGCAGTAACCTCTGTATGCGCCTGCTGGAGGAGCAGCCCGATACCCTTGTAGTGGGTTTGGACAATTTGAATACCTATTATGATGTGAACATCAAGCAATGGCGGTTGGAGCAATTGACGAAGTTTGGAAACAGATTTGTCTTTGTCAAAGGAAACATTGCCGATAAATCACTTGTCGACAAGCTGTTTGATGAATATCAGCCGCAAATCGTTGTGAATCTGGCAGCACAGGCGGGTGTGCGCTATAGTATCACCAATCCGGATGCCTATATTGAAAGCAATCTGATAGGTTTTTATAATATATTGGAAGCTTGTCGCCATTCGTATGATGAGGGCAGGGAGGGGGTAAAACATCTGGTCTACGCTTCTTCATCGAGCGTGTATGGTTCGAATAAAAAGGTGCCTTATTCTACCGATGACAAGGTGGATAATCCCGTGAGCCTCTATGCGGCTACAAAGAAAAGTAATGAACTGATGGCACATGCTTACTCTAAACTTTATGACATTCCGTCCACAGGTCTCCGTTTCTTTACGGTGTATGGTCCCGCAGGTCGTCCGGATATGGCTTACTTTGGTTTTACTGATAGGTTGCTGAAAGGTGAGAAGATTAAGATATTTAATTATGGAAGCTGTAAGCGCGACTTTACGTATGTGGATGACATCGTAGAAGGCGTGATGCGTGTGATGGCAAAAGCTCCTGAACGTAGGGTGGGTGAAGACAGTCTGCCTGTACCGCCTTATAAAGTTTATAATATCGGCAATAATCATCCTGAAAACCTTCTGGATTTTGTTCAAATATTGCAGGAGGAACTGATAAGGGCAGGTGTATTGCCTGCCGACTATGACTTCGAGGCGCATAAGGAGTTGGTTCCGATGCAACCGGGAGATGTGCCTGTGACTTATGCGGATACCTCTGCTTTGGAACGGGATTTCGACTTCAAACCAAGTACTTCGCTTCGGGAAGGTCTCAGAAAGTTTGCCGGATGGTATAAGGACTTTTATATGGAATAATCCATCGTTGATTTATGATACCTAATAAAATTGATATGAAAAATTTCGAGAATTTGCAAATAGCTGTAGCCGGCACCGGATATGTAGGACTGTCTATTGCGACACTGCTGGCACAACATCATAAAGTGACTGCTGTGGATGTGGTACCTGAAAAAGTGGAACTGATTAATAATAAGAAGTCGCCTATCCAGGACGAATATATCGAGAAGTACCTTTCGGAAAAGGAACTCAATCTGACAGCTACGCTGGATGGCAGGTCTGCCTACAAGGAGGCCGACTTTGTGGTGATAGCGGCACCTACCAATTATGATCCTCAAAAAAACTTTTTCGATACGCACCATATAGAAGATGTGATAGATCTTGTGCTTGAGGTGAATCCGGATGCCGTGATGGTGATAAAATCAACCATTCCTGTGGGGTATTGCCGTTCGCTTTATGTGAAATATGCACCCATGTTCCAGTATAAGCCGGAATTGAAAGGAAAGAAATTTAACCTGCTTTTCTCACCGGAATTTTTAAGGGAGAGCAAAGCACTTTATGATAACTTGTATCCTTCGCGTATTATCGTTGGTTATCCGAAGATGATTGATTTGGAAGGCCGGGTGTCAGCGGGAGAGAATGCGGCAGTTCGTGCCATCGGAAATCCTGAAGCGGAAGAACTTGCACGTATATTTGCCCGGCTGCTGCATGAGGGTGCATTGAAAGAGAACATCGACACGCTCTTCATGGGCATGAAAGAGGCAGAGGCAGTGAAGCTCTTTGCCAATACTTACTTGGCATTGCGTGTATCGTACTTCAATGAACTGGATACGTATGCCGAGATGAAAGGGCTGGATGCGCAGGCCATTATCAATGGAGTAGGTCTGGATCCCCGTATCGGCACGCATTATAACAATCCGTCTTTCGGCTATGGCGGCTATTGCCTTCCCAAGGATACCAAACAGTTGCTTGCCAACTATAACGATGTGCCTCAGAACATGATGTCGGCGATTGTAGAGAGTAACCGTACGCGTAAGGACTTTATAGCCGACAGGGTGTTGCATATTGCCGGTGCATACAGAAGCAACAGTGTATATGATGCGGAGAAAGAAAAGGAGGTAACCATTGGTGTATTCCGGTTGACCATGAAGTCAAACTCGGATAATTTCCGCCAGAGTTCCATTCAAGGGGTGATGAAACGTATCAAGGCTAAAGGTGCCAAGCTGGTGATTTATGAACCTACATTGGAAGATGGCAGTACTTTCTTCGGCTCGCTTATCGTGAATGACTTGGAGGAATTTAAACGTATCTCGCAGGCCATTATTGCCAACCGCTATGACGCATGCTTGGATGATGTGGCTGACAAGGTTTATACGAGGGATATTTTTAAACGTGATTAAATAAGGTATCTTATTTATATCTGTTTCATGAAGAGATTCTTTGTTCTGCATCAATTATCTTATAATTAATACTTTATCACTTTTCTCAGAAAAACTACTCCCAAACACCTTTTTTCTTTGGTTACATAGTTTTTAATCCTCACCTTTGCATCGTTGATCAACGAAACGTGTGAATAGGAAAACGAATTTAAATCTCTAAAGAAAAAAGTATGAGTGTAATTTTCAGGACGGTGGAGAGACCGTCGGACCCCAGGGTTGAAAACTCTCCCAAGAAGTATTATCCGCAGTTGGTGACATTGGGGCAAAGCGTGGATTTGGCGTTTATTGCACAGAAGATGCAGGACCGCTCTTCTCTGTCTATCGGTGATATCAAGAGTACGATGCAGAACTTTGTGGAAAAGCTGAAAGAGCAATTGCTGGAAGGAAAGACGGTTAATATAGCCGGGCTGGGTGTCTTTATACTGGCAGCCAAGTCGAAAGGTGAGGAAAAGGCTGATGACGTGACAGCCAAGAGTGTGGAGAGCGTCCGTATCTGTTTTCAGGCGAATAGAGAACTGAAGATATCGAAGGCTGCTACCCGCGCTGGAGAAAGGCTGGATTTGGTGAGTTTGGATGATTATCTTAAAGGGAAGACTTCTACAGATGGCGGCTCCGGTTCGGAAGGAGGAGGCTCGGATTCGGATGGAGACCAAGGTGAGAATCCACTGGGATAACAGTAGCTATGAATTATTAATCAGATAATGGATAATCTTTATGAAGAAAACGTGGAATGTGATTTTGAAACTTATTATTGCCGTAGCGAGTGCTGTGGCAGGTGTGATTGGTGGACAGACAATGATGTTTTAGTCCGATAGGATTTGATAAATAAAAAATGAGAAGAGCTGCTGGCAGGAAATCTGTCGGCAGCTCTTTTTTTAATCCTTGTATGCTTCTTCGTGTACCCCCGCTACAGCCCGTCCGCTGGGGTCGTTCTTTCCTTGGAAAGAGACGTCCCATGCCAGCGCTTCGGCGGTGGAGCATGCCACACTGGGCACGCTGGGAACGCTTCGGGCCGCGCTTTCACTGGGGAAATGCTCTTCGAAGATGGTGCGATAATAGTACTCTTCCTTGTTTTGCGGGGTATGTACTGGGAAGCGTTCGGCGGCATGTGCCATCTGTTCGTCGCTGACGGCAGCGGCAGTGACGGCTTTCAGCGTATCAATCCAACTGTAGCCCACACCGTCGGAGAACTGTTCTTTCTGCCGCCAGGCAACGTTCTGTGGGAGCATGTCGGCAAAGGCTTCGCGGACTACTTTCTTTTCTATCTCCTTGCCGGGGCACATCTTGACTGCCGGATTGATGCGCATGGCAACATCCAGGAATTCTTTGTCGAGGAAGGGGACACGTCCTTCCACTCCCCAGGCTGCAAGGCTTTTGTTGGCACGGAGGCAGTCGTACAGATGCAGTTTGGAGAGCTTGCGCACGGTTTCTTCGTGAAAGGCTTGCGGTGTGGGCGCCTTGTGGAAGTAAAGGTAACCGCCGAACACCTCGTCCGCACCTTCGCCGCTGAGTACCATCTTGATGCCCATGCTTTTGATGACACGTGCCAGCAGATACATGGGGGTGGAGGCGCGGACAGTGGTTATGTCGTAAGTCTCAATGAAATAGATGACGTCGCGGACAGCATCGAGGCCTTCCTGAACGGTATAGTTTATCTCGTGATGCACGGTACCGATATGACGGGCCACTTCGCGGGCTTTAATCAAGTCGGGAGCACCCTTCAAGCCGACGGCGAAGGAATGGAGCTGCGGCCACCAGGCATCTGCCTTGTTGTCTGTCTCGATGCGTTTGGCGGCATATTTCTTGGCGATGGCAGAGATGACGGAAGAATCGAGTCCGCCACTGAGCAGGACACCGTAGGGGACGTCGGACATCAACTGGCGCTGTACGGCGGCTTCAAGGGCGTCGTGCACAGCCGTGACTTGTGTGCTGTAGGCTGTCCGGCCTATCGAAGCCGGCGCGGCATTGCGTTCGGCGGCAGGGGTGTAGTTGTCTTTCACAGCGGCATAGTCCATCCAGTCGCGGGTGTACCAGCGGTGCATCTTGCCCTCGCGCCCACGGTAGTAGTGGCCGGGAAGGAAAGGCTCGTACTCGTCGCAGAAGCCCTCAAGGGCTTTCAGCTCACTGCCGAAGTAGATGTGTCCATCCTTGTCGCGTCCTATATAAAGGGGGATTACGCCGATGGGGTCGCGAGCGATGAGGTAATCGTCCGTTTCTTCATCATAGAGGGCGAAGGCGAAGATGCCGTTCAGCTCTTCGAGGAAGCGGATGCCTTTGTCTTTGTAAAGGGCAAGGATGACTTCGCAGTCGGAACCTGTCTGGAAGGCGTATTTTCCGGCATAGCGGGCACGGATGTCGCGATGGTTGTAAATCTCGCCATTGACGGCAAGCACCTGTTTGCGGTCGGGTGAATATAAGGGTTGTCCGCCGGATTCCGGGTCGACAATGGAGAGGCGTTCGTGGGCGAGGATGGCGGAGCCGCCTACGTAGATACCACTCCAGTCCGGTCCGCGATGACGGATTTTCTGCGCCATCCGTAGCGCTTTGTTTCTCAATTCAGGAGTTTGAGACTGTATGTTGAAGATTCCTGCTATTCCACACATGAGAATTAAAAATTAAAGGTTAAAAATTAAAGAAAGGGAAATCATTTCTTGTTTTCTTTTAGAGGTTCGAGGTAACGATCTATTTCTGTTGCCACTCGTCGTCCGTCGGCCAAGGCACGTACCACGAGGCTGGCGCCGTGGGCGGCATCGCCTGCCACGAATACGTTCTCTGCAAACTTCGGTTGCTCGGGCTTGAGGAAACCCATGGCAAGAAGCACCATATCGGCTTCGATGACCTCTTTCTTACCCGTAGATTTCATGATAGGGCGGTTACCGTCTGTTGCCGGAAGCCACTCCACTTCTTCCACTTCCACACCGCATACCTTGCCATTCTTCCCGATGAACCGGGTAGAGGCGAGGGACCATCGACGGGTACAGCCTTCTTCGTGGCTGCTGGTGGTTTTCAGTACGACGGGCCATTGCGGCCAGGGAGTATCCGGGTTGTGTCCTATGGGCGGTTGGGGCATAATTTCAATCTGGGTTACGCTGACGGCTCCCTGGCGAATGCTGGTGCCTATACAGTCAGACCCGGTATCGCCGCCGCCGATGACGAGTACCCGTTTGCCGCGGGCGTTAACGAGTTGGTCTTTCGGGAAGGTATCTCCATCCAGAATATGGTTCTGCTGTGCTAGCATGTCGAGGGCAAAGTAGATGCCTTTCAGCTCCCTGCCCGGAATGGAGAGGTCGCGGGCGGTGGGCGTACCGGTACAAATGGCGTAGGCATCAAATCCGGCAGGCAGTTTCTGTACATCGACATGGACTCCCATCTTGAACAAGATTCCTTCGGCCTTGAGGATTTTCATGCGGCGGTCGATGACGGCTTTGTCCAGTTTAAAGTTGGGGATGCCGTAACGCAACAGTCCTCCCGGCATCGGTTTGCTGTCGAATAGGGTAACTTCGTAACCTTTGGCGTTCAGCCGTACGGCAACGCTCAATCCGGCAGGGCCGGCGCCGATGACGGCTACTTTCTTTCCGTTGCGTTCGGGCTGGAGGGGGGTGATGTAGCCCTCGCGAAAAGCAGCCTCGGCAATGGCGGCTTCGTTCTCGCGGATAGTGACCGGTTCGTTGCACGAGAGTTTCAGTACGCACGACTTCTCGCAAAGGGCAGGGCAGATGCGTCCCGTAAATTCCGGAAAATCATTCGTACTGTTCAGTATTTGATAGGCTTCGCGCCATTTGCCCCGGTAGAGCGCGTCTTGGAATTCCGGGTCTTTATTGCCCAGCGGACATGCCCAGTGGCAGAAGGGTACGCCGCAGTCCATACAGCGCGAGGCCTGGAGCTTGCGGTCGTGGCTGTTCAGTGTCTGTTCTACTTGGCTGAAGTCTGTGATACGTTCGTGTATCGGACGGTAACCCGCCTCTTGGCGGGGGATATTGAGGAATGCTTTTGGATCTCCCATGATGAACAAATTAAAAAGTTAAAGAATTAAAGAATGAAAGGGGAATTTCCTCAGTCTTTCATTCTTTCATTATTAATTCGCGATTCAATAATCGCGTTGCATTTCTGCAATCTTCTGTTGCAATTTCTGCATCTGCTCCTCTTGCAGCACTTTTTTGTATTCGATAGGGACTACCTGGATGAACTGGTCGGCATAGCGTGGCCAGTCATCGAGCATGGTGCGTGCCAGTTTGGAACCGGTGTACAGGTAGTGCTGGCGGATGAGCTCGTGCAGTTCCTTGCGGTAGGAGGCCTCTTCGATGAGACTCAGTTCTACCATTTCCATATTGCAGAAATAGTCGAAGTTGCCGTCCCGGTTCCATACGTAGGCCACACCGCCGGACATGCCTGCGGCAAAGTTGCGTCCCGTCTGTCCGAGTACTACCACGCGCCCGCCGGTCATATACTCGCAGCAGTGGTCACCTACACCCTCCACTACGGCTGTGGCACCGGAGTTGCGGACGGCAAAGCGCTCGCCTGCACGGCCGTTGATGTAAACTTCACCGCTTGTGGCGCCATAAAGCAGGGTGTTGCCTGCAATCGTGTTTTTCTCCGCCTCGAAGTTGCTCCGTACCGGGGGCAGGACGGCGATGCGTCCGCCACTCAGACCTTTGCCCAGATAATCGTTGGCCTCGCCTTCCAGCTTGAAGTTGACACCCGGGACAAGGAATGCCCCGAAACTCTGCCCGGCGGAGCCTTTGAACTTCACGTTCAGCGTATGTTCGGGCAGCCCTTTTTCTCCGTATTTTGCGGCAATGACACCAGAGAGCATGGCGCCGCAGGCACGGTCGGTATTGGCGATGGTGTACTCCAGCGAGATTTCCTTCTGGTTTTCTACGGCTTCGGCGGCGGCATGTAGCATCTCTACATCTTTCACATGGTCGATGCCATGCTGTTGGTCGGTGACGTGGCGGATGGCGGCTTCATTGTCTACGCGTGCCAGTAGTTTGTCGAAGCTTATCAACTGATGTTTCCTGATTCCGTCATCCGGCTTGCGGACGATAAGGTCTGTGCGTCCAATGATGTCATCCAGGCGTTCCACACCGATTTCCGCCAGGTATTCGCGTACTTCCTGCGCCAGGAACGTGAAGAAGTTCACCAGATACTCGCTGCGTCCGCGGAAGCGCTTGCGCAGTTCTTCGTTCTGTGTCGCCACCCCTACGGGGCAGGTGTTCTGGTGACATTTGCGCATCATTACGCAACCCAGTACAATCAGGGCACTGGTGGCGAAACCGAATTCTTCGGCTCCGAGCATTGCCATCAGTATGATGTCACGGCCTGTTTTGAGCTGTCCGTCCACTTGCAGCATCACTTGTCCGCGCAGGCCGTTCAGCACCAGTGTCTGTTGCGTTTCGCTCAAACCGAGTTCGGGCGAGATGCCGGCATAGCGGATGGATGATGCAGGAGAGGCTCCCGTACCGCCCTCTGCACCCGAGATGACTATCAAATCGGCCTTTGCCTTTGCCACACCGGCGGCAATGGTGCCCACACCGCTTTCTGCCACCAGCTTCACGCTGATTTTTGCCCGTGGGTTCACGTTCTTTAGGTCGAAGATGAGCTGTGCCAGGTCTTCGATGGAGTAAATGTCGTGGTGGGGTGGGGGGGAAATCAGCGAGATGCCCGGAATGGAGTGGCGTGTCTTGGCAATCACTTCATCCACTTTGAAGCCCGGCAGCTGCCCACCTTCGCCCGGCTTGGCGCCTTGGGCAATCTTTATCTGTATTTCGTCCGCATTCACCAGATATTCTGCGGTGACACCGAAACGTCCTGAGGCCACCTGCTTGATGGCGCTGCGCAGACTGGTGCCGTCTTCGCGCGGCATGAAGCGTGCCCGGTCTTCGCCTCCTTCGCCCGTATTGCTCCGGCCATGCAGCTTGTTCATGGCAATAGCCATGGCTTCGTGGGCTTCGCGGCTGATGGAGCCGTAGGACATGGCGCCGGTGACAAAGCGCTGTACGATGTTCTCTACCGGTTCCACCCGGTCTATGCTGATAGGAGCGCGGCGGAAGTCGAGGAAATCGCGCAGGAAGATGGGAGATTCCTTGCTGTCTACCATGGCAGTGAACTCCTTGAATTTCTTATAGCTTCCCAGGCGTGTGGCAAGTTGCAGTGTGCTGATGGTTTCCGGGTTCCAGGCGTGCTTCTCACCATCCTTGCGGAAGGCATACAGTCCGCGGTTCGGCAATAGCTCCGCTTCCCCCTTCTTTTTAAGAACCTCCATCCCTTCCTTGTGGAAGGCGATGGCGTCGCGTGCCACTTCATCCAGGCGTATGCCTCCGATGCGTGAACTCAGTCCGCCAAAGTAGGCATTGCTCAACTCCTCGCTCAGTCCTACGGCCTCGAAAATTTTCGCGCCCCGGTAAGAACGGATGGTGCTGATGCCCATCTTGCTCATAATCTTGAACAAGCCTTTGCAGACGGACTTGATATATTTCTTTTCGGCAGTGGCGTAATCGAGCTGTATTTCCTTTTCGTTCACCAGTTTGTCGATGACGGCAAAAGCCATATACGGATTCAGTGCGCTGGCTCCGAAGCCCAGCAGCAGTGCGGCGTGCATCACTTCGCGGATTTCGCCGCTTTCTACAATCAGTGCCGTCTGCACCCGTTTGCCCACGGAGATAAGATGGTGGTGTACCGCCGACACGGCAAGCAGTGACGGAATGGCGGCATGGGCGGCGTCTACGTCGCGGTCGGAAAGCACGATGTAGTTCACTCCTTCGTTGACGGATTCTTCCGCCTGCTTGCAGAGGGTTGCCAATGCTTCCTGCAATCCCTGGCACCCTTTTGCCACTTCGAAGAGCAGGGGCAGTTTCACGGTCTTGAAGCCTTTGTACCGGATGTTGCAGAGAATATCCAGTTGGGCGTTGTTCAGGATGGGATGGTTCAACCTCACCATCTTGCAATGGTTTTCGCTGGGTGTCAGTATGTTCATGCCTACGGCTCCGATGTATTCGGTCAGCGACATTACCAGTTCTTCGCGTATCGGGTCGATAGGAGGGTTGGTGACTTGGGCAAACTGCTGGCGGAAATAGTTGTACAGTAGTTGCGGCTTGTCCGAGAGTACTGCCAGCGGGGTGTCATTGCCCATGGAGTTGATGGGTTCGGCACCGGTGGTACACATCGGGACAATCAGCCGTTCCACGTCTTCTTTGGAGTAGCCGAAGATGCGCAGCATGCTGTCGTAGTTCTCCACGCTATGGGAGACTTTGCGACCGCTTTTCAGTTCGTCCAGCTCGATGCGGTTGCCGGCCAGCCAAGTGCGGTATGGTTTGGCTTCGGCAAGTTGTTTCTTCAGTTCGCCGTCATAATATATTTCGCCTTTCTCGGTGTCTATAAGCAGTATCTTGCCCGGTTGCAGGCGTCCTTTTTCCTTGATGTCTCCCGGCTCGAAATCCATCACGCCGACTTCGCTGGCCACTACCATCATGCCGCCCTGCGTAATCAGGTAGCGTGCAGGGCGCAGTCCGTTTCTGTCGAGCATGCCGCCTGCATAGCGCCCGTCGCTGAAAAGCAGTGCCGCCGGTCCGTCCCACGGCTCCATCAAGATGGAGTGGTATTCATAGAAAGCTTTCAAATCTTCGCTGATGGGATTCTTTTCGTTGAAAGATTCCGGCACAAGCATGGCCATGGCATGGGGCAGGCTCAGGCCTGACATGAGGAGAAACTCGAGTACATTGTCCAGCGAGGCACTGTCGCTCATGCCCGGTTGCACGATGGGGCGTATCTCCCGGATGTCTCCCAAGGCGGGAGAGGAGAGTACACTCTCACGGGCTTCCATCCAGCCGCGGTTGCCGCGGATGGTATTGATTTCGCCGTTGTGTGCCAGCAGGCGGAAAGGCTGTGCCAGTCCCCAGGTGGGGAAAGTGTTGGTGCTGAAACGGGAGTGCACCAATGCCAGCCCGCTGGTGAAGTAGCTGTTGGTGAGGTCGGGGAAGTAGTTGCGCAACTGCAAAGAAGAGAGCATGCCCTTGTAGACGATGTTCTTCGTAGAGAGCGAGACGATGTAGAAATCCTCGCGGGTGGGGATGTCCGACTTGCGTATTCTGTTCTCTATCCTTTTCCTTATTATATAGAGTTTGCGGTCGGCGGTTTCGCTTTCCGTAAATCCGGTGATGAAAATTTGCTTGATGTCCGGTTCGTTGGCAAGAGCCGCTTCTCCCAATATTTCGGGGCAAGTGGGCACGTTGCGCAGATGCATCAGGGTCAATCCCTCCTTTTCAATCTCTTCGATAATGACGCTCAAGATGACAGCCTGGTCTTTTCCGTCTTTGGGAAGGAAAAGCAGGCCGGTGCCGTATTTTCCCTTCTCGGGAACGGGAATGCCCTGCAACAGAATGAATTCGTGCGGTATCTGCAGCATGATGCCGGCACCGTCTCCGGTTTTGTTGTCCGCCCCTTCCGCTCCACGGTGGCGCATGTTTTCCAGTACCTTCAATGCCGATTCTACCAGTTCATGTGATTTTCCTCCCTGGATATTGACCAGCATGCCTACTCCGCAGGCATCGTGCTCATGGGATGCCTCATACAAGCCCAACTGTTTGGGCTGTCGCTGGTAATCCTCTGCTTTTGTTTTGTTGTTAAAAAGTTCTTGTTTCATGATTATAAGCTTTCTTTATTGCTGTATAATATTGTTTGTGGTTTCAAAATGTTCGGCAAATATATGGTATTAATTGCAAAATGCTAATATGTATTCCTGCCTTCTTTCTTGCAAAATTCCTGCGATAGAAGATGAAGTTATGAATTGATAGAAAACACCCTCTGTTTTCTTTTAATCCTAAATCAAAATCAGACGGTTTGATTTGGATTTATAAATTAAGCCTTTTGCTTTTAAAATAATACTTTCTTTAACTTTTTGATGTAAAAACAACTTTTTTCTATTCTTTTGATAAATAAATAGTGAAAAGATTAACTTTATGTTCTTAAGAATATGTATATTTGCAGCGCAAAATCAAATACTGATACATTATGTGTGGAATAGTAGGCTATATAGGTCAAAGGAAAGCCTACCCCATTCTTATCAAAGGTCTGAAGCGGTTGGAGTACCGTGGATATGATAGTGCAGGGGTAGCATTAATCAGTGATAACCGACAGTTGAACGTGTACAAAGCGAAAGGTAAGGTTTCGGAACTTGAAACTTTCGTTGCTCAAAAAGATATTTCCGGTAACATTGGTATTGCACATACACGTTGGGCTACTCATGGAGAACCTTGTTCCGTCAATGCCCATCCCCATTATTCCTCTTCCGAACGCCTCGCCCTCATCCATAACGGCATTATTGAAAACTACGCCGTCCTTAAAGAAAAACTTCAAGCCAAAGGTTATGTATTTAAAAGCAGCACTGATACCGAGGTGCTGGTACAGCTCATTGAATACATTCAGGTGACAAACCATATTGACCTGCTGACGGCGGTGCAACTTGCCTTGCAGGAAGTGATTGGGGCGTATGCCATTGCGGTGCTCGACAAGGACAATCCGGATGGGATAATCGCTGCACGCAAGAGCAGTCCGCTGGTGGTGGGCATCGGTGAAGGAGAGTTTTTCCTGGCTTCGGATGCCACGCCGATTGTGGAATACACAGATAAGGTGGTGTATCTGGAAGACGAAGAGATTGCCCTCATCTGCCGGGGAGAGAAGTTGAAGGTTGTTAACCTGAAGAATGTGGAATGCCCGCACGAGGTAAAGACGGTAGCGCTCAATCTCGGCCAGCTGGAGAAGGGAGGCTATCCGCACTTCATGCTGAAGGAAATCTTCGAACAGCCCGGCTGCATTCACGACTGCATGCGCGGACGCATCAATGTGGAGGGTACGAACGTGGTTCTTTCTGCTGTGATTGATTATAAGAAACGTCTGCTGGCGGCCAAACGCTTCGTCATCGTGGCATGCGGTACGTCATGGCATGCTGCCCTCATCGGCAAGCATTTGATTGAAAGCTTCTGCCGTATTCCGGTAGAAGTGGAGTATGCCAGTGAGTTCCGTTACCGCGACCCGGTGATTGACAGCAACGATGTGGTGATTGCCATCTCGCAAAGCGGAGAAACGGCCGATACGCTGGCAGCCGTGGAGCTTGCCAGAAATCGTGGGGCATTTATATATGGCATCTGCAATGCCGTCGGTTCCAGTATTCCCCGTGCCACGCATACGGGTTCCTATATCCACGTGGGACCGGAAATAGGGGTGGCATCCACCAAAGCCTTCACCGGGCAGGTAACGGTGCTTACCATGCTGGCCCTGACACTTGCCAAAGAGAAAAAGACGATGGACGAAGGGCAATACCTGGCAATTGTCAAGGAATTGGGACATATCCCCGACAAGATGAAGGAGGTCTTGAAACTGAACGACCGTATAGCGGAACTTTCCAAGATATTCACCTATGCACACAACTTTATCTATCTGGGACGCGGATACAGTTATCCCGTAGCCTTGGAAGGCGCCTTGAAGTTGAAGGAGATTTCGTATATCCATGCCGAGGGCTATCCTGCCGCCGAAATGAAGCACGGCCCCATTGCCCTGGTGGATGCCGAAATGCCGGTAGTGGTCATTGCCACCCGGAATGGGCTTTATGAAAAGGTGCTGAGCAATATCCAGGAAATAAAGGCGCGTAAAGGCAGGGTTATCGCCATTGTGACAAAGGGAGATACGGTCATCAGTAAAATAGCCGACACTTGCATCGAGCTTCCCGAAACAATGGAGTGCCTTGATCCGTTAATAACTACGGTACCTCTGCAATTACTTGCCTATCACATTGCCGTGTGCAAGGGAATGGATGTGGACCAGCCGAGGAATCTTGCGAAGTCGGTGACTGTAGAATGAGGACATGTACAATTTACCATTTACAATGTACAATGGGGCTGCGCTTGGGAGGGGTAAATGTAAATGGTAATTGTATGCTATAATAAGGAAAAGAAAATTGTACACTTAAAATTGTACATTGTAAATGGTAAATTGTAAATAAATAGATGGAACAACTGAAGCATGAATGCGGCGTTGCCATGATACGCCTGCTGAAACCGCTGGAGTACTATGAAGAGAAGTACGGAACATGGATGTACGGACTCAACAAGCTCTATCTCCTGATGGAGAAACAACACAACCGTGGGCAGGAAGGTGCCGGACTGGCCTGCGTGAAACTGGAAGCCAGTCCCGGCGAGGAATATATGTTCCGTGAGCGTGCTCTCGGCTCGGGCGCCATTACCGAAATTTTCGGTACGGTGCAGGGCCACTTCAAGGACTTGACCAAGGAACAGCTGCACGATGCGGACTATGCCAAGCGTGTGCTGCCCTTTGCAGGGGAGGTCTATATGGGACACCTGCGTTACTCCACTACCGGAAAGTCCGGCATCTCGTACGTGCACCCGTTCCTCCGGAGAAACAACTGGCGTGCCAAGAATCTTGCCCTCTGCGGCAACTTCAACATGACGAATGTGGATGAAATCTTCGCACGCATTACCGCCATCGGCCAGCATCCGCGCAAATATGCCGATACCTACATCATGCTGGAGCAGTTGGGACATCGCCTCGACCGCGAAGTGGAACGCCTCTTCAACCTTGCCGAAGCGGAAGGGCTGGCAGGCATGGACATTACCCGTTATATAGAAAACCACATCGACCTTGCCAACGTGCTGCGCACTTCGAGCAAGGAGTGGGACGGGGGATACGTGATGTGCGGACTTACCGGCAGCGGAGAGACTTTCGCCGTACGCGACCCATGGGGCATCCGTACAGCCTTCTGGTATCAGGACGACGAGATAGCGGTGCTTGCCAGCGAACGTCCCGTGATACAGACAGCCCTTAATGTTCCTGTCGAATCCATCAAGGAGCTGCAACCCGGACAAGCCATGTTTATCAACAAGGCCGGCAAGGTGCGCACCGTGCAAATCAACAAGCCGCGCGAGGTGAAGCCTTGTTCCTTCGAGCGCATCTACTTCAGCCGGGGCAGTGATGTGGACATTTACCGGGAACGTAAACTGCTGGGTGAGAAACTTGTACCCAACATATTGAAAGCCATCGACAACGATGTGGACCATACCGTCTTCTCCTTCATCCCCAATACGGCGGAAGTCGCCTTCTACGGTATGTTGCAGGGATTGGACGACTACCTCAACGAGGAGAAGGTACAGCAGATTGCCGCCTTGGGGCATAGTCCCAGCCACGACGAGCTGGAACATATCTTGTCGCGGCGCATACGGAGCGAGAAGGTAGCCATCAAGGACATCAAGCTGCGTACCTTCATAGCCGAAGGAAACAGCCGGAACGACCTTGCCGCCCATGTGTACGACATCACTTACGGAAGCCTTGTCCCGGGAGTGGATAATCTGGTCATCATCGACGACTCAATAGTGCGTGGAACCACCCTGAAGCAGAGCATCATCGGCATCCTCGACCGTCTGGAGCCGAAGAAGATAGTCATTGTAAGCTCTTCACCGCAGGTACGCTATCCCGACTACTACGGCATCGATATGGCTAAGATGAGTGAATTCATTGCCTTCAAGGCTGCTGTGGAACTGCTGAAGGAGCGTGAGATGCGCGATGTAATTGCCGCCGCCTACCGCAAGTCTAAGGAGCAGGTAGGCCTGCCCAAAGAACAGATGGTGAATTACGTGAAGGAGATTTATGCTCCTTTCACTGATGAGGAAATCTCTGCCAAGATGGTGGAGCTTCTTACTCCGAAAGGGACGAAAGCCAAAGTGCAGATTGTCTACCAGCCTCTCGAGGGGCTGCATGAGGCCTGCCCCAAGCATCCGGGTGACTGGTACTTCAGCGGCGATTATCCTACGCCGGGCGGTGTGAAGCTGCTGAATAAGGCATTTATTGATTATATAGAACAAGTTTATCAATTTTAATTGAATCAATGAGAAATGTAACTCTAATCCTCGACGACGGGAGCCGCTTCCACGGCAAGTCGTTCGGCTTTGAAAAACCGGTAGCGGGAGAGGTGGTCTTCAACACAGCCATGACGGGTTATCCCGAAAGCCTGACCGACCCTTCGTATGCCGGACAGCTGATGACGCTCACCTATCCGTTGGTGGGCAATTACGGTGTGCCGCCTTTTACTCTCGAACCGAATGGGCTTGCCACTTTTATGGAGAGCGAGCATATCCATGCCGAAGCCATTATTGTAAGCGATTATAGCGAAAATTATAGCCATTGGAATGCGGTGGAAAGCCTCGGTGACTGGCTGAAACGCGAACAGATTCCGGGCATCACGGGCATCGATACCCGCGAACTGACAAAGGTGCTTCGCGAGCATGGGGTGATGATGGGACGTATCGCCTTTGATGATGAATCGGATGAAATGCCTGAGGCCTCTTATGCCGATGTGAATTATGTGGATAAAGTTAGCTGCAAGGAGGTTATCCGTTACAACGAAGGAACCGGTAAGAAGAAAGTGCTCCTTGTGGATTGCGGCGTCAAGCATAACATCATCCGCTGCCTGCTGAAACGTGACGTGGAAGTGATTCGCGTTCCCTGGGACTATGATTATACTGGGATGGAGTTCGACGGGTTGTTCATCTCCAACGGCCCTGGCGACCCCGATACCTGCGATGCTGCCGTGCAGCATATCCGCAAGACAATGCAGAACGAGAAACTGCCCATCTTCGGCATCTGTATGGGAAACCAGTTGCTTTCCAAAGCTGGGGGCGCCAAGATATACAAATTGAAATACGGCCACCGCAGCCATAACCAACCGGTGCGTATGGTGGGTACGGAACGTTGCTTCATCACCTCACAGAATCATGGGTATGCCGTAGACAACAACACGCTGACAGAAGACTGGGAACCGCTTTTCATCAATATGAACGATGGTTCTAATGAAGGAATCCGCCACAAACGCAATCCCTGGTTCTCCGCACAGTTTCATCCCGAAGCTGCCAGCGGGCCGACGGATACGGAGTTTCTTTTTGATGACTTTGTGAAGTTGCTTTAGTAAGAGAATTTTATCAAGAATGGTTGCGTTCGTAATCTCTTGATAATCAGTATGTAAAAGACGGTATAATGAGTCCCGTACTGAATGTCATTCAGTCCCAGAGTGAATACCTTTCAGTCCTATACTGAATGCCATTCAATTAGTGACTGATTGTGTAAGGTAAGAGAAAGATAAGGTTTTATTACTACTATTACATTTTTAATAAACAGATATGCAAATGAAAGAAAACAATATAAAGAAAGTCTTGCTGCTTGGTTCCGGCGCACTGAAAATCGGTGAAGCAGGAGAATTTGATTACTCCGGTTCGCAGGCGCTCAAGGCATTGAAGGAGGAAGGCATCTACACGGTTCTCATCAATCCGAACATTGCCACGGTACAGACCTCGGAAGGAGTTGCCGACCAGATTTACTTCCTGCCCGTCACTCCTTACTTCGTGGAGAAGGTGATAGAGAAGGAGCGCCCGGACGGCATCATGCTTGCTTTTGGCGGACAGACGGCACTGAACTGCGGTGTCTCCCTCTATAAAGACAAGATTTTCGAGAAGTACGGCGTGACGGTTCTCGGCACTCCCGTGCAGGCCATCATTGACACGGAGGACCGTGAAATCTTTGTGCAGAAACTGAATGAGATTGATGTGAAGACCATCAAGAGCGAAGCCGTGGAGAATGCGGCGGATGCCCGTCGCGCAGCCCGGGAACTGGGATACCCGGTCATTGTCCGTGCCGCATATGCGCTTGGCGGACTGGGTTCGGGCTTCTGCGACAATGAAGAAGAGCTGAATGTGCTGGTGGAGAAAGCCTTCTCCTTCTCCCCACAGGTGCTGGTGGAGAAATCGCTGAAGGGATGGAAGGAAGTGGAATACGAGGTGGTGCGCGACCGCTTCGACAACTGCATCACGGTCTGCAACATGGAGAACTTCGACCCCCTGGGCATCCATACAGGTGAGTCCATCGTTATTGCCCCGTCACAGACGTTGAGCAATACGGACTATCATAAATTGCGTGAACTTGCTATCCGCATTATCCGTCACATCGGCATTGTGGGAGAGTGTAACGTGCAGTATGCCTACGACCCGATGAGCGAGGACTACCGGGTAATCGAGGTAAATGCACGCTTGAGCCGTTCGTCTGCACTTGCCTCTAAAGCAACGGGTTATCCGTTGGCGTTTGTAGCGGCAAAACTCGGCTTGGGCTATGGCTTGTTCGACTTGAACAACTCTGTGACAAAGACTACAAGCGCTTTCTTCGAACCCGCCCTGGACTATGTGGTCTGCAAGATACCGCGTTGGGATTTGGGCAAGTTCCACGGGGTGGACAAAGAGCTGGGTTCAAGCATGAAGTCGGTAGGCGAGGTGATGGCTATCGGCCGTACTTTCGAGGAAGCCATCCAGAAGGGGCTTCGCATGATAGGCCAGGGCATGCACGGCTTCGTAGAGAACAAGGAACTGGTGATTGCCGATTTGGACAAGGCTCTGCGCGAACCTACCGACAAACGTATCTTTGTCATCTCCAAAGCCTTCCGTGCCGGGTATACGGTGGACCAGGTGCACGAATTGACCAAGATAGACCGTTGGTTCCTGGAGAAGTTGATGAACATCATGGATACCAGCAGGGAACTGCACTCTTTTATGGCTGATGGAGAGTTGCCAATGATTCCCGTGGACTTGTTGCGTAAAGCCAAAGTACAAGGCTTCTCTGATTTCCAGATAGCCCGTGCCCTCGGCTTGGAACAAGCAATGGACGGCGAAGAAGCCATCCTTGCCGTCCGCAATTTCCGCAAGAGTGCAGGCATTCTGCCCGTAGTGAAGCAGATAGATACCCTTGCCGCCGAATATCCCGCACAGACCAACTATCTCTACCTAACGTATAGCGGCACGGCAAATGATGTCCGTTACCTCGGCGACCACAAGTCCATCGTCGTATTGGGCTCCGGCGCCTACCGCATCGGTTCTTCCGTAGAGTTCGACTGGTGCGGCGTGCAGGCCCTGAACACCATCCGCCAGGAAGGCTACCGCAGTGTCATGATAAACTACAACCCCGAAACCGTGTCTACGGACTATGACATGTGCGACCGTCTTTACTTCGACGAGCTCACCTTCGAGCGCGTGATGGATATTCTCGAACTGGAGAATCCCCACGGGGTGATTGTCTCTACCGGTGGTCAGATACCGAATAACCTTGCCCTGCGCCTCGATGCGCAGAAGGTACCTATTCTCGGCACAAGCGCCAGGAGCATCGACAATGCCGAAGACCGTGACAAGTTCTCCGCCATGCTCGACCGCATTGGTGTAGACCAACCCGAATGGCGGGCGCTGACCTCCCTGGAGGACATCAACGCCTTTGTGGATAAGGTGGGCTTCCCGGTATTGGTCCGTCCTTCCTACGTATTGTCCGGCGCTGCGATGAACGTCTGTTCCAACCGGGAGGAGCTGGAACGCTTCCTGAAGCTGGCGGCGAATGTCAGCAAGAAACATCCCGTAGTGGTGAGCCAGTTCATTGAGCATGCCAAGGAGGTGGAGATGGATGCTGTGGCGCAAGATGGAGAGATTATCGCGTACGCCATCAGTGAGCATATCGAGTTTGCCGGAGTGCATTCCGGTGACGCCACTATCCAGTTCCCGCCACAAAAGTTGTATGTGGAGACGGTGCGCCGCATCAAGCGCATCAGCCGCGAGATTGCCCGTGAGCTGAACATCTCCGGTCCGTTCAATATCCAGTATCTGGCACGCGAGAACGACATCAAGGTGATTGAGTGCAACCTCCGTGCCAGCCGTTCGTTCCCGTTTGTCAGCAAGGTGCTGAAGATAAACCTTATTGAACTTGCCACGAAGGTGATGCTCGGCATTCCGGTACAGAAGCCGGACAAGAATCTGTTCGATTTGGATTACGTAGGCATCAAGGCGAGCCAGTTCTCCTTCAACCGTCTGCAGAAGGCCGACCCGGTACTGGGTGTGGATATGGCAAGCACGGGCGAGGTGGGTTGCATCGGCAGCGATACTTCCTGCGCCATTCTCAAGGCGATGCTCTCCGTGGGATATCGTATTCCAGAGAAAAATATCCTGCTTTCTACCGGTACTCCGAAACAGAAAGTGGACATGCTTTCTGCCGCGCGTATGCTTCAGAAGAAGGGGTATAAGATATTTGCCACGGGTGGTTCCAGCAACTTCCTTACGGAGAACGGTGTGGAGAATACGCGCGTCTACTGGCCCAGCGAACCCGAACGCCAGCCACAGGCACTCGACATGCTGCACCGCAAGGAGATAGACATGGTGGTCAATATTCCGAAGAACCTCACCGCAGGCGAGTTGGATAACGGCTACAAGATACGCCGTGCCGCCATCGACCTCAATATTCCGTTGATAACGAATGCCCGTCTGGCAAGTGCGTTCATCAATGCATTCTGCACGATGACGCCGGATGATTTGGCTATCAAGTCGTGGGCGGAGTACAAATGATGATTTAATTTGCTATCTTTGCTGAAAACTAAGTTCGATGGAAACAATTTTGACCCAATACTATCAATCTCCTTATGGCGAGTTGCTCCTCGGCTCTTTCGGCGATAAACTCTGCCTATGCGACTGGATGCTGGACGAGAAACGTAGAGTAACCGTTGATAAGCGCATACGGCAGGCGCTGCATGCCGATTATGAGGAAGGCACTTCGGAAGTGATTGCAAGGGCAATCATTCAGTTGGATGAGTATTTTGCCCGTAAGCGGACCATATTCGATGTTCCACTGCTTGCAGTCGGAACAGAATTCCAGCGGACGGTGTGGCAGGAGTTGCAGAACATCCCTTACGGAAAAACAGTGTCCTACGGCGAGCTTTCACGAAAGCTGGGCAATCCGAAAGCCGTACGTGCGGTGGCGGCTGCCAATGGGGCAAATGCCCTCTCCATACTCATCCCCTGCCATCGTGTGGTGGGCAGCAACCATACGCTGATAGGCTATGCCGGTGGACTGGCAGCCAAACAAGGGATGCTGGCATTGGAAGCGGACTCTTGCGACGGACCGTCAGGCTCCCGTATAGGACAGCTGTTTTGAGGTCAGGTTTGTTTCTGGTATTCCGCCGGTGTCATCCCCGTCATACGTTTGAAGAACTTCGAGAAGAACGACGGATTGGGAAAGTTCAGTTCGTCTGATATTTGAAACACCAGTAGATTACTGTGTTTCAGCAATACTTTGGCTTCGAGGATAACTGCTTGATTAATCCATTGCATCACGGTTTGTCCGCTTGTTTCACGTATCACCGAACTCAGATAGTGCGGTGTCAGGCATAGCTTGTCGGCATAGAAGTTGACGCTGCGTTCGTGCTTGCTGTGTTGGTTCACCAAAGCGATGAAGCGGCGGAATAGCTCTTCCTGGCGTGAAAGGCGTGACGGAGTTGACTTGCATGTGTGCTCGTGGATATACTTAAGGTTATAGAGAAGTGAGACAATCAAGTGCTGTACAGCTCCGCGGCGGTAGGGCAAACAATGTAGTATATTCCACAATAAAGAGAAGAAGCTGCTGATGTGTGCCCATTCCTCGTTGTTGCATGAAAGGCGGATTCCGTTTCGTGTATAAGCTTCCGAAAGAATGGAATTCTGTAGTACGGGCAGAAAATTGGCAGTGGGCATGATGACTTGGAATTCGTAGTCGGGACTGACTTCCGATATTTCTATCAGCGAATTGTCAGGGATGATAATAATATCGTGGGCTGTAGCTTCATATTCGATAAGATTGATGGAGATTCGGCCCTTACCTTGCATGATGCGTACAATCCTTCCTTCTTTGGCACGATAAGGTTGCTGGGTGCGGAATAGCCTGAATCCCATTGCTTGAAAACTGATGACCATTCCCAAATCGTCGTTTATAAATCTGTATTCGGAATGTTCTATAAAATCCGGATTGTTGCGGATGTCCTCGAATGCGACGCTTATCGGTTTGTTCTTTTCCATATCTTTCCCTTTATGAATAATGTATATTTCCACCGCAAAGATAATAAAGTGTTCCTATTATTTGTCTTTTTCTACGAAATGTCGTACTATTAGAACATCTTTGCGCACAAATGGATTGTAAGGTTATAGGGTTATGCCTTTATCTTTGCATGTGTATAGAACAAAACCATGTAGAATAAACAAGAAACAGAATGGATATGAAACGAACCGTTTTCTTTTTTACCCTTTCTCTTGCCGCCATGCTGGCACATGCCCAGCTCACGTTGGAAGAGTGCCAGCGCCGGGCGCAAGACAATTATCCGTTGGTCAGGCAATACGGACTGATAGAAAAGGCACGCGGGTACGACCTCTCCAATGCCGGAAAAGGTTACTTGCCCCAGTTTTCCCTATCCGGCAAGGCCACGTACCAGAGTGACATCACCCGGCTACCGGTCGAAATCCCTAATCTCGACATCGAGACTGTTCCGAAAGACCAATATCAGGTGATGCTCGAAGTGCAGCAGACCCTCTGGGATGGTGGGGATATACGTTCCAGAAAACGATTGACGCGTGCCGCCTCGGAAGTGGAACTGGAAAAACAGCATGTAGACATGTATGCCTTGACTGACCGGGTGAACCAGCTCTTTTTCGGCATCCTGCTGTTGGATGAACAGCTGAAACAGAACAGCCTCTTGCAAGAAGATTTAGGAAGAACCCACAAGCAGGTAGCCGACTATATAGCCAATGGCATCGCCACCCTGAGCGACCTGGATGCAGTCAGCGTAGAGCAACTGAACACCAGGCAGCACCGTGTGGAATTGGAGACCACCCGCCGTGCATACCTCAGCATGCTTGCTGCCTTTACGGGCAAGGATCTCTCTTCCGAAACGGTTTTATTGAAACCGGCTGCCGAAGAAAACATAGACCGGCAGATGAACAACCGTCCCGAACTTCGTTGGTACGATGCGCAGGGAGAGCAACTCCGCCAGCAGGAGGCAGCCTTGAACACCCGGTTGATGCCGCGTTTCGGCCTTTTTGTACAAGGGGCATACGGCAATCCGGGATTGAATATGCTGAAAGATGAATTCAACGCCTATTACATGGCGGGGGTGCGCATGTCCTGGAATTTCGGCAGTCTGTATACGTTGAAGAACGACCGCCGCAGGATAGACAATACCCGCCAACAGATAGAGACCGGCCGGGATGTGTTCCTTTTCAACATTCGCCTGCAGGCTACGCAGCAGGATGCGGGCATTGTATCCATGCGCCGCCAGATGGCGGATGATGACGAGATTATCCGTCTGCGTGGGAATATCCGCCGTGCAGCCGAGGCCAAGGTGCAGAACGGGACAATGACCGTGACCGATATGCTGCGGGAGATTACCAATGAAAGTATGGCACGACAGACCAAGGCATTGCATGAGGTGCAGTTGCTGATGAACATCTGGCAGCTGAAATATACGCTGAACAATTAATGACTATAATCCGTAATTTATAACTTGAAATAGTATGAAATCATTGAAATTATTTCCTTTTTTATTTCTCCTTGCCGCCTGTACCGGCGGTACTCCGAAATATGATGCGACGGGAACGTTCGAGGCTACCGAAGTCATCGTTTCTGCCGAGGCGTCTGGAAAACTGCTGAGTTTCGACATCGAGGAAGGCACGACACTGATAGACGGGCAGGAAGTAGGCATTATAGATACCGTCCAACTCTATCTGAAGAAACTCCAGTTGGAGGCCAGTGTCAAGTCCGTGGAAGGCCAGCGGCCTGATATCCTGAAGCAAGTAGCCGCCACTCAGGAACAGATTGTGCAGGCACGGCGCGAGCGCGACCGTGTGTCCAACCTGCTCCGTGTGGGTGCCGCCAACCAGAAGCAACTGGATGATGCCGAGTCCCTTCTCGAAGTCCTCCGCAAGCAGCTCGACGCACAGAACTCCACCCTGCGCAACAGTGACCGGAGCCTGACGTGGCAAAGTTCCTCTGTCGGCATCCAGGTGGCGCAGATAGAAGACCAGTTGCGCAAATGCCACATCACCTCTCCGCTGACGGGAACCGTCCTTGCCCAATATGCCGAAGCCGGAGAACTGGCTGCTCCCGGCACCCCTCTTTTCAAAGTGGCGGATATGGAGCAGATTTACCTCCGTGCCTACATCACCTCCGAGCAGCTTGCCGAAATCAAGCTGGGGCAGCAAGTGAAGGTTTATGCGGATTATGGAAAGGAAGTGCGGAAAGAATACCCCGGCATCGTCACCTGGATTTCCGATACGTCCGAGTTCACTCCAAAAACTATCCTGACGAAAGACGAGCGCGCCAATCTGGTCTATGCTGTAAAGATTGCCGTGAAGAATGACGGGATGCTGAAAATAGGAATGTATGGAGGCTGTAACTTTAACTAATATCTCCAAACGTTACGGCGGCGTGGAAGCCCTGCGGGGTGTCTCTCTGTCAGTGGCTCCCGGTGAGCTTTTCGGCATCATCGGGCCGGACGGTGCGGGCAAGACATCGCTTTTCCGCATCCTCACCACTTTGCTGCTTGCCGACGGAGGCTCGGCTTCGGTCTGCGGTCTGGATGTGGTGAAGGACTACAAAGCCATCCGCAGGCGGGTGGGGTATATGCCCGGACGCTTCTCCCTCTATCCGGACTTGACGGTGGAGGAGAATCTCAATTTCTTCGCCACCGTCTTCCACACCACCATCGAGGAGAATTATGATTTGGTGCGCGACATTTACCGGCAGATAGAACCTTTCCGCAAGCGCCGCGCCGGAGCGTTGTCCGGCGGCATGAAGCAGAAACTCGCCCTTAGCTGTGCCCTTATCCATAAACCGGATGTCCTCTTTCTGGACGAACCCACTACGGGCGTCGACCCCGTGTCCCGCAAGGAATTCTGGGGAATGCTTCGCCGACTGAAGGAGCAGGGTATCACCATCATTGCTTCCACCCCCATCATCGACGAAGCGCGCCAATGCGACCGCATCGCCTTCATCAACGAAGGAGAGATAAAAGGCATCGATACCCCCGACCGTATCCTGACACGCTTTGCGGGCATCCTCTGCCCTCCGGGCTTGCAGCACGAACGGGTGGAAAACCACGAAAACAAGGTGATTGAAGTGGAAGGGTTGACCAAGCGGTTCGGTAATTTCACCGCTGTAGACCACATCTCCTTCCAAGTCCATCGGGGCGAGATTTTCGGTTTCCTGGGAGCCAACGGGGCAGGCAAGACCACCGCCATGCGCATGCTTACGGGACTTAGCCGCCCCACCGGCGGCAAGGCATGTGTGGCAGGTTTCGATGTGGCTTCCCAACCCGAAGAAGTGAAGAAGAACATCGGCTACATGAGCCAGAAATTTTCCCTTTACGAAGACCTCAAGGTGTGGGAGAATATCCGCCTCTTTGCCGGTATCTACGGCATCCCCGAAGCGGAGATTGCCCCCAAGACGGATGAGCTGCTCCTCCGCCTCGGGCTGGAAAAGGAACGGGATACACTGGTGAAAAGCCTTCCGCTGGGCTGGAAGCAGAAGCTGGCCTTCTCCGTCTCCATCTTCCACCGTCCCAAGATTGTCTTTCTGGATGAGCCTACGGGTGGGGTGGACCCTGCCACGCGCCGCCAGTTCTGGGAGCTGATTTACCAGGCTGCCGACGAGGGCATCACCGTCTTTGTCACCACCCACTTTATGGACGAGGCGGAGTATTGCGACCGCATCTCCATCATGGTAGACGGCGTCATCCGTGCACTCGACACTCCCGGGGAGCTGAAACGGCAGTTCAATGCCACTACGATGGACGATGTATTCCAACAACTGGCTCGTCAAGCTGTGCGAACCGCCGACTGAAAATCCGTGAAATCCGCATTATCCGAGCCTAAATATAAATATAGACAATGAAACAATTCATATCTTTCATCCGAAAAGAGTTCTTCCATATCTTCCGCGACCGGCGCACGATGCTGATTCTGCTGGGCATGCCCATCGTGCAGATAATCCTTTTCGGTTTTGCCATCACCACCGAGGTGAAGAACGTGCGTGTGGCGGTGCTCGACCCGTCGAATGACGTAGTTACCCGCCGTATCATCGACCGCATGGATGCAAGCGAATACTTCACCGTCATCCGCCGCCTGCATTCTCCCGCCGATATGGAGGCTTCTTTCGGAAGAGGGGAGATTGACATGGCGCTTGTTTTCAGCGAGCGTTTCTCGGACAAGCTTTATACCGGCGAGGCGCGCGTGCAGCTTGTCTCCGACGCCACAGACCCCAATATGGCGACTATGCAGGCAGGCTATGCCGCAAACATCATCTCCTCTGCCGGGCAGGAGATGCTTCTGCCGGGAGTGCATGCCGCTGCCATCGTACCCCAGCTCAAGCTGCTGTACAATCCGCAGATGAAGAGTGCCTACAACTTCGTGCCGGGTGTCATGGGGCTTATTCTGATGCTGATTTGCGCCATGATGACCTCCATCTCCATTGTGCGCGAGAAGGAGACGGGGACGATGGAGGTCCTGCTGGTTTCTCCCGTCAAACCGCTTTTCATCATTCTGGCAAAGGCGGTGCCCTATTTTGTGCTGTCGTTTGTCAACTTGACCACCATTCTTCTACTTTCGGTCTATGTGCTCGATGTTCCCGTGGCGGGCAGCTTGTTCTGGCTGGTGGTGGTGTCGCTGCTATTCATTTTTGTCTCCCTGGCGCTGGGGCTGCTGATTTCCACGGTCACCCGGACGCAGGTTGCCGCCATGCTGGTGTCCGGACTGATGCTGATGATGCCCACCATGTTGCTTTCGGGCATGATATTCCCCATTGAGAGTATGCCCGTTATCTTGCAGGCCATTTCAGCTGTGCTTCCTGCACGCTGGTATATCCAGGCGGTGCGTAAGCTGATGATTGAGGGAGTGGATGTTTCGCTTGTGCTGATGGAGGTCGGCATACTTGCCACGATGGCGGTATTGCTGATAACGGTGAGTTTCAAGAAATTCAAGCATCGGCTTGAGTAAAGAGCGGATATGAATTTTATATTAATTATTCAGGCAGAAGAACATAAGGACAAAAGGATACGGGAAATCTGTTCTTTTGTTCTTATGTCTAAAATCTTTAAAATATCGTCTTATGATAAAGTTTCTCATTGAAAAGGAATTCAAGCAGTTGTTCCGCAACTCCTTCCTGCCCAAGCTGATTTTCATTTTCCCGTGCATGATTATGATACTGATGCCCTGGGCCGCCAATCTGGAGATAAAGAACATCAATCTGAATATAGTGGACAATGACCACAGCGTCTTGTCTCGCCGTCTGGTAGATAAAATCGGTGCATCCACTTATTTCCGCCTGACAGCGCTTCCCGATACATATGATGAGGCTTTGCTGGCCATTGAAGCAGGTTCGGCAGATGTCGTGCTGGAGATTCCCCGTGATTTCGAAAAGGATTGGGTGAAGGGAGAGGCGCCCCGCCTGCTGGTGGCGGCCAATGCCGTGAACGGCACGAAGGGCAGTCTGGGAGGATCCTACTTGTCTTCCATCATCAGTGACTATACCTGTGAACTGGGTTCGGAGTCGTCTTCGCAAGGGCTTGCCGGGAAGCCGCTTTCCCGGGTGGACATCACTACGCAGAACCTTTACAACCCCACGCTGAACTACAAGCTTTTCATGATTCCTGCCCTCATGGTGATGCTGCTGACGCTGATTTGCGGTTTTCTCCCTGCCCTCAATGTGGTGGGCGAGAAGGAGGTGGGCACCATCGAGCAGATAAATGTCACCCCCGTCGGCAAGTTCACTTTCATTGCCGCCAAGCTGATACCTTACTGGCTGATAGGTTTTGTGGTGCTGACCATCTGTTTCGTTCTGGCATGGGTACTTTACGGCATTCTGCCGGCGGGACATTTCCTCACTATCTACGGCATGGCGCTGTTTTTTCTACCGGTGGTGTCGGGGTTCGGGCTGGTCATATCCAATCATTCGACCACGTTGCAGCAGGCCATGTTTGTCATGTGGTTCTTCATGCTTATCCTTATTCTGATGAGTGGTCTTTTCACCCCTATCCACAGTATGCCTGAGTGGGCGCAATGGATTACGTGCATCAATCCGCTACGCTATTTTGTGGAGGTGATGCGTACCATCTATCTCCGTGGCGGCGGATTTGCCGAACTGCTTCCGCAACTGGGAGCCGTGTTGGTCTTTGCATTGGTCTTCAATCTGTGGGCGGTAAAAAGTTATAAGAAAAGTAGTTAACTGATTTTTCTTTATTATTATCCTATTTGGCTCTCTTTTTTGAAGAAGGGCTACACCATTTGCCTTGGATAGCTACACCCTTTTGTGTTTAAGGCTACACCATGAGAAGGAAAAGGTGTAGCCCTTTTATTATGGATAATAAAAGCTGTTTTTTGTGCGGAAAAAAAGGTGCAAGTAGTGATATGTATCTAATGATAAAGACAACTGTTATACTTGTCAATTAATTGATAGAGTTTATATGATATCTATCAGTTCCCTTATTGGAAAAAAATCTTATCTTTGTGTGCAAATTAATAAATATCTTATACCAAAATGAATACACAGACTACTTATCTTGCCTCGAAACCGCATTATGAGATTCTTGACGGACTTCGTGGCGTGGCGGCTGTCATGGTTATTATCTTCCATCTTTTTGAAGCACATGCAGGTGGCAGCCATCTTACTCAAATTATCAATCATGGTTATCTGGCAGTGGATTTCTTCTTCATGCTTTCCGGTTTTGTTATCGGCTATGCTTATGATGACCGTTGGAACCGGATGACCGTGGGCACTTTCTTCAAACGCCGTATCATTCGCCTGCATCCTATGGTGATTATGGGAAGCCTTGTGGGCGCTGCCTTTTTCTATTTTCAGGAGTCGCCTTGTTTTCCGCCTATCGAGAATACGTCCGTTGGAACCATGCTGCTGGTAATGTTACTGGGCTGTACTTTGCTTCCCCTTCCGCTGAAGTTTGACATTCGTGGCTGGACGGAAATGCATCCGTTGAATGGCCCGGCGTGGTCGCTCTATTATGAATATATCGGTAATATTCTGTATGCGTTGTTTGTACGCAAGTTCAATAAGGTGGCCCTGTCGGTGCTGGTATTTGTGGCAGGGTGTTTTACGGTATACCGTTGTCTGACTGCTCCTGCCGGCGATATTGTGGGTGGTTGGGCCTTGAACTGGGAACAGCAGTATGTGGGTATGGTCCGGCTGATGTATCCGTTTTTCGGCGGATTACTTCTGTCACGCCTCGGCTGGCTGATACGGCTTGAAAAGCGTGCTTTCTGGTGGTGCAGCCTGCTGATTGTGGTGGTTCTTTCCATTCCCCGTATCGGAGGTGAGGACGGCTACTGGATGAACGGGCTTTACGAGGCTTTCTGCATTATCTGCGTCTTCCCGGTCATTGTTTCAATAGGAGCGGGCGGCAAGGTGACCGGTAAGCGCTCTACTGCCGTATGCAAGTTCCTGGGAGACATTTCCTATCCGATTTATATTACCCATTATCCATTGGTATATACTTATACGGCTTGGGTATGCAACAATAACGCTACAATGGTGGAAGGTATCCCTTATATGATACTTACTTTCGTGGGAGCCGTTGTCCTTGCTTATGCTTGTTTGAAACTCTATGATGAACCGGTGCGCAGGTGGTTGACAGACCGTTTTCTGAAAGGGAAAAAGAAATAGTTCCGCATAGCTATGGATATAAAAAATCTCCCGTTGCATTATCTTGTGCAGCGGGAGATTTTCTTTTTAATGGTCGGGCGTTATTTTACGTCGATGAATTTCTTGGCCTTTTCTTTTTCTGCTTCTGTAAACTTAGGCAATGTAATGTTCAACACGCCGTTTTCTACATGGGCACCAATCTTTTCCTTATCGACATCGTCCGGAAGAATCATGGTTTGCTGGAACTTGGTGTATGAGAATTCGCGGCGCAAGTAGCGGCCTTCCTTCTTTTCGTCCTTGTTGTTCTCTTCCTTGCTTTCTGTTTTCTTTTCCATGCTGATGACCAGGTTGTTTTCTTCGTCGATGTGAACGTTGAAGTCTTCTTTTGTCATACCGGGAGCAGCCAATTCAACTTTGTACTCTTTTGCTGTTTCGAATACATTGATGGCAGGGGCGGTGGCATTTGCTTTTACCATCCAATCATTGTCAAAGAAATCATTAAAAATACTCGGTAACCAATTTTGGTTTCTTCTTACAGGCATCATAGTTATAGTCTCCTATTGTTTAAGTTAAACATGCTATTTAGTTTTGAACTCCGGTTCTTTGTCTTCGGGTGTCTGCCTTTTGGGCTTTTCACCGTCCGTTTCTTGAACCGTCGTTCGCTAACTATATTGCAAACCTTATGCCAACCGGTTTTTGTTGACTCTATTGACTATTTGTCATTAAAAATCTGACTTATTTGCTTGTTTAATGCCATTTTGCTATCTTATTTATTTAAAATTGATAGATTTTCAGACTAATTTAAAACGCATTCTCCAACGCTTGGCTTCTTCGTTCCAATCGTGGCTGATGATTTTGAAGGTTCCGATTTCTGATGTATTCTCCACATGTACTCCGATGCAGAGGCATTCGTCGTAATCGCCTACTTTTACGACACGTACCGTTTCCGAAGCACCATCGGGCAGGCGTTCCAAGTCGAAACGTCCTTGCGCTTCCTCTTGCGTAATGAATTCTGTTGTGACGGGCAGCTGTCGGGCGATTACCTCGTTTACGACCTCTTCCAGCTTCTTTATTTCTTCTTCCGTGGGGCAGGCGGCAAGACGGTAGTCCAGCTTGCTTTTCTTCCGTTCTATGTGTGCTGATATGGAGCGGCCGCAACCGAATAACCTTATCATGGTTTGGTTGATGATGTGCTCCGTTGTATGCATAGGTGCGATTGACACATCCTGAAACTTGGGACTTGGCTTATTTATTTCTATATTTGTTTCCATATTAATTGATATTGATGTAATTAACAGTGCAAAGATAATGAATAATATGGATAAGAAGGTACTAATCTATTGTCGTGTTAGTACGCAACAACAGACAACTGATAGACAAAAAGAGGAATTGTTGAAGTTTGTAGAAGACAACCATTGGAACGTTGAAGAAGAGGATATTTTCATAGATGTTATTAGTGGTTTTAAAAAGGGAGAGTTTCGTCCTGAATATGCCAAGATGCTTGAAAGAGTTGAATATGGGGATATTGACATAATTTTATTTTCTGAATTTTCTCGTCTTGCAAGAAATGCTACGGAGTTATTAGAACAAATCAAATTGTTTATAGATAAAGGCATTAACTTGTATTTTGATAAACAAAAATTGTGGGTAAGAGATAGTAATAAAGATGTAGGTAGTCTTATTTTATTGCATGTGCTTGCCGTTATGTCAAGCTATGAGATAGAATTGTTTGTTGAACGTTCATTAAGCGGCAAGATAACAAAAGTTCAAGCTGGTCATGGAGGAGGGGATGAACGTGCGTATGGGTATATGCACAATGAAAATAAACAGATTGTTATAAATCCTATCGAAAGTAAGATTGTTGCCCGTATTTTTGAAATGTATGTTGGTGGATATTCTTCAATTCAAATATCAGAGATATTGAATGCTGAGAAAGTACCTGCTCCATACATAAGAAAATTGAATGAGTACAAGAAGAATAGAGAAGCAAAAGGATTGGAGGTGAAAGAGTATAAATTTGATACAGATAATTTAAAATGGCGTATTTCTACAATAAACAGACTTATGCACAATGAGTTATATAAAGGTAATCGTAGAATAACATTTTATAAACCAGACCCTACCAATCCACTTCCGTTATCCGAAAGGCAAGATAGAGAGATTGTTTATGAATATTCGGAACATGTGGAAAGTCTGCGAATTGTATCAGACGAGTTGTTTCAGCAAGCCCAAGATAAACTTTCCAAAGCGCATTATAATAAGAATAATGCAGTCAGGCATGAGAATTTATTGAAACATTTAATGGTATGTGGCGAATGCGGTGCTAATTTTTCTGTAGGGAAATCAAATGAAACATCTAAAAATTATATCAGTGGTGGACGTACTTACAAATGTTATGGTAGAGTGAATCGTAAAGATAAACCACGAACATGCACGAATGGGGCAGAACTTCGACAATGGAAATTGGATGGACTTGTTTTACAGTTGTCAATTCAAATGTTTGCTGAGATTAATATTCAGCAGAGCAATATTTTAAAGATAGAAAATTTAGGGAAAGAAATCGAAGAGTTGGTTCAAATAAAATCATCAAAGAATACAGAATTGGTTGAAGCGGAGAATCTTTATAAAAAGACACTTAAACGTCTTATTGCGATTGAAGACGATGAGGTTGCAAAGAATTTGATTTCAGATGCAAAACATAAATATGATGAAACTAAAAACGTGTTGAACAAAACTATGGATAAATTGTCACGAGAAATCACAACAAAGAGAATTACTATTGATAATTTGAGGCGTTTGAATGCCAATCCTTTGTTGATTAATAAAATGGATGAGATTAGGAAAAATAGGGATTTGGTAAAGACTATGGTTGATGAATATATTGATAAAATTACTATATTTCGTTTACATGAACTTTGGTTGTTGGTCGTAGTATCTTATAAAGGAGGTGAGGAGATGTGGGGAACAATTAAATGCGCTCGTTATAAAAAGGAGGAGATGTTTTATGATGAATTGCATTGTCATTATGGTGTTGAATTTCAGGGGTGGTTACTTAATAATACGGAACATTGTTTTTCGTATGATAAAAGTACACGTATTATTACTTATCATGGTGGAAGTAAAATATATGTGGAGTTTAAATCAGGTGAGTATGATTATGATACATTTAATCAAATGATACAAGAAACAGGATGGATGGGATGTTTCCCTTTTTATGCTTATGAAGATAGTGATAAAGATTTAAGCGTACCTTTTAATGAAAAATTTAGAAAATCTTTACAAGAGAACAGAGTTGATTGGAAAGCACGCAATGACAAGGTCTTGGAACGTTTATTATCCGAGTCATAAATAATAATATTCCTACCGCCGTAACCCCTCACTCAGGGGGAGGATTTTTGTAGTCCCCCCCTATAGTTTGTAACGGGTGGATTTCTATAGTGGAATCCTATCCTGCTATTGCCGAAATAGGGTTATACAGATATAAGCCAACAGTATTTTTAGTTGATTGATTATTTTTTATATTGGTTGGAATGTTGTTTTCTTTACACCATTCATATAATTTACTTTTTCCTACTTTTAAATTCAGTGCTTTAAAGGTTGATAGATTTTCTTTTAGGGATTTGGAACAATCATAATATAAGCCAATTAATTCATTATTGATTTTCCCTTTTACCATATTTCGTACAGTCTTAGCTGAAAGATTGTATTTGATGCAATATTGAGGGTTTATTATCCATTTTCTTTTTTCTGTCTGCTGTTGTTTAATCATTGTTGAGTATTTGTCAATGTTTTCATTATATGCATTTTCTGCGATATCATATAATTCTTGTTTGCTTATTGGGTCCTTGCTGTTATTGATGTAATAGTATAGTTCGTTGGCTAAACAGTGCAGCAAATGTTCAAATTCAATTTGTGGGTATATATATTTGCGTACTATAGCATTTAAAAAGAGTTTTTTTCTACGCCCGTTCCCGTCTTTAATTTTACATACTCTGTTGGAGTAAACACAATTACCATTATTAAGTTTTGTTTTTTCCTTGAACCAATATCTTTTGATACAGCAATAGTTTTCAGGTATTGTAATATATGGAATATCTTCATTGGCTTCTTCCAAATTATTTTCAAAGAATGGATATTTTTCTCTGTATTTTTCTATTAAGTCTTTATGGGAAAGGTTCCAAAAATTGGTAATATATTCATGGTCCTTTATTTCAACTACAACTTTATGTCTCTTTTCCATTTGTAACTGTATATTGTATGGTGTTGGCTTTTCTTTTATACTGTTAGAAATGGAAATATCATCATAATTATAAATGATAAGATTGTTTATAAGTTTACAATTTGCGTAGCTCCCTAAATAAAATTGGTAGATTGCTCTATTATGATTATCTAATTCTATATTTGTTATAATATTATCATATAGTATCTGATATTGATTTTGATTTAGTGGTGTATTGAAAATGTATAGAAGTCTATATCTGTTTCCTTTAGTAATATGTGAAAATGTGGTATACGCAATGCTTGGCTGATATTTCAATGTTACTAATAATTCATCGAATGATAATAATGTATTATCAATATCAAATACTATTATGTTAGTATGTAAAGCCCTTTCTTTCTTCTTATAACCAAAGAGGGATTTTATTTCCTTGTCGATATATGTGCAAGAGAATATATATCCTTGTTTTATAAATTGCTCCAATTCAGAAATAGTAATTTCCTTTTCTTCAAAGGATATTTTGTTGTAGTCTTTACTGGTAGGTTTTTCTGTGTAACCATTGACGGAAATCATCAGTTTAAAAGAGAATTTTTCATTTTTGTACATGTTAAGGTTGATATTATTGTGTGACTTGTACGTGTCACTTATTTAGGATGTTAAGGTTTGATAGTTGAACAAAGGAAGCAATGTAACCTTAACAAACCATTACTTCCAAGTATGCCTACTTTCAACTATATAATATAAGTATATTTTGTTTATGCAAATATACGACTTTCTAATATCTATTACCACCTTTTAATAAGAAATTTTGCCTGAAAAGCCCTCAAAAAGTACAAGTATGGTATAAAGTGTCTTATTATTATCTGATTTTTGCGATGTACTATCAATTTGTTGTAATACAATGTGTTATATGAAATATAAGTGACTGGATATATATCCGAATGTTAGGTAGCACACTGTTTGCTATTTATTTTTTGCCCCTATTCCCCGATTTTGACAAAAGGGTTCCTTTTCGAATGATGCACTTTGAGTTTTGAAAAGTTTTTTCGTTGGATAATCCGTAATTTCGTAAAGAACCGTAGGAAATCCCAAGTATATCAGGCGAAAAATATTCAAAAACATTGGCTATGCTTCCGAAATAGTGGTGGGTGTCATTCTCTTTTATATAAAGATGAATTACTGTCCGTTCTTTCTTCTCTTTTTCTTCCATAATGCAATAGTTTTTTGCAAAAATAGTAATTGTGTGACATAAAATGAATAAATGTCATACTTTTAACTATCTCTAGTGTAAATAAATTGCATGTATTAAATATATGTCATATCTTTGCGTTGTGATTAAAACGAAGACGATATGAAACGGTATAATAAAAGACAAGTGATGAAAGATGCTCATAGACTTTACAATAACGATTTTCAACGCAGGGGACGTTCTTGGTCGGAGTGTCTTAGAGCAGCTTGGAGTTGGGAACGGGATGCAGTCAAAGTTCTCGAAGAAAAAGCAGCAAGGCTTGATGCAATGATAGCCGCAAGTTGGAAAGCGCACAACGAAAGAAAAGAAGCCAAGACAAATGAGAATTGGTATAAAGGAATTGATTCAGAAACTCTTTCTTATGCAATGGGATATGGAAGAGGTAACAATTTCTATTGTGGTGACTAATTAAAAGAGTTTTTTAATATTCACTAATATAACTTTTGAATATGTGTTGATTATCAATGGTTTAATAATAAATGGGTTCGTGTTAGATTCAAAAACAATAGATTTCAATTAAAAAAGAATATTATGAGTTTGAAAAATAGCTATGTTACTTCGGATTATATGGAATGGGATTCAATGTTATCATTAGTTAGAAAGTTGTATCGTGACAAAGAATACCGTTTGTCTTTGTTGATTGGCTGTGGCTCTTTCTTTGGTTTGCGTATATCAGACCTTTTAACTTTAACATGGTCAATGTTATTAGACGGTCACTCTTTTGCTATTATCGAAAAGAAAACGGGAAAAAGACGTGAAATAAAAATAAATTCAAATTTTCAAAAGCACATTGCTGATTGTTGTATGGCTTTAGGTGTAACAGATAAAAATGAGAAGTGCTTTATTAGCCGTAAAAAGACAGTGTATAGTACGCAAAGAATTAATGTGTTATTCAAGTCGATAAAATCAAAATATAATTTGAAAATTGAACACTTTAGTACTCATAGTATGCGAAAAACGTTTGGCAGGAGAGTTGTTGAGGCTGCTGGGGAGAATTCAGAATTTGCTCTTATCAAACTGTCGGAATTGTTTAACCATGCTGATGTAATGACTACACGTAGGTATCTGGGATTACGCACGCAAGAATTGCTAGAAACGTATGATATGTTAAGTTTCTGATATAAAAGCTATACCTTTGTGAAAAATAACAGCTCACAAAGAACGTTCTTATCTAAACTTTCTATAACTTTGCATTGCTATCAATGATAGTGTACATAATGTAGGAAGCGTTTAGTAGTTCCTTACCGATGAATCTGGACAATTCAAGTGTAAGAGGGATATAAGACGTTCTTCCTTTGGTTTGTTATATATGTTCTCCAATAACATATACAGCCAAAGGTGTGAGCTGTTTTTTATTCACTTACACGGGCAGTCCAGAGCCTATCGGTTGAATACTAACAGGCTCACACTTCTTTTTTATAATCTTCCCTTTAGAGCCTATGGGTATTGTCAATTAAATGCATTTATGAAAAAAATTATTAGTTCTTTCTTTATGTTTTACTTTTTATGTATAAATGTTCATGCTCAAAGTTTTGAAAACTTTGTAAATACTACGGAAGGAGTTGAGTTTGGAGTTAGAGATGTTGTGATATTTCGCACTAAATCAGCTTTGGATAGGTTTGATTTACAGGGGTTTAAATCTGTGGATTATGCGATTGATATAGCCTGTAGCGTTTCCAATTTATCTTTTCTTAATAATTTGGAATATGTCAAAGGATTGTCTATATATGGGAAAAACGTTATATCCCTTCAGGGAGTAAATAACATAAGAAAGATTGGGAAAGGTGGATTATATATTAGTGAAGTTAATATATCCGATTTGGACGGCTTTCAAAATTTGGAGATTATTGAGGGTAGTTTGGATATTAAACATTGTTTAAATCTTAAATCATTAAATGGATTGCAGAAACTAAACAGGTGTGGTCAGCTATCTGTTAAGTATTGCCCTTCACTTATATCTTTGAGAGGGTTGGAATCGCTTAAATATGTGTATAGTATCGAATTTGATGGATGTGAGAATCTTTCAACAATTAGCTCGTTGTGTGGTTTAAATGCAATTGGGTGTGTAATTGAAATTCTTAACTGTTCTAATTTACAAGCTTTGACAGGTTTGGAAAATGTTCATAGTTTTGGAGTTCCTAAATATGGTCACTCTAATATGACACCACAATTAATAATTGGGAATTGTAAAAACCTTAAAGATTTTTCATCATTAAAAAATATAATAACACACTTGCCTGAATATACAAATTTCCATGTAGAATCATTTGAGGGTAAGCGTTTGACTGTTGAACAGATACAAAAAAAACATTCAATGCAGGTTAGGAAAGAAAATGAGAATGCAGGAGCGATAGGGGTGAGTTCCCAATCTATTACAGAACCACGACATCCCGAAGGGAAAATGGGATTGCTGAATTTTTTAGCAAAGAATATGAAATACCCTACTTTGGCACAAGAAAATAGTATAAAAGGAAAAGTTGTTGTACAATTTGTTGTTAATGAAGATGGTAAATTATCTGATTTTAAAGTTATTAAAAGTGTACATCAATATCTTGATAATGAAGCGTTACGTGTAGTGAAATTATTACCTAAATTTATTCCAGCATTGGATGAGCAAGGTAATCCAGTTAAAGCTTATGTTACAATACCTTTGATGTTCGGAACAAATTAATCTATATAATTATAAAACTTTTATCAATGGAAACAACAAATATTTTATCATTAAGTCGGAATAATGAAGAGTTGGCGTTAAAAATGAATAGTAATAACTATTTGGTTCTCCACAGTTCGTTATATGTAGGATATTTTTTTGAAACAGCAATGCTGTTATTACTTTTGACTTTGATAGGATGCTCTTCTAATCCGAAAGAAATAAAGATTACGGAAGAATTCTCTAAATCAATTCAAAAATATGATGAAATAGCAAATTTTTCAGAAGGCTTGGCACGAGTAAAAGGAGTTGAGGGCTATGGTTTTATTGATAGGAATGGTGTAGAGGTTATTCTCTGTAGTTCTATATATGATAATGTAGAGCACTTTTCAAATGGTTTGGCGCAAGTATGGAAAATGGATAAAGGAGTTGGATTTATTAACAAAGACGGTGTAGAGATAATTCCTTGTGGTTTAAAATATGATAGGATTGAATCTTTTGTTGATGGTTTGGCAAGGGTGGATAAGGATATGAAATATGGTTTCATTGATACTCGGGGTAGGGAGGTGATTCCATTGGAATATGATTATGCGGAAAATTTTTCGGAAGGTTTGGCTAAAGTTGTTCGTAATGATAAATGGGGGATGATTAATAAGCAAGGAATAGAGGTCGTTTTATGCCAATATGACAAGACTGGTGACTTTAATGAAGGCATGGCTATAGTTTCGTTAAATGGAAAATATGGAGTTGTTGATGCGTTGGGAAAAGAAATAGTTTCTTGTAAATATGATATAATAGAACGCTTTTCGGAAGGAGTTGCATCATTTAAGAACTATGGTGGAGATAATGGCTATATTGACAAGGAGGGAAATGAAATAATTAATTTGGGTAAACGAAAAATGGGAGGTTCTTTTTCTGGAGGTTTAGCTATAATTCATTTTCTAGGTGAGGTAAAATCTAAGGTTGGTTTTATTGATTTGAAAGGAAATGAGGTTATTGCTCCTAAGTATGATTATGCACAAAGCTTTTCAGAAGGTTTAGCAGTTGTGGAAATGAATGGGAGGGCTGGATTCATAGATATGAAAGGGAATGAGGTTATTTCTTTGGAGTATGAAAGCGCCTTTCGTTTTGAGGAAGGCTTAGCAATGGTTAAAAAGAATGGAAGATATGGTTTTATTGATAAATATGGGAAAGAGGTTATTCCATTGATTTATGAGAATATCCCTTATAGTTTTTCAGATGGCTTAGCAAAAGTAAAACGAGAAGGGAAGTGGGGATATGTTAATAATCAGGGAGAAGAAGTTGTAGCTTGTCTATATGACGATATAGCTTCTTTTTCGGAAGGATTAGCAAGGGCTGAAATAAACGGGAAGTATGGTTTTGTCGACAAATATGGAAATGATACATTTGATAAAAAGGAAGATTTGCAGATTGAGATGAAAGAGAAAGAAATTCAGGATTTGGAGAATGAAAATATGTCTCAAAACTATTACATTATTCAAATGGGAGGTAAAAGTGGAATAAGTAATGGTAAGAAGGATGAAATAATACCTTTAATTTATGATTGTATAGGCTATAGCATTGAGGATGGACGAGATGATTTCTTTATTGTTCAAGTCGGAGGAAAGATGGGAGTTGTAAATAAGGAACATAAGATTATTGTACCTATTCAGTATGATGAGGTTCGTTATGATAAGATAATGTTTCATGATTTCTTTATGGTGGAGTTCCAAAATAAAAAAGGATTGTATGATAAGGATGGCTTTAATGTAGTACCTTGTGAATATGATTATATAAATATAACTTCAACTGGATATCCTTATGGTATTTTTTCAGTTCGTCAGAATGATAAGTTTGGTTGTGTTGTTAATGGTAAAGAAAGAATTCCTTGTAATTACTATAGTGTAATTATTACAGATGATTATATAGTGACAAGTCTTCAAGGAGAGTTGAATCCGCAAAGAGCTATGTATATTGGTAATAAATATCAGGTATATGAGAATGGTTATCAGATTTCAGAAAGAGGATATGCTTACAACAATGAAATGATAAATAGTGTTGATAGCGAATATTCTACTTCTAATGAAGAAATGAATATCGACGATGAATTGACAATGAAATTGTTACAGAGAGAAAAAGAAATAAGGTCGGCTGTAGATGAGCTTGCACGTTTGGGAGATTCTCCATCGCTTTCCGTAAATGAGGTATTAAAAATTCAGTTGCTAAAACAAACTATTGTACGTAACTATGATGAGGCTCTTAATATAGCCCAACAAACAGGTGACAAAGATTTAGTTCGTGAATATGAGAGACGAAGGGATAAAACCGTTAGAGCTTTGCAAATGATGAAAAGATAAATTATATTATGAAAAAGAATTATTTGAATTTTTTATGCATAGTCGTTAGTCTGATTATGTTATGCGTAGGCTGTGATGGAAATAAAACTTCAAGCAGTGACCCATTGGAAATAAAAAAAGCAACGGAATTTGTATTGCAGGGTTATCAATTTGACGGAACGGGAGTAAAGAGTTTGGATAAGATTGTTTTATACTCTGATAATACATCTCATATTGAAGGAGTTTGGGCTAATGGACGGCATTTTACTTGGAATGGTAAATGGCGTATTGTTACAGATAGTTATCACGATAAAGCGTATCGGGCTATCGGCTTTGAATACAGTGCTGCCGATGGGTATGCTTATATTATGGAGAATTATGATTTTTATTTCTCGGAATACCGCATTAAGCATAAAGGAATCCCTGATGGCAAAATGGTGAAAAGGGTAAATTGAATTAATCGTGGCAGGGTGGCTATTTGAAATTAATAGCTACCTTTCCAATATTCACAAATCTTGAAAGTGAATGAACTTTAAACTGTTTTGCATAAAACATAACGGGAGAACAGAATCCAGATACTTTTTCCTATATCTGGATTCAGGTTTATCATTTACATAAAAAGATGGACAGTGCCGAAGATTAGAACCCACCCCATAGCAACAATTTGAAATTACTAGAATCACATTCAGTGTTAGGATTATTTTTTAAATAATTTGTATGTATCCTATTTCTTATTTGAATCTCTTGGATTCCTTGTTGAATTGTATATATCTGTTTTTCCTCTGCAGATAAGGTTATCATAATATTGATGAACTTGTCTAAATACGAATGGCTACTTTCAACAAGACTTTCAATAAATTTGGGGACTTTTCCAGAATGAGTGATTAAATTGCGCGTTCTATATATCCTTCGAATATGCCATTCTACTCTCTTCTCATGTTCTTTTAAATATTTATAAATACAATCACTATTGGATAGAGAAAGATTTAAATCATAAATACGGTAGCGTAGTAAAGGAGATGCAGATAAGACCTTCAATAGTTCTTGCGCAATGGAAAGATTACTTTTTAGTACACATAAGGCTACAACTTTATCAATATATGATTCCCCTTCTGGTACCTTATTTACAATTTCATCTACTTTCGCATCTCTCAATCTTTGTATATCGGAGGATAAATTGGAAAAGAGTTGTTTAATATATAGATAATTAAGTACTGGAATTAATCCTTTTAATATTAGATTAATTTTTGAGTCTTCATTATTATTAATAATAAGAGTTTCAAGTGCTATCCAATTCTGAATCAATTGGTTTTCTGGTATGTTATTCTCAATAGATGTTCCGTGAAAGTCGATTCCGCGATTAATCCTAAAAAATGAGTCTTTCTTCAAATTAATCTCCATCAACATCTTACCAAGTAATTTCGCTGCAGCTTGTGGGTAATAATCAATGCCCTTTTGCATTGATGTCACTCTCTTTTTTATATGAAAACCTTCGTCTTTAGAATCCATTTCTTTAACAACCGCTTCAGCACTCCAAGATAATCGTTGTTTGTGATAATAAAAAGTAAACAAATTATTTATTTTATTCAATAATCTATCCACATATATCTGTGCACCATACGGGTCATACAATTCTATTTGCTCAACTTTTATAAGAATTTCATCTTGAGGAGTTAATTTTAGTTTTGAAGATAATTCTTCATCTTCAACAATTGATATTTTAAATCCCTTGCACATCTCTTCAAGTGGTCGAAACAATCTAGATATCTTAAGATAGATGTTGTATCTTTTCACTTTCAAATCAAAAAGCGAATAAAACTCATCAATATTATTAACATTGTTAATCATATTCTTCTTGAAGAAAAAATCACATGTTTTTCTATATAAAAAATCTTGTGTATACCCCAAATGAGTGAGAATAGAAATATATTTTAATGAATAATCCTCTATCTCTCTCTTTCGTTTACACGAAACTATTGCCTCTTTTAATTTTTCTTTTAATAGATTTAGATATTCTCTTGGTGGCATTTTCATGATTAATAACTCTATTCCAGTTATAAATTTTTCAAGATTAGATTCTGTTATTTCCAAAAAATAATTTTTCGCATCTACTCCAACTAATTCCTGAGCAATAATATCCTTGTTATATATACTTTTGAATTCTTCAAAAACAGTTTCAAGAGTTTTCAATGGAAATACACCATTTTTCACACTACTAGCAGTTCTTAGCAATTCAAGACATGATGATATTGTAAACAGTGTTGGAGCTTTATATCTATCTGGAGAAAAATCAAACAATGCTTCATTCAATCTCTGGGCAAAAAAGAGTAATCCTTCAAGGTCATTGGTATAAATCCAGTTTTTCAGGTCATGCTTAATCATTTTGTACAATTTAAGGGTTAAACTACTGATGTGAAATTTTAAACATTAACAAAGTTACATTTTTTCTGGATAAAACATTTATTTATAATCTATTTTTCATTCCAATACACAACTAATAATAATGAAACTATTCTTCAAAATATAAAAGTATAAACTTTGATTTGGGATTTCAATATTCACAAAGAATAGAAATGAATATTAAGCATATACGCATGTGCTTGATTATTAGTTGTTTATGCGGTGCTGTGTAAAATCGTAATTTGCAGATATTCACTTTCATAGTATATTGTATGTTTGTGAATATTAACTCTCTAATAGGTGTTGATAATGCTGACTTTATTTTTTTATTGGCTTATAATTTCTAAGCGAGTTGCGTAAAACAAGTGCGTAAAAGAGTGCGTAAATTGATTTGCGTAAGATAAATGCGTAATTATGATTTTTTAGTATATGGTTTAATGCTCTGTATTATAGTTGATTAATTAAGGATGTGTTCATTTCGGCAGTATGCATAGGAGGGTACTCCTGCTTGTTGTGGTCATTGAGATGAGGTTGTTGTTCCATGTATAATTTCAATAGTTGATATATAATTTGATATTTTATCGTTTGAGGTTGGCCAGCACTTCTTCTTTCAAGATGCTGTATATATGTATATCTGTATATTCTCCAGAAGCCAGCAGTTCTCCGCAACGTTCTGTTCCCTCATGGACGAAACCGAGGCGAACTGGTACCGCGTTACTGGCTGCATTGCCCACGGCACAGCGAATTTGTATCCGCTTTATCTCTTTTTCTTGTACGGCCCACAGACACAGCTTGCGGACACTTTCAGTAATGATGCCCCGGTGCTGGTATTCCGGCAGTAGCCAATAGCCGAGTTCTGTACGGTGGTTGTCGAAATCGGAGAAATGGAAACCTATCAGTCCGCAGATTTCATGCTGCTGGTTCCAAATACCGAATATAGGTTCATTTCGTTCGGCAGGAGCAGATAGTACCTGACGTAAAAAAGCTTCTTCATCAGCTGTTGTGCGCATATTATCCACAAATGGCAGCCATGTTCTTAAGTAGTCCCGGTGTGTGTCGATGGCATGGTAGATGGCTGCAGCATCTTCTATTCTGATTTCCTGCAGATAAATGTCCGGAAGGATGGGGAAGGAAATGGGAGAGGAGAGGATATGTACGTCCCCTGATTGGGAAAGCTGTATCCTTTCCTTGATTTTTCCCCAGGCATGTGTATCGAACAGACAGCTTTCACGCATGGTGTGATACATCTCCTTGAACCGGGACATGGGGATAGTGAAGCTCAATAAGTCCGCTTCGAAGTATGGGCGGACGGAGGGGTCGAAGAATCCCAGGAAAGTGCGTTTCCCTTGTTTCCGGTTTTCAATGATGGTTTGGGTAATGACGGAGCAACAGCCGGAACCGAATGGGGCTGCCACGGCATCCAATGCATTGTTGTCGAAGAAGGTCCATGTCACCAGTCCGGATAGAATGTCGGGAGTTGGCAGGAACAGCACGCCTTCCACCTCGTCAAAGGAAGGTATCTTGTCTATGCGGGCAAAATGCAGATAGGCTTTGTCCGCTTTGGGAATCTGTAGCTCATTGACAAAATCTACCACCATTTCGGGAGTTTTCTTGTATTTCTCTTTCAAGGAGACAAAACCCGGGACGCGCTCGGGCATTTCTGTAAATCCGGTATAGAACTTGCCTCCTCCGCAGGTGATTGTTTCGTTGCTGAGACTGACGGTTTTGCCGTCTCTGACTTGTTTCATGCATTTGAAGAGACAACCGGTTACTTTCTCTGTAGATGCCCCCATTCGGTCTGAATACCAAAAGGCGATGGGGAGTTCGGCGTGTTGGCCGAAAGCTTCCTGATAATTGGCAATAAATGTGTGTATATTCATGATGCTCGGATGATATTATGATATGGTCTTTCTTTGGATTTTCCGTAAAGGTAATTCAATATTTTGATTCTTTTGCTTGCAGTATGCCTTTTTATCACTCTGCTTTCGAGCTTTTAATGATAGTAGAATAGGTTTTTATGGTATTTTAATTACTTTTGCATGAGGATTCTCAAAAAGTATTGCCTTTAACTAATCGGAAAGCCGGATGAAAAATATAATCATATTCTTGTGTCTTTGCACCATCTGTATGTGCCGCCTTCATGCTGCAGACAGCAGCCGGGCGGATTCTTTGCTGCTGAAACTGGACCAGGCGATAAAGGAGCGTCCCATATATATGGAGCAGAAAGAGCTGAAACTGGTGGAACTGAAAAGACAGTTGCATCGACAGATACCGGATGAAGAACGTTTTGCCATTCTTGGCACATTGCTGGATGAGTACCGTTCGTTCAATACGGATTCTGCATTGCACATGGCCGAGGAAAGGGAACAGATAGCCATACGTCTTGGAAACCGGGAATACATAGACAATGCCCGCATGAATAAAGCAGATGTTTTGGGAATGACCGGTATGTATAAGGAAGTTATGGATTTGATGCGGAATATCCATATAGACCGGTTGCCGGTGGATATCCATCCATATTATTACCATATCTACCGTACGGTCTATGGCCTTATGGCCGATTATGCCGTGACGGCATATGAAAAGAAGCTTTATACGGAGCTTACGGACAAATATCGTGATTCGTTGCTGTTGGTCAATAAAGATAATCTTCTGATACATACCTTGATTCAGTCCGACCAGTATAATGTACGCAATGAATATGACAAGGCCATCCGTTTGCTGACGGATTATCTGGCGCTGCAGAAGGACTATGAACACGACGTTGCGATTTGTGCCTATACTTTATCAGAGTCTTACCGGCTGAAAGGGGACAAAGAGAAGGAAAAGGAATACCTGATTGTTTCTGCTATGGCGGATATGAAAACCGCTGTCCGTGAATATATCTCTTTACGCAAGCTCGCCGTACTGCTTTACCAGGAAGGAGACATCGAGCGTGCCTATTCTTATGTAAAGATATGTATGGAAGATGCAGCCGCCTGCAATGCCCGGTTGCGCAAGCTGGAGATTCTGGAAATCTTTCCCATCATTAATGATGCTTACCAGCAAAAGACGGAGAAGCAGCAGGAGCAGATGAAATGGGCACTGGTATCTATCAGCCTGCTTTCACTTTTTCTGTTACTTGCCATATTTTATGTATACAAGCAGATGAAGAAAGTGGCTGCCGCCCGCAGGGAAGTGATTGACGCCAACAAACGGTTGAAGGAGCTGAATGATGAGCTTCACCTTTCCAATGCACAACTCAAGGAGGCCAACCACAGCATTGCCGAAAACTCCTATCTGAAGGAGGAGTATATCGGCCGTTATATGGACCAGTGCTCGGTCTATTTGGAAAAGATGGACAATTACCGCCGGTCGCTGGGAAAGATTGCCGCTACCGGAAATGTGGAGGAACTCTACAAGAACATCAAGTCTTCTAAATTCATAGAGGGGGAATTAAAGGAATTCTATACCAACTTTGATAATACCTTCCTGCAGCTGTTTCCTACTTTTGTAGAAGACTTCAATGCCCTGCTTGCCGATGATGAGCAAATATCCTTGAAAGCCGGCGAACGGATGAATACAGAGTTGCGCATCTTTGCATTGATACGTTTGGGCATTACTGACAGCGTGAAGATAGCCCAGTTCCTTCGGTATTCTGTTACCACCATTTATAACTATCGTACGAAGGTTCGCAACAAGGCTGCCGGTGACCGCGACTTGTTGGAACAGGAAGTGATGACAATTGGCAAGTCGAAGAACTGAGAATAGGGGTTTTGAAGCTTGGAAGTGTCTCTTTTACCCTTATATTTTCACTACTTTTTTAGTTGGGTAATAATTTTATATATTATTGATATATAGTGGTTTAAGCCTTTTTGAATGATGTAAACCACTACTTTTTTACTCTTTCCTCCACTATTGGCTTCTCTTATCTGATACATTTGCATTGTTCCTCTTCGGAAAGAGTGACACATGTGATTTATGTTTTTATTATTAACTTTAAATTCTTATATTATGCAAAAGTACAAAATGCCAATCAGCAGGCTACGGATGATGGTTTGTCTGATAGGAATGTTACTTCCGATGTGCATGTTCGCACAGCAAATTACAGTACAAGGTGTAGTGAAAGACCAGACCGGTGAAACGGTTATTGGCGCCAGTGTAATGGAAAAAGGAACCACAAATGGGACAATAACCGGTATTGACGGTGATTTCTCTTTGAACATGTCTTCGAACGGTACTCTTGTCGTTTCATTTGTAGGCTATAAGACTCAAGAGGTGCAGGTGAAGGGACAGAAACAGCTTCAGGTAGTTTTGTCTGAAGATGCCGAAATGCTGGATGAAGTGGTGGTGATAGGGTATGGCACCATGAAGAAAAGCGACCTTACAGGAGCAGTGTCCTCCATCGGTAACAAGGATATCAAGGATTCCCCCGTATCCAATTTGGGACAAGCCATCCAGGGAAAAATCTCAGGTGTGCAGATTGTAGATGCCGGTAAACCGGGAGACAATGTATCCATCAAGATTCGTGGTTTGGGTTCTATCAACAACTGCGACCCGCTGGTCGTGATTGACGGAGTGCCTACCGACTTGGGCTTGTCTTCCTTAAATATGGCCGATGTGGAACGTTTGGATGTATTGAAGGATGCTTCGGCCACAGCCATCTACGGTTCCCGGGGAGCTAATGGAGTTGTGATGATTACCACCAAACGCGGTACGGAAGGAAAAGGAAAACTTGCTGTATCTGCCAATTACTCTTTCCAGAATGCTACGAACGTACCTTCTTTATTGAACGCGGCGCAGTATGCCGAGTTGAGTAATGACATGATGGTGAACAGTGGACGCAATCCTAATCCGGAATGGGCCAATCCTTCTGAATTGGGTGCAGGTACCGACTGGATGGATGAATTGCTCCGTACGGGTGTGATGCAGAACTATACGGTAAGTTATTCCGGCGGTAACGAGAAATCCCATTATTATGTGTCCGGTGGTTTTCTGGATCAGTCCGGTATCGTGAAGAGTGTGAATTACCGTCGCTTCACATTCCAGTCCAACAGTGATGCGCAAGTCTTGAAATGGTTGAAGTTCTCCAATAACATTACGTTCAGTGCCGATACGAAGAAGTCGGGCAGCTATAATATAGGTGATGCGCTGAAAGCGCTCCCCATTTATCCGGTGAAGAATGAAGATGGCAGTTGGAGTGGCCCTGATGGTAACTCGGAATGGTATGGCAGCACGCGCAACCCCATTGGACCGACGGAACTGAACAAGAGTCAGACTGATGGATATAACTTCCTGGCCAACTTGACGGCAGAACTTACTTTTACCAAATGGCTTAAGTTTAAAAGTACTTTCGGCTACGATGCCAAATTCTGGTTCATAGACAACTTTACCCCCAAGTATAACTGGAAACCCACTCCCACAGAGGAGACTTCACGTTATAAGAGCGATAACAAGTCGTTCACTTATTTGTGGGACAACTATTTCCTATTCGACCATACTTTTGCAGAAAAACATCGTGTGGGATTGATGGCCGGTATGTCTGCCCAATGGAACACCAATGACTACCTGAATGCGCAGAAGAATGTGTTTATGTTCGACAATGTGCACGAAATGGATAATGGCGAGGAAATGTATGCCATCGGTGGAAACGAGACAGAGTGGGCATTGCTCTCTTACATGGCACGTGTCAACTACTCTTACGAAGACCGCTATTTGCTGACTGCAACCATTCGTCGTGACGGTTCCAGCCGTTTCGGTAAGAAACATCGCTGGGGTACTTTCCCTTCCGTATCTGTGGCATGGCGTGCCTCTCAGGAAAAGTGGTTTCCAAAAAACGACTATATCAATGACCTGAAAGTGCGTGCGGGATACGGTGTGACCGGTAGCCAGGCAAGTGTTGGAAACTACAGCTATCTGGCATCCTACAATACCAGTGTATATCCTTTTGGCATTTCGAGCGGCAATCAGACAGCGCTGGTTTCTTCTACTCTCGCCAACCCGTATATCCATTGGGAAGAGGTGGCACAAACCAACATCGGTTTTGATGCCTCACTGTTCAATTCACGCGTTATGTTCTCGTTCGATGCTTATCTGAAGGAGACGAGAGACATGCTGGTAAAGGCGTCTATCCCCATCACATCGGGATTTGAAGATACTACAACCACGTATACCAATGCCGGAAAAGTACGTAATCAAGGTATTGAAATGAGTCTGCATACCATCAATCTTACCGGTGAACTGGGATGGGAAACGAACCTGACCGCCACTTACAACAAGAATAAAATTAAGGATTTGAACAGCGACGTTCCTTATTACATTAACCAAATCAATAACTCCTATGTAACGATGCTGGCAAAGGACTATCCCATTAATGTCTTCTACGGCTATGTTACGGACGGAATCTTCCAGAACCAGTCTGAAGTGAATACACATGCCGTGCAGCCGGGAGCTGAGCCGGGTGATATCCGTTTCAGGGATTTGAACAACGATGGTGTCATCAATGATAGTGACCGTACCGTCATCGGTAACCCGAACCCAAGTTGGCTGTTCTCTATGAACAATAGCCTTTCCTATAAGGGTTTCGAACTTTCTGTTTTCTTACAAGGTATAGCCGGAAATAAGATATACAATGCCAACAATATCGACAATACCGGTATGGCAGCTGCCTATAACCAGACTACCGACGTACTGAAGCGTTGGCAAGGAGAGGGGACCAGCAATTCGATGCCGCGTGCCGTGTTCGGCGACCCCAATCAGAATACACGCGTGTCAGACCGCTTTGTGGAGAATGGTTCTTATCTGCGTTTGAAGAATATCACACTCTCATACACTTTCCCGAAGCAGTGGTTACAGAAAGCCCAGATTGAGAATGCACGCCTTTCCCTATCTTGTGAGAATGTGGCTACCATCACCGGATATTCCGGTTTCGACCCCGAAGTGGGTATTAACGGAATAGACCAGAACCGTTACCCCATTTCCCGTACGTTCAGCTTAGGATTAAACTTTAACTTTTAATGATTGACTCGGATATGAAAAAGATAACAAATTTACTATATATGCTGGCAGTATTGCTGCTGGCTTCCTGCAGCGACTTTCTGGACAAGTCTCCTAAAAATACGGTTGACCCGGAAACGACGGTGACCGATGATGTGGCCATTGCTCTGACCAATGCCTGCTATCGCACCCTTCAGTCTTCCAATATGTACAACCAGCGTATCTGGACACTGGATATTGTGGCGGGTAACAGTCTGGTGGGTGCCGGTGGCGGTACCGACGGCCTTGAAACGATACAAGCTTCTAACTTCATAACGCAGAGCGACAATGGCATGGCATTGTACATGTGGCGTTCTCCCTGGGTGGGGATAGGACAATGCAACATTGTGTTGAATAGTCTTCTGGAGGCTGAAGCCGTGTCAGAGAAAATCAAGAACCGCTGTCTGGGAGAGGCTTATTTTCTCCGTGCACATTATTACTATGTATTGGTACGTCTGTACGGTGGTGTTCCACTGCGTTTGGCTCCTTATAATCCGGGAGAACCGACAGACATTGCACGCGCTACAGTCGAAGAGACTTATGCCCAGATAATTTCCGATTGTAAGAATGCGGTTGACCTGCTTCCTGCCAAGTCTTCTTACGACGACGAGAACGTGGGACGTGCCTGCAAAGATGCAGCTTTGGCCATGTTGGCAGATATTTATCTGACGCTGGCTCCTAATCATACGGAATATTATCAGGAGGTGTCTGATTTGTGTGATGAGATAACAAATTTGGGGTATGACCTTTCTTCCTGCAAGTATGAGGACAATTTCGATGCATTGGTCAATAACGGGCCGGAATCTTTGTTCGAGGTCCAGTATTCGGGCAATACGGAATATGATTTTTGGGGAAACAATCCGCAGTCTTCCTGGCTTTCAACTTTCATGGGTCCCCGTAATTCGGACTTTGTTGCCGGCAGTTATGGCTGGAACCAGCCTACAGAAGAATTTGTGGGTCAATATGAGAGCGGTGACAAACGTAAGGATTTGACCGTGCTTTATGCCGGATGTCCGGATTTTGACGGTAAGGCTTACAAAAGCTCTTATTCCAATACGGGATACAATGTACGCAAGTTCCTGGTGTCGAAAACGGTTTCTCCGGAATACAATACCAATCCTGCCAACTTCGTGATTTATCGTTATGCGGACGTCCTGCTGAAGAAGGCCGAAGCTTTGAATGAAATGGGACGCCCTGACCAGGCTGCCGTGCCTTTGAATATTGTACGTAAGCGTGCCGGACTGCCGGAGGTTTCGGGCTTGTCACAGGAAACCATGCGTGAAAAGATTATCCATGAGCGCCGCATGGAACTAGCTTTCGAAGGGCATCGCTGGTTCGACATGATTCGTGTCAACAATGGAGAGTATGCCATTAAATTCCTGCATTCCATTGGAAAGAGCAACGTGAACAAGAACCGCTTGCTGTTCCCTATTCCGCAGACGGAGATGGATGCTAATACCTTAATGGTGCAGAACCCGGGTTATTAATTAATTTAATCAGAAGAATATGAAGAAATATATTTCACACCTTGTATTTGCCTTACTGGGCTGTGCAGCCTTATCTGCTTGTGTAGATGATGATTACATGGAATTGGATAAAGGACAGAATGAACTTGTACTGACGGCCAGCAAGACGGAAGTTGTTTTGAATGAGCAGGCACATGCCGATGATGCCCTGGAGCTTTCCTGGACTACGGGAACCAATTATGGGACGGGTAATAAAATTTCCTATACGCTGGAATTGACCAAGACCGGCAGTGATTTTGCAGATTCTTATGTAGCTGTGGAGAATGCCGTACAAGAATACTCATGGAAAAAGAGCGTAGAGGAATTGAATGACATCCTGCGCAACCATTTTGGGGCAACTGCCGGGGAGAACATTTCGTTGGAAGCGCGCTTGACAGCTACTGTAACGGAACGGGACGAAAAACAGGTGTCTACCACTGCTTTCAGTGTTACAGCCTATAAACCGCTCACATCCACCCTTTATCTGATAGGTAGTGCCACTCCGGGCGGCTGGAGTGCCGATGATGCGACAGAGATGACCCGCAAGGACAATGGTATCTTTACATGGACGGGCCGGCTTGTGGCCGGTGAATTTAAGTTCATCACGACCTTAGGCTCATTCCTGCCCTCTTACAACAAAGGAACAGATGGATTGCTGGTTCTTCGTAGCAGTGATGACCAGCCGGATGAACCTTTTGTTGTCGAAGAAGACCATAATTACATCGTCGAGGCCAATCTGTTTACCGGTGTTCTTACATTGACCCAGACAGAGACGTTGGCACCTGCCTACGACCAGCTTTATTTTGTGGGTAACGCTACGGATTGGGGATTCGTGAAGATGAAACAAGATGTGCTCGACCCATACTTGTTCCGCTTCGGCAAGTTCTTTGAAGTGGGCAAAGGAGGGGAATTCAAGTTCGGAACCTCCGATGGAAGTTGGGAGAACATGTATAAGGCCAAGAATGCCGATGCTGCTTATACCGATACAGAAGTGGTGTTTGTGAAAGGGTTCGACCCGGACAATAAATGGGTGCTGAAAGACGGGGAATGCGGCAAGGCCTACAAGATTTGCATGGATATCCGTAGTGGTAAGGAACGCATGATGATGAGCGAATTTACTCCGTATGAGATGATTTATATGGTAGGTGATGCTACTCCGGCCGGTTGGACGATTGGTGATGCTACGCCGATGCAGACAACGGATAATCCGTATGTGTTTACTTGGAAAGGTACGCTGAATGCCGGTGAGTTGAAATTTACTTGTGATAAGCAGGAAGATTGGAATGGAGCCTGGTTCATGCCGGCTGTAGCAGACAAACAGCCTGCAGGAGAAACAGAACCGATGCTTTTCCTTGATAAATCAGACGAAGCGTTCAAAGCGCAATATCTGGACGTGATGGTAGGCGGCATCGACCAGAAGTGGAAGATTACGACAGCAGGTTCCTATCTGATTACTTTGAATCAGCTGGAAGAGACAATTTCAATCGTGAAACAATAGGTATCTACAATAGATGAAGAAGATAGTTTATACAACACTGGTAGCCTTGCTGCTGGTTGCATGCAGCAAGGATGATACCGGCAGCGGTACCGGTGGAGGCGGAGAGAGTGGAGGGGTTACGGAAGTAACCCCAGTCACCTCGGACTTGACGGTCAACCTCACTACCGACAAGGCATGTTACCGGCCGGGCGAGAGTGTTTCTTTTACAGCTGACGCCCTTCCTGCCGGAGCTAAAATCCGCTACCGGACAATGGACAAGGTTGTATCGGAGCAGGCTGCTGCCGGTACTACTTGGACTTGGACTGCTCCGGCAACCGATTATACCGGTTATCTGGTGGATGTGTACCGTACGAAAGAGAATGGAACAGAGGTTATTCTTGGTACTATTGCCGTAGATGTATCCAGTGACTGGACACGTTTTCCACGTTATGGTTTCGTTGCCACTTTTGATGCTTCGAAAAAGGTGGATGGAGTGATAGAGAAGGAGATGGCTTTCCTGAACCGTTGCCACATTAACGGGGTACAGTTTCAGGATTGGCACAACAAGCATCATTGGCCGTTGGGCGGTACGCGTGAGCATCTGGACGAGGTCTATAAGGACATTGCCAACCGGGAGGTCTATACCGAGGTAGTGAAGAAGTATATCTCTACACAACACAGCCTGGGCATGAAGTCCATGTTTTACAATCTATGTTTCGGAGCTTTGGACGATGCCGTTTCCGACGGAGTAAAGGAAGAATGGTACATATTCAAGAACACGGGACGTATGGATAAGGATTCGCATGACTTGCCCTCCAGTTGGAAAAGTAATATCTTCCTGCTCAATCCCACCAATACGGAATGGCAGGCATATATTGCCCAGAAAAACGATGATGTTTATGCCAATCTGGACTTTGACGGTTATCAGATAGACCAACTGGGAAACCGGGGTGACCGCTATGACTATGATGGCAATAAGGTAAATCTGCCTAAGGGATATGCCTCGTTCATCGAAGCCATGAAACAGAAGCATCCGGACAAGCGTTTGGTGATGAATGCCGTCTCCAGCTATGGAGCTTCCCAGATAGCTGGTACGGGTAAAGTGGATTTCCTTTATAATGAAGTATGGGGCGATGAGGCAGGCTTCAAGGATCTGCACACCATTATCAAAGCGAACGACCAGTATGGCAACCATGCCTTGAAAACGGTGTTTGCCGCATATATGAACTATGACAAGGCAGGTAGCAGTACCGGTGAGTTCAATACACCGGGTGTGCTGCTGACGGATGCTGTGATATTTGCTTTGGGAGGCTCTCATTTGGAATTGGGTGACCACATGCTATGCCGCGAGTACTTTCCAAGCACGGCTTTGCAGATGAACGATGTACTGAAAACAGCCATGATTCGTTATTATGACTTTATGACGGCTTATCAGAACCTGCTTCGTGATAAAGATACGGAGGCGGAGATTTCCGTTTCTCTGAACTGTACGGATGCTGCGCGGAATCTTTCTCTGAATGCATGGCCGCCGCAGAAGTCTGCCATCACTGTATATGCCAAGAATGTAAATGGCAGGCAAGTCATTCATCTGCTCAACTTCCTCAATGCGGATAACTTAAGCTGGAGGGATTTGAACGGAACAATGCCCGAACCGCGTCTGGTGTCCGACGTGCCGTTGAAGATGAATGTTTCCGGTAAAGTGAACAAGATATGGGTTGCATCGCCCGATTTCCATGCCGGTGCTTCGCAGGAACTGTCATTCGAACAGAAGGACGGCACGGTTACCTTTACCTTGCCCTTGCTGAAGTACTGGAGCATGCTTGTGATGGAATAAGAATATCCAATAAAGGAACAAACAGATTATGGTAATGAAGAAATATATATTTTTATTTTTTGCCGTCTGTGCATTTTCAGTATATGCGAATGCACAGAACCGCACCGGAGACTGCACTTCTTATACCAGTGACGACCGCAGTGTGACCTTCTATTTAAATGACAGTTCTGCCATACAATTACGTCTGTGTAGTCAGTCTACGGTACGTATATGGTTTTCTCCCGACGGTAGTTTCCAGCGGAATAATCCTTCCTTTGCCGTCGTCAATGAGGACCTGGAGGATGTCGGTACCGTCCATGTGGACGAACAGAATGCCTGCTACGAGATTTTTACCCCTAAACTCCGTATCCGGGTAAACAAGTCTCCGTTTAACTTACAGATATTCGACAAGTATCAGAAACTGCTGTTCAGTGATTATGCCGATAAGGGGCATATCAGTAACGGGCAGCGCAAATTGGAATACAAGACCCTCCGTCGTGACGAACACTTCTTCGGCTTGGGAGAAAAGACCGGCAAGCTGGACCGTCGCGGCGAAGCCTACAAGATGTGGAACAGTGACAAGCCTTGTTATAGTGCCGTTGAGGACCCGCTCTACAAGAGTATTCCGTTCTTTATGAGCAGTTATCGTTATGGTATTTTCCTGGACAATACGTATAAAACCGAATTTAAGTTTGGTACGGAAAGCCGCGATTACTACAGTTTCGAGGCTCCTGGGGGAGAGATGATTTATTATTTCATCTTCGGGAAGGATTATAAGGAAATCATGAAACAATATGTCGACCTAACGGGAAAACCCATAATGCCTCCTAAATGGGCATTGGGCTTTGCACAATGCCGGGGACTGCTGACGAGCGAGAAATTGTCTTATGAAATAGCTGAAGGCTATCGTAAGCGTGGAATTCCTTGTGATGTTATTTACCAGGACATAGGCTGGACACAGTATTTGCAGGATTTTGAGTGGCGGAAAGGGAACTACGAGAATCCGAAAAAGATGCTTGCAGACCTCAAGGATATGGGCTTCAAGGTGGTGGTTTCGCAAGATCCGGTCATTTCACAAGCCAATAAGCGGCAATGGGAGGAAGCCGATAGGTTAGGGTATCTGGTAAAGGACTCCACCAACGGCAGGAGTTATGACATGCCCTGGCCCTGGGGTGGTAATTGTGGAGTAGTGGACTTCACCCTTCCTGCTGTGGCAGACTGGTGGGGAGCTTATCAGCAGAAGCCCATTGATGATGGCATTGCCGGTTTCTGGACTGATATGGGTGAACCTGCCTGGAGCAATGAGGAGCAGACGGAACGCCTGGTGATGAAACACCATTTGGGCATGCATGATGAGATTCACAATGTTTATGGTCTTACGTGGGATAAGGTGGTGAAGGAGCAGTTTGAAAAACGGAATCCTAACCGTCGCGTATTTCAGATGACACGTGCCGCTTTTGCGGGCTTGCAACGCTATACTTTCGGCTGGACCGGTGACTGTGGAAACGGTGATGACGTGACGCAGGGCTGGGGACAGATGGCCAATCAGATTCCGGTACTGTTGTCTGCCGGTTTGGGAATTATTCCTTTTACTACTTGTGACATTACCGGTTATTGCGGAGATATAGAGAATTATCCTGCGATGGCTGAACTTTATACGCGGTGGATACAGATGGGCGCTTTCAATCCCCTGAGCCGCATTCATCATGAGGGCAACGTGGCTGTGGAGCCGTGGCTGTTCGGCGAAGAGGCCGAGAAGAATGCCAAGGCAGCCATCGAATTGAAGTATCGTCTTTTGCCTTATATCTATACGTATGCCCGCGAAGCACACGAAACGGGGTTGCCTCTCATGCGACCGATGTTTCTGGAATATCCGGCAGATATGGAAACGTTCTCTACGGATGCCCAGTTCATGTTTGGCAGCGAACTGCTGGTTGCTCCGGTGGTAAAGAAAGGAGCGCGAAACAAGAATGTGTATCTTCCTGAAGGAACTTGGATTGACTACAACAACAAACACACAGCATATAGCGGTGAGCAATGGATGACGGTGGATGCTCCCCTCAATACTATTCCTATGTTTGTAAAGCAGGGAAGTATCATGCCTCAAATGCCGGTCATGAACTATACGGATGAGAAACCGGTCTATCCGGTTACGTTTGAGATATTTCCTGCTGCAGCGGGCAGTGAAACTACCTTCTCGCTTTATGAAGATGCAGGAACTGATTTAGGATATTTGCGTGGAGAGTTCATGCGCACTCCTATTACTTGCCAGACTACCGACACAGGCTATACGCTGAAAGTAGGTACACGAACCGGTGAGAAATATAGCTTACCCGGCCAACGAAACCTGATGTTCTGCATCTATACGGAACAGATGCCGAAAACAGCTTTGCTGGACGGTCAGAAAATCAAGAAAACGAATGTCGGAAAGCTGGAAGAAAATCGGGAGACAGAGTTTACGATAACTGCCTGGTGTCCCGACAAGAAGCAGGGGACCTGCCTGCTGAGGTTGCCGGATGATGGAAAGGAACATATCATTGAGTTTGTCTATTAACACAAAAAACATATCATTATTATGAAGAAATTTGTACTTAGCGCAGCTTTGCTTTTTTCTGCCCTGGCGGGGAATGCTGAAGGCATTTCATCCCCTTCGGGCATGGTGAAGCTGGATTTTGAACTGACAAAAGACGGGAGACCAGCCTATCAGGTGGATTATAAAGGGGCTCCTGTCATCAATCCCAGTACGTTGGGATTGGAACTGAAAGGAGCTACCAGCCTGATGGATGGTTTCAAAGTAGTAAGGACTTCTACTTCCACTTTCGATGAAACCTGGCAACCGGTGTGGGGGGAAACAAAAGATATCCGCAACCACTACAACGAATTGCTGGTAGAACTTGAACAACCGTCTACCACTCGTTTTATGAATATCCGTTTTCGGGTATATGATGACGGCGTGGGATTCCGTTATGAGTTTCCGCAACAGAAGAATCTGGTTTATTTTGTGATAAAGGAAGAGCATTCCCGGTTTGCCATGACCGGCGACCATACTGCCTGGTGGATTCCGGGAGATTATGATACCCAGGAATATGATTACACGGAGTCCAAACTCTCTGAAATCCGTGGACTGCTGCAGGGAGCTGTGAGTGACAATGCGTCACAAACTGTCTTTTCGCCGACGGGTGTCCAGACTTCCATACAGCTTAAAACAGCTGATGGAGTGTACCTTAACCTGCACGAGGCAGCCTTGGTAGACTACTCTTGCATGCATCTCAACCTGGATGACAAGAACCTCGTTTTTGAATCCTGGCTGACCCCGGATGCCCAAGGAAATAAAGGGTATATGCAGTCTCCCTGCCATACTCCCTGGCGTACGGTCATAGTCAGTGATGATGCCCGCGAGATACTGGCCTCCAATTTGATTCTCAATCTGAATGAGCCTTGCAAGTATGATGATACCTCCTGGATTAAGCCGGTGAAATATGTCGGCGTATGGTGGGAAATGATTGCAGGGGGAAAGCCCTGGGCATATACTTTTGACCTCCCTTCTGTGAAACTGGATGATACGGACTATTCCAAGGTGAAACCGAACGGCATTCATCCGGCCAACACGGCTAATGTGAAGAAGTACATAGACTTTGCTGCCGAACACGGTTTTGACCAGGTATTGGTGGAGGGTTGGAATACGGGTTGGGAAGACTGGTTCGGTAATTCCAAGGATTATGTTTTCGATTTCGTGACTCCTTATCCCGATTTTGACATCAAGTATCTGAATGAATATGCTCATTCCAAGGGTGTCCGTCTGATGATGCACCATGAAACATCGGCTTCCGTCCGTAACTATGAGCGGCACATGGAGGCCGCCTACCGTCTGATGAATAAATATGGATATAATTCGGTAAAGAGTGGCTACGTAGGCAATATGATTCCCCGTGGCGAGCATCACTATGGACAATGGATGAACAACCATTACCTATACGCCGTGACCGAAGCTGCCAAACACAAGATAATGGTCAATGCCCATGAAGCGGTACGTCCGACCGGTTTATGCCGTACCTATCCCAATCTGATAGGCAATGAATCTGCCCGAGGCACGGAGTACGAGGCTTTTGCTGGTAACAAGCCCTTCCACACAACGGTACTTCCGTTTACCCGTTTGCAGGGTGGTCCGATGGACTATACGCCCGGTATCTTTGAAATGGACATCAATAAGTTGAATCCGAACAGCCATACGCATGCCAATACTACCTTGACGCGTCAGCTGGCACTTTATGTCACTATGTACAGCCCTCTACAAATGGCTGCCGACCTTCCTGAGAATTATGAGCGTTTCATGGACGCTTTCCAGTTCATCAAAGATGTGGCTGTGGATTGGGACGACAGCCGCTATCTGGAAGCTGAGCCGGGACGTTACATCACTGTTGCCCGTAAGGCAAAAGGTACGAATGACTGGTTTATCGGTTGCACCAGCAGTGAGCACGGACATGCTTCAACTCTGAAACTGGACTTCCTGGATGCAGACAAGCAGTATATTGCAACCGTCTATGCCGATGCAAAAGATGCCGATTATAAAACAAATCCGCAAGCTTATGTTATCCGTAAAGGTATCGTTTCTCCCAAAACGGTCTTGAAACTGAAAGCTGCTTCCGGTGGTGGCTATGCCATCAGCATCATGGAGGTGAAAGATAAATCTGTATTGAAGGGACTGAAGAGGCTTTCCGGGAATATCTGATTTACGGGCATAAAAAAAGGAGTACCGCTGTACTCCAACCTTTGTTAACCTTAAATCTAATACTATGAAAAACACATTGCAAAGATACGGATTTTTGACAAATCTGCAAATTATCCAACTAAAAAAGTATGTTTTATAACACTTATTAGCCGTTTATTCCTTTGCTTCTATTTTTGTTAACAAAAAGGATGCGAATGTGTCAAAAGCACATGAAGACTTTTATAATGTTATAATATTAGGCGCGGATTACGCGGAATAATGCGGATTCAATAAACTGAATCCGTAAAATCTGCGTTATCCGCACCTAAAATAAAGCGTTAAAGAAGGTTTTGACATATTCCCCTTACCCTTTTACTTCCTGATACATAAATCTTTTAATGCTCTTCTTTGCCGTTTTCTCGAACTCCTCGAAGTGTATCTTGACTTTTGTTATCTGGCAGTAGGCCGGTAATTGCAGATTCAATTCATTCCGATTGTCCTCCATAACCTTTTCGATGTCCGATTGTTCCATACCATGGGCGAATGCATCGTCAAAATCCGGATAGATAAGAGCCACGAGCTTGTCTTTCTGCAATACGATCAGTGATTCGGACACATAGGGCATGTTGTTCAGTTTGCTTTCAATCTCCTCGGGGTAGATGTTCTGACCACTGGCTGTGAGCAACATGTTTTTGCTGCGTCCGCGGACAGTGACATATCCTTCGGTATCCATCGTTGCAAGGTCGCCGGTGTGCAGCCAGCCGTTTACATCGATGATTTGGGAAGTCGCTTCGGCATTTTTGTAATAGCCCAGCATCAGATTGGCACCTTTACAGATTATTTCTCCTGCCACGTTCTGAGGGTCGGGAGAGTCTATCTTTACTTCCATGCGGCTGGTTGCCTTGCCACAAGAGGCCAGTTTCAATGTTTCCCAGCGGCTGGAACAAATGATGGGGCCGCATTCCGTCATTCCGTATGCAATGGTATAGGGGAAGCCTATCTGCTTCAGGAAGCGTTCCACTTCGGCATTGAACGGTGCTCCTCCGATGATTATTTCATCGAAATTACTGCCGAATACTTCCATTGCCTTTTTGCGCATGTCGGCCTTGATTTTATCGTTGACAATGGGCATCCGCAACAGCAGCTTGCCTATTTTATTGTCTATCCGGGGCAGGATATCCTTCTTGATAATCTTTTCTACGATAAGCGGTACACACGAAATGATCCGTGGCCTGATTTCGGAGAATGACTGTGCAATAATCTTGGGAGACGGCATACGGGTAAGGAAATACAGATGGGCGCCTGCGGAAAAACCGTATAGAAAATCGTACACCATACCAAATACATGTCCCAGAGGCAGCATGGATACAATATGGTCGCCCGGACGTACGGGGAGCATCTCATGGCAATATGCAACATTGGACCAAAGGCTGCGATAGGGGAGCATGACCCCTTTGGAATATCCCGTGGTGCCCGAAGTATAGTTTATGACAGCCAGTTCTTCGGGGGATTCCTCCTTGCGGTAGCTGATATGCTCGGGGCGGAAATTCTTGGGGAAACGTGTGCCATAGAGGACGTTGCGATGTTCGAAAGCCTCCATCAGCTGCTCGTTGCGGCAAACTACCGGAGTGAAGTCCGTCAGCAGTACGATACCCATCAGCAGGGGCATTGCCTCTTCATTGAGGTTTTCCCATGCCCGGTCGCCGACAAACAGCAGCTTGGCTTCGGAATGATTGACGATGTTGTGGATATTGTCGGCCTTGAACTCATGCAGAATGGGAACGATGACAGCTCCATAGGTAACCGTCGCCAGAAAAGCGACTGCCCAATGTGCACTGTTACGTCCGCAAACGGCAATCTTGTCACCGGGCCTGATGCCGGCGCTTTCCAATACGATATGGAATTTGGCTATTTTCCGTGCTACATCTTTGTATTGCAGTGTAATTCCTTTGTAGTCTGTCAGGGCGTTGCGATCCCAGTTTTTAATAATGCTTTGTTCTATATAATCGATGAACCCTTGTTCTTGTTCCATTCGTCTGTTGCACACTTTAGTTAAAACTGCGCAAAGATAGGTCTTATAGTGATGCAAAGCAAATAGTTTCCGCTTTTTTCTTGCCCTGAAACGGATAGAAACTTATCTGTAATTCTTATTCCTTGCTATTTTCCGAAATAAGAAGCAGCTTGTCACCGGCATGAAGTTTTAATGTTCCGTTCGGAATGAGGTACTCATCGCCACGTTTTACAATCATCACCAGTGTGCCTTTGGGCAGGTTCATGTCTTTCAGGGTGTCTGCCTGCTCCAGCATTTCTTGTGTAATGGTCATATCGTGCAGGTTGGAGTCAATCTCTTCGGGCAGCTCAACTCCGAAATCATTTCCGGTCTTTTCCAGCGGGGTGGAGAGGCCAAGCAGCCGGGCTACCCAGGAGACTGTGGTACCCTGGATGACCAGTGAGACGATGGTTATGAAAAATACGATGTTGAAGATGACATGGGCGCCGGGCACATTAGCCACCACGGGATAGGTGGCAAAGATAATGGGTACTGCGCCACGTAATCCTACCCACGATACGAATAGCCGTGACTTGAGGGTGATTCTCTTGCCAAAAGGCAGCAGGCAGAGAAAAACGCTGAGAGGACGTCCCACAACAATCATGAATACGCCGATGAGTAATGCCACGACTGCAACTTCCAGCATCTCATGGGGGTTGACGAGCAGACCGAGGCAGAGGAACATGATGATTTGGAAAAGCCAGGTCAGTCCATCCATAAAAGTATAAATCTCTTTCCGGTACATGATTTTGTTATTGCCTACCATCATTCCGGCGATATACACGGCCAGGTAACCGTTGCCTTTCAGCAGGTCGGTGATGGAGAAGGTGAAGAATACAAAGGACAGCAACAGGATAGGATAGAGTGCCTGGTTGTCTATATTCAGCCGGTTCAGCATAAGGATGGCCAGCTTTCCGAGGAAATAACCGGTTGCGGCACCGACAATGAACTGTATGGCAAAAGAGCCCAATATCTGGGGAACTCCCATTCCGGAGGACTGGATGAATTGAATCAGCACGATTGTCAGCATATATGCCATCGGGTCGTTACTACCGCTTTCCAGTTCCAGCATGGGGCGCAGATTATGCTTCAGGTTCATTTTTTGTGAACGCAGAATGGCGAATACAGAGGCTGAGTCGGTAGATGACATGGTGGATGCAAGCAAAAGGGAGGTTATCAACGGCAGGTGGATGTTGGTCCAGCTCATGCCGGACAGCCACCAGATAAATAATCCGGTAAAGAGGGCCGTGAGCAGCACTCCTGCAGTTGACAAAACAATGCCGGGAGTCAATATGGGCTTTATCTCCGTAAACTTGGTGTCCATGCCACCGGAGAACAGAATGATGCTGAGTGCAACCATGCCGATGAACTGTGCTTCCTTGGCGTTGTGGAACTGCAATCCCAATCCGTCACTGCCGAACAGCATACCGACGACAAGGAAAAGCAATAACGCAGGTACTCCGAAACGGTAGCCGGTCTTGCCGACAATGATGCTGACGAAAAGTAATATGGAACCTATAAGTAGTATGTTTCCTGCTGTAAATATCATAAATTCTATGCTATATAGTTTGAAATGTGATGTTTCTTATGTCTAATAGTACAAAGATATGCAATGTGTTTAACAAATACAAATCTAAAATAGTTCAATTGAATTTTAAAATAAAGGTGGTTTCTTTACCAGGCAATAAGGATAAATTTCCGCCGGAAAGCCTCATTATTTGCCGGGAAATACTCAATCCAATACCGCTTCCACCCTCTTTGGTCGTAAAGAAGGGGATAAATATGTGTTCGGCAATGTCATTGGGAATGGCAGGTCCGTTGTTGGAAATTTCTATCAGTATGGCTTCCGCTTCATTGCAGTAGGCACGTATGTTGATATGTCCTTCTTTATCTGTATTTTTATCCGATTCGATGGCTTGTATGGCATTTTTCAGTAAGTTGATGACTACTTGTGATACCAGGTTCTCATCGGCATATAGAATAAGGTCGCTTGGCGCGATGTCCGTATGAAAGGTGACCCGGACATCGGGGTGCTGGTGACGGGCGAGTTCGACCATCCGCTCGATAAAACTTTTTACATAGAACAAGGATGGTTCGGGGGTGGGAATACGGGTGAATTTCCGGTATGATTCCACAAAAGAGAGCAGGCCCTTGCCCGTGCTGCTGATAGTCTGCAGGCCGTTTCTGATTTCTTCTTTGGAAACTTGCGCTTCGGTCAGTCCCAGCAGTGTATCGCTTAGGGAGGTTATGGGAGTGACGGCGTTCATTATTTCGTGCGTCAGTACGCGGGTAAGCCTAATCCAGGAATCTATTTCCTTTTCATCCAGCTCGTTGTTGATGTCGTTCAAGGCGAGGATGCGAAGATGCTCTTTACGGACTGTAATGTCGCTGACGCGGACAGACATGTTTACAGTGCCTCGTTCGTTGTTGAAAGGCATTTGCAATTTGTCTCCCGGGCGGCAATTGGCAAGAAGGGACGAAAGACGCGGATCCACGCGGTTCAGCTGGCTGACGTGGGTAAAGACATTGAGGCCCAGCAAACGGAGGGCTTCACTGTTTTTTTGATATACGGCACCATTGTCGTTCAGGACAAGGATACCGGTATTCACGCAGTCCAGAATGAGTTCGTAGTACTTTTCTTGCTGGGCTGTTTCACTTTTCACATTATAAAGTATATGGGCAACCCGGTTCAATGCACGGTTCACGAGGCGTGCGTCGGCAGTGTTTTCCGTTTCGGAGAAGTGGATGGCATTGTCGTTGTTTTCGATGGCGTCGAGCATGAAAAGCACCTTCCGCACATGATGGCGGTATAGCTTCTGCTGCCAGTACAAGGCTATGGGAAGCAGCGCAGTGCAGAACGCGCCCCAGAATACGTCGACAGTCCACATCACCCCTGCAAGGAGCGCTACTGCCAGACTGACGGCAACGCGGAATGAATAATTAAAGGCCATACTTCTTCATTTTGTTGTACAACGTCTGGCGGGTGATACCCAGCTGTGCGGCGACGGCAGAGAGATTTCCGCTACATTTGTCGAACGTCTTCCGTATCATCTGCATTTCCATTTCTTCGAGCGTGGATGCGGCTGCTTCGGGAGTGCCGGTTCGCCGTGCCAGCTGGAACAGTTCTGCGGGAAGGGTTTCGTTGTCACAGATAATAATGGCTTTTTCGATGGCATGTTCCAGTTCGCGGATATTGCCGTACCAGGGGTGGAGCGTAAGTTTCTCGCAAGCGCCGTCCGTCAGGCGGACGGGGGGCTTGTCATATTGCTTGCAGAAGCGGGCGATGAAAAGCTCTGCAAGGGGGATGATGTCTTCGGGCCGCTCGCGCAACGAAGGTATCTCGAGATGTATCGTGTTGATGCGGTACAGCAAGTCCTCGCGGAATTCGCCTTTTGCCACCATCTCGGGTAGATTGCGGTTTGTAGCGCAAATCAGCCGTATGTCTACGGGAATGGGAGTGTTGCTGCCTACACGGACAATGCTGCGGCGTTGGATGGCGGTCAGCAGTTTGGCTTGCAGATGGTAGGGGAGATTGCCTATTTCATCGAGAAAGAGGGTGCTGCGGCTGGCTGCTTCGAACTTGCCGGCACGGTCGGCATGGGCATCGGTGAAAGAGCCTTTCACGTGGCCGAACAGTTCGCTTTCGAAAAGGCTTTCGGTGACTGCACCCATATCCACACTTACCATCTCCTGCCGGTTGCGCGGTGAAAGGGAGTGAATTTCGCGTGCCAGCATCTCTTTACCGGTACCGTTCTCGCCCGTAATAAGGATATTGGCATCGGTAGAGGCCACTTTTTCCACCAAAAGGCGGAGCTGCTGCATGGCTGGGCTGTTTCCCCAATACATGTTGCGGGTATCCGCAAACGGGTGGCTGCTTTCTGCCGTACGCCTGGCATTTGGGCCGTTGGCCGGAGATTTTGTTTCAGAAGCCGATACGGCATTCAGCAAGGTTTCCACCAGTTTCTGGTTGTTCCAGGGTTTCACGACGAAGTCTGTGGCTCCTTCCTTGATTCCCCGTACGGCAAGGTCAATGTCGGCATAAGCGGTGAACAGCACTACGGGCAGGGTGGGACATTGCTTCTTTATTTCATGGAGCCAGTATAGTCCCTCGTTGCCGGTGTTGATGCCCGAGGTGAAGTTCATGTCAAGAAGAACCACTTGCCATGACTTTTCCCGCAATACGCTGGGCAGGGTTACGGGAGAGGGAAGTGTGATTATCCCTTCAAAATATGGCTTTAACAAAAGCTGCAAGGCGGTAAGTACGCCTCGGTTATCATCGACAATCAGGATGTTTCCGTTTTTTTTTGCCATAAACTATTTCTGTTTTCTGCAGGCAAAGTTAATGATTTATCTGTATTATATTCGGTAAATCTCTCAGTTTTCAAAGTATTAAGATTCTCCTTCTCATTTAGCAAATCCTTATGCCGCTTTATTTTATATTTTTGCTTACTAAGAATTAATCGTCCGACAGTTGTTGAATTATCGTCCGACAGCTGTCGGACGATAATTCAACAACTGTC